>Ga0209640_10002313_pt1 | contig 16565 bp, 10 predicted proteins | sample RifCSP10_1_FD_184018 | JGI IMG/M metagenome (GOLD analysis project Ga0209640, IMG submission 184018) | Soil microbial communities from Rifle, Colorado - Rifle CSP2_sed 10_1 (SPAdes) (version 2) | ecosystem: Environmental > Terrestrial > Deep subsurface > Rock core/Sediment | place: Rifle... | reverse complement strand
CGCTGAGGCAGGACTAGGACATTCGTGATTGTTGATTATTGAATCGTTGGTGATTGGTGATTCTCGATTGTTGATTCACACGACGCGAATGCCCACGAATCCCTAATAGATCACCAGTCAGAGAGCAACAATCATCAACGAATCAACAATCTAAAGATCGGACATCAATAATGATTGACGGATTACGTCAGGATCTGAAACACGGCGCCCGGATGCTCATGAGGAGCCCGGGCTTCACGCTCGTGGCGATGATGTCGATCGCCATTGGCGTTGGCGCCAACGCGGCCATGTTCAGCCTCGCCGACGGCCTGGTGCTGCGCCCGGTGCAGGCGCCGCGCGCGAACGAGATCATGGCCGTGAGCGCGACCGCGCCTCGCGCACGCACGACCTTCTCCACCAACCGCCTGGTGTCCCATCGCGACTACGTCGATCTGCGAGACCGCGCGCACAGCTTTTCTGGTCTGCTCGCGTACGACGTCCTTCTGACGAGCTTCGCCGACCAGCGCGATCAGCCGGCGCAGCGCAAGCTCGGCCTGGCCGTCAGCGGCAACTTCTTCGACGTGCTCGAGCTCCAGCCGGCCCTGGGACGCTTCTTCCTCCCCGACGAGGACCGCGTGCCTGGCCGCGACGCAGTGACCGTGCTCGCCTATGAGACATGGGCCGACCAGTTCGGGGCCGATTCGGGGGTGCTCGACCGCCGCGTTCGACTGGGCGGGCTGGATTTCACGGTGATCGGCGTCGCACCGGCGAGCTTTTCCGGCATGCACCTGGTCCTGCCTCCGGCCTTCTACGTTCCGCTCGCGATTACGCCGGCGCTGGCCGGCTCACCACGGGACGGCCTCGAACGGCGGGACGCGCGCCGCCTGGAGGTCCGCGGACGCCTCAAGCCGGGCGTCTCGCTGGAGCAGGCCCGGCAGGAGACGCAACTCATCGCCGCCAGCCTCGAGCAAACCTACCCGGAGACGAACCGGAACTACGGGATGCTCGTGAGAACCGCGCTCGACGCACGACTCGAAGAAAGAGGGCCTTCTGCGCCGAGCGCGTTCGCCCTCATGACGCTGGCGTTCGTCGTGCTCCTGGTTGCGTGCGCGAACGTGGCCGGCCTCCTGATGAGCCGCGCGCCGGCGCGGCAACAGGAGATCGCGTTGCGGATGGCCATCGGAGGCGGCCGGTTCCGAGTGTCCCGCCAACTCATCACTGAAAGTCTCCTGCTGGCGGCTGGAGGGGGCGCTCTTGGCCTGGCCATGGCCTACGGCGGGGTCCGGTTCCTGCGTCTCCTGCCAGTCGTCAGCGACATTGGCGTCCGCTTGACGTTCGACCTGGATCGGCGCACCGTCGCGGTCGGCCTTGCGCTGGCCGCGGCCAGCGCGCTTCTGTCGAGTATCGTCCCCGCGTGGCGCGCAACACACGCGAGCGATCTCACGCATACGCTGAGGACGGGAGCCCCCGACCACCGGAGGCAGTCTCGCGTGTGGGGTCGTAACGCGCTGGTGGCCGGGCAGGTGGCCCTGTCGCTCATGCTCCTGACCGTCACCGTGTTTCTGTCGCGAACCTTCGAAGTGGAGTTGGGCCAACCCGGATTTCGCACGGGGCGCATGCTGCTGTCGGGGTTCGAGCCAGGACTCGCCGGCTACGATGACCTTCGAGCCGAGAGTTTCTACCGACGGCTCAAGGAGCGAGCGCAGCTCCTCCCCGGAGTGACATCAGTGGGCATGACGTCTGTGATGCCCTTGAACCAGGACTACCGCGAGCCGGTATCCATCGTCCCAGAGGGTTATCAGCTTCCGCAGAGTACCGAGAGCCTCACGGTGCTCTCGGCGCGCATTGATGAAGGGTATCTCGACACAATGGCCATCCCCATCGTCAGAGGCCGAGACATCCGGACAAGCGACACCGCGGATGTGCCGCGTGTCGTGCTCGTCAATCAGGCGATGGCCACGCGCTACTGGCCGGGACAGGATCCGATCGGCAGACGGATCCGCCTCGCCAATCGAGAGGGGCAGCCATGGGCCGAGGTCGTGGGTGTGACCTCTGACAGCAAGTACAACTGGATTGGCGAGGGCCCCACGCCCTGGATGTACATGTCGCAGTGGCAGGATCCGGGGGCTCGCAGCACGCTCGTCGTGGCGTCCACAGGCGAGGCGGCTGCGCTCGCCGCGCCCCTTCGCGAGATCGTGCGCGAATTCGACTCGAACATGCCGATCTCCGGCATGCGAACGATGGAGGACTTCTACTACGGAAACGCGGTCGGCATTGTGACTGCGCTCCTTCGGATTACAGGCAGCATGGGGCTGATGGGTGTTGCACTGGCGGTGGTCGGGCTGTACGGCCTGGTCGCGTACGCCGTCGCACGGCGAACGCGGGAGATCGGAATCCGCATGGCCGTGGGTGCGCAGTCCGCCTCGGTCCTGCGCATGGTCCTGCGCCACGGGCTCGTGTTGGCGGCCTGGGGTGTCGCGTTCGGCGTGGTTGGCTGCGTGGCCGCCGGAGGGCTGCTGCGGGCAGCGTTCCCCAACACCGGTGGCATCGACCTCGGGACCTACCTCGTGGTCGTACCGTTGCTCGTCGGGGTCATGCTGCTGGCTTCTTACATCCCGGCCCGCCGAGCGGCGCGCATCGACCCGCTGGTGGCGCTCAGGCAGGAATAGGAGAGCGTGGAGTCAGGGGCGCCCGATTCCAGAGAGGAAGTCCATGAACAGCTTCGTGTCCGACGTGCGGCAGGCGATCCGTTCCCTCCGCGCCAGCCCGGGTTTGGTGGCGACCAGCGTGCTCTCGCTCGGACTCGGTCTCGGGGTCAACCTCACGCTGTACACGGCCATCGGCGCCGTCTTCTTCTACGAGCCCACGGTCGCCGATCGAGACCGCGTGGTTGCCGTCGAACCGGGAAACAGCAACCAGTTCTCGTATCTGAACTACCGTGACCTGCTCGATAGCGGCGTGTTCGAGTCGGTAGCCGGATATCGCCGCGTGCAGTTGAACCTGCGCGCCGACGCCGCACCGGAGCGCATCGACGGCGAGGCCGTCACACCAAACTTCTTCGAATTCATAGGTGTGCCGCCGGCACTCGGCCGGCACTTCAGCGGGGCAGAGGCCGCGCCCGAACGGCAGCCGCGCGTCGCCGTCCTCAGCCACCCGTTCTGGCAGCGACGATTCGGAGGAAATCCGGGTGTCATCGGACGAGAGGTGAGCATCAACGGCGAACCGTTTGCGGTCATCGGTGTCCTGCCCGAGATTCGCCCCGTCACGATGCTCCAGGATCCCGATGTCTACGTCCCGATCAGCCGCCTGGTCCTTCCGACTGTCAACGACCGCAACAACGGCAATGCGTTGGCCGTCCTGGGACGGCTCCGGCCCGGCGCGACCAGAGTCCAGGCCCTCGCCGCGGTCACGGCACTCGACCGTCAGCTCGAGCAGGCCCATCCGCTGGACAACCGTGACATGGGTCGACCCGGGCAGATCCTGCCCCTGCGAGGTGGCGAGTTCGCGGGATCAGCCACACAACTGGTCGTGCCCACGGTGCTCTTCATGCTGTTCGGCTTGGTACTTCTGAGCGCGTGCGCCAACGTGGCCGGCCTGCTGCTCGCCAAGGCGGCCGGTCGAGAGCGGGAGATCGCGCTTCGCTTTGCGCTTGGCGCCACGCGAACGCAGGTCGTGCGGCTGCTCCTGACGGAGAGCTTCACCCTCGCGATGCTCGGCACCGTGGCGGGGGCGCTTCTCTCCGCGTGGCTGACGCGCGCACTGAACGTCGTGTCGCTGCCTGGCGCCGGAGCACTCAACCTGGGGCTCGAGCCGTCCGCATCTGCGGGCGTCTACGCCGTGGCTCTGCTCACGGTGACCGGCCTGCTGTGCGGAATCGCCCCGGCGTTGCGGACGACAAAACGAAACGTGACCGCGGTGATGCAGAGTGGTGAAAGCCACAGCGTGACAGGACGTCTGCGGCTGCGGCACGCGTTCGTGGTCGGCCAGGTCGCCGCCTGCCTCATCCTTCTGGTGCTGTCCTCGCTGCTGCTCAGAAGCCTGACGCGCGTATCAGAGATGGACCCGGGATTCGACATCGAGCGAGGCCTCGTGGCCAGCGTGCACGTCAACGCAGAGCGCTACGCTGTCGACGGCGGCCTGCCGCTCGGCGAGCGCATCGTGGAGCGCCTCGAACAACTCCCTGGTGTCGAGTCGGTGAGCTTTGCCAACATCCTCCCGCTCGGAACCGATGCCAGCGCGGCGCGCCTGCAAGTCGAGGGCGCCGCCAACAGCGCTGCCGGCCCCAGAACCTATGTGAACAACATTGCGTCGGGGTACTTTGCGACGCTCGGCATCCCGTTCGTGAGCGGGCGCGACTTCAATGCAGGCGATCGTCAGGGTGGCCCACCGGTGGCGATTGTGACCGAGGCGTTCGAGCGAGGCTACTTCTCTGGAAAGGCCGCGCTCGGCAAACGCGTCCGTCGATCGGATAACGAGCCCTATGCCGAAATCATCGGCATCGTCCGCGACCACATGTACGGATCGTACGGCGACACCTCCACGCCGATCGTCTACTCCTCGTACACGCAGCAGCCGCGAGTCTCGACGCAGGTTCGCCCAGTGGTGATCCACGTCCGAACCAGCGGATCACCAGCGGCCCTCGTGCGCGAGACGAGACTGGCAATCGCGGCGGTCGACTCGACGGTCTCGGCTGACGTGCGAACGCTTCGCGAGGCCACCGGCTTCGAGCCGTCCGTCAGGCGCTTCGGCACCGAGCTTCTGGCTTCGGCCGGCGCGCTGGGCCTGTTGCTCGCCACGATTGGCCTGTATGGAATGATGGCCTTCGTCGTCGCGACCCGTACCTCGGAGATCGGCGTCCGCATGGCCCTCGGCGCCACGGCGGCTCAGATTCTCGGAAGCGTCCTCGCACAGGGGATGACGCTCGTTGGGACCGGACTTGCGATCGGGACGGTCGTCTCGCTTCTGCTCGCACGAGCCGCAGTGGGAGTGTTGGCCGGCTTGAGCCCGGCCGACCCGGTCGCCTTCGGTGGGACCGTCGCGCTGCTCGTGTTCGTCGGCCTTGCCGCGTGTTTCTCGCCAGCCCGGCGAGCAGCACGCGTCGATCCACTGATCGCACTCCGCCGTCTGTAGAGCACCGCGGCGCACGACACGCCGCGCGAATCGATCCACTGGCGGCGCTCAGGCAGGAATAGAACAATGGGCGATTCGTGATTACTGATTGTTGATTCGTTGGTGATTTGTGATTCTTGATTGTTGATTACGAGAGGCGAATCATCGATAAATCACCAGTCACAGATCGACAATCACCAACGAATCAATAATCACAGATCGACAATCGATAACGCTTTGATGGGAGATCCTGACGCCCACAGCTCTGGCGGGTCCGTCACGGTCGCCTTCGCCACCGGGAACGCCCGCGGCGGCGTGCTTTCCTCATCCGGCGGCGGCGTCAGGACCGAACTCGACCCTGCCGTCGCGCTGACGATTGATGCCTCGTCATCCGGGGGCAGTGTAACGTCCGACCTTCGAGTGACCACGCAGGGACGGATGGAGCGAAACTCGATCCGCGGGGATCTGAACGGGGGCGGCGCGCTTCTGCGCGTGAGCTCGAGTGGCGGAGGCGTCCGGATTTCGGCTTCACCCATCAACAAGTAGATCGCCGACGAGGGCGCCGGCAGGAACCCCCTTGCCCGGCGACTTCAGTAGTTCCTGCGGAGATCCATCCCGGCGTACAGGCTCGCCACCTGATCGCCGTAGCCGTTGAAGGGCTGCGTCCTCGTCGATTTGAAGAGCGACGGCAGCCGGGCCTCGACGGCCTGCGTCCAGTTCGGATGATCCACGGCGGGGTTCACGTTGGCGTAGAAGCCGTACGCCTGGGGGTAGTCGAGCTGCCAGGAACTGACGGGCTGCTTCTCCACGAAGCGGATCTTCACGATCGACTTGATGGCCTTGAAGCCGTACTTCCATGGCACGACCAGGCGGAGCGGCGCGCCGTTCTGGCTGGGCAGCACCTCGCCGTACACGCCAACGGCCAGGATCGTCAGCGGGTGTCGCGCTTCGTCCAGGCGCAGCCCTTCCACGTAGGGCCAGTCGAGGACGCGACTCCGCTGCCCGGGCATTTGCTCCGTGTCGTGGAGCGTGCTGAACTCCACGAACCGCGCCTTCGAGGTTGGTTCACACCGCTTGATGAGGGTGGCCAAGGGGAACCCAACCCAGGGAATCACCATCGACCAGCCTTCGACGCAGCGGTGCCGGTAGATGCGGTCCTCGAGCGTCTGACCCTTGAGCACGTCCTCGAGCGTAATCGGCCCCTGCTTCGCGCACTCGCCTTCGATCGACACGGTCCACGGTTGCCTGGGTCTGAACTTCGTGGCGTTCCTTGCCGGGTCGCTCTTCCCCGTCCCGAACTCGTAGAAGTTGTTGTAGGTGGTCACGTGCTCCCACGGGTTGGGAGTCTCGCTCGTGCTCAAGGGGCTTTTGATGGTCGTGAGCTTTCGCCCATGCGCGGCGGGCTGCTGCGCGTGAAGACGCCGGTCGAAGACGGCCGCACCCCCTGCGGCCGCGAGCGCCGACGCGATGAAGCCGCGGCGACTCAGGTAGATCCCCTTGTCTGTGATCTCAGAGCCTCGAATCCTATCCATGGAAGCGCACCTCCGCGTTCATTCGAACCTTCACGGGCCGGCCGTCCTTCATCGCCGGGCTGAATCGCCACTGCTCGAAATGACGGACGGCGACCTCATCTGCCTCCTGCGTCAACGAGCGGAGAATCCTGACGATCTTCGGCGTGCCGTCCTCTTGCAGCACGACGTCGAGGAGGACGGTGCCACGCGCGCCCACGCGACGCGGGAATCGGGCCGTTCGTACGGCCTGTGGCGGCGCGACACCGGGCCCGACGAGGGTCGCCATGTCGTTGGCAATCAGCTCGTTCACGGCCTCGCTTCGCAGGCTGAACTCGATGTCGATCTCAGCGTCGATCGCCGCCGGCCTGCCCGCGCGCACTCCCGGACGGAAGCGCCATTGACGTAGCGCAACCAGTGCGTTCTGGTCGAGCCCGAATCCGAGGCCCTTCACGATACCCGCGCGCGTGAGGCGGCCGCTCGCGTCCACTTGCACGCCGACGGTGACGAGGCCCTCGATGCCTCGGCGGCGCGCTTCGTCGCTATACAGGGGCGGCGTGGTGTATTCGGCAACCACCGGGGCGACGACCGTGCCGTCCGCGTCCGACGCCGCGCCGGCCACACGTACGAGCCGCACCGCCGGCACTACGGGTCCGGGTCCCGAGGCGTCGGAGGCCGATATCACCGGCCGTAGATTCAGCGTCTGGATGGCAATGTCGACGGCCGCTCCACCGCTCGTCATCGCCACAAGCGGAACCGCCACCGCGATCGCGATCGCCGCGGTGGCGACGACCGCCCGGCGCGTAATCGAGCCTCGATTGCCGCACGCGTTCAGAAGCGCCGCCACACGGCGTTCGAGGTGCGATCGCCGAGCCATCGCCACGAGCGGAGCCCGCGACGAGGCCGACGCCCGCGAGGCACGCACGATCGCCAGCAGATGCGCGGCGTAGTTGCCACCATCCAGCCCAAGGCGGAGGACTTCATCGTCGGCCGCCTGCTCGCTTTCGCGGCAGAGGTCGCGTTCGGTCATCCAGAACAACGGGTGGAACCAGTAGGTGGCGCAGACCACGTGCGCCAGAACATGGACGAGCCAGTCGCCCCGTCGAACGTGCGCGAACTCGTGAGCCAAGACAGCTCGTAGGCGCTCGTCCGACCACTCGGTGGCCGACGCCGGCAGCAGGACGCGTGGACGACGAGCGCCCCAGGTGACCGGGATCAGGGCACGCGGGCTCTGAAGCAGAAGCGGCAGCCGTGAGAGCCGAAGCTCCCTGGCCACGTCGCCGGAGATCCGAAGGCAACGGAGGTCGACGACAGGCACGACCGCCGACAGTAGCCGCGCCAGCTTCACGACTTCGCTGGCAAGGACGAGCAGCGTCACGACGGCGCCGGCGGTCCAGATCAGGGCGACCCAGTCTCCGAGTGTCCAGGCAGACGCCTCGATCCCCGTCGCGCGGACGACGACGTCCGGACCGCCTTGCGCAGTCCAGGGGCCAAGCGCGGCAAACGAAGGAGCCCACGCATCGACGAGGTCACGCGTCCAGGCCGGTTGCCAGGCTGGCAGCAGGACGCCCAACACCGGGAGTACGGCCGCGGTCCCCAGGCTCACCGCCCACAGCAGATGCCGCTCGGCCGCCGACCGCCGCCGGAGTCGGGGGACGATGAGATGAGCGACCAGCAAAACGATGGTCGCGCGAATCATGTGCGCTTCCCGTCTCGCCTCGCGCGCTCGACGAGCTGCGCGATGCGATCGAGCGCCTCGTCCGTCAGACCAGGGCCTTCCCTGCCCACGAGCGCCTCGACGACCTTCTCCGGCGATCCGTCGAAGAAGGTGTCGATCAAGTGCTTCACCGCGGAGCGACGGACTCTCTGCCTGGACGCCGCCGGAAGATAGATGTAGCGGAGCTGCTCCTCCTCGTGCCGCAGGTGGCCCTTGTCCTCGAGCACGCGGAGCTGCGCCCGGACGGTCGAATAGGCCGGCTGCCCGGACAGCTTCTCCATCACGTCGGTCACCGAGGCGCGGCCGATGCGGTGGACGATGTCCATGATCTCCCGTTCGCGGCGGCTGAGGGGGGCGGACCCGGGCGGCTGAGGCATGCCTATATTTCTAGCACATTGCTAGAAACATAAGCAAGTGCTCAGGTGAGCGCCGGCTCGATGACTCGCACCCCGGCGGGCGCCGGGTCGAAGTGGCGCCGATTGAAGGTCAGTAGCACCCCGGCCCCCGCGCGGCGAGCGCACTCGGCGACGACGTCGTCGTAGGTTCTCCCGCCCGCCACGTCCTGCGCGGCGGCCTCTCGCAGGAGGTCGACGTACGCCTCGGCCTCGAGCGCCTGAACGGTGGCCTGCTCGACGAAGTTGGCCTCGATGAGCGCCCATGCGTCGGCGGCAGACAACCGATGCGGCGGCGCCAGACGCGTCAGCACGGCGTACGCCTCGACGAGGGCCGGCGCGGGCACCGACAATCGCTCGCGGCGATCCAGACGCCGTTCGATCTCCGCCGCGGCCGCCTGGTGATGCTCATGCCACGAGCAGACAGCCGCCACCATACAACTCGTGTCGAGGGCGAAGATGGCCACCGACCTCACCCGCGCCGTCTGGCCAGATCACGCCGGGTTCGCTCGACGGTTGTCGCGCGAAGCTGCCCGACCCGCTTCGACGGCTTGGCCACGAGGAGGCGACCTCGTCGTTCAAGGGAGACCGCGATCGGCCGGGGCTCGATCTCGATCACCCCGTCCCGCCACCGCACGTCGAGGGGCGTCCCAGGCTCGATGGCGGCTTCCCGCCTGACCTCGGCCGGGATGACGAGGCGTCCGGCAGGATCCATGGTCGTAGTCATGGTAGAGATCATACCATTTTGAGATCCACTCGGCGCGATCCGCGACCCGTCCGATGGAGGCCGGCGCCGACAGCCTGGGCGACCACGTGGCACAATGATGGAGTGCTCGCGGCCCTGCGGGCGCACGGGCGTCAGCACTCCGGAACGACGCGCGGGACGTGACGCACTCGGAGGGGGACATGGCATTGCGGCAGGACGTTCGCTACGCATTTCGCCTGTTACAGCGCGCACCAGGTTTCGCGGCGATCGCCATCGCCACGCTCGCGCTGGGGGTCGGCGCCAGCACGGTCATCTTCACCATCGTCAACGCCGTCCTTCTTCGTCCGTTGAATTTCTCCGAGCCGCAGAGGCTCGCCATGATTCGGCCCTCGTCTGGCTCCCGCCTCTCCCCCGCGTATCTGGACGAGTGGCGTGTCCAGAACCGGACGCTGACCGACATCGCCGGATGGCACGACGTGCGAGCGAACCTGACGGGACGGGATGAGCCGATCGAGGTCCTGGTCGACCGGGTGACGCCGAATTTCTTCGCCGTGCTGGGCACTCCGGCATCGCTCGGTCGCACGTTCACCGTCGGAGCGGACCTGAGCGACGTCGAACCAGCGGTGATCCTGAGCCACGGCTTCTGGCAACGGCGATACGGAGGTGACCCGAGTGTGATCGGCCGGCCGATCACGCTCGACGGCGAGACTCTCACGATCGTGGGCGTGATGCCTGACACTTTCACCATCCGCACCACTGAGTTGGCTGAATCGCGCGCCGAGCTCTGGATGCCCTTCCGTCTGGTCCCGGGAGACCTGATCGGCATGGGAGGTTTTCTCAATGTGGTCGCGCGCCTCCTGCCAGGGGCCACGCTCGAGCAAGCGCGAGCCGACGTGTCGGCAATCGCAAGGCGGATCGAAGACGACCATCCCTCCTATAGCCATGACTGGGGCGTGGACGTCGTGCCGCTGCTCGACGCGACGGTGAAAGACGTGCGCCTGAGCCTGCTCGTGCTCTTCGGGGCCGTCGGGATCCTCCTGCTCATCGCGTGCGCCAACGTGGCGAATCTGATGCTCAACCGCTCCGCTGCGCGCCAGGGAGAACTGGCCATTCGCATGTCGCTCGGCGCCACACGGGGCCGACTGGCGCGCCAGTTCCTCACGGAGAGCCTTGTGCTCGCACTCGCCGGAGGCGCGCTCGGCGTCCTGCTGGCGGTGGGGGGCACGGGTCTTCTCGTCTCGGCGCTCCCCGCGGGTCTCGATCTTCCCCGCGCTCGCGAAATCGGCGCGGACTTGCCCGTCCTCGCCTTCGCGTTCTTCGTGACGTGTCTCACGGCGATCCTCTTCGGACTGGCGCCTGCCCTTGGCTCGGCGCGAACGGCGTCAGGCGCAGGCCTGCGGGAGGTGATGCGCGGCTCCTCGCCCGGGCGCAGTCGAAACCGCCTCGCCAACGCGCTCGTCGTCTCGGAGGTGGCGCTCGCACTGATCCTGCTTGCCGGCGCCGGCCTTCTCGGGCGCAGCTTCTGGGAACTGAGCCGGGTCCATCCCGGATTCCAGTCAGAACACGTCCTGACGATGCGGACCACGCTGCAAGGATCCAAGTACAAGACGGACGCCCGCATCCGGGCCTTCAGTAGCGCGATGCTGGAGCGCATTGCGAGTCTGCCCGGCATTCGGGCCGTTGGCTCCGTCAACTACCTTCCGATGAACCGCTTCGGCGCTGCCATGCTGTTCGACATCGACGGACGTCCTGGCGCGCGTCCCGAGGATCAGCACGCCTCGTGGGTCAGCGTCGTGGGAGGGCACTACTTCGAGGCGATGGGAATCCCGCTCGTGCGGGGCCGCCTTCCCGGCAGCGCAGACACGGACAGGACGCAGCCCGTCTTTGTCATCGACGAGGCGCTCGCGCGCCGCTACTGGCCGGATGAGAATCCGATCGGGGCACGTCTCACGTGGCACACGGGCGAGGGCGAGAGGCTGTCGGGCGAAATCATCGGCGTCGTGGGAAGCGTGCGATGGCAGGGCATGGCCGCCGATCCTCCCGCCGCCGCGTATTGGTGGTTTCCACAGGCGCCAGGCTCTGAATTGACGATCGTCGCGCGCACGGGTGGTGATCCAGTCGCGTTGGCCGGTGCCATCGCGGCCCAGGTCAGGGCGATCGACCCGAACCAGCCCGTCGCGGAGATTCGGCCACTCGGTGACCTCGTCGCCGCCGACCTCGCCCGACCGCGCTTCACGATGCTGCTGCTCGGGGGCTTCGCCGTGGCGGCGCTGCTGCTGGCCGCAATCGGTCTCTACGGTGTGATGGCCTTCGGTGTGACGCAGCGCACACGAGAGATCGGCGTCCGCGTCGCGCTCGGCGCGCAGTCCGGTGATGTCCTCAGGCTCGTCATGCGCCGTGGCCTGCAGTTGACTGGAGCTGGACTGGCAATCGGGACCGTGGCGGCGCTGGCCATGGGACGTGTGGTGGCCGGCCTCCTCTACGGCATCACGCCCACCGATCCGGTCACGCTGCTGTCGGTCGCGCTCTTCCTGGTCGGCGTCGCCGCGGCGGCAATCTACATCCCGGCGCGGCGGGCGATGCGCCTGGATCCCATCGAGGCGCTCAGGGCTGAGTAGCGCTACGTCCGCAGGCTCGATCGTCCCGCGGACGGCTTTCGCTACGAGTAGGTCGGCTCCAGCCCGCGCATCCGCACCTCGCCCCAGCCGGGTCACAATCAGAGGTGTTTTGACAGGTGTCATCGTCATTCGTAGAATGACACCCATGGTCAAGACCCAGGTATATCTCCGGTCCGAAGAGCTTGACGCCCTGCACGAGGTTTCGAAACGATCGGGGCGCAGCGTTGCCGACCTCGTGCGTGACGCCATTCGACGCGTGTGGCTTCGTCCGGAACCACAGGATCCGGTGGCGCTCTGGGATGGGCCACCGTCGCACACTTCGACCGAGCACGACCGCATTTACGACGAGCCTTCCTGATGCGCGCCGGCGAGCCGGTGTTCGTGGACACGGGCGCCTGGATCGCGCTCGCCTTGACCCGTGACCCGCTGCACCCGCGAGCGCGCGATATCTGGGAGCGAGCGCGCAGCGCCGGCGTCACGTTCCACACGTCGGTGCCCGTCGTACTCGAGACGTTCACATTTCTGGACCGCAACGCACTGCGGGATGTGGCGCTGGCGTGGAAGGCCGCTCTCAAGGCGGTCCCTCGACTGAAGGTGTTGCCCTGCACCGCCAAGGATCTGGAACAGGCGTGGTCGTACTTCGATCGGGCGGATCTGCACAAGCTGTCGGCGGTTGATGCCCTGAGTTTCGTGTTGATGTCCGAGCGGCGCATCCGCCATGCGTTCGCATTCGATGCGCACTTCGCCACCGCAGGATTTCGGATACTGGGGTGAGTGCGCGGCTATCTCAAGCGCCGCGATACGCCTCTGGAGCGTTCCTCACACGCTTCCTCTCCAAGTGGGGCGAGGCCGTGGACGGGCCACGCCAGCAGAGAGGTCGCCGCCCACTCCCGACATCGTGACCTCCAGGAGGTTCATCCTGACGCCGCCGCCTCGGTTCACTCGTTTCGAAACGCGACAACCGGGTCAATACGCGTCGCGCGCAGCGCGGGCGCGGCCGTGGCCACCGCCGCAGTCAGCGTGAGCACCGCGGCCACGGAGGCAAACGTCACCGGATCGAGCGGCTGCACGCCGAACAGGAACGTGGCGATCGACTGACCCAACGCGGCTGCAGCCACGAGTCCTACTGCAACACCCACCACGATCACGCGGGCAGCACTGCCCAGGACAAGGCCGAGCACGTCAGTCGTTGTCGCACCAAAGGCAATCCTGACGCCGAACTCACGCGAGCGCTGCTGGACGGAGTACGCCAGCACACCGAACACACCAACCATCGCGAGCAGGAGGGCAAGACCGGCGAACGTCGACACCATCACCGCACGGAACCGGGGGCGAGCGGTCGCGAGTCTTGCCACTTCGTCCATCGTCCTCACGCCGACGAGCGGCACGGCTCGGTCCACTCGTGCAACCACCGCCCTGACTGCCGGCGCAAGCGCCTCGGCCAAACCACCGGTCGGCCGCACCACCAGCGCCATGGAACTCCACGGGTTCTGTGCCAGTGGCACGTACACCTGCACTGAGTCTTCCAGTTCGCCCGCCGACATCTTGACCTGCCCGACAATGCCGACGATCTCTCGTTCCACGGGCTGCTCGGGCGCGAGCGTCATTGACCGTATGGCAATTCGCATGCCGATGGGATTCTTCCCTTGCAGGTATCGGCGGACGAATGCCTCGTTGACGAGGCACACCGCGACACTCGAGGACGTGTCCCGGTCGTTGAAGGCTCGGCCGGCGGCAATGTGAATATCGAGGGTCTGAAAGTACGTCGGGCTCACGAGCTGATAGTCAGCCTGTGGACGGTTGGTCGGCGGCGTCTCGGCACCGACGATGTCGAACCCGAACCCGAACATGGCACCTTCGAGTGGCAGGCCGCTTGTCCAGGCGACACCCCTGACGCCGGGAAGGCGCGCAATCTCCTGTTCGGTGGCATCAAAGAACCTGCGCAACGACTCCGGCGTGGGATATCGGGACGTGGGAAGGCCGTACTCCAAGTTGACCCGCATAGCCAGCACGCTCTCGGCGCTGTACCCGGCGTTGACGTTCTCCAGTGCCACCAGCGTGCGCAACAGCAGCCCCGCGCCGCAGAGCAGGAGCACGGCCGCCGCGACCTCTCCAGCGACGAGCAGGATCCGGAATCGCGCTCCGCCCCTGGTCGCCGTCCGGCTGTCGGAGGCGATCACCTGAAGCAGCGAGGTGCCGGTCGCCTGCCACGCGGGCACCATCCCGAACAGCAGCCCCGTGAGAAAGGCCGTTGCCACGCAGAACGTCACGACGCGAACGTCGAAGGCGAGCATCACAGCCGGCGGCAGCAGGCCGACTGGTATCACTGACGGCGCGACCTGCAGAATGGCCGCACCCAGACCGAGTCCCAGCAGTCCGCCAATCGCTGCAAGGATGAGGCTCTCAGTCAGGATCTGCGCCACGATGCGCCACCGCCCTGCGCCGAGCGCCGAGCGCACGGCCAGCTCACGCGCGCGTCCGTTCGTGCGCGCCAAGAGCAGGTTGGCGACGTTCGCGCAGCACATCAGCAACACGAAGCCGACCACACCCAGGAACAGCATCGCCGTCAGGCGAACTTCCGGGCCAATGAGCCCGGTACGAAGGGGATCGATCGTGACGCCACGCCCCTCGTTGGTGGCCGGCAGCTCCTCGGCCAGTGCTTCGGCGATCGCCGTCATGTCGCTGCGTGCCGCGTCGAGCGTCACGCCTGGCTTCAAGCGGCCGACCACGCGCATGAAGTGCAACCCCCTGGCATCCATGCCGGGCAGCTCAGTCCAGAGCGTCCAGAGGCTGGTCGGACTCATTACCTGGGACTCCGCCGGGACGACGCCCAGCACCGTGAAGGGGTCCCCGTCGAGCTGGATGGTGCGTCCAATCAGCGTGGCGTCGCCGCCGAACCGCGTCTGCCATAGACCCTCGCTCAGCACGACGACGTTCGGCGGCAGCGCGACGTCGCTCGGAAGGAACGCCCGGCCGACGATCGGCTTGATGCCGAGCACGTCGAAGAACCGAGTCGTCACCTGCATGCCAGGAACTTGCTCGATCGTGCCGTCCGAAGAGGCCAGGCGGCGCGGATAGCCAAAGGCGGCAGCCATCGACTGGAAGCTACGATTCCGCTCGTTCCAGTCGCGGAAATTGAGCGGCGAGACGGTGGCGCGTGAAAACGTCTGGAAACGTTCCCACACCATGACCAGACGATCGGGGTCCGGGAACGGAAATGGGCGCAGCAAGGTGGCGTCGGCGAGCGCGAACATGGCGCTGTTGGCGCCAATGCCAAGCGCCAGCGTGATCGCCGCGACGAGCGTGAAGCCCGGCGAGCGTCTCAACTGCCTCAGCGCAAACGTCACGTCGTCTCTCAGCTCTTCGAACCACTGTGTCAGGCGCATCTCACGATCTCGCTTTCTGCCAAGGTCGACGCATGTGCGTTTCAGGCGTGCGGCGTCGCCGAGGCGACCCGCGGCCATCTCGCGCGCGGCCTTCGGATCCATTCCACGCTCGATGAGTTCGCGGGTACGGAGCTCGAGATGAAGCGCGAGCTCCTCGTGAACCTCTTGGTCGAGCGGCACCCGCCAGAGCCATGAACGAAGGGAGCGTTTCACAAATCGTTCGGATCGTTCGGACGGTTCGGAACGTTCGGATCGTGCGGACGGCTCGGAACGTTCTCGTCGTTCGGAACGCGCGCTCTCTCGAACGGCCCGAACGATCCGAACGGCCCGACCCCCCCGAACGATCTCTCGTGGTCACTCATTGCGAAACGCCACGACTGGATCGACACGTGACGCACGATACGCCGGAACCAGTGACGCCACGGCCGCCGTGACGCCGAGCACGACGACGACCGCGGCGAACGTCAGCGGGTCGAGCGGCTGAACGCCGAAGAGAAACGTGGCCATCGTCTGCGCGAGCAGCGCCGCCAGGATCAGTCCGACGATCGCGCCGGCGCCGATCATCCGCGCGGCGTTGCCGAGCACGATGCCGAGCACGTTGCCGGTGTTGGCACCGAGTGCGATGCGAACCCCGAACTCACGCGTCCGCTGCTGTACGGAGTACGCGAGCACCCCGAACACGCCGACCATTGCCAGCAGCAAGGCGATGAGGGCAAACGTCATCACCATCACGGCGCGGAAGCGCGGGCGGGCCGTGGCGTTCCACGCCACCTGCTCCATCGTCCTGATATCGGTGAACGGTACCGCCCGATCGATGCGCGCGGCTGCGGCCTTCACCGCCGGCGCCAGCGCCTCCGCGGGGCCGGTTTGCGGCCTGACGACGAGCGTGCTGTAGCTCCATGCGTTCTGCGCCACCGGCACGTAGAGCTGGTTGGTGTCGTCCGTCTCGGTCGGCAGGCTCTTGACCTGTCCGACCACGCCCACGATCTCGCGCACGATCGGCTGTTCGGGACCGAGCCTCATCGGCCGGACGGCGACCCGCATGCCGAGGGGATTGCGTCCGCGCAGGTATCGACGGACGAAGGCTTCGCTGACCAGACACACGGGCACGCTGTCTCGCGTGTCTCGATCGTCGAAGCCGCGGCCGGCG
>Ga0209640_10002312_pt1 | contig 16568 bp, 18 predicted proteins | sample RifCSP10_1_FD_184018 | JGI IMG/M metagenome (GOLD analysis project Ga0209640, IMG submission 184018) | Soil microbial communities from Rifle, Colorado - Rifle CSP2_sed 10_1 (SPAdes) (version 2) | ecosystem: Environmental > Terrestrial > Deep subsurface > Rock core/Sediment | place: Rifle... | reverse complement strand
GAAAACGAGGCGATCATCGCGACCGTCAACGAGGAGCCGCAGATCATGAGGCGATTTCGCGCCTCCTGCATGTGCTCCAGGATCGATAGGTTTGCGCCCAGGCCGTCGCCTTCGGGCTCTGGTTTCTTCTCGGCCGCGCTCATTTACTCGCTGCGGCGGCGCCTGGACGCTCGGGCTGCCTTTTCGGGGACGTACCAGGGCTTCTCTTCGGCAGGTTGGGCTTCAGCGGCCCCGTCGATGGACTGCACGGTCTGTTCGGCTGCGCCGTCACGAGCCCCCTCGATGGAAACGACGTTGGATGGCTCCCGCGCCTTCGCGGCGTCGAGGTCACCCGAGTCTTCGAGGTCCCGCGTTACCTTGGCGATCTCCTTGCCGATATCGCCCGTGTTGCGGGTGACCACGCTGGCGATCTCCTTCCAGTCTTCGCGGCTCGTGCCTGCTTCCTTTTCCAGCTCGCCCACGACCTCGTTGAAGTCCTTCATCATGACGCGGGCGTAGCCGCGAGCCTGGCGGATCCAGCGCGCGAGGTCGGCCGCGACACCAGGCAGACGGTCGGGCCCGACGACGATCACCGCGAGCAGCAGGATCACCATAAGCTCCAGGATGCCGACGCCGAACATCTGCATCCTAGCTAGCCCCCCTGCATCCCTGATCTTTGCCCCGCATCGTCAAGCAACAAGCTCCGTAGACAGATTAACCCAAACATAGATACGCCGCACGGGCGCCGGGAGATGGCGCCGCGCAACAGCAAAGAGCCAGGCGTTTGCCTGGCTCCGTTGGCTCGTTTCCGCGTCGGGCCTAGTTGTCTTCGATCCCGAGGTCTTTGAGGTAGTCGATGGCGTCCTGGACGCTGACGATCTTCTCAGCGTCTTCGTCCGAGATCTCGAGCGCCTTGCCTTCCTTACTGAACTCCTCTTCCAAGGACATAATCAGCTCCACAAGGTCCAGCGAGTCGGCGTTGAGGTCATCGACGAACGAGGCGGCTGGTATAACCTGATCCTCGTCAACTCCCAGCTGGTCAACGACGATCTTCCGCACTCGCTCATATACGGTTGCCAAGGCTATTCACCCTCCTGCACCACGGCCCTGTCCGGGGCGCTAACTGACCCAAGGACGCCGTTTATGAATCTCCCTGAGCTTTCGCTGCCGTACTTTTTAGCCAGCTCGACAGCTTCATTTATAGCCGCGCCGGCCGGTGTCAGATTATCCATCAAGAATTCCCTTATCGCAATACGAAGGATATTCCTGTCGATGGGTGACAGCTGCTCTGCCGGCCGGGCCGGCGCCGCACGCTCGATCAGCGCGTCGATTTCGGCCCGGTGCTCCAGTACGCCGCTCAGCAGCGAACGCGCGAAGTCGGCCAGTCCGTCTTCAAGACGCTGGCCCTTGATCAGGCGCTCCAGTGATTCTGACGGATCGTGCGCGGCGACGTCCATTTCGTAGAGGGACTGGAGGGCGATCTCGCGGGCGAGACGGCGTGGGGCCGCCATGGCGCTACGTCAGGCCGCCATCGACGGCGATTACCTGGCCTGTAAGGTATGAGGCCTCGTCCGAGGCCAGGTACACCACCAGCGGGGAGATCTCGTCGGGGCGGCCGTCACGCCCCATGGGGATGCGCGCCAGGATCGCGGCCCACTGCGACTCGTTAAGCACCTGAGTCATCGCCGTCTTGACGATGCCCGGGGCGATTGCGTTCACCGTGATACCCCGGCTGGCGATTTCGCGGGCAAGCGAGCGCGTGAAGCCGATTTGCCCCGCCTTGGCAGCCGAGTAGTTACTCTGGCCGGCGTTTCCTACCAGGCCATCGATGCTGGAGATTGTGATGATGCGTCCGTAGCGGGCGCGCAGCATGGGACGCAGCGCCGCCCGCGTGAACAGGAAGGTGCTGCGCAGGTTAGTATCGATTGCCTTGTCCCACTCCTCCTCGGTCATGCGGACCAGGAGGTTATCTGCCGTGCGGCCTGCGTTGTTCACGAGGATGTCGATTTTGTCATAGCGCTTGAGCGTCTCTTCGATCACGTTCTGCGCCGTCTCTGTCAGGCGCACGTCGCCTCTGATCATGACCGCCTCTTGCCCCAGCTTCTCGACCTCCTTGACGCTCTGTTTCGCGCCTTCCTCATTCGAGAGGTAGTTGAGGACGATAGTGGCGCCGGCCTCGGCCAAAGACTTGCAGATGGCGCGGCCGACCGTGCCGCTGCCACCAGTGACTATCGCAACCTTACCGTCGAGTCTGAACAAAGAGGCTCCTACGCAGGCTGTAAGCCACCGATGTTGATCAACGTGGCTCCAGGGATCAGGCGCTTGACCATGCCGGTCAGCACGCGCCCGGGTCCGAACTCGATGAATGTGGACACACCGGCCGCGGCCACTAGTGTAACCGAATCGTGCCAGCGCACTGCGCTGGCCACCTGGCGACACAGCTCGTCCCGTACCGCAGCCTCGCTGGTCATCGGCTTGGCGCTAGCATTTGCGACAACGGGTACCTGGGGAGCAAGCACGCCGGCGGCAGCGACAACCTTAGCCAGGCCTTCGGCAGCGGGCCGCATCAGGCGACTGTGGAAGGCGCCGCTAACGTTTAGCTCCACTGCACGCTGGGCTCCCCGCTGCTTTGCCAGCTCGATTGCGCGGTCGACCGCTTGCTTCGTCCCGCCCACCACGATTTGCGTCGGCTGGTTGAGGTTGCAGATGTCGGCATCCGCCTCGGCACAGATCGACCGCACTGCCTCTTCGTCGAGACCGAGGATCGCGGCCAGCGTACCGGGGTTGCTGCGTCCCGCCTCCGCCATGAGGCGGGCGCGCTCACCCAGAAGCTGCAGGCCTTCTTGGAGGCTCAAGGCGCCGGCGGCCACAAGCGCGCTGTATTCGCCGAGACTGTGTCCGGCCATGAAGGCTGGCCGTGAGGTCACATGACCAGCTTCGACGGCGGCTGCGAGGCAGGCAAGGCTGGTCGCGAAGATCGCGGGCTGCGTGAACTCAGTCTCTCGCAGGCGCTCCTCTGGACCCTCGAAGCAGAGACTGCTCAGTGAATAGCCGAGGACGCGGTCGGCGGTTTCGAAGACTCGACGCGCCGCCGCGGACGCCTGCCAGACGTCGCGCCCCATACCGACTTCCTGCGCGCCCTGACCCGGAAACAGCCAGGCAGTCGTGGAGTCGGTGGTTTCTGGGAGAAAGAGCGGGCTGCTATTCGCCAAGGCTCGGGCCTTGAACCTCGATAGCCTCCCGTCCCTTGTAATAGCCGCACACAGGACAGACGTGGTGAGGCCGGCGCATTGTCCGGCACTGGGCGCAACGCGTCAGGCCTGGCAGCTTGAGAGCCAGATGACTCCGGCGCTTGCCCTGTCGCGCTTTGGGATAACGTTTCTTTGGCAGTGGGGGCACTGTTAATCCTTCCCTTCGCTGTCACTCTTCGATAGCAGCCCGGCCAAGGCAGACCATGGACCTTCTATCGGTGCGGCGCCGCAACTGCAATCGCCGGTGTTGAGATCGTGACCGCAACGGGGGCAGAGACCTCGACAGTCAGGACGACAAAGCGGCTGCATAACCGCGGACGCCTCTCGATACTGCCTTATCGCCTCCGTTAGGTCTAGCAGGTGATTCTCGTCGATCAGAAAGGCTTCGTCATCCTTCGCCTCGGCCAGGGGTTGGCCGGAGCGCACGTCCACGGTCGACTGAAACTCCTCCTCGAACTCGATCGGCAGAGTTTCCTCCACCGGCTTCAGACAGCGGCTGCAGGTCTCGGGCTCCACCAGTCGCAGCCTGGCGCGCACCAGGACGCCTGACTTCGTGCGCAGCAGCTCGACTCGGCCTGTGACAGGCTCAGGCTCGTGGCCCTCGGACTCGAGGACGCCGTCGACCTCGTACGCGCGTGTTGCGCCTATGCCTTCCTGAATCAGAGTGGATACGTTGAAAAGCATGGCATTTCTAGAATAGGCGCTGCTCCGAGAGGCGGTCAACGAATCCTGCTTTAGCCTTGTTCCCCTACTTTCCGAAGCCTATAATCGCCAACTAGCAGGCCGGCGGGGCATGCCTTGGCCCACCCTTTCGCAATTCTCGGAGCTCTCCGCCCAATCCCTGCGCCCTTGTATCATTATGACAAGCGCCGCTGACCTCTTTGCCCTCCAGGAGATTGACCTGCGACGCGACGCGCGCCGTGCGGTGATCGCTGACATCGAGGCCCGCCTCGGCGAGACCGAGGCCGTGCTCGCCGCACGCGAAGCCGTCGCTGCCGCCGAGACAGACCTCAAAGAGCTTCAGAGCCGTCAGCGCCATCTCGACGCCAACCTGGAAGACCTCGACGCCAGGATTCGCCCACTCGAAAAGAAGATGTACGACGGCTCAGTGCGCAACCCTAAAGAGCTGACCGACATGCAGAAGGAGCTGAACCACTTCAAGAAGCAGCGCAGCCAGCTTGACGACGACGGCCTCGAAATGATCGAGACGGTCGAGGCGGCGACGCAGCTGCTGTCTCAGCGCCGGGAGACGCTACGACAAACAGAGGCCGAGTGGCAGGCCGACCAGAAGGACCTTGTCGAGACTAAGAGCCGGGCCGAAGGCGAGTACGCCAGCCTGGAAGGCGAGCGCGGCGTCCGCACCGCGGAAATGGATCGCGGCATGCTCGGCCTGTATGAAACGTTGCGCAGTGCTAAGACAGGACGCGCCGTCGCGCGCGTCGAGCGCGGCACCTGCCAGGGCTGCCGGATCACCCTGCCTACCCACCTGGTGCAACGTCTGCGCTCCGGCGGCATCCTTGTCCAGTGCCCGAGCTGTGAGCGGATCCTGGTCGCGGGTTAGCTCATGAGAGCCGTCGGATACTTCCGCGAACCCGCTTCGACCGCCGCCACACGCCCACAGGCCGGCCGGCCCGAGAGCATCAGCCACCAGAACCGGCGCTTCCTGGATTACTGCGAGGACCAGGGCTACGAAGTCGCGACCACGTTCTCGGAGGAGAGCGGCAGCGCCGGCGGCCCCGCCTTCGCCCAGCTAATCGACTACCTGAAGCGCCCCGAAAAAGGGTTCATGATCGTGATCTCGCCCTCCGCAGCGACGCTGGCGGACGACGCCGTCGTAGCGGCGGCGCGCTGCCTGCAGGTGGAGCGCCTCGGCGCCAGGCTGCAGTTCATTGACGGAGACGGGACGCAAGGGGGCGACCCGCTCGAATTGATAGTCAGGAGTTGGTCGAACTCACGCAGCGAAGAGGTGCGCGAAAAGGTCAAGTCGGCCCTGCGGCGCAAGGCCGTCCGCGGCGAGGTGCTGGGCAGGCCACCCTACGGCTACCACGTCGGCCCCCGCAACCGGCTCGAGGTCGTGGACGACGAGGCTGTCGTCGTGCGCTACATCTTCCGTCTCTACCTGCACGACGGTCTCGGCATCCGCCTGATCGCGCGCCGTCTGAATGAAGAAGGTCTGCGCACCCGCCGTAACCGCGCCTGGAGCATGGTCAGTATCCGCGACATTTTGCGCAACCGCGCCTATCTGGGCACCTATCAGCGTCTGGGCGTCCGCGTGCCAGGTACGCATCCTGCCCTGGTCTCTCCAGACGATTTCCGTCGCGTCCAGGAGCGCCTCAGCGACCGGCGAACCAACTTCTCACCTCGCAAGGTCAGCGCCTTCCTGCTCTCCGGCCTCGTGATCTGCGACAGCTGCGGCAACCGCATGATCGGCGTCAGCCGGCGCCAGTCCTGGACTCGCCGCAGCGACGGCACCGAGCAGGTCGCCTCCTACCGCTACTACCAGTGCGAATCGCGCACCAACCAGGGCATCTGCAGCTACAACACTCAGCGCGCGGATGAGCTGGAAGAGACGGTGCGCCGCCACCTCAGCGAACTCGACCCCAACAAGCTCGCCACGGCGGGCAACGACGACGCGGTGATCACGCAGTGGCACGTCGAATCGCGGCGGCTACGCGAGCGCCTGCACCAGATCGATCGCCGCTTTAACCGCGAACTCGAGGCAGCGGCCAGCGAATCGATCAGCAGCGAACGCCTGCGGGCAAATGGCCTCGAGCTGGCTGAAGAGCGCCTCAAGGTTGAAGAGGAGCTGCGCGACGCCGAATGGCGCGCAGAGCACTATGCCTCGGCTGCGGAGCGCCGTCGCACCCGCAATGCGGCCCTGCAACTGCTTGTTTCCGAATGGGAGACGCTGCCGCTGAACGACAAGCAGCAGCTCCTGCGCGAGATGATCGACCAGGTGCGCGTGGGCGAAGGCGGCGCCCGCATCGTCCTGCGTCCATGACGGCAGGCGCGCCCGACAACCAGACCTGGGTCACGTATTCCGATGGCGCCTCACGCGGGAATCCCGGGCGAGCCGCGATGGGTGCAGTCGTCATCGACCCGTCCGGCAAGGTGCGCCACGAGGTTTCGGAAAGCCTCGGTGTGACGACGAACAACGTCGCGGAGTATCGAGGCCTGATCGCCGCGCTTGAGGCCGCGCTGGCGCTGGGAGCCCGTCGCGTCGAAGCGCGCCTGGATTCCGAACTGCTGGTCAGGCAGGCGATCGGGCGCTACCGCGTCAGGAGCCCCGGGCTGATCCCGCTGCACAACCGCGTCCTTGCCCTGCGCAGCCGTTTCGATGAAGTCGTGTTCCGCCACGTGCCGCGGGCGCAGAACAAACACGCCGACGCGCTCGCCAACCAGGCGCTCGACCGCGGTGCCTCATGACCATCGTCGCGATCTTGCTCGCAGCCGGCGAGTCGACGCGCATGGGGCGGCTGAAACAGCTGCTGCCCTGGGGCGGCACGACGCTAATCGCCTGGCAGGTGAGCCAGCTGCGCCAGGCCGGCGCCGGCGCCGTAATCGTCGTTTTGGGCCACGAGGCCGAGCAGGTACGGCCGGACGTACCTGGAGAGGCGCGTGTCGTAATCAACGAAGCCTACGAGCAGGGACGCGCCACATCCCTGCGTTGCGGTGCCGAAGCCACGCCTGATGACACCGAGGCGATTCTCATCCTCAGCGTTGACCAACCACGGCCGTCCTGGCTGTCGCGGTTGCTGATTGAGCGCTGGCGCCGCGAGCAGCCGCTGATCGTTTCGCCGCGCTTCGCGCGCCGTTACGGGCACCCCATCCTGATCGACGGCTCTCTACTTGGCGAACTCCGCCAGGTTGAAGACGAAACACTGGGCCTGCGCGCCGTAATCGACCGTCACGTTTCGCAGGCGCAGTCGCTGCCGGTGGCCAACGACAGCGTGGACGTTGACCTCAACACGCCTGCCGATTACGAAGCCGCGCTGGCCGCGTTCGAACGGGGCGATTGGAGCGCCGGTGTTAAGACTTCATCTACATAGGATGTTTGTTTCAATTGCCACCTTGACGGGAAGCCACTGGTCTGTAACTCTGCATTCATAAACCCAGACGCCGAATCTCTCGCAAGAGAGAGCGGGGGAACCAACACTGGGGGTGAATGGCGCGTAGGCGCCATGGGCTACCTTTCGGCCCTAACCCGACAGCTAACCTCGCAGGCGTAAGAAAGGCGCTTCCCGAAGGAGGCGTTTTTTGTTGCCGAGTCGTAGTCGGCCGCGCCCGCTCCGTCGCGTGGAGACTCAATGGCTATAGAGTTACCGGCTCGTCGTCTCCGGGAACTAACCGCAAACGCCTCTCCAGTCCTCGATAGCATCGCCGTCCCCTCCTTCGAAAGGGAGCGTGAATCCTCCGCCCTGCGGCCTCTCGCGGTCCGCAGCCTGGAAATCGCGACGGGTGCCCTGGCGCTTATCCTGATCAGCACACTGATCTGGGGTTACGTTTGGTTCCCCACCTACATCGCCGTCGCTGTCCTGATCTTCGATGTCTACTGGCTCTGGAAGTCCTGGACTGTCGGTTATCACGCCCTGAAAGGTGCACGCCTCCTGCGTGAAACCGCATCGCGTGACTGGATTGGTGACTACCTGGGCGCCGCCGCGCGCGGTCAGGACGTCATCGCCTGGGATGCGGTACGACACGTCGTGATCATCCCCAACTACAAGGAGTCGGACGCCAAGCTGCGCTCGACGCTCCAGACGCTCGCAAAGGTCAACGGAGCCAGGCACAGCGTCATCCCGGTCCTCGCGATGGAGGAGGCTGAAGCCGGCTCCGAGCGCCGCGGACGGCTGCTGGCGAGAGAGTTTGCGCCGTTCTTCTACGAAGTCCTGGTAGCCGTCCATCCCGCCGGCCTGCCGGGCGAGATCCGCGGCAAGTCTTCCAACGAAGACTGGGCGGCGCGACGATCCGTCGACGAGCTCGTGGGCCGTCGAGGTCTTAGCCTGGACAACCTCACGGTGACCAGCTGTGATGCGGACACGCAGTTCCACCATCAGTACTTCGAGGCTCTGACCTTCAACTTCGCTACCGACGAGAACCGCTATCGCAGGTTCTGGCAGGCGCCGATCTTCTTCTACAACAACATCTGGCAGGTGCCGGCGCCGCTGCGGGTGCCAAATGCGATGTCCGGCCTGATCCACCTCGGACGTCTCAGCCGCAAGCGCCGCGTCCTGTTCTCGCAGTCGACATACAGCCTTTCGATGCGCATGGCCCACGACGTCGGCTACTGGGATACGGACATCATCCCTGAAGACTGGCACATGTTCCTCAAGTGCTTCTTCGAACTCAACGGTCAGGTCGAGGTCGAGCCGATCTACCTGCCCCTCGGCAATGACGGCGCGCTCTCGACGACGCCGCGCGCCACCTACCTGAACCACTATCTGCAGGTGCGTCGCTGGGGCTGGGGCGCCTCGGACCTGCCCTACGCTGCCGGACAGGCGCTGAACCATCCGGAGATTCCGTTGCTACGCCGTCTTCTGCGCACCTGGTACTTCTTCGAGAACCACCTCATGTGGTCGACGCAATGGTTCTTCCTGACGCTCGGCGGCATGATCCCGCTAAGCTACTGGGCGCTGACCGGTGACACGCTTTCCCCGTCGTGGTTCTTCCCAACGAACTGGACATATTTTGGCTTCCTGCCCGGCTTCATTTCGCTTACCTCCGTTGTGATGACACCAACGCTGGTGCCGTTCCTCATCCTCGTCGTGCTGGACCATCGGCTGAGGCCACCGGCGCCTGCAGGAATGAGCACGCGCCATCGCCTTCTCGCCCATCTCGCGTGGCTGGCCATCTCGCCGATAACCTTCTTCTGCTCCGCTCTGCCGGCGCTCGACGCCCAGGTACGCCTGATGCTCGGCAAACGTATGGAGTACCGCGTCACCGAGAAGGTCTAACGCCCTGCCGGATGCGGCGCGATAAGATATCTGGGATGTTGGACCTGCTCTTCCTCGGTTCGGGCAACGCTTTTGGCGCCGAAGGACGCGCCTTCAGCTCCTTCCTCTTGAACGGTCGCTACCTGTTCGATTGCGGTCCCACTGTGTTGCAGCAGCTGAGCAAGGCCGGCGTCCCGAGCCGGGACATCGAAGCCGTGTTCATCAGCCACTTCCACGCCGATCATTTCTTCGGACTGCCGTTCCTCATGCTGGACGCCAAGTACGGCGGGCGCACCGAGGACCTGACGATTGTCGGGCCACCGGGCATCGAGACCAGCACGCGGCGCCTTCTGGAGTTGGGCTACCCTAACGTGGCCAACAGCCCTGGCTACACAAGGCGTTTCATCGAAGCTGATGACGGCTGCAACGATGAGGCCTCGGGTCTCAGCTTCACCTCATCGCGCGTCAAACACGTGGACGAGTTCGACTGCTTTGCCTACCGCGTCGAGGCCGATGGCCGCAGCCTCGTCTACTCCGGCGACACCACTCTGTGTGAAGGCCTCCTACGGCTGGTGCAGGGCGCGGACGTCGTCGTGACGGAGTGCAGTTGCAACGGCGTGCCGGTGCACCTTGGTCCTCGGGACGTCGAAGAGGTCGCCCGGCAGGCGCCTGGGGCGCAGATCATCGTTACCCACCTCGACGGCCACCAGCATCCCAACAATTTCGACGGCCTGCACGTCGCCGAAGACCTCAAGCGCTTCCGGTTCTAGAGCGCCTCGTCTCCCCTCTGTTGCTTACAGGGAGGCCTTGGTTAGAATGGCCGCGAGGTACTGTTCGTGTACGGATTCGGTCTCCTCAAGGGCCTGAAGATGACCATGCGGCACTTCTTCAAGCCGCCAACGACCATCCAGTTTCCAGAGGAAGTGCGTACCTTCCCAGGACGCGCCCGCACCAGCCTGCTCTGGTTCGACGAACGCTGCACCGGCTGCAGCACCTGCGCCCAGGCCTGCCCCGACGGCTGCATCCTGGTCGCCACGGAGCCTCGCGAGGACGGCAGCCTCAACAAGGTCCGCTATGAGATCGACTTCCGCATCTGCATGTACTGCGGCCTCTGCACTGAGGCGTGTCCCTACGAGGCGATCCAGCCGGGTGGCACCTTCCGAGACGCCGTTTACTGGTTCGACGACATGTATCACGACAAGTACGAGTTGACTCGCCTCGCGCACGAGCACCTGCGCAACAACAGCTTCGCCTATCCCAACGGCCTCAAAGCGCCGCAGTCAGTAATCGATTTCATCAACGCCGAGGCCGCGGGGCTGAACCTGCCGCCGCCGGCCGGCACCCACGCTCAGATCCCGAGTCAGCCTGGTCAGGAGACCTTGAACAGTGGCTAAGCTCACTCTCGACGGGAACGAGATCGAGGCAGAAGCAGGCGCACCACTCGTAGAGGTCATCAAACAAAGCGGGACGTTCGTCTCCAACCTTTGCTACATTGACGGGCTGCCTCCATACGCCGGCTGCCGCACCTGCCTGGTCGAAATCGAAGGCGCCCGTGGCCTGCAACTGGCCTGCACCAGCCGCATCAACGACGGCATGGTCGTGCGCACCGACACCGCCCAGGTGCTCGACGCCCGCCAGTCGGTGCTTTCGATCATCAACGCCAACCACTCGGACCGCTGCCTCACCTGTCACCGCCGGGTGCACTGCCAGCCCGGCGACATCTGTCTGCGCGACGACACGGTGACGCATCGCTGCCTGACCTGCGCCAAGAACTACCGCTGCGAGCTCCAGACCACCAACGAGATGCTCCAGATGCAGAACGTCGAGCCCTGGCTGGGCGAAGAGCGCACCTACTACGAATCCGAACCGCCGGAAGCAGACCGCGCCAACCCCTTCCTGGAGTTCGACCCGCAGATGTGCATCATCTGCACCCGTTGCGTCCGCGCTTGTGACGAAATCCGCCACACCGGCGCCGTAACGCTGGCCGGCCGCGGCTTCAGCACCCGCATCGCGTTCGGGGCCGGTGGCGCCATCCACGAATCGAACTGCGACTTCTGCGGCTCCTGCATCGACGTCTGCCCTACGGCGACGCTGCTTGAAAAGCCCAACAAGTGGATCGCCAAGACCGAGACCTGGGTCTCCACCACCTGCAACTCCTGCAGCGTCGGTTGCACCCTCAGCATGGGTGTGCGTAACGGCAAGGTGGTCATGGTCAAACCGGACCGCCTCAACCCGGTGAGCTTCGACCAGATCTGCGTGCGTGGCCGCTTCCACTACGACGCCGTCAAGACTCGCGACCGTCTGACCCGTCACCTCGTGCGAGCGGGCGAGACGCTTTCACCTTCGACCTTCGAAGCCGCAATTGAATCTGCCTCCGCAACGCTATCTGACATAATCAAGGCCCACGGCGCCGGTAGCGTCGGCGTCCTTGTCGCTCCCTGGGCGACCAACGAAGAGGCATACGCGGCCCAGAAGCTGGCGCGTGGCCTCATCGGCACCGAGAACGTCGACTCAACCGCCGGCCCCGTATCAGGGGCCGTAAGCGACGCGCTAACGGGAGCATTCGGCAACGACGCGCTGCCCAGCGATCTCAGCGAAATCGTCACAGCATCGACGATCGTCGTGATCGCTGACGACCTCGAGTCCAGCCACAACATCGCGGCGTTGCGCGTCAAAGACGCGGTCGTGACCAATGGCGCGCGACTCGTGGTCATCAGCTCCCGCTACGGCGAGGTCTGCGATTTCATCGCGCCGCCGCCGTCCGGCTCGATCATGCCCTCACCCCAGCGGGTGCGCTCCGCCGAGCCAACGGGCGTCTGGCTGCGGCCCTCAGCGGGCGGCGAGATCGCCACGGTCGCTGCGCTGGGCCGCATCCTGGCGACGCGCATGGGTTCCCTGGCGGAGGGCCCGGACGAGGCGCCAGGCGTCAGCACAGATGACCTCAATCACGCTGCCGACATCATCCAGGGCACGGGTGATGGAACGCTGGCGATCGTCTACGCGCCCTCGCCCTCGTCGTCCCTAATTGCCGGCGCAGGCGCGAAGGCCGCCGCTAATCTGGCAGCCATCTGCCTCGGCGACGGCGCCTCGCAGGCCCTGCACGTGCTACCCACTGAATCCAACGCCGTCGGCACCCGTGACATGGGTGTCCGCCCGGGAGACGGTGGCAAAGACCTCAAGGCGATGCTGAGCGGTGGCGTGCGCGCCCTCCTCGTCGTCGGCGATAACCCGATGATGCTGGCGCGAGGCCACGACGCTGTCGAAGCCGTGTTGAAACGGCTCGATTGCCTCGTGGTCATCGACTCGCTGCGCACCGAGACGGCTGACCTCGCCGACGTCGTGTTCGCCGACCTGCCGGCTTACGGCAAGGACGGCACCTTCACCAGTGCAGACCGGCGCATCGGCCGCCTGTCACGCGCCGAAGCCGCGACCGGCGACCAGCGGGACGCCCTGGAGTCCCTGGGCGCCTTGGCAGCCGCGCTGAACCGGCACCTCGGCAAGGACTTCGCGCTGGCGACTGACGCCGAGAGCCTGATGAACGAGATCGCCGTCGAAATCGATGGCTACGCCGGTGCCACCTACAGGTCGCTCGAGTCCGGCCGCACGCGAGCGCTCCGCGGGGCGCAAGGCTCTGCGCGGGTTCAGCCGGTCGCGTTGCCGGCGCTACCGTCCTCAAACGGACGCCTGTTGCTGACCACCTCCCGGACTCTGTTCACCAGCCTCGAGGGCGCTTCGATCAAGTCAGAGGAGGCGGACAAGCTGCACCGTGAGCAGTTCCTGGAGATCAACCCCCAGGACGCCGCCGCGCTGGGCATCGGCCAAAACCGGCCGGTCATCGTGACCAATGGCTCACACGAGCTGACGCTCTCAGCCGCCCTCACAGATGCCGTGGCGCTGGGCTCCGTGTTTCTGCCGCTCTACTTCGAAGGCGGCCTCGTCAACCGGCTCCTTCCCGCCGATGGCGGCACGGCCGCGGTGAGCGTGCGACCGGCCTGATCTAACACCAGCCTGCTAGAATTGCATCAGCCTTACTCAAGCCTTGAGGAGGCTCCGGAAGGCGACGCTGATGAGATTGCCGCTGTTTCCGTTGACCCTCGTCCTCTTTCCAGGACAGACGGTTCCTCTGCACATCTTCGAGGAGCGCTACAAGGCGATGCTCAAGCGCTGCCTGGATGAGCAGATACCGTTCGGCATAGTCCTGATCAAGGACGGTGGCCGCTTGGGACGTGGCACGCCGCATCAGGTGGGCACCTTGGCTCGCGTGATCACGGTTCAAGAGGTTGAGGCGGGCGGCTGCCCCATGCCGGCGCCCCACAAGGGCAGCTGCTACCACATTACCGTGCGAGGCGAGGACCGGTTCCGCGTCACGGCGATCGCCCGCCGCGAGGCCGAGTACCTGGTAGGGGACCTCGAATCGTACGCGGATGAGCAAGCTCCCGAGCCGGCTCTGCTCATGGTCGCCCAACGCGTCTCCGCCCTGTTCGACGAGTACTACCGAGAGGTTGTCGCGCTCACGGGCGGCTGGCAGCGCAGCGCTGTGCCGGGCGAGCGTACGATGATCTTCGATATGGGGACCCTGGCCAGCGGCTCCGCGGGATTGGGCCGTGAAGGCGAAGACGGCAGCCGCACGATCATCGTGCCTTCGTTGCCGGCTGAGCCGGGCGCGCTGGCCAACGTCATCGCCGGCGAGCTGAACGTCCAGCCATCCGTCAAACAGGAGCTGCTGGAATCGCCGTCCACGCTGACGCGGCTGCAGCGAGAAGCCGAAATTCTGGCAGAAGAGACGCCACAGATCGAAGAGCGGCTCAAGATGCACTACCGCCGGCGTTTCGGCGAGTTCGGCCGCGCGAACTAGAAACCACCTTGCGCGTATTACTAACCGGTGGGTCTGGCGTTCTCGGTCGATTCCTGATTCCGCTACTCACCAAAGCAAGCATCGATGTGGCGGCGCCGCGTCACTCTGAGCTCGACCTCTACGACGAAGCAGCCGTCAGGCAGGCACTCGACGGCGTCGACGCCATTTATCACCTCGCGACGCGCATACCGCCGCCCCAGGCGCAGGGGCAGGCCGGCGCCTGGGACGAGAACGACCGCCTCAGGTCGGAAGCCTCGCGGATCCTGGTCGAGGCTGCCCTCGCGTCGAACGTCTCGCTCTTCGTTCAGCCCTCGGTCACCTTCGTCTACCCGCCGGAGGTTCCCGCCGATGAAGACACGCCCGTAACGCCCGCCGCAAACCTTGGCTCCATGATTGCGGCCGAGAGACAGTGCCGCCGTTTCACGGATGCCGGCGGCCGGGGAGTCGTGCTGCGTCTGGGGCTGCTATGGGGCCCCGGCACCGGCTCGGACGCGCCGAATAATCGCTACGGCGCGACGCTGCACGTCGCAGATGCAGGAAGCGCCCTGCTCGCAGCGTTAGACCTTCCCGCTGGCATTTACAACGTCGTCTCAGACGGCAGCAGAATCGCCAACCAGCGCTTCAAGACCGCGACCGCGTGGCGTCCGAAGTACTAGCGACTGCGGCGCCACTCGCTGACTGACGGGACGCCCGCGAGCGACGTCGCGGCGGTGACTGCCTTAACGATCGCGCGCTCTATGGCTCTGACGGCAAACGCCTCCAGCGCGACGATGCGGCCCTGAGTTATCTCTTGCTCACCTGTAGCCATTGCGAACATGGTGTCGCCGTCAGCGAGTGTGTGTACGGGACGAATCGCCCGCGCCAGGCCGTCGTGCGCGACGACGGCAAGGCGGTTCGTCTGCTCCTTGGTCAGCGCCGCGTTGGTCGCGACCACTCCTATCGTTGTGTTGCCTTCGAAAGGTCTCCGCGTGCCGAGGCGTAAGGCGTCCATCGTGTCGAGGAAGCCACCGTCCTCGCCGCGCGGCCCGGCAACGACCCTACCGTCCCTGCTATCGACGACGTCACCGACGGCGTTGACGACCACGAGAGCGCCAACAACAACGCCCTCGGCCAGGGTCTCGCTGGCGCTGCCGATACCCCCCTTGAGGGCGCGATTACGCCCCATCAGCTTGGCAACCGTGGCGCCCGTTCCCGCGCCGATGCTGCCCTGTGCCACGCGCCCGCTCTTCGCGGCGGCAGCGGCGGCGTAACCCGAGTCAGCGGTCGGGCGGACGTCTGCTTTGCCGAAGCCGAGATCGAAGATCACGGCGCCGGAAACGATCGGGATCAGCTGGCCCCCGAACTGGATGCCGATGCCGTGCTCTTCGCACCAACGCGTCACCCCGGCGGCCGCGCTCAGCCCAAAGAGGCTGCCGCCTGTGAGCAAGATCGCGTTGACGCTGGTGGCGGCGTAGCCCGGGCGCAGCAGGTCGGTCTCAAGAGTGCCGGGCGCGGCACCGCGCACGTCGACGCCCGGCATGGCGCCGCGCTCGCAAAGCACCACCGTGCAACCGGTCGCCGCGCGGCGGTCGGTCCAGTGTCCGACCTTGATCCCCGGCACGTCCGTGATGGCGTCGTTCTGCTTCGAGCCGGCCATGCTTGCCTCAGCGTGATTCAGCAACGTAGTAACGGAGGTCGCCATGAATCGTCTCGTGGCCGTCGTTCACGGCTTCGACAACCATACAGCCTACGCTCGCCGAGCCGTTGTTTCCTTGCTCGATAGCCACGGCTGAGCCACGCAACTGACCCTCGAAGCGCACCTCGTCGTCTCCATTCATGCGCCAGCGGAAGAGGAAGGCCAGGCTGGCGCAATCTGGCGGCGTACCGAAGGCCTGCGCCAGCTTCAGCGGCTCGATTAGTTGACGTCCGCCCGGTGAGATCTCGAGCTGCAGCGAGCCTTCGCCGAGAACCCGCAGCGCCGGGCTGATCTCCGGTGGCAGCAGCGTTGGCGTTGGCCGCGGCCCCGCGTCGCCGCCGCTACACGCCGCGGCGGCGCAAAGCACCACCGATGCGCCGGCGAAGGCTAGCCTCACAGGTCGTGGGTTTGCAGGTAAGCGAAGACCAGGTTTGAGGCGGCGCGCGTCGCGGAGTCGATGGCGTCCACGACCTGGCCCATCGCGGTTTCGTCGGCCGTAAGGCCCTGCACGTAAAGGTTGCGTCGCTTCGAATCCAGCACCAGCAACGCGACCTGGTCCGGCGTCAGGTCATGTGAAGCCCCGTTGAGCCAGCCCGCCTCCGACGCGATGACTGCGCCGCCAACCTGACCCGCCATCTGGGCCAGCGCCAGCGCACCCGGCTCGCCGTGGTCAGTGACCTTGCGCAGGTCCTGCGTCAGGTGGTGGATGGCCACGGACACTGAGTAAGCGTCTTCGCGGCTGAGATGGGGGCAGAGCGCCGCCACATGGCCCGGCAGCGGCACGTCGAGCGCGGCGCAGAGCTGGGCATCGCTCACGGTGCGTATGGCCTCGAAGAAGCCGACTGAGCTCTGCGAGTCGAGACGGAACTCGAGGAACG
>Ga0209640_10002311_pt1 | contig 16573 bp, 15 predicted proteins | sample RifCSP10_1_FD_184018 | JGI IMG/M metagenome (GOLD analysis project Ga0209640, IMG submission 184018) | Soil microbial communities from Rifle, Colorado - Rifle CSP2_sed 10_1 (SPAdes) (version 2) | ecosystem: Environmental > Terrestrial > Deep subsurface > Rock core/Sediment | place: Rifle... | reverse complement strand
CAACCTGACCCCAGGCGGACCGCTGGCGGCTTGGAACGAGGAGCTGTTCCTGCAGATGGTGCGCACCCGCACGAGCGAGCACATGCCGTGGCGCGGCCTGCGCGCGATGAGCGAGGAAGAGCAACGCGCTCTCTGGCGCTTCCTGGCGTCGGTACCCGCGCGCCCATCGGCGATCCCGGCGCTCGCGGGCGCTCCCGCAGGCTGAGGCCGGCGACCGTACCCGGCGGCGGCCGGGGCGCCGGTCCGGGCGGCGAAGCCCTGGTACCCATCTTGCTGAGAGGTTCATGGGCTGCGCTCCGCCCGGCGCGCAAGAGCGTCGGCGTCTGCCCACGAGGAGTCCGAACCATGAAACCTAAGTCGAGACGCTGGATCCCGATCCTGCTCGTCATAGCGTGCTGCGCACCGCTCGCCGCGCGCGCGCAGGGGCCCGCCTACCGCGTCGTGCATGGGCCCGCCTACCGGGTCGAGCTCACACCGACCGTCGGCTTCCGCTTCGGCGGGACGCTCGACGGCCAGCAGAACGACCTGTTCGACACCGATCTCGAGGTCGCGAACGGCGCGGCCTACGGGGTGACGTTGGACATCCCGCTCTCCCCGCGCACGCAGCTCGAGTTGCTGGCGAGCCGCCAGCCGACCGAGCTGCGCTTCTCCCGCGACCTGTTCGGAGACGCCACCGACGTGGCCGACCTCGACGTCTCCTATTACCAGCTGGGCCTGCTCTGGCAGTGGGGAGACCGGCGCGTGAGCCCGTTCTTCGTCGTCGGCGCCGGCGTCGCCACTCTGAGCCCGGACCTACCCGGCGCCTCGAGCGAGAGCCGGTTCTCGGCCTCGATCGGCGGTGGAGTGAAGCTCTTCCTCGCGCCGAACCTCGGATTGCGCTTCGAGGGCCGCGGGTTCGTCAGCGACTTCGCCGGCGGAGACCGCCGGCGCTCGGGCCGCTGCGACTCCTGGAACGACGACTGCTACGGCAACGACTTCTCGCAGGGACAGGCTTCGATCGGCCTGATCCTGGCCTTCTAGATCCCGCCCTCAGGTCCGCCGGGCCTTCGGTCGCGCCACGAACTGAAAGCGGACGCCCCCGAAGCCGACGACGTCTCCGTCCTTCAGGCGCGCGGTCGACGCCGGCCGGTCGTTGACCGTGGTGCCGTTGGTCGACGCCAGGTCTTTGATCGAGTACTGGTCGAGCCCGAGGATGTCGATCTGCGCGTGCTTGCCGGAGACTCGCGAATCGGCGAGCACGACGTCGCCGCCGGTGCGGCCGACGAGCGTCGGGCTCTTCTTGATCCAGAAGGTCTCGCCGACGAGCGGCGCATCGAGGCCGCGCAGGCCGACGTCGAGCTCGTCCAGGGGGTTGGAGAACCGGCGGGTGTCGAACCCGAGCGCCCCGAGGCCGCGCACGGTCTGGCTGAGGTCGGCCACCGGGGCGGCGGGTGCGGCGGGGCGGGCGGCCACGGCGGGGGACGGGGGAGCGGCGGCCGCGGAAGGCCGCGGCGGCTCGTCGAGGTCGCGGATCGGGCCGCCGGGCAGTGAGCTGGGCTCGAAGGCGAGGCGATAGGGACCGAGCACCACCTCCAGGCGGGCGCCGCGCTCGATGCGGCCCGAAGCCACGGAGATCGGCCCGATGGGGATCATGAAGTCCCCGAGCCCTTCGAACTCGAATCCATGCTCGACGCTGCGGAAGCGGATCGCGCGCTCCGGGAGCCCGGCGCCGTGCGGCAGCTCGATGTGGCAGCCCAGGCCGCCGACGAGGAAGCTCCGGCCCCCGAGATTGAACGCCGCGTCGAGCGCCAGCCCGGGTCCCGAGGCGACCACGCGCAGGCTGGGTCGGTCGGCGGCCGGTGCGGCGGCGAGCGGCTGTGTGCCGCCGGAGACGCCGCCCGCAGCGGCCGGACCGCCGAGCGGGTTCGACTGCAGGTAGTGGTGGAGCGCGAGCGGCGGTTGCCCGGCGGCGGCGCCGCCGAAGAGCCCGCGCGGGTCCGTCGGCAGTGGCGTCCACTCCCGCATGCAGACCACGCAGGTGACCGCGCCGCCGCGCAGCCGCTCCCGGAGCTCCACCGGCAGCGCGTAGCGGCTGTGGCAGTGCTCGCAGACGATCTCGAAGCTGGACATCGCGCCTCCGCTCGGTCCCCTCGGTTGGCCGGGCCAGTCTAGCGGAGAGGCGCCGTCGCGGGCCGTCGGCGATTCCTCAGCGCGTGCCGAAGGCGGCGGGCAAAGGCCCCAGCCCAGCCGCGAGCTCACCGGCGAGCCGCTCGTTGGCCCACTGGAACACGAGATGGCGCGGCTCGAGCCCGCCCAGCGGCCAGCGCCGTATCGGCCGCGGCAGACGCCAGCGCCGCCAGTCCAGCCCGACCCGCTTCGCGTTCTGCGCGAGCTTGCGGTCCACGATCAGGAAGAGGTGGTGGAGCGCCAGGCACAGGCGCGCGGCCGGGAGACGGGCCCCGAGCCAGGCGACGAACTCGGAGCGCAGCAGGCGGTTGTACGGCTGCGGGTAGGTGTAGACGAAGATTGCCGATTTGCGCTGACCGAACAGCCGCCCCGGCACGCCGGCGCTCTCGAGGATGCGGCGCGGAATCGGCCGGTCGTAGTCGGTGCCGAGCCGCCACGGCGCCATCTCCGGCGAGCGCGCGATGCGGTGCAGATCCTCGAAGCTGCGCGCGAAGAGGAACGGCAGCGGCACATGGACGAAGCCGCTGCGCAGGCGGACCTCGGCCAGGTGGAGACCGCTGTCGTCGCCGCGCCGCACGTCGCCCGGCGGGCAATCGGTCGCCGACGGCTGCCAGGCGAAGTCGCCGCAGTGGCCGCTGAAGAGCAGGCCGACTCCCGGCGCGCTCGCGAAGCGGCGCGCCGCGGCGTGCATCCAGAGCTCCGAGCCCTCCGCGGTCGCCGTCATGAAGTAGGTCTCGAGCTCGTCGACCTCGGCGGGCGGACGCAGCAGGTGCAACTCGAGCCCGAGCGCGGTGGCCACCGCAGCGCCGTCCTCGATCGTGGAGCTCGGCGGGTCGTCGCCGGGCCGGGTGGTGAAGCAGTCGCGCACGCCCAGGGGTCGAACCAGCGCCGCCACGGCGGGCGAATCGAAACCCGCCGAGACGCAGCTCGCAGGAGTGAGGGGCCAGCACCGGGCGGGGCTCCGCCAGTTGTCCGCCAGGCGCGCGAGCGTACCGTTCAGGCGCGACAGGTAGTCGTCGTACGACGCGAAGCGGTGCACCGCGCTGCGTAGCTCCTTGCGTTCGCCGTCGGGACCGACGACCAGGTTGCCGTGCACGAGGATCGAGAAGCGGTCGAAGAGCGGATGCGCGACCGGCAGGCCGTGCGTCGGGCCCGAAATCCCGTGCTGCGCCAGCCGGCAGTCCTCCCGGTAGTCGTGATCGGCCACGAGCCGCGCGCCCGAGACCGCGAGCAGGAGAGGAAGGCTGTTCGAGACGACGACGTGCTCGCCGGTCGCGGAGTAGAGGAGACGATCGACCAGGGCGGTGGAGGCGCAGGCGGTCACTTCGTCGCCGTCGACGCGCAGGCCGCTGCCGAAGAACGCCTCGCGGAGGTGGAACTCCCCAGCTTCGAACGGCGCGTCCCAGACTCCCTCGACCAGCCAGCCTTCGCCGTGTTCGACCGCCGTACCGCAGAGCGCGGTCACCTCGCCTCCGGAGCGGGGGATCGAGGCCACCCAGGCGAGCCTGGGGAGCGTTGCGACGGTGTGATGGACGAGCCGGCGGGGAACCAAGGCGGGACTAGCTGCGCAGCGGAGCTCGCCGGCCTCAGCGCCGGGCGGCGCCCTCGCGCCCCTTCCGGTACCAGGCGACGTAGCGCTTCAGCCCTTCGCGGATCGGAACGCGCGGCTCGTAGCCGAGCAGCCGTCTCGCCTTGGTGACGTCGGCGAAGGTGATCGGCACGTCGCCCGGCTGCTCGGGCAGCCGGGCGATCCGCGCCTCGACGCCGAGCTCCTCCGCGATCCACTGCACGAGGTCGCCCAGCGCCGTGGTCACCGAGCCGCCGAGATTGAAGATCTCGAAGGCGGGCGCGAGGTCGAGCGCCGCCACGACGCCGTCGACGATGTCGTCGATGAAGGTGTAGTCGCGCCGGCTCCGCCCGTCGCCGTAGAGCGGCACGCTCTCGCCCCGGGCCAGGAGGTCGGTGAACTTGGCGATCGCCATCTCCGGCCGTTGCGCCGGGCCGAAGACGGTGAAGAAGCGCAGGCACGAGCTGCGCAGGCCGTAGAGGTGCGAGTAGTTGAAGCACAGCAGCTCGCCGGCGCGCTTGGTGGTGGCGTAAGGGGAGATCGGCAGGTCGACGGGGTCGCTCTCGGCGAACGGCACTTTCTCGTTGATCCCGTAGACCGACGACGAGGAGGCGAAGACGAAATTCGCCGGCCCGTGCCGGCGGGCCGCTTCGAGCAGCCTCAGCGTGCCGATGCAGTTGACGTCCTCGTAGAGGATCGGCTCCTTGAGGCTCGGCCGCACGCCGGCGCGGGCTGCGATGTGGACGACGGCGTCGAAGCTCCCGTCGCGGAAGAGCCGATCGACCAAGGCCGCATCGCGGATGTCCCCTTCCACGAGCCGCCAGCCGTCGCGATCCGCGAACTCGACGGCGTTGGCGCGCTTGAGCGCCGGGTCGTAGAAATCGTTGAAGTCGTCGAGGGCGGTGACGCGGTCGCCGCGCCCGAGCAGCCGTCGCGCGACGTGCGATCCGATGAATCCGGCCCCGCCGGTGAGGAGAACGTGCCGTGCCATGGAGTCTTCGAAGCGCCCGCGCGCCGATCAGCCTACCTCAGCGCCTCACTCGACCGGTTCCGGCACCACGCCCTGCGCTTCGAGCTCCTCGACCTTCTGCTCGTAGCGCGTCTCGATGCCCTTCTGCTGGCGGTTGCGGATCAACCAGCGCAGGAGCTTCGATTCGTTGACGCCCACCAGTATGTCCTCGACCGCTTGCGCCACGGCGGGGTCGTTGAGCAGACGGGCGGCGCTGCCTTCGCCCCGGTTCAGCTTCTCGCTGACCTGGCGCAGGTTGGCGAGCAGGCCGCGCAACTCGGCCGCCACCTCGCGGCCGAACTCCTGGTCCTGGATGAGCTTGGTGAGGAGGGCCTCGGAGTCCGGCCGGTCGAGGGCGCCGGTCACGCCCGCGAGGTGGGCGCTCGTCGACTCGAGCTGCGCCAGGATCTTGTCGAGGCGCTCCTTGGTCGCCGGATCCGAGAGCAACGCGGGCAGGGCGCCGGCGCCGGAGTCGAGCTTGCCGAGGACCGACTCGAGGCGTTCGACGGCCGCCGCCAGCCGGTTCCCGAGCTCACGGTCGTGAAGCACGCGGCCGATCGCGCCGCGGCGGTCGTCGAGTCCCTGCGCGGTCTTGCGGAGGGCGACCAGGGTGGCCTCGAGCTCGCCGGCGAGCCGTTCGCCGGAGGCCTCGTCGACCAGCAGCCGGCCGAGCAGCCCCTCGCCGCGCTCGATCTTGCCGAGCAGGCTGGTGAGCTGGTGCGCGATCCTGGCGACATCGTCGACCACGTCTTGCCCGGTGGCGGCGAGACGCTCGACGTCGGTCGTCGGCGCGGCGGGAATGACGCCGCCGTTCGGCACCATGGTGGCGCCCGGCGAGCCCGAGGTCAGCTCGAGGTACTTGTCGCCCAGCAGTCCCAAGGTCTTGATCCGCGCCTGGGTGTCGGTGCGGATGCGCTGCTCGTGGCGCGCCAGGACCGAGATCTCCACCTCGAGCAGCTGCCGGTCCACGTCGCTCGAGAGGACGATGTGCTCGACGTGTCCGACGTTGACGCCGTTGAGTTGCACGGTGCTTCCCGCCGCCAGACCGTTGACGCGCTCGAAGTGGACGAAATAGCGATTCTTGCGCGCGAAGAGGTTCTGGCGGTCGCCGAGCACGAGCAGGGTGGCGATGCCGAGGGCGAGAGCGACGAGCACGAGCAGGCCGACCCGGCGGGCGGCGGCGGTTTCACGCGTCATGGAGGCTCTCCTCTCGCCCGGCCAGGAAATCGCCGAGCAACGGATCGTCGGAGCGGTCGGCCTCGGCGAACGTGCCGAGGAAGGTGAAACGTCCTTCGTGGAGGAAGGCCATGCGGTCGGAAATGCGGCGCGCGAGCGTGATGTCGTGGGTGACGACCAGGGTGGCGCAGCCGGTCTCCGTGCGGGTGTCGAGGATGAGCTTGCCGATCGAGGCCGAGGTCATGGGATCGAGGCCGGTCGTCGGCTCGTCGAAGAGCAGCACCTCGGGCTCGAGGGCGAGCGCGCGCGCGAGAGCGACGCGCTTGCGCATGCCGCCGGAGAGGTCGGCCGGCGTCTTGCGCTCGATGCCCGGCAGCCCGACCTTGGCGAGCAGCTCCTCGATGCGCGCCGGGAGCTCCTTCTCGCCCGCCATGCGGTGCTCGCGGAAGGGGAAGGCGAGGTTGTCGAAGACGTTCATCGAGTCGAAGAGCGCGCCGCCCTGGAAGAGCATCGCCACGCGCCGCCGGATCGGCTGCAGGCTGGTCTCGGAGAGGCCGACGATCTCCTGGCCGTCGAAGAGGATCGATCCCGAGGTCGGCTGCTCGAGGCCGATGAGCAGGCGCAGGGTGACGCTCTTGCCGACCCCCGAACGGCCGACGATGGTCAGGCACTCGCGGCGGCCGAGCTTGAAGTCGATCCCCGCCAGCACCACCTTGGAGCCGTAGCGCCGGACGAGCCCGGAGACGTCGAAGATCGGCGCGTCGCTCATCCGACGAGGTAGAAGATCTTGGTGAGGAAGAAGTCCGAGACCAGGACCAGGATCGAGGCCACGACCACGGTGTTGGTGGTCGCGCGCCCGACGCCGTCGGCCCCGCCGCTGGCGGTGAGCCCGTTGTGGCAGGCGACGGTGGTGATGAAGAAGGCGAAGAACACCGACTTGCCGATGCCGCTGCCGACGTCGGAGATGGTCAGCGCCGAGAGGGCGTCGTTCCAGTAGAAGGCGGCGGTCAGTCCGAGCTCGTAGATGCCGATGAGCAGCCCGCCGAGCACGCCGAGCAGGTTTCCGATCAGGGTCAGGATCGGCAGCATGACCAGCGTCGCCGCGAGCTTGGGAACGACGAGCTTCTTCACCGGGTCGGCGGCCATCGAGCGCAGGGCGTCGATCTGCTCGGTGACCTTCATCGTGCCGAGCTCCGCCGTCATGCCGGCGCCGATGCGGCCGCCGACGATGAGCGCCACCAGCACCGGCGCGAGCTCGCGCACCAGCGACTTCGAGACCACCGTGCCGATGTAGTACTTCACGCCGAGGCCGGGCAACGAGTAGGCGGTCTGCAACGCCAGCACCATGCCGGTGAAGACGGTCGTGATCCCCGCCACGCCGAGCGAGCGCACGCCGATCTGGTCCATCTGTTTCAGCCAGGCCTGGAGCTCGAACGGCGGCCGGGCGAGGCGCGCCAGGGCACGGCCGCCGAGGAGCGCGAGAGCTCCCGCCTGCTCGAGGAATCGGACGGTGAGGAGGGCGAGCCTCATCGCAGGAGCCGGCGCCCGGTGACGGCGTGCGCGACGCCGAAGGCGAAGTCGCCGGCCGCCGCGCCCCACAGGCCGGCGAGCTCGGGGCGCCCGGCGGCGGAGGACGCGAGCGCCACCGACCCGGCGAGGCGTCCGGCGACGGCGAGACGGACGAGGGCCGGGGTCGCGGCCGGATCGCGCGCCGCGACGAGGTAGGTGGCGCCGGCGATCGCCAGCAGCACGGCGATCAGCCGCAGGTAGAATGGCTCGCCGGGCAGCGGCAGGCCGAAGGCGTCGCCGAGGAACTGTGGTGCGAAGAGCATGAGCGCGGCGAAGGCGAAGTCGTAGAGCGCGCCGGTGACGAGGGTCGCCGCGAGCGCACGCAGGCTGCGGCCGCCGGCGGCGCTCGCCTCGAGCGGGGTCATTGCACCGAGTGTAGCAGCGCGATTCCCCGGGCGCAGCCGCGCCGAGCACACCGTGAACGCTCTCCGCCTCCGCACCGTCGTCGCCACCCTGACCGGCAACCTCTTCCTGGTCTTCGGCTCGCTCGTCTGGTCGACCGCCGCCCTGGTCGCGGCGGCGATCCCGCCGCGCGGGCGCTGGATTCAGGCGGTGGCGCGCGGCTGGGCGAAGGGCATCCTCGCCTCGTGCCTGCTGCGCCTCGAGGTGGAGGGGGCGGCGGGACTGCCGCCGCGCGCGGTCTATCTCGCCAACCATCAGAGCCTGTTCGACATCCCCGCCCTGCTCGCCGCTCTGCCGGGACGCGTGCGGTTCCTCGCCAAGGCGAGCCTGTTCCGCATCCCGATCTTCGGCTGGTCGATGCGCGCCGCCGGCTTCGTGCCCGTGGACCGCGGCGACCGGGCGAGCGCCAAGTCGAGCTTCGACGCCGCGCTCGCGCGCCTGGGCGAGGGCGTGTCGATCCTCGTCTTCCCGGAGGAGACGCGCTCGCTCGACGGCCGGTTGCTGCCGTTCCGACGCGGCGGCTATCTCCTGGCGCTCAAGGCTGGGCTGCCGGTCGTCCCGGTCGGCGTCGAAGGCACATTCGAGGTGCAGTCGCGGCGCAGCTTCGTCATCCGGCCGCGCCCGATCCGCGTGCGCTTCGGCGCCCCCGTCGACCTCGCCGGCGAATCGGTCCGGCAACTGCCGGAGACCATCGAAGCGACGCGCCGCGAGATCGCGCGCCTGGCGCGCACCGAGCTCGGCGCGGGCGCCGCCCTGCGGCGCGGCCGCGGGGAGGCGGCCGGCGGCGAAGTAGGATGACGGGCGTGAGCGAGGAGCTCGAGCGCCAGGTCTGGGAGGCACTGAAGTCGATCCGGTTTCCCGGCATGAGCCGGGACATCGTGTCGTTCGGTTTCGTCAAATCGGTCGCCGCGCGCCAGGGCGAGGTCGAGGTGCGCCTCGAGATCACCACCCGCGACCCGGCGGCCGCGGACCAGGTGCGCGCCGAGGCCGAGGGCGCGGTCTCGGCGCTGGCGGGCGTCGCCGCGGTGCGCGTCGAGCTCAAGGTGCAGCAGGCGCTCTCGCGCGAGGAGTCCGCGGCGCAGGCGGTGGCGCGCAACCCCGAGCTGCTCAAGGGAGCGCGCGCCGTGATCGCGGTGGCCAGCGGCAAGGGCGGGGTCGGCAAGTCGACGGTGGCGGCGAACCTGGCGCTCGCGCTGGCGCAGCAGGGCAAGCGCGTCGGCCTGCTCGACGTCGACATCTACGGCCCTTCGGTGCCGACGATGTTCGGGGTGCGCGAACGGCCGCTGGTGATCGAGAACCGGCTGCAGCCGTTCGAGCGTTGGGGGGTGAAGCTGATGTCGCTCGGCTTCGTGCTCGACGCCGACACGCCGGTGATCTGGCGCGGCCCGATGGTGATGCGCGCCATCGAGCAGCTGATGGGCGACGTCGACTGGGGCGAGCTCGACGTCATGGTGCTCGACATGCCGCCGGGCACCGGGGACGCGCAACTGACGGTGGCGCAGAAGATCGGCCTCGCCGGCGCGGTGATCGTCTCGACGCCGCAGGACGTGGCGCTCATCGACGCCCGCAAGGGACTGGCGATGTTCCGCAAGATGGAGGTCCCGGTGCTCGGCCTGGTCGAGAACATGTCGACCTTCGTCTGCCCGAGCTGCGGCCACGAGACCGCGATCTTCCGCTCGGGGGGCGGCGAGCGCACTGCGCGCGAGCTCGGCGTGCCGTTCCTGGGCTCGATCCCGCTCGACGCCGAGATCGCCGAGGGCGGCGACGCCGGCACGCCGATCGTGGTCGCGCGGCCCGACGGTCCCCACGCCGCCGCCTTCCGCCGCATCGCGGCGGTGATCGCCGCCGAGCTCGCCCAGCGCGCCGAGGCGACGGCCGGCACGGCGGGCTGAGACGTCGCGGCGATAGGCTGCGCGGGATGGCGGTGGCGATCCTGGCCGACGCGCACCTCGGAGGCCCCGGAGGCGAGCCGGAGCCGCTCCTCGCCCAGTTGCGCGAGATCCGCGAGCGCGGCGCCGAGCGGCTGGTGCTGCTCGGCGACCTCTTCCAAGTCTGGGTGGGGTTCGCGCGCTACGAGACCCCTGCCGTGCGCCGTTTCGTCGCCGAAGTGCAGGCGGTGCGCGCCGCCGGGATCCCGGTGCACTACATCGAGGGCAACCGCGACTTCTTCCTCGCCGCGGGCCCCTACCGCGAGACCTTCGACTCGATCGGCGACGAGCTCGCCTTCGAATCCGGGCGGCTGCGCTACCTGGCGGTGCACGGCGACGGCCTGAACGACCGCGACCGCCAGTACCTCGCCTGGCGCTGGCTGTCGAAGAGCCCGCCGTCGCGCTTCGCGCTGGCGCACGTGCCGCGGCGGCTGGTCGGCCGCTTCGTGGCGGCGACCGAGCGCCGCCTGACCGACACCAACTTCAAGCACAAGGCACGGATCCCCGAAGCGGCGATCCGGCGCTGGGGCGAGCGGCGGATCGGCGAGGGGCACGACGTCGTGCTGCTCGGCCACTTCCACCAGCCGTGCACCCTCCAGGTCCAGGGCGGCGAGATCCGCCTCCTCGACGCCTGGTTCCGCAGCCGCCGCGTCGAGTGGGTTGGCTAGGATCCGCGCAGCGCGATGCGCCGTCTGACCGTGCTCGGCAGCGGGACGTCGACCGGGATCCCGGTCGTCGGCTGCCGCTGCGCGGTCTGCACCTCGGCCGACCCGCGCAACCGCCGCCTGCGGCCGGGGCTGAGGCTCGAGCTCGTGGCGGGCACGGTGGTCGTCGACACTTCGCCGGACTTCCGCGAGCAGGCGCTGCGCTTCGGCATGGAGCGCGTCGACGCCGTGCTCTACACTCACTCCCACGCCGACCACGTCTTCGGGCTCGACGATCTCCGGGTGTTCAACTTCCGCCAACGCGCCGCGATCCGCTGCTTCGGCTCGCCCTCGACCATGCGGCGGCTGCGCCAGATTTTCAGCTACGTCTTCGAGGACGGCCAGGAGGGGGGCGGCAAACCGCGGCTCGAGCTCGAGGCGGTGGAGTCGGAGTTCGAGCTGCTGGGCGAGACCGTGCGGCCGCTGCCGGTGATGCACGGCGAGATGCCGGTCTACGGCTACCGGCTCGGCGGGTTCGCGGTGGTGACCGACGTCAACTTCATCCCCGAGGCGACCTTCCGGGCGCTCGCCGGCGTCGAGACGCTGGTGCTCTCCGCGCTCCGATACAGTTCGCATCCGACGCACTTCAGCTTCGTGGAGGCGATCGAGGTCGCTGAGAGGATCGGGGCGCGGCGCACGATCCTCACTCACATCGCGCACGAGGTGGATCACACCGATCTGCGAGTGAAGCTGCCGCGGGGGGTCGAGGTGGGCTATGACGGGCTCGTGGTGGAGCTCGGCTGACCGGGTGGAGGTGCCGGCGGGCGCGGTGGCGCGCGGCGTCGCGCGCCTGCCGGGCTCGAAGAGCCTCACCCACCGCGCCTATGCCGCGGCGCTGCTGGCGCGCAAGCCGGTGACGGTGGTGGGGGCGCTGCGTGCCGAGGACACCGAGCGCTTCCTCGACGCCCTCGAGGTGCTGGGCTTCGACGTCGTGCGCGCCGCGGAGCGCATCGAGATCGCGCCGCGGAGCGTCGCGCCGCTCGTGGGCCGCATCGACTGCGGCGATGCGGGAACCCTGCTGCGGTTCCTCACCGCGCTGGTAACCACCATCTCCGGCGAGTGGACGCTCGACGGCTCGGCGCGTCTGCGCGAGCGCCCGCTGGCGCCGCTGCTCGTCGCCCTGCGTCAGCTGGGAGCCCGAATCGACGAGCTGGGAGCGCCGGGCCGGGCGCCGCTCCGGGTGCGGGGCGGGTCGCTCGGCGCCGGCCGCGTGCGGCTCGACGCCGGCCAGTCGAGCCAGTTCCTCTCGGCGCTGCTGCTCGCCGGACAGCGCGCGCCGGGGCCGATCGAGATCGAGCTCGACGCCCTGACCTCGGAGCCGTACATCGGCCTCACCACCGAGGTGCTGCTGGCGTTTCGCGGTCACGTCGAGCGTCCGCAGCCGAACCGGCTGCGGACGCGGCCCAGCGAGCTGCGCGGTGGCGAGTTCGGCGTCGAGGCCGACCTCTCCGCCGCCGCCTATCCGGCGGCCGCGGCGGCGCTGACCGGGGGCGACGTCCTGCTCGAGCGCGTGCGGCTCGGCTCGCACCAGGGCGACCGACGCCTGCTCACCCTGCTCGCCGAGATGGGGGCCGAGCTGGTGGCCGAGGAGCGGGGCGTGCGGGTGCGCGGCGGGGCGCTGCGCGGCCTCCAGGTCGAGGCGGGCGACATTCCCGACCAGGTTCCGACTCTGGCGGCGCTGGCGCCGTTCGCCCGCGGCACGACGCGCATCACCGGCGCCGAGCACCTGCGCCTCAAGGAGAGCGACCGCCTCGGCGCGCTGGCCTCGGAGCTCGGGCGCGCCGGGGCCCGGGTGCGCGAGCTGGTGGACGGCCTCGAGATCGCCGGAACGTGGTCCGAGCACGACCCGCCCGCGGAGCGCGTCGAGATCGACCCGCACGGCGACCACCGCATCGCCATGGCGATGGCGCTCGTCGGCCTGCGCCGGCCGAACCTCTCGATCCGCAATCCCGGCGTGGTCGCCAAGTCCTGGCCGGGGTTCTGGGAGTGCCTGGCGGAGCTGCTTTCGCTTCCGAGCGGCGGACCGCGATGAGCCGCGCGGCGGAAGCGATCGAGCACGCGGCGCTCTCGCCGGGCGGCTGCTGGCGGCCGCGCGAGGCGCAGCTCTCCGACCGCGCCCGGGTCGGCGTGCTGCTGCAGGCGGCGGGGCTGCTCTCGCTCTGCGATCTCGCGGGTTGGCGGCTGCGCGGAGGTTTCGAAGGCGCGCGCATCGACGAGTCGGGGCGGTTGCGGGCGCTCGTCGCCGAGCCCGGCGGCGGTGACGGGGAGCGTCCGCTGCAGGCGCTCGCCGAGCTCGCGCGCGAGCTCTTCGGCGGCGGCGCCGGCATCGCCGGCCGCGGACAGGCGCGCCGTGCCGCGCGCGGCCTGCTCGAGCGCTGGCGGGGAGCGATCGACCGCGGCAGCGCCGACCGCGCGGTGGCCGACCTCTTCGAAGCGGCGCCGTTCCTCGGCGCGACGCCGTTCGCGGCCACCCGCGCCGCGGCGCTCGCCGGGGCGCTGGTGAAGAACGGCGCGCGGGTCGAATGGCGCGCGGGGCGCGCCGGCGAGGGAGGAGCCGACGCGGGCTCGCTCACCGCCCTCGTCGCCGCCGCGCGCTGGCGGCAAGCGGCGAGCCTGGGCCGGGCGCATCCCCGGCTCGCGGAGGCGGCGCCGCTCGCTTTCGCGCGCGCGCTGTACGCCACCGGGCGCGCGGAGCGGGCGCTCGAGGCGCTCGCGCGCCGCCACGACGTGGAGTCGGAGATGCTGCGCGCCGAATGCCAGCTGCTGCTCGGGGAGCTCGGCGCGGCGCGCGAGACCGTGCGGCGGCTGGACGCCTGCGGGCTCACCGTCGACGAACGGCTGGCGTTCGGCGACACGGCGCTGCGCGTGCTCGCCAACGCCGGCCAACCCGAGGCGGCCCGCGAGTGGGCGGCGGCCACGCTGGCGCGGGCGCGCGCTGCGCGCCGCGCTCCCGCGCGCTGGCTGGTGGCGCTCGCCGCGGTCGACCGTGGAGACCTGGCGAGCGCCGCGCGCACGCTCGCCGAGCGCGGCTCGGAGCCGCTCGCCGAGCGCTGGTCGCGGCTCGAGCTCGAGACGCGCCTGAGCTGGGCGATCGCGAATCAGGACGGCACGCTCGCCGGCGACCTCGCCGCCGCGGCGCTCGGCGCCGGACGCCGGCGCATGGGCCTGGCGCGCGCCGGACGGCTGTGGAACAACCTCGGCCTCGCGCGCTCGCTGCGCGGCGAGTTCCGCGCCGCCGAGCGCGCGTTCTCGCATTCGGCCCGGCTGCTGCGGCGCTGCGACGGTCCGGCGGCGGTCATCCTCCCCTCGTGCAATCTCGCGGACACCCGCCTGCGCGTGGGCAAGTTGCGCGACGTGGAGTCGATCCTCGCTCAGGCGACCGCCTTCGACCGCCGCAGCGGCAACTGGCGCGGTCTGCTCGAGGACGAGCTCTTGTGGGCGCGCTGGGATCTCGTCGGTGGCGAGTGGGAACGCGCCGTCGAGCGCTGCCGGCGCGCCGCCGAGGAGGGCGAGCGCCGCGGTCTCGCCGCGGTCAACGAGCGGTTGGCCGTGCTCGCGGCGCGCGCGCTCGGCTGGCTGGGCCGGCCGCTCGAGGCGCGGACGGCACTCGCCGCCGTCGGCGACGCGGCGCTGGTCGAACTCGAGCCCGAGGAGCGTCCGTTCCTGCTCGCGCTCGCGGGCGAGGCCGACCGCGCGCTCGCCGAGGCGGCGCGCACGGAGCTCGCGGCGCTGGCGACGCGCCTCGTCGCCGGCGAGAGCCCGGAGCTCGCCCGCTGGCGTTCGCTCGACGCGCTCGAGCCCTACCGCCGCGCACGCTTCGTCCTCGACGCCGAGCTGCTGGCGCCCGGCTGCGCACCCGCGGCACGACGGAGCGAAGCCGCGGCGGTATTCCGCCGCCTGGGAGCGCTGCGCGCGCTGGCGGTCTGCGAGCGCGCCGACACCGTGGCCTGGCGGGCGCTCGCGATCTACTTCGAGCGGCCCGCCGGAGAGCGGGCGGCGATCGAGGAGCTGCTGAGGGCGGTCGGACATCCGGAGGCGAGTCTCGTGCGTCGGGATCCGGGAGGCGAGCTGCCGCTGGCCGGGCCGCCGGCGCGCGGCGGATTCGAGGAGCGCGCCGAGCGGCTCGACGAGGGCGAGCTCGTGCTGCGCGCGGCGGCGATCGACGAGCCGCTGCGCGCGTTGTTCGCCGTCTTCCGCCGCGACCTGCCCGCGCCGCAGCGCGCCCTCGGAGCGGGAGACTCTCCGCTCGCCGGGGAGAGCCCGGCGCTGCACGCCGCGATCTCGCGCCTCCACCGCTTCGCGGCCGGCGAGCTGCCGGTGCTGATCCTCGGCGAGAACGGGACCGGCAAGGAGCTCGCGGCGGCGGAGATCCACCGCCAGAGCGCGCGGCGGGGGGGGCCGTTCGTGCCGGTGAACTGCGCCGGGCTCTCGGAGGCGCTGCTGCTCTCGGAGCTCTTCGGTCACGTGCGCGGCGCGTTCACGGGCGCCGACCAGGCGCGCGCCGGAGTCTTCGAGGCGGCACGCGGCGGCACGGTCTTCCTCGACGAGATCGGAGACCTTCCCCCGGCCGCGCAAGGCAGCCTGCTGCGTGTGCTGCAGGAAGGCGAGATCCGGCGCCTCGGCGAATCGCTGCCGCGCAAGGTCGACGTGCGCGTGGTCGCGGCGACCCATCGCGCGCTCGAGGAGATGGTCGCCGCGGGCGCCTTCCGGCAGGACCTCTACTATCGCCTGAAGGTGGCGCGCGTGTCGCTGCCGCCGCTCCGGGAGCGGGGTCAGGACGTGCTGTTGCTCGCCGACCGCTTCGTGGCGCAGCTCGTCAGCCGCGGCCGCAGGGTGCGCCTCGCTGCCGAGTCGCGGCGTGCGCTCGCCGAGCACTCCTGGCCGGGCAACGTGAGAGAGCTCCGCAACGCGATCGAAGCCGCCGCGGCGCTCTGCGAGGACGGCGTCATCCGGCCCCACCTTCTCGACCTCGGGCTGCCGCCGGCGCTCGCGCTTCCTGCGGGCGAGTACCACGCCGCGGTCGAGCGTTTCCGCCGCGGCATGATCGAGGAGGCGCTGCGTGAGTCCGGCGGCAGCCTCGCGCAAGCCGCGCGCCGGCTCGGCGTCACCCGCCAGTACCTCTCGCAGTACGCGCGCGCGCACGCGCTCGGTCTCCGGCGCTGAGCACGGCCCGCAGGACGTCCTCAGCCGCGGGGCTGGCGCGCCGCGGCGACGCGGTTGTAGACCCAGCCGGTGAACCCGCCGACGGCGGCGCCGACCGCGAAGCCCCAGGCGAAACCGACGAGGCTCCCCGCCCAGGAGACCTCGTAGCCCGGAAAGTAGATCCCGAGCAGCCCCAGGTGCGGTCCCACCGGGTCGCCGCCGCGCAGCACGAGCCAGACCGTGGCGAGGAGCAGGCCGCTCCCCGAGACCAGGCCGAAGGCCAGCGCCAGGATCGCCGAGCGCAGCCGCGCCACCGCGCGGTTCACCAGCGCGCGCTCCTCCGCCGTCGCGGGCCGAGGACTCACAGCGCCGCTCCGTCGAGCGCGTCGACGGCGGTCAGCGCCGCGAGCTCGCGCATCAACGCGCGCTCGGCGCGCGCCACCTGGAGGTTGACGGCGCCCGCGGTGAGGAAACCGAGCAGGTAGCCCAGCACTCCCGCCTCGACGCTGCCGAACAGCGCCCCGCCCCAGGAGACGGTGAAACCGGCGAGGAAGGCGGCGAGCAGCGACAGCGTGGGCTCGATCGTTTCGCCGCCGCGCAGGATGAGGATCGCGGTCGCCACCCACAGCGACAGGGCGGAGGTCGCGGCCACCGCTGCGCCGAGCGCCACCGGGTCGTAGCGCTGAAAGGCACCGGCGAGCAGCTCCTCGACCGTCGCCTCGCCGACCCGTCCGGGCACCGCGCGGTCGCCGCGCCGCGAGGAGGCCTCCTCGTGGTACTCGCCGTCGACGTTCACCGACCAGATATCGAGCCGCTGGCCGGCGAGGTTGCGGGCGGCGTAGACGCCGGTGAGCATCGAGTGGTCCTGGTTGTTGTAGCGGTGCTGGCCGTTGCGGCCCACCATCTGCAG
>Ga0209640_10002310_pt1 | contig 16576 bp, 19 predicted proteins | sample RifCSP10_1_FD_184018 | JGI IMG/M metagenome (GOLD analysis project Ga0209640, IMG submission 184018) | Soil microbial communities from Rifle, Colorado - Rifle CSP2_sed 10_1 (SPAdes) (version 2) | ecosystem: Environmental > Terrestrial > Deep subsurface > Rock core/Sediment | place: Rifle... | reverse complement strand
CCTCGCGCAGCGCGCGCGCGGCACGCCGCGCATCGCCAACCGCCTGCTGCGGCGCGTGCGCGATTTCGCCGAGGTCCGCGCCGCCGGCCACATCGATGCGGCGGTCGCGGCGGATGCGCTCGACCTGCTCGAGGTCGACCGTGAAGGCTTCGACCTGCTCGACCGGCGCCTGCTGATGCTGATCATCGAGAAATTCGAGGGCGGCCCGGTCGGCATCGACAGCCTCGCCGCAGCGCTCGGCGAGGAGCGCGACACGCTCGAAGACGTGGTCGAGCCGTTCCTGATCCAGCAGGGGTTCCTGGTGCGCTCCGCCCGCGGGCGCATGGCGACCCGGACTGCCTGGCGGCATTTCGGCCTCGAACCGCCGGCAACCGAACCGGGCGGCGGCAGCCTGCCGCTGTTCCGAGGCTAGGCCCCGGGGCCGATGGCGCCATTCACGATCCCGGTCCGCGTCTACTGGGAGGACACCGACGCCGGTGGCGTCGTTTATCACGCGAGTTACCTGCGCTTCCTCGAGCGCGCGCGCACCGACTGGCTGCGCGCGATCGGTGTCGACCAATCGGTGCTGCTGCGGGACCAACGCCGGCAGTTTGCCGTGGTCGAAGCGAACATCCGCTATCATCGTCCGGCGCGTTTCGACGACAGGCTGCTGGTCTCGGTCCGGCTCGAGGAGCGCCGCGGCGCTTCGATCGTCATGCAGCAGGAGATCCGCCGCGACGCGGCAGGCAACGAACTGCTGATCAGCGCGACCGTCCGCGCCGCCTGTCTCGATTCCGACAGCCTGCGGCCGCGGCCGCTGCCGGCGGCCCTGGTCACGCAGCTCTGAAGGAACCCGCTTGAACGAATCGCATTCGATCCTTCAGCTGATCCTGCAGGCCGGTCCGGTCGTGCAGGCGATCATCGCGCTGCTGCTCGGTGCATCCCTGGTGTCGTGGACGATCATCTTCCGCAAGCGGCGGCTGCTGCGGCAGGCCGGGGCCGAAGCCAACCGCTTCGAGAGCGCGTTCTGGTCGGGCGGCGATCTCGGCAAGCTGTATCGCGCGATCGAGACCCGCGGCCAGGCTGCGGTCGGCATGGAAAGCATCTTCGAGGCCGGGTTCGGCGAATTCTCGCGCCTGCGATCCCAGTTCGGCGGCACGCCGGCCGAACTTCTCGAGGGCGTGCGCCGCACGATGCGCGTTGCGCAGTTGCGCGAGATCGACCGGCTCGAGGAGAGCCTCGCAACACTCGCGACCGTCGGCTCCACCAGCCCCTATGTCGGCCTGTTCGGAACGGTCTGGGGAATCATGGGCGCCTTCCAGGGCCTCGGGAACGTGCAACAGGCGACGCTCGCGATGGTCGCGCCCGGCATCGCCGAGGCGCTGATCGCGACCGCGGCGGGTCTTTTTGCCGCGATTCCGGCGGTGGTCGCCTACAACCGCTATGCCGAAAAGGTGAATCGCCTCGAATTGCGTTACGACGCCTTCATGGACGAGTTCTCGACGCTGCTGCAGCGTCACGCAGCCACCCGGAGCGCCTGACGTGGCAGCCAACCCGCGCCGCCGGCGGCTGATGGGCGAGATCAACGTCGTCCCCTACATCGACGTGATGCTGGTGCTCTTGATCATCTTCATGATCACGGCGCCGCTCCTGACCCAGGGCGTGCAGGTCGAACTGCCCGACGCGGATGCTCAACCCATCGATCCCGATCTGCTCAGGGACCGCGAACCGCTGGTGCTGTCGGTGGATCGCGACGGGCGCTACTACCTCAACATCGGCGGGGACGAGGATGCTCCGATCGAGGCCGCCGAAGTCGCCCGGCGGGCCGGCGCCGTGCTCGCACGCGATGCGGCAACCCCGGTGCTGGTCAAGGCCGATGAACGCGTGCCCTACGGCAGCGTGGTGCGAGGCATGGTGCTGTTGCAGCAGGCGGGAGCGAAGAAGATCGGCTTCCTGACGGATCCGAAGGCGATGCGCGCGCTCGAGGAACTCGAGCGGCGAAGATGAGCGCCGCGACCCGGCCCGGCATTGCTCCCGTCGGCTGGTCGATCGCGCTGCACGCGGTGATCGCCGGATTCCTGTACCTCGGCCTCAGCCTGCCGCGCCCGGAGGCGCCGCCGATGCCGCTGCCGATCGAGGCGGTGGTCGTCGACCAGGCCATCCTGCAGGCCGCCAGCCGCCAGCGCCGCGACGATGACCGCCGCATGGCGCAGGAGAGGCAGCGTGAGGCAGCTCTTCAGGCCGAGGCCGAGCGGCTGGAGCTGCAGGAGACCCGGCGCCGGAACGAGGAGCAGGAACGCCTCGCAGCGGAGCAGAAGGCGCGGGCCGAGGCGGATACCAGACGCAAGGCGGGGGCGGATGCCAAACGCAAGGCCGAACAGCAGGCGGCGGCGAAGGCGGAGGCGGACCAGAAACGCGCGGCCCGGGACGCGCGCCTTCGGCAGGAACGCGAGGCCGACCTTCGCGCGCGCCTTGCCGCGGAGGAGGATCGAACGAGTGCCGGATTCCAGAGTCTCAAGGCCCGGTACGTGCAGGCGATCCAGGCCCACGTCGAGCAGCGCTGGTTCGAACCGCCTGGCACCGGCCCTGGGCTCAGTTGCACGGTTTTCGTCTCGCAGATTCCGGGCGGCGAGGTGGTCGGCATGCGGTTCGGGTCCTGCAATGGCGGGGCCGCCGTGCGCCAGTCGATCGAGACCGCGGTCCGCAATGCCTCGCCATTGCCGGCGCCGCCGGAGCCGGCGCTGTTCGAGCGGGAAGTCCAGTTGATATTCACGCCCAAGGAGTCACGACGCTGATGTTCCGCCGCGCCTTGCTGATACTCGCCGCACTGGCGCTTCCGGTTCATCCGGCAGCCGCGCAGTTGACCGTCCAGATCCTGCGCGGCATGGCGGAGTCCGTGCCGATTGCCGTGATCCCGCTGGCCTGGGAGGGCCCGGATGCCGCGCCCTGGGACGTCGCGGCCACGGTGCAGGCGGACCTCGAGCGCAGCGGGCGATTCCGACCGCTGCCGCGTGCGCAGATGATCGAATTGCCGCATGCGGCGGACGCGATCGATGTCTCCGACTGGCGGATGCTCAAGGTGGATTACGTACTGGTCGGGCGGCTGTCGCGGCTGCCCGACGGACGCTTCGAAGTCCGCTATGAACTCGTATCGGTCGCCAACGGCCAGCGCCTGCTGGGCACGGCCCTGCCGGCCGACCGCAACGCGTTGAAGCAGGCAAGCCACCGCGTCGCCGATGCGGTCTACGAACGCATCCTGGGCGTGCGCGGCGCCTTCTCAACCCGCATCGCCTACGTCGCGGTCGATGGTCCGGCGACGGCCCGGGGCTATCGCCTGATCGTGACCGATGCCGACGGGGCGAACGAACGCGTCGTGTTCGGTTCGCCGCAGCCGATCATGTCGCCCGCGTGGTCGCCGGACGGACGCTCGCTCGCCTATGTCTCGTTCCACAGCGGCCTGCCGGCGATCTACGTGCAGACGCTGCGCACCGGGGAGCAGGTGCGCGTGTCCGCCCGGTCCGGCATCAACGGCGCGCCCAGTTATTCGCCCGACGGCACGCAACTCGCGGTCGCGCTGTCGCGTCGCGACGGCAACGTCGACGTGTATCTGCTGACCCTGGCAACACAGGAGCTGCGGCGCCTGACCGACGATGCCGCGATCGACACCGAGCCGGTCTGGGCACCGGATGGTGGTTCGATCTATTTCACGTCGGACCGCGCCGGCGCGCCGCAGGTCTACCACCAGGGCCTCGCGGCCGGCGAACGGCCGCGGCGAATCACTTTCGAGGGCAGCTACAACGCGCGCCCGCGCATGTCGCCCGACGGCCGCGAACTGGCCGTCGTGACCCTCGATGGTGGCGCCTACCGGATTGGGGCTGTGGACGCCGGGCGCGGCGCCCTGCGCGTGCTGTCCGGCGGCCAGCTCGACGAATCGCCGTCTTACTCGCCGAACGGCGCCGACATCATTTACGCGACGCGTGAGCGCGGGCGCGGCGTGCTCGCGATCATCTCGAGCGACGGCCGCATCCAGCAGCGCCTCGCGGCGAGCGCGGGCGAAGTGCGCGAGCCCGCCTGGTCGCCGTTTCTCAATTGAACGCGCGTGACGCGCCGCTGTCGCTTGTGTTAGAAGAACGCGGCCCGTGACGAGACCCAGGACGCACAGAGGAGTCCGAGCGATGCGATGGTTTCCAGTCCTTTTGATCGCCGTCTGCACCCTGCTGCTCAGCGGCTGCCCCAAGAAGCCGACCACGGTTCCCGAGGCCCCCGCGGAATCGACACAGCCCGGTGACAGCGGCGCCACGAGCGGTGTCGGCGAGGGCCAGGTCGGAGACGCGCAAGCGCTGCCGGGCGCGGGAGTGGCCGTAGGGGCCGGACCGGCGGGCGTCGCGACCGTCATCTACTTCGACTTCGACCGCAGCGATATCCGCCCCGAGTTCGCGTCCCTGATCGCCGCGCATGCACGGCACCTGGCGGGGGCGGCCGCCACCCGGATCCGTCTCGAGGGTCATACGGACGAACGCGGCTCGCGCGAATACAACATCGCGCTCGGAGAACGGCGTGCGCAGGCCGTGCGGCGCGCCTTGATGCTGCAGGGCGCGGGCGACGGCCAGTTGACCACTGTCAGTTACGGCGAAGAACGGCCGGCAGCCGAAGGCAGCGACGAGACCACGTATGAGAAGAATCGCCGCGTCGAGCTCGTGTACGGCCGCTGAAGTGCGGCGTGCCGTGCTCATGGCTCGCGCCGCCGCTGTGCTCGCGGCGGCTGTTGCAATGCCAGCGCTCGCGCAGTCCCGTGGCGAGCGCCTCGATACCCTCGAGCAGCGCATGGGCGTCGTCGAACGCCAGCTCGAGAACCAGGGCCTGCTCGAGATGTCGCGCCAGCTGGAGGCGATGGATCTGGAGTTGCGACGGCTGCGCGGGGAATTCGAGTCGCTCCAGCACGAGCTCGAGCGGACGCGCAGCCAGCAGCGCGACCAGTACGTCGATCTCGACACGCGGCTGCGCGCGGCGGAAACCGCGCTTGCCGCGGCGCAGACCGCGGTGCCTTCGGGGACCCCGGAAGCGGAGTATCAGGCCGCGTTCAACCTGCTGAAGGAAGGCAAGTACGACGAAGCGGCGGCGGCGCTGCGCGAATTCCTGGCGCGGCACCGGCAGCACGAACTCGCGTCGAACGCGATGTACTGGCTCGGCGAGGCGCATTACGTGCGGCGCGACTACCCGGCGGCGCTCGCGGCATTCGATGGGGTGCTGAAGGACTATCCCGGCGCGCGCAAGTCGCCCGATGCGCTGTTGAAAGCCGGCTACTGCCAGTATGAACTGCAGCGCTACGCGCCCGCGCGCGCGACGCTGACGCGCCTGGTGCAGGAATATCCGGATTCCCCGGCGGCTGGCGAAGCGAAGATCCGCCTCGAGCGCCTGAGCGCCGAGGGGCGCTGAGGCACCACGATGGCCGCCGAAGCCGCCGCCGTGCCCGCCGCGGCGAGACTCAGGGTCACCGAGACGTTTTATTCGCTGCAGGGCGAAGCGGATGCGGTCGGCTGGCCGACATTCTTCATCCGCCTGACCGGCTGCCCGCTGCGCTGCCGTTACTGCGATACGGCCTATGCCTTCCACGGCGGCGAATGGCAGACGGTAGCCGCGTTGATCGATCAGGCGCGCCAGTCAGGCGCGCGCCGTGTCTGCGTCACCGGGGGTGAACCGCTGGCGCAGAAACAATGCCCGTCATTGCTGGCCGGGCTGTGCGACGCGGGATTCCTTGTTTCGCTCGAGACCAGCGGGGCGATCGATGCCAGTGCCGTGGATGAACGGGTCGTGCGGGTGATCGACGTCAAGACGCCGGGTTCCGGGGAATCGCACCGGAATCTCGACTTGTCGTCGCAGCGGCTGCGCGCCAGCGACCTGCTGAAATTCGTCATCTGCGACCGCGCCGATTACGAATGGAGCCGCGACCGGGTGAGGCGCGAAAAGCTGGATGCGCTGTGTCCCGTGCTGTTCTCGCCGAGCTACCAGCAGCAACCCGCCGCAGACCTCGCGAACTGGATACTCGCCGACCGGCTGCCGGTCCGGTTCCAGATCCAGTTGCACAAGATCCTCTGGGGAGACGTCCCTGGCCGCTGATGCGATGGGCGGTGCCGGCAGTCCGGCGGTTGTGCTGGTCTCAGGGGGCCTGGACTCCGCGACCGTGCTCGCGATCGCCCGCGAACGGGGGCACCGCTGTCATGCGCTGTCGTTCGACTACGGTCAACGCCACCGGGCCGAGCTCGAGGCCGCGCGCCGTGTCGCGGCCGCGCTCGGCGCGGTCGAACACCGCGTGCTCGCGATGCCGATCGGCGAGTTCGGCCATTCCGCGCTGACCGATCCCGCGATTCCGGTGCCAGAGCGGCCGACCCAAGGGATACCGGCAACCTACGTGCCGGCCCGCAACACGATCTTTCTCGCCTGCGCGCTCGGCCACGCGGAAGTGATTGGCGCGCAGGACATCTACATCGGCGTCAACGCGGTCGATTACTCGGGCTATCCGGACTGCCGGCCCGAGTTCATCGCCGCCTTCGAGCGCGTCGCTGCCCTTGCGACGAAAGCTGCCGTGGAGGGGCGCGGAATCCGCATCCATGCGCCGCTGATCGAGCTTTCGAAGGCCGACATCATCCGTCGCGGCGCCGCGCTCGGCGTGGATTATGCGCTGACGGTCTCCTGCTACCAGCCGGACGAGTCCGGCCGTGCCTGCGGGCGCTGCGATTCCTGCCGTTTGCGCCGCGCCGGGTTCGAGCAGGTCGGAATCGCCGACCCGACGCGTTACAGATGAAGGGGCGGGGGCGCTCAGGTATCATTCGCGCCGCCGCAATCGGGCCGTTAGCTCAGTGGTAGAGCATCTGGCTTTTAACCAGTTGGTCGGTGGTTCGATCCCACCACGGCCCACCACCGAACACCGTCAGCCGTCGAACCAGGGCCGCAGCCATCCCAGCGGGTGATGCGCGCGCGCGATCGACGCCATGAAGACATAGGTCAGCGCCGCCGCCGCGAAGATCCCAAACCGGGCGGCCCGAGTCGCCGCCCTGTGCAGCGCCATCCAGCCCAATGCGACGTAGACCGGCAGCAACAGCAGCTTCACCAGCAGCCAGCCGTTGCCGTACGCGACCGCGGGAACGACCGTCAGCAGCAGCAGCGCGGCAGCCAGCAGGACCGTATCGATCGAGTAGCTCAGGTAACGCAGTGGTGCCGCCATGGCCAGCGCCTTGTGCCCCGCCTGCACCAGCAGGCCGCGCAGGAAGAACAGCAGGCCGCTCAGGACGACGGCGGCGACATGCGCGAATTTGATCTCAGTTGCGAAGGATTGCAGAGGCAAGCGATTCCACCCGGGCGCGGTCGATCAGTTCGAGTTCACGCAACTGCACGCGGATCACGCCCTCGTCCTGCAGGCGCCGGAGCACGCGGCTGACGGTCTCCGGCGCGAGCCGCAGGTAATTGGCGATGTCCGTGCGCGGCATCGTCAGGCGCAGCCGCAGGCCCGAGTGTCCGACGGCGACGTGGCGGCGCGACAGCAGGATCAGGAATGCCGCCAGTCTTTCGTCCGCGGAATGGTCCCCGGCGAGCAGCATGGCGTTGCCGATGTCGCGGCTCATCAGCCGGAACAGCTGCTTCTGCAGGCCCGGCAACCGGGAAGCGAGGACCGCCATCCGCGAGAACGAGAAGCGGCACAGGGTCACCGTGTCGAGTGCGATGGCATTGCAGGGATAACGCTCGTTCTCGATCGCGCTCAAGCCGATGATCTCGCCCGGGAAATGGAATCCCAGCACGTGCTCGCGGCCGTCACGATCGACGATATAGGTCTTGACCGCACCCTCGCGCACCGCCGCGATCGCCTCGAACGACTCGCCCTCGCGGAACAGGTGCGCGCCGGCGGGCAGCGGGCCGACGTGCTCGACCAGGATATGGAGTTCCCGCAGGGCCGCCTTGTCCATGCCTTCCGCGAGGCAGGCCTTCGAGAAGGCACAGGTCGAGCAGAAGCGCAGCTCGTCGCCATCGTCGGCGGCCGGCTTGTAATGGGGTGGGGGCTGTCGCATGACTGGCATCAGAAATTCGGCCGGTGATCGGCCTGCTCCAGCGCACGCGACAGGAAGCGCCGGATCGCCGGCTCGGCATCCTCGGCGGTCATCAGCTTTTGCTGCTCCATCAACCGCGCCATGTCGCGGATCGTCCGCTCGCCGTCGATCATCGCCAGCAGGAAGGCGTATACGCGCATGGTCAGGGACTGTGCCCGGAACTGCGGCAACAGCGGCACTGGCAGGTCGCTGCGGCCGAGCCATTCGGGAATCGGGCGGCCGGGGGCGGGCGGACCCGCATCCCGCTCCTTGCGCGCCGCGAACGTGATCACGGTTTCCTGCCGCCCGTGGCGGCTCGCCGGCGAACACAGGTACGGCTGGCACGATTCGCGCGCGGTCGTGCAGGCAAAACCGCTGGCCGGCAGTTCCTCCAACAGCTCTTCCAGGCTCAGCGCATCCGCGGGCGCCGCATCGGCGAAAGCCAGCGATCCATGATTGATCCAGGTGCCGCCCGGAGCGAGCAGGGCGTTGATCCGCCGCGCGATGCGGTTGACGGGCTCGCCGGCGACATCGACAAACCACGGCGTCAGCACCAGATCGAAACTGCCCGGCAGGAACGGCGGCGCCGTCGCGTCGGCGATTACGAGCTCGAGACCGGGCGACGGCAACTGCGGCGCCAGATGACGGCGCAGCACGGCGTGATCGGCGATCGAGCGCGGCGCGATCGGGAACTCGTACAGCTCGAGCGCCGCGCCGCCCAGTATCCGCGCCGCCGCGAGCAGGAATAACGGATTGAAATCGAGGGCCACGGTCAGCCGCGGCCTGACGGCATTGTGCAGATCGCAGGCAAGGCGGGCGGCGCCTGCCCCCAGCACCAGGATGCGCGCCGGCGCCTGAGCCTGCGGCAGGCAGCCATTGACCGCATCCAGGCCCGCGCGATTCTCGGCCTCGCCCCAGCACCAGTCGCGATGGAGATTCGTGTAATAGGTCGACAGGCCCTGATGAAGCGGCAGCTCGGTGCCCAGCGCAACGTGCACGGCATGCGCTTCGCTGCGCCGGTCGAGGCCGAGCGGCTGCATCAGCTCGCGGATGCGGCTGGCCTGGTCGTCGAGCGCGGCCGCGACCTGTTCAAGACGCGTCCGAGTCAGGCTACCCGGCGCCGCGTCGGGAACGGCGGCCCGCTGCCGCGCGGCCTCGGCCGCATAATGCGTCAACAGGTGATGCAGCCGGCCGCGCCATTCGATCAGCGCCGCCCTGGGATCCGGCATCAGCCAGGGAATGCCGCCGATCATGGGGAAATCGATGCGGCAGGACAGGCAGGCCGCGCCGGTCAGGCGCGTACCACAAGCCGGACAGGCAAGCAATTCAGCCAGCGGCCGGTGCAAGCTCATGGCACGCATCATGCCGCATCGCCACGCCGGTGGTTACTATCACCAGCGCCGTTTATAGTTTGCGCATGAATGAAGTCATTTCAACAGGCAGCTTCCGCGTCGTCGAACGACACGGTCCCGCCGGGCGCCTGTTGCTTCGCGGACGGATCGACGACCGTGTGGAGTACCTCGTGATCGCCGGCTACGCAGGCCCTGAACTTCCGCAAGCGCTGACGAACGCCACCGTCCGCGTCGACGACAATGCGGTCCGCGCTGAAACGGCCTGGCGCATTACGAGCAACGAAGGAATTTTCAATCTGCGCGCCCGGGCCCTGGATCGGGTGGAGGAATGTCCGGCGCTCTATCAGCCCATGCACAGTAAGTTCGCACTGGCCATGACCGACCGCCTGGCGGTGCGGGTGCTGCTGGGCTTGCTGCGGCTGCCCGGCGGCGCGCGCCTGTTGCGCCTGTGGCACTCGAGACGCCGCGGATGAGCACCGAAAACCTCGTCGTCCAGGTTGTCGTCGGCGTCATGCTGCTCGCGCTGCTCGCTTTCGGCTTCGCCGCGGGCCTGCGCCACTGGGGCCGGCATCGCGCCCGCCGCAAGCTGTTCATGGCCTTCGAGGCGGCGTCGGCGGCCGTGCTGCGCGACGTGCTGATTCCGGATGGCAGCGGTGGCCACTTGCACATCGACTACCTGCTGCTGACCGGGCGCGGACTGCTGGTCGTGGACTTCCGCGACGTGCACGGCATCGTCTTCGGCGGCGAACACATGCGCGAGTGGGCGGTCATGAACGGCATGGCGCGCTCGACCTTCCTGAATCCGCTGGAAACGCTTTACGACCGCGTGGCCGCGGTGCGCGCGCTGGCCGGCGACGTGCCGGTCGACGGCCGGATCATCTTCACGGAGCGCGCCCAATTTCCCAAGGGCCGTCCGCCGCGCGTGCTGCGCCTCGCTTCACTCGAGGCGGAATACCCGCCGCCGGAACCGGGTTCGACCACGCATCCGGCCGAGCGCTATCGCGCCGCCTGGGACGAACTCGTGGCGCACGCGGAGCCGAGCCCGCTCGCGCGCCGCTAGCCGCTGCGCCGGTGGTGATCCTCGAGCACCTTCGCGACGCAAACCGTCACGTTCTCCGCGCAGGCCAGGTGCAGGAACTCATTGGGGCCGTGGGCATTGGCATGGGGTCCGAGCACGCCGGTGACCAGGAACTGGGTCTTCGGGAAGCGCTCGCCGAGCATGCCGATGAACGGAATGCTGCCGCCGGTGCCGCGGTACATCGCGTCGCGGCCGAATGCCGCCTTCGACGCTTCACTCATCGAGGTTTCCAGCCACGGCGCGACCGGCGGCGCATCCCATCCAGCGAGCGACGAGCCGACGTCGAAGCGGATTTGCACGCCGTAGGGCGGGTCGGCTTCGAGCCGCTGCTTAATGGCTTTCGCCGCGATTTCCGCATCGGTCGTCGGCGGCAATCGAAACGAGAGCTTGAGTTCGAGGCGCGGCAACAGCACGTTGCCCGCATTCTCCATCGCCGGCAGGCCGGCGGCGCCGGTCACGGCGAGCGTCGGGCGCCAGGTGTTGTTCAATGCCAGTTCGACCGGCGAGTCCGACAGCGGCCGTGCGCCCGGCACGAAGGGCAGCTTATCGGCGATGTCGGTGCCGAGGACCCTGGCCACGGCGCGCGCCTGCTCGATGCGCGCCGCGGGGATGGGCGCATGGAGTTCGTCGACGAGGATATCGCCGGTCACGTCGTTCTCGACGCGCGCCAGCAGCGTTCGCACGATCCGGAATACGGACGGGGCGATGCCGGTCGCCGCGCCGGAATGCACGCCCTCGGTCAGGCCATCCACGACCAGATTGCCGACCAGGTTGCCGCGCAGCGAAGTCGTGCACCAGAGCTGGTCGTAATTGCCGCATTCGGCGTCGAGGCAGACGACGAGGGAGGGCGTTCCGATGCGCCTCGCCAGCTGTTCGACGTAGTGGGGCAGGTCGTAACTTCCGCTTTCCTCGCAGGCCTCGATCAGCACCACGCAACGCGCGTGCGGCATGCCCTGTTCCTGCAGCAGGCGGATCGCAGTCAATGACGAGAAGACGGCGTAACCGTCGTCCGCGCCGCCGCGGCCATACAGTTTTCCATCGCGCAACACCGGCTCCCAGGGCGAGAGGCCGTCCACCCAGCCGGTAAACTCGGGCTGCTTGTCCATGTGGCCATAGAGCAGCACGGTATCCGTGCCCTGGCCCGGGATTTCGCAGAACAGCACCGGCGTACGGCCCGGCGCGCGCACGATCTCGACCTTCAACCCCTTCAATGGCTGTTCGCGGCACCAGGCGGCCATCAATTCGGCCGCGCGATCCATGTGTCCATGCGCCTGCCAGTCGGCGTCGAACAGCGGCGATTTGTTCGGAATCCGGATGTAATCGCAAAGGCGCGGGATGATCGAATCCTGGAAAGTTTTCGCCGTCAGTCGCCGTGCGCGCTCGAAATCCATTTAATTGCCTTTTTATCAATAAGTTACAATATTTATTTAAACCAATTCATAGCTGGCCATGTCACCCGCCGCCGCGGTGCGCAGTGTAAGGCCAAAAAACCGGCAGGCGTTTGCGGTCGTGGCCGCCGCAACCGCCGCGGCCGTCTCGCCGCGGCATCGTGCAACCGCCTCGAGCACCACCGGCAGGAACATCGGCTCATTGCGCCGGTGTGGCGGCTTCGGCTGCAAGCTCCGCGGCAACAGGTAGGGCCCGTCTGTTTCCAGCATCAGGCGCTCCTCGGGGACGCACGTGACGGCCTCGCGCAGCGCGCCGCCACGCCGTTCATCGCACACCCAGCCGGTCACTCCGAGGTACAGGCCGGCTGCCAGGCAATGTTCCAGTTCCGCCACGCCGCCGGTGAAACAGTGCAGCACGGCGCGCCCGGCGACGTGCGCGTGTTCGCGCAGCATCGCCAGGAAGTCCGCATGCGCGTCGCGCTGGTGCAGGAACAGCGGCCGCTGATGCTCGCCCGCGAGACGGAGTTGCAGCTCGAATGCGCGGCGCTGCTCGGCGGGCGGCGAAAAGTTCCGGTAGTAGTCGAGGCCGCATTCGCCGGCCGCGACGGCCATCGGATCGGCCAGCAGCTCCGCGAGCCGCGGCGCATCGCCCGGCTGGAGCGTCGTCGCGTGGTGCGGATGGACGCCGGCAGTGGCGCGCAACGTGGCAGGATAGCGACGGCACAGGGCGATCGCCCGCGCGCTGTCATCCAGCGTGCTGCCGGTGACGATCAACCCGGCGACACCGGCCTGACGCGCGCGCGTGATCACTCCCGCACGATCGCGCTCGTAGCTGTCGTGCGTGAGATTGATGCCGATGTCGATCAGGACGGGCAACGGCTCAGGCCGCGCGCAGTGCCGTCGTCACGGGCTGGCGGGTCGCCCGCAGCGCCGGCAGCAGGCCGCCGATCATGCCGATCACGAGCGCGATGGCGAGGCCCCGCTGCACCAGCGTTGGCGTGACCTTGAACTGGAACACAACCTGCGTGAAGTTCGCGCCGAGAGTCGACACGGCCATGTTGTTGAACAGCAGGTAGGCGAGCAGGGCGCCCACCAGGCCGCCGGCCAGTGCCAGCACGAGTGACTCGATCATCACCGAGATGACGACCGGGGTGCCGCCGAAGCCTATCGCACGCAGGGTCGCGATCTCCCGCGCCCGTGTGCCGACCGCTGCGTACATGGTATTGAGCGCGGCGAACGTCGCGCCGAGCGCCATGATCAGCGTGACAACGCCGGCCAGCATGCCGATCGACTTGCGAAAGTCCCTGGTCTGGCCGCTGTAATATTCCTGTTCTGCCTCGACATCGACGTTCAGCCGCGGATCCGCGTCCAGCGCATCCTTGACGGCCTGGAGACCGGCCGGATCCGCGAGCTGCAGACGCACGGAACTGAATCCCCGGCGATTGAACGTGGTCTGCGCGACCTCCACGTCCGCCCACAATTCGCTTTCATTGGCGTCGCCGGATTCGAACACGCCGACGATGGTCCAGTCGGAGCCGCGCATGCGCAGGGTCTCATTGACCCGCACCCCGGTGAATTGTTGCGCAACGCCGCGGCCCACGATGAGTTCACGCAACCCCGGCTGGAACGGCCGGCCTTCCACGATCCTGACCTGGGGACGCAACGCAAACGCGGACCGCTCGACGCCGCGCACCATGATGTTGGATCCCGTCGCTTCGCCGGGTCTCATCAGCTCGGCCACCACGATCATTTCCGCCGAGGCCAGCGGCTGTCCGTCATCGCCCTGGCGCACGCCCGGCGCCTGTTTGACCAGTGTCGCCGATTCGCGCCCAAGGCCGGAGTTGAGCTCGGCGCTGGAGCCGCCGCGCAGCACCAGCGCGACATCGGTACGGCCGGTCGCCTGGAGGGTGGTCTGGAACCCCTCGGCCATGGCGAGCAAGGCGGTGAACACCGCAACGACGCCGGCAAGACCCACCACGATCACGATCGACGGACCCCAGCGTTCCGGAATGCTCCGGAGGCTCAGCGCGGTGATTGCGAGGGTCTGTTTCAGCATTGCCATGGTCCGCGCCTAACGCCCGGCCAGCGCATCGACGATCGAAAGCCGGCCCGCTCGCAATGCCGGCGGCAGGCCAACCGCCAGGCTCAATCCGATGATCGAGATCACGCCGGTGATCCAGACGCGATGATCGATGGCGATCGGGAAGTTCCCGCTGCCACCGATCTTGATTCCGATCAGGGTCGCAATTGCCAGGCCGACGAGCCCGCCGATCGCGCAAATGGCCGTCGCCTCCGCCAGCACGAAGCCGAGAACGCTGCGATCCGTGAAACCCAGGGTCTTCAGAATCGCCAGTTCCGGTATCCGCTCGCGCACGCTTTGCGCGATCGTGTTGCCGACGACGAGCAGAAGCGTGAAGAAGACCGCAAACAGGATCCAGCGGACGATCAGGCCGATGTCCCCGATCTGCCGGAGGAAGCCGATGTTGAAGTCCTTTTCGGTCTGGGTCTTGGTCTCATCCGGCGAGTTCTCGAACCTCGCATCGATCGTTTGCGCGATTTGTTCCGCCTGGCCGGGGTCGGCAAGGCTCAACGTGAAGGTGCCGGCCATTCCGGAACCGAACTGGTTGGCCTCGTCGAAATAGGCGTAGTTGATCCAGCCCAGGTTGGTGTTGCGCTGCCAATCCGCGTCCTTGCCGTCGTAGATTCCGACCAGGTCGAAGGTCCAGGCCTTGCTGCCGTCTTTTTGCGGAAAGATGTTGGACGAGATCGGTACCTTGTCGCCGATGCGCCAGCCATACTTGTCGGCAAGAATGCGGCCGACGATCATGCCGGTGCGCGTCTGTTCGAATGCTTTCCATTGCTCATCCGGCATCACGTATTCCGGGTAGACGGTGTGCAGCCGTGCCGGATCCGTGGCGAAAAAGAAAAGCTGCGTGTTCTCCTGCCAGACCGCGCCGAACCACTGCTGCCACATCACCGCCTTGATGCCGGGAATGGACTCGATCTCCGGCAGCAGCCGCATCGGCAGCGAGGTCGTGAACGACACGCGTGCCTGCGTCACGAGTCGCGTCGCACCGACGAAGTCGGCGCCCGCCGAGAACATCACGTTGACTGCCTGCAGCAGGCCGAACAGCAGGAACGCGGTCACAACCGACAGCAGCGTCAGTATCGTACGCGTCTTCTTGCGCATCAGGTTCGCCAGCACGAATCCGGTCCGGGTCATGCCGCGGCCTGCTCCAGCAGCTGGCCCTTCTCGAGGTGCAGCGTGCGCCGGGCGAATTCCGCGGCTTTCGGGTCGTGGGTCACCATCACGATGGTCTTGCCGTGCTCGCGATTCAGCACCTGCAGCAGGCCGAGGATTTCATCAGCCGTCTTGCGATCGAGGTCGCCGGTGGGCTCGTCGCAGATCAGGATCGTCGGATCCGATACCAGTGCCCGGGCGATCGCGACGCGCTGCTCCTGGCCGCCCGACAGCTCGCTGGGCTTGTGCCGGGCGCGGTCCGTGAGGCCGACCACTTCCAGCGCGACGGCGACGGATTTCCGGCGCTCGCTGGCCGACAGGCCGGTCAGCAGCAGCGGCAACTCGACATTGCGCTCGGCCGTCAGCACCGGCATCAGGTTGTAGAACTGGAATACGAATCCGACATGGCGCGCGCGCCACTTCGCCAGCGTCCCGCCGGCGAGCTGGTCGATGCGCTCGCCGCCCACCAGGATTTCGCCCGTCGTGGGCCGGTCCAGGCCGCCGATCAGGTTCAAGAGCGTGGTCTTGCCGGAGCCCGAGGGACCCATCAGCGCGACGAAATCCCCCTTGGGTATCGCCAGCGTCAGGCCGTGCAGCACTTCCACCTTTTGCCGGCCGCGCACGTAGGACTTGTGCACGTTGCTGACCCGCACCATCGCGTCATTCATGAATCGGCCTCATCCTTCGTCTTGACCGTATCGCCGTCCTTCAAGGCGGCCGGCGCATCGACGATGACCGTTTCGCCGCCGGACACGCCGCTCAGCACCTGCCGGGAGTCGCCCTGCGTGCCGCCGAGCGTCACGACGCGCCGCTCGGCCTTGCCGTCGGCCATCACGTAGATCACATCAGCACCCGCGTCCTGCCGGATCGCGGCGGGCGGCACCAGCACGCCGCGGGCGGGCGCCACCGCCGCGACTCCCGCCGTCGCCGGGTGCTCTTCCAGGAATGCGACACGCACGCCCATCTCCGGCACGATGCGCGGGTCCCGGGTCTGCAACGCAATTCGCACTTTCACCGTCGCCTTGGAACGGTCAGCCGTCGGAACGATGGCGATCACTTCAGCCGGAATGCGCCAGTCGGGGTAGGCATTCAGCACCGCCTCGACCGGCTGTCCGGCCTGGACGCGGTGGATGTAGGCCTCGCTGACGTCGACCTGGATCTCGAGCGAATCCATGTCGACGATCGTGCCGATGCCGGTGCGGATCGAACCGCCGCCCGCGGAGACCGGCGAAATCATTTCGCCGGGTTGCGCCGCCTTGACCGTGACGACGCCGGCGAACGGTGCCCGCACGATCGTGTTGTCGAGCTGCACACGCGCGACGTCCAGCGCTTCCTCCGCGACTCTCACCTGGCTCCGCTGGCTGGCGAGGCGCGCGCGCAGCGACTCCGCTTGCGTGCGGGCGGTATCGAGGGCAGACACGCTGATCAGCTTGCGGGCTTCCAGTTCCTGCTGGCGCTCG
>Ga0209640_10002309_pt1 | contig 16581 bp, 12 predicted proteins | sample RifCSP10_1_FD_184018 | JGI IMG/M metagenome (GOLD analysis project Ga0209640, IMG submission 184018) | Soil microbial communities from Rifle, Colorado - Rifle CSP2_sed 10_1 (SPAdes) (version 2) | ecosystem: Environmental > Terrestrial > Deep subsurface > Rock core/Sediment | place: Rifle... | reverse complement strand
TTTCCCTGCTATCCGTTTCGCCATGTGAACGAGGAGGCGATCGACGCGCTGATGCGGCGGCGTCCCGCCGATCCGTGGCGGCTGACCCGTCTGCCGCGCCTCGCCGTCCTGCTCAAGCGTTGGCTGCTCGAGACCGTGCCGCAGCAGATCGAGGACCTCGAAGCCGTCGTCGCCGAGTGGTCGCCGTCGGTCGTCGCAACCGATCCGACGCTATGGGCTCCCATTCTCGTATTGGGCGAAAAGCACCGGCTGCCCGTGGCGGTGTGCTCGTTCGTGCCGGCGTGCATGGTGCCGGGGCGTGACGCGCCGCTGTTCGGGCCTGGCCTGCCGCGCTCGAGGCGCCGATCCGGGCGCGTCGCGGACGCGGCGCTGCGGCAGCTCACCCGAGTCACCGGACGGCTCAGCACGAGAACCGTGAATGCGATTCGGCGGCCGCACGGGTTACCGCCGCTGACCCGATCGGTGACAGCGCACACGGGCCAGATGCCGCTGTACCTCGTACCGTCGGCACCGGAATTCGACTACGAGCGTCGCGACCTGCCGCCGAGCGTGCAGTACGTGGGTCCGCTGCTGTGGAACCGCCCGCGGATACAGCCTGCGCCGCAATGGCTGGAGCACATCGATTCGCACGGGCGCTGCGTGCACGTCAGCGAAGGGACCGTGCACGTGGGCGAACCGTTTCTGTTAAAGGCAGCGATCGACGGATTGGCTGAACTGCCGATTCAGGTCGTCGCGACGACGGGCGGGAACCGGTCAATCGAGGAGCTGCGGCTCACTCGCATTCCGGACAACCTGCGAATCGAGCAATGGATCTCTCATACGGATCTGCTCCCCCACGTCGACGTCGTCGTCACGACCGGCGGGGCGGGAACCGTGCTCGCGGCGCTTGCGGCGGGCGTACCGCTCGTGATCGTGCCGACCGAGTGGGACAAGCCGGAAGTGGCGCAGCGGGTCGTCGAGGCGGGCGCCGGTCTTCGACTGGCGCCGCAGCGCTGCACGCCGGCCCGGCTGCGAGCGTTGGTCCTCGAGGTGCTCGAGCAACCACGATTCCGCGAGGCGGCGCGGCGCCTCGCCCACATCTTTGCGCGTCAGGGGGGGCCCGAGCGCGCGGCGGAGCTGCTCGTCGCGCTCGATCGCCGCGGGCACCAGTCGGCCCCGCCTGCGCCCCGACCGACGGCAGCCCCGGTTGCCGCATACCAAGGAGTCTGATGTCACCCATCCTGAATCACGGCCGCCTGCCCGCCGTGCTCTGGTTCACCGGCCTCTCCGGCGCCGGCAAGTCGACGATCGCGTCGGCGGTCGTACGGGAGCTTCTCCGCCGCGGCATCCAGACCGAGTATCTCGACGGAGACGCCGTCCGGCTCCTCTCCCCGACCGGCTTCAGCCGCGCCGATCGCGATGTTCACGTCAAGCGTGTGGGCTTTCTCGCCAGCCGCCTGGAGCACCACGGCGTCACGGTGGTCTGTGCCCTGATTTCGCCCTACGAAGAGGCGCGGCAGCACGTGCGAGGCCTGTGCGAACGATTCGTCGAGATCCATGTGGCGACGCCGCTTGCCGAGTGCGAGCGTCGCGACGTCAAGGGGTTGTATCGGCGGGCGAGACGCGGGGAGATCAGCAACTTCACCGGCATCAGCGATCCATACGAAGTACCCCGGCAGCCGGACCTGGTCATCGATACGACCGGCGTCCCGGTCGAAGAGGCGGTGCGGCGCGTGCTGGCGGCGTGGGAGCTCGTGGTGACCGTGCTCGTCGCGGCAGGCGCCTAGTCAGACAGGGGAAACCACGGTGCCGAAGATCGAAGCCAACAACCTCAAATTTCATTACTGGCGATCCGGGCAGGGCGCTGATCTCGTCCTCGTTCACGGGCTCGGGGGAAATCTCGCCGGATGGCACCTCAACATGGTGCCGGCGCTGCAGCAGGAATACCGGGTTCTGACCTACGACCTGCGCGGGCACGGACGCAGCGACGCCCCGCCCGCCGGCTATGCGACCGGCGACATGGCCCAGGACCTTTGCGGCCTGCTCGACGCGCTCGAGATCGAGAAGGCCGCGCTCGTCGGTCATTCCTGGGGAGCCGACATCGTCCTGCATTTTGCGCTGCTCCACCCCGATCGAGTTTCCGAACTCGTCATCGTCGAAGGGGGCCTGCTGGCGCCCCTTGCGCCCTCGTACCGCAGTCCGGAGTGGAACGGCTGGCCGTACGTGACTGGCACGATTGAGGCGCTGCTCGGGCGGCCGATTCCCGACGAGAATCGCTGCGACCTCGACTACCTGATACGCCAGCTGATCGAGATTCCCATTCAGTACGGTCCCGGCCGCGGACGCCCCCGGGATGAGGAAATCGTCTTTCGCGTGCTCGACGTCCTCAAGCCGATGTGGGAGGGGCGGGAAGCCGACGGCAATATGGGACTCGAGAGCATCGCGCGAATCCCGCACCCCACGTTGCTGGTCTACGAGGCGGACTCCGTCTTCCTGGAGGCGCATCGCGAACTGAGCGATCGGCTGCCTGCGAGCTCGTCGGTCATTCTTCCTGGCGCGGGAACGCTCAAGCACTTCACCAGCCTGGAACATCCTGAGCTCATCGTGAGCAACACGCGGACATTCCTGATGCAGCATCGGGCGGCACGGCTCGACGCATCGTACGCGGCGAGCCAGATATGAATAGCGGTGTCCCGATGCTCGAACGCGATCCGGCGTGGCGCCTGCGGAGTTCTCCGTCCATCGGCGACATCCTGAGATGGCGCGCCGAGCACGAACCGGATCGCCTCGCCTATACGTTCCTCGAGAATGGCGACGAGGCATCGCGTTCGTTGACCTACGCGAGCCTGGATCGTCGAGCGCGCGTCCTGGCGGCCTACCTGCTCGAGCAGGGCGGTGCAGGCGAGCGTGCACTTCTCCTCTATCCGCCCGGGCTCGAGTTCCTGGTGGCACTCTTCGGCTGCCTGTACGCCGGCGTGATCGCCGTGCCGCTCTACCCGCCCAAGCTGAACCGCCGGGACCCGCGATGCCTCGATGTGTCGCTGGACTCGAGCGCGCGGTTTGCGTTGACGACGAGCACCGTGCTTGCGGGATGTGACCGCGCGATGCGCCATTCGCCCGGACTTGCGTCGCTGCGATGGATTGCGCCCGAAGAGCTTCCCGCTGATGCGCCGCCGGAGCGAATCCGCGAGCGCGTGGACCCGGATTCCCTCGCGTACTTGCAGTACACGTCAGGATCCACCCGGACTCCGAAGGGAGTCATGGTCTCCCACGCGAATCTCCTCGCCAACATCCACGACATTCACCGTGGATTCGGGCATCCCTACGGCAGCGTGCCCGTCAGCTGGCTGCCCCACTTCCACGACATGGGCCTCGTCTACGGGCTGCTCGCGCCGCTCGCCCTCGGGTTTCGCTGCTATTTCATGCCGCCGGCTGCGTTTCTGCAGAAGCCGCTGCGGTGGCTGCAGGTGATGTCGCGCCTCGGCGGCACCCACAGCGGCGGCCCCAACTTCGGATACGAGCTCTGCGCGCAGCGCGTCACTCCTGAACAGAAAGACGGGCTCGACTTGAGCCGGTGGGCGGTCGCGTTCAACGGAGCCGAGCCGGTCCGCAGGGAGACACTGCAGAAGTTTGCGGAGGCATTCGCGAACTGCGGGTTTTCCGCGGGCGCTCTCTGTCCTGCGTATGGCCTGGCGGAAGCCACGTTGAAGGTGACGACCGGACCTCCCGGTCACGACCCGGCGTATTTCGCCGCGTCCGCGAGTGAACTCGGTCGCGGCCGGGTCGCAGGTGCGTCGGAGGAAGGCGCGGATGCGAAGGATCTCATGGGCTGCGGCGGCCCGCTACCCGGGACCGAAATCCTTATCGTTCATCCGGACACGCTCGTGCCCTGCGGGGGCGATGAGGTCGGGGAGATCTGGGTGGACAGTCCCAGCGTGGCCCAAGGCTACTGGAACCGGCCCGAAGAATCGGCACTCGTCTTCCGGGCGTCGCCGTGGGCTGGCGGCGGACTCGCGCATTTCCTGCGCACCGGCGACCTTGGTTTTCTCCGCGACGGAGAGCTCTTCATCACCGGCCGAATCAAGGACCTCATCATCATCCGGGGGCGCAATCACTACCCGCACGACATCGAGCTCACGGTCCAGAACAGTCATCCCTCGCTTCGAGTCGATGCAGGCGCGGCCTTCTCGGTGGAGGTCGACGGCGAGGAGCGCCTGGTCGTGGTCCAGGAAATCGACCGGCATCGTCACGGCGACGCAGAGGACGCCGCGGCGCTGATCCGCACGGCGATCGCCGAGGAGCACGAGATCGCCCCCTATGCGGTGGTCCTCGTCCGCCAGAATGCCGTTCCGAAAACGTCGAGCGGAAAGATCCAGAGAAGCGCCTGCGCACGGGCGTTTGGCGAGGGCAGCCTTCCTGTCGTGTGCGAGTGGAGGGAGTGGAGGGAGTCGGCCGCCGCCGATACCGACGCTGCGACTGTCGTCATGCCGCGTTCGCGGGAGGACATCGAAGACTTTCTTCTGCAGAAGCTCGCGCGCGTCCTCTCGATCGTCCCGGACGAGGTCGACATCAGCCAGCCGTTCAACGCCTTCGGCCTCGATTCGCTGGGGACGCTGACCCTGGTCGGCGATATCGAGAACTGGCTGGGTCATCCCGTGTCGCCGACGTTGTTCTGGAACTATCCGACGATTTCCGACCTCGCCGCTCATCTCGCCGAAGCGTCCCCCGAGCGGATGGCCGCCGGAGACGGCCGTGGCTGACATGGACAGGCACGAGTCGATCGCCATCGTCGGCGTCGGCTGCAGGTTTCCCGGCGCCGACGGTCCCGAAGCCTTCTGGCGTCTGCTCGCGCGGGGCGTCGACGCGGTCAGCGAAGTGCCTCCCGAACGCTGGAGCCTGGACGATCTGCACGATGACGATCCGGCCGCCCCGGGAAAGATGAACACTCGCTGGGGTGGCTTCCTGACAGACGTCGATCGATTCGATGCCGCGTTCTTCGGGATCTCTCCCCGCGAGGCGGCGCATATCGACCCACAGCAGCGGCTGCTCATGGAAGTCGCCTGGGAGGCGCTGGAGGACGCCGGCCTGCCGGCCGAGAAGCTGCGCGGCCAGCCGGTGGGCGTCTTCGTGGGCATGTCGAGCTACGACTACGGCGGCCGGCAGCTCGCGCGCTTCAACGAGATCCGCGACGGTTACGTCAACACGGGGAGTGCGCTCAGCATCGGTGCCAACCGGATCTCATATCTGTTGGACCTCCGAGGCCCCAGCATCGTCTTCGATACCGCCTGCTCCTCGTCTCTCGTCGCCACCTACTACGCGTGCCAGAGCCTGGGGCGCGGCGAATCCCGAATCGCTCTTGCCGGAGGCGTCAATCTCATTCTCTCGCCCGCCGTCACCATCGGATTCTCGAAGCTGCAGGCAATGGCGCCCGACGGCCGCTGCAAGGCGTTCGACGCCCGGGCGAACGGCTACGTGCGAGGAGAAGGGGCGGGTATCGTCGTCCTCAAGCCTCTCGCGAGTGCTTTGTCAGACGGAGATCGGATCTACGCCGTCATCCGTGGCGGCGCCATGAACCAGGATGGACGCACCAACGGGCTTACGGCGCCCAACGGTCTGTCGCAGGAGGCGCTCATCCGCGAGGCGCTGTCGAACGCGGGCGTGCGGCCGTGGGAGGTCCAGTATGTCGAGGCGCACGGCACCGGAACCGCGCTCGGCGATCCCATCGAGTTGAACGCCCTCGGTGCTGTGCTCGCGGCCGGTCGGCCGCGAGAGTCGCGGTGTGGAGTGGGCTCGGCCAAGACGAACTTCGGACATCTCGAAGCGGCCGCCGGCGTTGCCGGCCTCATCAAGCTGGCGCTGTCGCTCGAACGGCGGCAGTTGGCGCCGAGCCTTCATTTCGAAAAACCCAATCCATACATTCGATTCGACATCCTGCCTCTTCGGGTCGTCACGAGTCTCGAGCCGTGGCCCGTGGCCGCCGAGCCGGCCCGCGGCGGCGTGAGTTCGTTCGGCTTCGGCGGCACGAACGTGCACCTGGTTCTGGAGGAGCCTCCCACTCGAATCCGCAGCGAACACGCACGGGACGACGACGCCTGTGTCCTTCCCATTTCGGCGCGAAGCGAGAAGGCGCTTTCGAGCCTCGTGCGGGCGTACGCTGCACAGCTCGCCGATGAAGAGAAAGGCGTCTCTCTCGCCGACCTCTGCGCGACTGCCGCGATTCGAAGAAGCCATCACGATTTCCGGCTGGCGGCCGTGGCGGCGAGCCGCTCTGAGATGGCGGCCATACTCTCGGCGTTCCTCGAGGGAAAGAACCCTCGCGGCGTGGAAGCGGGCCGGCGGCTGGCCGCCCGGGGACGAAGGGTGGCCTTCGTTTTTGCTGGTCAGGGCTCCCAGTGGCTGGGAATGGGCCGCGAGCTGGCCGCGCGCGAGCCGGCATTCGCTGATGCCATCGAACGGTGCGAGGCCGCCTTCGCGCACCACGTCGAATGGTCCCTGACCGGGCAGCTCGAAGCTCCCCCGGAGACGTCCCGGCTCGACGAGGTCGACATCGTCCAGCCGGCGATCTTCGCGATCCAGGTCGCTCTCGCCGAGCTGTGGCGATCGTGGGGAATCAAACCCGACGCCGTCGTCGGCCACAGCATGGGAGAAGTGGCGGCGGCCCACGTCGCGGGGGCACTCTCGCTTGCCGACGCGGCGCGCATCATCTGCCGCCGGAGCCGCATTGCGCGACGGGCGAGCGGGCGCGGAGCGATGGCGCTCGTCGATCTCTCGCTTGCGAGATCGAACGAGATCCTCGAGGGCTACGAAGACCGTCTCGCGGTCGCCGTCAGCAACAGTCCAACGTCTACAGTGCTCTCGGGTGATCCCGATGCGCTGGAAGACGTGCTGACCGGCCTCGAACGCGACGGAGTGTTCTGCCGCCGGATCAAGGTGGACTACGCGTCGCACAGCCCTCAGATGGATCTGCTGCGGGACGATCTGCTGGCCCTGCTGGAAGGTCTTGCTCCGCGCAGGACGGCGGTGCCTTTGTATTCCACCGTGACCGGGGCAATCGCATCCGGACAGGACCTCGGCGCGGAATACTGGGTGCGCAACCTGCGCGATCCGGTGCTCTTCGCGCCCGTCATCGAGAAGCTCCTCACCGACGGGATCGACGTGTTTCTCGAAGTCAGCCCCCATCCCATTCTGCTGCCCGCCATCCAGCAGTCGCTGCTCCACCTGGAACGGGATGGAATGGCGCTCGGCTCGCTGCGGCGTGACGAAGGGGAACGGCAGTCGCTGCTCGGAACGCTCGCCAGCCTCTACGCGATCGGGAAATCCGTGGAGTGGAGCCGGATCTATCCGCCGACAACTGCGCCCATCGCGCTGCCCGCGTACCCCTGGCAGCGGGAGCGCTTCTGGTTCGACGAGACCACGAAGCCAGCGGCCAGGAGCTCCGCGAGTGTCAAGGCGAAGAATCCTCTCCTCGGCGATCACATACGGCTTGCCGTGGCCCCCCCGACGCACATCTGGCAGCGCGATTTCGGTGCGGCGGCCTTTCCGTTCCTGAAGGACCATCGCCTGTACGGCGAAATCGTGGTCCCCGCCAGTGCGTATGTCGAGATGGCGCTCGAGGCGGCTCGGGAAACGCTGCGGGAGGAGACCTCCTTCACTCTCGAGCAGGTGCGCCTCGAGCGGGCGCTCGTGCTTTCCGAAAGCGAGGCGCGCCAGGTTCAGGTCCTCGTTACTCAGCAGGATCCGACCCACTTCACGTGGCAGGTGTTCTCGGAAGTCCCGGGACCCGCCGGCGACGCCGCGCCAGCGTTTGTCCGGCACGTCACAGGCGAAATACGGATCTCGGCTTCCACCGGGGAGGACGAGGCCGTCCCCGCTGATTCTGTCGCGGCCATCCAGGCCCGCTGTCCGAGCGAGAGGGACGCCGCAGAGCACTATCAGCTCATGACGGATCTGCACGCGGATTACGGCCCATCTTTTCAGACCGTCGACTCCGTGTGGGCGGGCGACGGCGAAGCGCTCGCCCGTCTGAGGCCGACGTCCCTGGACGCGCGGCGATATCAGATGCATCCCGCCCTGCTCGATTCGATGCTGCAGGTCCTCGCTGCGGCTCTGTCGACGGATGCGCGAGGGATCCTGGTGCCTGTCTCTGTGGACCGTTTCCGGCTCCAGACGCGCGCGATCGTGCCGAACGCCCTGTGGGCGCATGCGGTGTCGAGAAACGACGGATCGCGCATCTGCGGAGACGTACGTCTGCTCACCGAAGCGGGCGAGTTCGTGGCCGAGGCGAGCGGAATCGGCCTCGAGCTATTGGACTCGTCCCAGAGTGCGAACGCCGCAGGACTCTCCGGGGTCGACGCCGCTGCACCCGACGCCGCCGAGACCGCGGCCCCCACTCGTGCGCAGCTTCTGGCCGCACCGCCCGAAGCCCGGGTTGAAATGCTGAAGGACCGCCTCCGGCACCATACGGCACGCGTCCTTCGACTCGCGGCACCGAAGATTGACCTGGACCAGCCGCTGCTCACGATGGGGATCGACTCCCTGATGGCGGTCGAGCTGAAGGGGCGCATCGAGCGGGAACTCGCAGTCGCCATTCCCTTGCTTCAGCTGATCAAAGGACCGAGCCTCTCGGAGCTGGCGCGCGTCCTGGCCGGCCAGATTGCCGGCGATGTTCCCTCCGCGTCCGACGACGTGCAGAAGGAGTCTCTCCTCTCGTTTGTGTCCTACAGGGCCAGCCGGCGCCTGTCGGGTGGCGGCAGTAGAGGAGCAGTGGCGGAATGAACGCGTTCATCGAGTCGATTCGTGTGGCGCTGCCTGACACGGTGCTCGACAACGATCAACTGGCCCGGGAGTTTCCCAGCTGGAGCGCACAAAAGATCTATGCGAGTACCGGCATTCGCGAGCGCCGTGTGTCGGCCGCGGATGAATGCGCCTCCGACCTCGCGGTCAAGGCCGCGTCGCGGCTCCTCGACGAGGAAGGGCGCGACCCACGCGACATCGACTTCGTTCTGAACTGCACGCAGACACCCGACTACGTGCTGCCGACGACGGCGTGCCTCCTGCAGGATCGTCTCGGATTGCCGCGGACCTGCGGGGCGTTGGACTACAACCTCGGATGCTCGGGGTACGTCTACGGCCTGGGGCTGGCGAAGGCACTAATCGCATCCGGACAGGCGCGCGAGGTGCTGCTCATCACGGCCGACACCCACACCAAGCTGATCAACCCGCGCGACAAGAGCGTTCGGATGCTTCTTGGAGATGCTGCGACCGCCACGCTGATTCGTGCGGATGCACGCGACACGCTCATGGGACCGTTCGTCTACGGCACCGACGGGTCGGGCGCAGACAACTTGATCGTACCGGCCGGCGGCATGCGGCAGCGCTACGTGCCCGACGCCGAGCTGGTGCAGGATGCCAGCGGTAACGCCAGGACCGACAACGATATCTGGTTGAACGGCGCGGAGATCTTCAACTTCACGCTGCGGGTGATACCCGACACCGTCGCGGCGGTGCTGCAACGCGCGAATCTGTGTGCCTCGGACATCGACCTGTTCGTCTTTCACCAGGCCAATCGCTTCATCCTGGAGCATCTCAGAAAGAAGCTCGGCGTGCCGCAGGACAAGTTCGTCTATGCGCTGGAGCACGTGGGCAACACGGCGTCCTCGTCGATACCGATCGCGCTGCAGGAAGCGAAAGACGCGGGCCGGCTCGAGCCGGGAAGTCTCATCATGCTCGTTGGTTTTGGCGTCGGCTACTCGTGGGCCGCAACCGTAATCAGGTGGGTGGAGTAACAAGATGGCGAGCAAACGAAGTCACTGGAAAGTGGTTGAGCGCTTGCTCGACGAACGCGAGGACGCGCGTGCAGGTGCGGATGAGAAGAGCGGGGCGGCCGCGGAAAAACTCCGGACGAAGAACGCGTACGAATGGTTCAACCAGAAGCTGAACGAGATGAAGTTCGGCCGCTACGCCTATTTCCTGAATTACGGCTACGTCGCGAATGCCAACCCAACGTGGTCGGTCATCTCGCCGCCATCCGGTCACTTCGATGTCAACTCCCGCCGTCTCGTGCTCGAGGTGATCGGAGACTGTCCCGTCGACGGCCGGGACATCCTGGACGTCAGCTGCGGCCGCGGATCGGTTGCCACGGTCCTGCGGGACTACTTTCATCCCCATTCCTACTGCGGGATCGACATTTCCTCCGAAGCGATCGCGTTCTGCAGGAAATATCAGCAGGCCGACGGCTACACGTTTGAGGAAGGCGACGCCGAATCAATGGCGGTCGAGACGGCGGCATTCGACGTCGTGATCAACATCGAGGCGTCCCATAATTACCCGAACGTGCATTCGTTCATCCAGGAGGTGCACCGGGTGCTCCGTCCGGGCGGATGGTTTCTCTACACGGACCTGGGCACGCCTCGGGGCTTCGAACGCAGCATCCGCCGCGCGCGCCAGCTTGGCTTGGAGATGTCCCGGGACGTGGATATCACGTCAAACGTGCTGCTCTCGTGCCAGGAGATCGCGGAACGACGGCTCAAGGCGTATCACGATCCGGAGGAGCGGGCGATGATGGCGGATTTTCTCGCCGCGCCAGGGTCTCGGACCGGCCGGGCTTTCGAAGACGGCTCGCTGTGCTACAGGCTTTTCACGTTTCGAAAGCCGCAGGCCTGAGCGGAGCGCCGAGATGAACACATCCCATCCTGCCGATCTCGTACCGTTGGATCCGTGGGACGAGTTGTTCCACAGCATCTCCACTGAGTACGAGGGAACGGGCAGCGGCGCGGCCGTGCTGCACCTGCGCGGCACCATCGAGCGGGAGCCGCTGCGAACGGCGCTCGCGAGCCTGCAGAAGCGGCATCCGAAGCTGCGGGCCCGGATTGTCGAATCTGGCGGCGGGCGCCACGCCTTCGAGATCAGCCAGGACTGCCTGCCGCTCCCGTTCGAGCTGAAGGACGTCGACATCGGAGATCTGCCCTGGCAGGAAGAGAGCAGCCGGCTGCTCGGCGCCAGCCTCGATCCGGCAATCGACCCGCTGCTCCGCGTGGTCGTACTACGCGCGCCCGCGCGGGACCGCTGCATCCTCGTACTGATGGCCCATCACTCCGTCGGCGACGGGCATTCCGTGCTGCGGCTGGTGGACGATCTCCTCGGCTACTACGCCGAAGCCGAACGAGGCGGCACCCCCCCGATCGCCTCGCTCTCCATCGCGACCGCGCCACGCGCCCTGCCGTCCGGGACGATGTCGCAGCGGCTTCTGCAGTGTGTCGAGCTGTATCGACGCCGGCGGGACAACCGGAAGGCCGACTGGGTGTCGCTGCCGCAGGCGACGGGGACAGCGCCTCATCGCTTGTGGACGCATTTCGTCCTCACCGAGAAGGACACGGCTGCCCTGGCGCTGCGTTGCCGCAGGGAAAAGGCCACGCTGTACGGAGCGCTCTATGCGGCAGCCGCTCGCGGCCTGATCGTCGCGCTCCAGCAGCCGAACGCGCGCTTCAAGTGCCGGTTTCCCATCGACATCCGCCGCCAGCTGACCAGCGCATCAGGACCGGTCACCCACCACGACCTCGGGAATTTCATCAGCGGCTATGAAGCCATCTACGAGGTCGACGGCCGCAGTCCTTTCTGGACGCTTGCCCGCCAGGCGCGTCACGACCTGGAGCGCTTCACGGCGGCCGGCGGCCCCTCGCTCGTCTACAACTTCATCCGGTTCATCAAGCTCCCCTACGTCCCGCCCACGCTGCGGAGAGGCACGATTCTCGTGAACAGCTACGGCGTCGTCGATCTCCGGGAACAGTACGGGAGTCTCGGCCTGGAGGAGCTGTCAATCGTGTTCAACAACGTCACCGCTGGCCCGTCACTCCTCATCCAGGGCTTTGTGATTCAGAGGCGACTGAACGTGAGTCTCAGCATGGTTGATGTACCCGAGGATTTCTCGGAGCGGGTGCACCACGCGATCAAACACGAGTGCCAGGCGGCAACTTATGGAGGCCGGAATGACCAGAGAGCAATTCGTGCGCGAGCTTGAAAACTCGCTCGAGATACCTGTCGGCACGCTCGTGCGTACGCGGACGCTGGAGGACCCTTCGTACTGGGATTCCATGTCAGCGCTGACGTTCATGGCTCTCGCCGACGAAAAGCTCCAGGTGACCCTGACGGGCGACCAGGTCGTGAAATGCAAGACGGTCGATGACCTGCTCGCACTGGTCGGCGACAAACTGGCCAGCTGACCGCATGAATCCCATGAATCTGACGGGCCGGGCCGTCATGGTCACGGGCGCGTCGTCCGGGATCGGACGAGCCACGTCAGTCGCCTTGAGCCAGCTTGGCGCGCACGTCGTACTCGTGGGACGAAACCGGGACAAGCTTGCCGAGACGCACGGCATGCTCGACGGCGACCGGCACAGCGTCGATCCCTTCGACCTGAACCGCACGGACGATCTGCCGGAGTGGATGAAAGCGGTGGCGCAGAAGAGCGGCCCGCTCAGCGGTCTCGTACATTGCGCCGGGGCCCAGGTCCTCATGCCGTTGAAGATGCTGAACACCAAGCACGTCGAGGACCTGCTGCGCATCAACGTCGTCTCGTCCATCATGCTGGCAAAGTCGTTTCGCCAGAAGGGCGTGACGGAGTCGGGCGGGGCCATCGTGTTCGTGTCGTCGGTGATGGGCGAAGTCGGGTCGCCGGGGCGTTCGGCCTACTGCGCAAGCAAAGGCGCGCTGCACTCGCTCACACGGTCTCTGGCGCTGGAGCTTGCCACCGACAGCATCCGGGTCAATTGCGTCGCGCCGGGTGCGGTGCAGACGGACATGGTCGCAGAGATGAAAGCCGCGGTGGGCGAGGCGGGCCTGCGCGAGATGGCGCGACAGCATCCTCTGGGCCTGGGCACGCCGCGTGACGTGGCGCTCGCCATCGCGTTCCTGCTCGCCGACACCGGACGGTGGATCACCGGATCCATTCAATTCGTCGACGGAGGATACACGGCGCAGTAGCACCATGGAAGTAGGACCATGAACGCGTTCATCCACTCGATTCGTGTGGCTCTGCCGGATACCGTCGTCGACAACGATCAGCTCGCCCGCGAGTTTCCAGGCTGGAGCGCGCAGAAGATCTATGAGAAAACCGGCATTCGAGAGCGGCGCATATCGGCCGCGGATGAATGCGCCTCCGACCTCGCGGTCAAGGCCGCGTCCCGGCTCCTCGACGAGGAAGAGCGCGATCGCAGCCAGATCGATTTTCTGCTGAACTGCACGCAGACTCCCGACTATGTGCTGCCGACCACGGCGTGCCTCCTGCAGGATCGTCTTGGATTGCCGCGGACCTGCGGGGCGTTGGACTACAACCTCGGATGCTCGGGGTACGTCTACGGCCTCGGGCTGGCGAAGGCGCTCATCGCATCCGGACAGGCCCGCGAGGTGCTGCTCGTCACGGCAGACACGTACAGCAAGCTGATGCACCCGCTGGACAAGAGCGTTCGGACCCTTTTTGGAGACGCCGCCACCGCCACCCTGATTCGTGCCGACACACGAGAGACGCTGATCGGACCGTTCGTCTACGGCACGGACGGATCCGGCGCAGACCACTTGATCGTGCCGTGCGGGGGCATGCGTCGGCGCCCCGTGCCCGACGCCGAACTGGTGCACGACGCGAGCGGCAACGCCAGGACCGACAACGATATCTGGTTGAACGGCCCGGAGATCTTCAATTTCACGCTGCGGGTGATACCGGAGACGGTCGCGGCGCTGCTGCGGCGCGCGAATCTCTGCGCCTCGGACATCGACCTGTTCGTCTTTCACCAGGCCAATCGCTTCATCCTGGAGCATCTCAGAAAAAAGCTGGGTGTGCCGCCGGAGAAGTTCGTCTTCGCCCTCGAGCACGTGGGCAACACCGTATCGTCATCGATACCGATCGCGCTGCAGGAAGCGAAAGACGCGGGCAGGCTCGAGACGGGAAGCCTCATCATGCTCGTTGGTTTTGGCGTCGGCTACTCGTGGGCCGCAACCGTGGTCAGGTGGTGCCGTTGAGGATCGCCCTCGTAACCGGAGGCACGTCCGGGATCGGCGCGGCGGTTGCCGAAGCACTGGCCTCGCACCCGTGGACCATCGTGATTGTCGGCCGGGATCGAGTGCGCTGCGAATCCACCGTCGCGCGCGTCCGGCAGACGACCGGAAACAGCAAGGTCGACTATCTGGTTGCGGATCTTTCCTCCCAACCCGCGGTGCGTCAGGTGGCGCAGGAGTTCCACTGCCGCTATAACGCCCTCCACGTATTAATCAACAATGTCGGCGGGTTGTTCTTGAAGCGACAGGAAAGTGCAGACGGCATCGAGATGACGCTTGCACTGAACCATCTTGCCCCGTTCCTGCTCACAAATCTGCTCCGCGATCTGCTTCACACCAGCGCCCAGGCGCGGATTATCAACGTGTCGTCGAGTGGGCATCACCTGTCGCACGGCGTGCGAAGAGAGGATCTGCAGTGGCGCCGCGGGATCTATCGCGGCTTTCAGGCCTACCATCAGTCGAAGCTCGCAAATCTGCTCTTCACATACGAGCTGGCACGGAGGCTCGAAGGCACGGGTGTCACGGTCAACGCGGTGCATCCCGGATTTGTGTCCACGAATATCGGGCGGGATAAGCCCTGGTACTGGCGGATGCTGAAGCCGGTGATCGCCGCGGTCTTCAGGGTTCGCGCTGTGACCGCGGACGAGAGCGCCAGGGGTATCGTGCATCTCGCCACGGCGTCCGACGTCGATCGGGTGACGGGACGCTATTTCGCAGACGGGATCCCCGTTCCGTCGTCCGCAGCCTCGCGGGATGTAGAAACGGCGCGCTGGTTATGGTCCGTGAGCGAAGAGCTCACCGGGCTGCAGGGCTCCGATGAAGAAAACAGCCGAACCTCGGCGCACGGCGCTCTGGCGCGAATAGTGCAACAGCCCAACGAAGCCAGCAATGCCGTTCTGTAAACAAATCGCCACGGTCGGGATGGTTACTGTCGTGTCCTGTGCCATCGCGGTCGCTCAGGGGGCACGAGACGCCGTCCGGGTCACAACCATCAAAGAGCAGGGCGGCCGGCTGGACTGGTCGGCTCGGCGCAACCTGATTGCCTTCGACAAGCTCGGTCGCGACGATTTCTTCGACATCTACACGATGACGCCGGAGGGACGCGAGGAGACCTGCCTGACCTGCGACAAGCCGCAGCTCCCGAACAAGATGATCGGCAATCCGTCCTGGCATCCGTCCGGCGATTACATCGCGTTCCAGGCGCAGAACAGCTATCGCGGCTTCGGACGGATCACGAACTACTTCGCGAATCCCGGCGCCGGCATCAACAACGACGTCTGGGTGATGGACGCGGCCGGCCGGCAGTTCTGGCAGCTCACGAAGGTGGAGCCGCGCGTGGGCGGCGTGCTGCATCCGCATTTCTCGCCGGACGGGACGAAGCTGCTATGGGCGCAGCGAGTGGCGACGCGCGGCCTGAGCGCCGGCGTTTGGTCGCTGCGTGTCGCCGATTTCGTCGTCGTCGACGGGGTGCCGGCGATTCGCAACGAGCGCACGCTGCAGCCGGGCAAGCAGCAGAAGCTGTACGAGACCCACGGCTTCAGCGCCGACGGCCGGTGGATCATCTTCTCGGGCAACCTCGAGCCGAAGCAGTCGGAGACTCACGGCGACATCTACATCTTCAATCTCGCCAGCGGCGAACTGAAGAACCTCACCAACAGCATGGAGGAGTGGGACGAGCACGCGCACTTCTCGCCTGATGGTCGGACCATTCTCTGGATGACGAGCAAGTCGCAGCCGTACAAGCTGCGGGCAGACGATCTGAAGACCGACTACTGGCTGATGAACGCCGACGGGTCGAACAAGCGCCGGCTGACGTACTTCAATCAGCCTGGCCATCCCCACTTCATGAAAGAGGGCGTCGCGGCGGCGGACGGCGCCTGGAGCCCCGACGGCAGTCGCTTTGCCGCGTATCTCATCGTGGACGTCCGGCGCGGCGGCAAGATCGTCATGATCGATCTCGACGACCGCAGCACGCGCGCGGCGCTGCAGCAGTAGCCAAAGGTCGTAGAACCAAAGTCGCACGCCGGTCGAGAACCCGTTTCACATCGTTTCAACATCTTTGGGCGCGCGCGATGCTACCGCGCTTTTCATGAGCGCGTCGCACGAGAGAAAGACGCGGAGCTGTCGGAGGAACGGCCTCACAAAGAGGCGCGGAGACGCGGAGATCGATCTCCACGCCGGTGATGGGGCTTCGCGCGACATGGATGGGCCGGCCCGAAAGGGGCCCGAAAGGGGCGGCCTCACCGGCGTGGGTTGATTCCCTACGGTACGCAGATTGACGAGGCCCGAGCGCGGAGCGTAGACAGAAACGCCCAACCTATGTGCCATCTCCGTTTCCCCGCGCCTCCGTGTGATCGCGTTCCTCCCTGTCCTCTGTGAGCTACAACATTCTGAAAACGGCGATGATTTAGAATCCCGTGCGAGTCGCATGCTCCGATCACCTGCGCGCGTGGGCGACGTGGAACAGCTCGCCGACATCGCGTGCGCGGCGGGTGCGGCAGCACCACACGTCGGAATCCGTTTCTACTGGATGGTCGAACAGGAGGCAGGCGGATC
>Ga0209640_10002308_pt1 | contig 16589 bp, 12 predicted proteins | sample RifCSP10_1_FD_184018 | JGI IMG/M metagenome (GOLD analysis project Ga0209640, IMG submission 184018) | Soil microbial communities from Rifle, Colorado - Rifle CSP2_sed 10_1 (SPAdes) (version 2) | ecosystem: Environmental > Terrestrial > Deep subsurface > Rock core/Sediment | place: Rifle... | reverse complement strand
CTGGGGCAACAACCTCCGCCTGGATGTGGACTACGACACGGCGAACCCGGACAGCCTCTTCAACCTGACGGTCACGGAGCTGGTCAGCCGGATCAAGGGAGCGGTCGAAGCCTCCCCGGGCCGGACCTGGGTGCGGGGTGAAGTGAGTTCACTCAAGGTTCATGGAAGCGGCCACTGGTATTTTACTTTGCGTGATCTGGAGAGCTGTATCCGCTGTGTCATGTGGAAAACATACACGGTGAAAGTAGCTGCTCAGCCGGCCGATGGCACCGAGGTCTTCGTTCTCGGGAACCCCACCATTTGGGAAGCACGCGGCGAGCTGAGGCTGCCAGTGGTGGTGATGCTACCCACTGCCGGGGTGGGGCTCCAACAGCTCGCCAAAGAGCGGGTCAGGACGGCCCTGGAACAGGATGGGCTTCTGGACCCGGCCCGGAAGCGGTCCCTGCCCGCTCTTCCCAGAGGGCTGGCCGTGATCACAAGTGAGGATGGAGCTGCGCTCCAGGACATCCTGAACGTGGCCCGGCGGCGGTGGCCGATGGTCCGACTCGTCATTGTGCCTGCCAAGGTCCAGGGCGAAGAAGCCCCCGGGGCCCTGGTTCGGGCCATCGCTGCCGTGAACCGGATCGAGGGAGTGGATATCTGCGTCATCGGTCGAGGCGGGGGCGCCCGGGAGGACCTGGCTGCCTTCGACGACGAGCGGGTCTGCCGGGCGGTCGCAGGGTTGCGGATGCCGAGCATCTCCGCGGTCGGGCACGAGACGGACGTGACCCTCACCGACTTGGTCGCCGACGTGCGGGCGGCCACGCCGTCGGCCGCGATGGAGCTGGCGTTGCCGGACCAGGGCGAGTGGCTCCGCCGCGTGGGTGCCCTCGGCGCGAGGCTCGCCCGCGGGCTCTCGCAGCGAACTGTCCTGGTCGAAGCCCGGCTGGCCCGAACCGGGGATCGTCTCCGGGCCGCAATCGCACGGCACCTGACCGAGCCGAGGGCTCGGCTCGACCGGATGGCGGGACAACTCGAGGCGCTGAGCCCGCTCAGGGTCCTGGGTCGAGGGTATAGCCTGGCCAGGCTGGCGAACGGCACCGTGGTACGGCGCCGCAGCCAGCTTCCGGGGGGCACCCGCTTCTCGCTGCGGGTCGGCGACGGGGAGGTTGGGGCAAGGAGCGAAGGGTGAACGGTGGCCGGTGAACGGGCCCGACTCACTCTCTGATGACCTCAGGCGGCTGGAGGAGATCGTCCGGCTGCTGGAATCCGACGATCCCGACCTTGACCGTGCGCTGGCGCTCTTCGAGGAAGGGGTGGCCCGGCTGCGGGCCGCCCGGGAGCGGCTGGCGGCGGCGGAGCTGAAGATCGAGAGAGTGGTCGAGGAGGGACTGGGGACTAGGGACTAGGGACTAGGGACTGCCGGCTCCACGGTCAGGGTGGTCTTGACCGAATTGGCGATGAAGCACTTCCGGTGGGCTTCCTGGTGGATGGCCTCGACCTCTTTGCCAATGGGAGCCGGGCCGGAGAATTCGATCCGGGGTCGCAAGGTCACTCGGGTCATGGCGAGTCTTCCCTCGGAATCCGGCTCCAGTACTCCTTCCGCTTCATCCGTGTAAGAGTCCACCACAAAGCCCCGCTCAGCGGCGATCGAGAGAAACCAGAGCATGTGGCAACTGGAGAGCGCGGCGACGAACGCCTCTTCGGGGTCCACCCCGGCCGGATCCGAAAGCGGCACCGGGACGATGTGGGGCGAGGCTGAGGCGGGGAGGCGAACTCCGCCATCGAAGGCCCACTGGTGGGCGCGGCTGTAGCGGTTGTCGGTAAAGCGGGCCCCGGAGCGGTGCCAGGTGATCGTGGCGGTGTAGGAGGGGGAGATTAGGGGTTAGGGGTTAGGGATGGCCGAGAGCGCAAGGAAGATCCGGACCCTCGGCATTCCCAACGCTATCACCGTGGGCTATTCCGGGCAACCGGGGTTTGGCCGAATACACCTGCCGGGTTACCGTAAGTCATGGATGAGATTGGCACGATGGGGATGAGTGCCGAAGGGCTGCTTGCCGAGGCGCGCGCCCTGACCGAGGACCGGCTGGCGCGGCGGGCCGGACGGCTCCGGGAAGTACCGGGGGGCCGCCAGGGCGAGGCGCTGGCCTACGCCCTGGAGACGCCTGGCAAGCGAGTCCGGCCGGCGCTGGTGTTGGCGAGCTACCGGGCCGCCGGGGGATCCCACCCGGGGATCGCCGGGGTGGCGGCGGCGGTCGAGATCGTTCACACCTACTCGCTGGTTCACGACGATCTTCCCTGCATGGACGACGACGATCAGCGCCGGGGCCGGCCCACTGTTCACGTGCGGTTCGACGTCCCGACCGCCACCCGGGCCGGCTTCCAGCTGGTGCCGGTGGCGGTGCAGGAGCTGATCCGCGGGTTAGGGGAGCTTTCGATCGCTCCGGAGGCCGGGCGGGTCCTGGCGGCCCGGCTGCTCGAGGCGAGCGGGATCCGCGGCATGGTAGCGGGCCAGTGGCTCGACCTCGAGGCCGAGGGGGTGTCGCTGTCCCGGGAGGACCTGGCCGAGGTGCACCGTCGCAAGACCGGGGTGCTGATCGAAGCGGCCTGCGAGCTGGGAGGCCTGGCGGCGGGGGCCGGGCCGGCGCTGGTGGCCACGCTGGGGCGCTACGGGAGGGAAGTGGGGATCGCGTTCCAGATCGCCGATGACCTGCTGGACGCCACCGGCACCAGCGAGGAGCTTGGGAAGACCGCGGGCCGGGACGCGAAGCTCGCCAAGGCCACCTATGTGAGCCGGCTCGGGGTCGAAGGCGCGCGGCGGGAGGCCCGCCGCCACGGGCGGGCCGCGCGCGCGGCGCTCCGGGAAGGGGGCCTCGAAAGCGCCGCCCTGGGGGCACTCGCCGATTATATTGTGGAGCGTCGCTCCTGACCGCTCCTCGGCCCGGGAATCGGATGTCCCTGCTTGCCGGTCTCCACAACCCCGACGATCTCAAGCTCCTGCATCGCGACCAGCTTCCCCGGCTGGCCCAGGAAATCCGTGACCGGCTGATCGAAGCCTGCTCGATCACCGGGGGCCACATCGGGGCCAGCCTCGGGTGCGTCGAGCTGGCGATCGCGCTGCTCTACGAATTCGACTCTCCGCGAGACAAGATCGTCTGGGACGTCGGCCACCAGGCCTACACCTGGAAGCTGCTGACCGGGCGCAACCCCGAGTTCGGTACCCTGCGGCAATCGGGAGGAATCTCGGGATTCCTGCGCCGATCGGAGAGCCCCCACGACCAGTTCGGCGCTGGGCATGCGGGGACCGCGATGTCGGCCGCGCTCGGGATGGCCACCGCCCGCGACCTCAAGGGCCAGGACCACAAGGTGGTGGCGGTGGTCGGCGACGGGGCCCTCACCTGCGGGCTCTCCTACGAAGGGATGAACAACGCCGGCCATTCGGACCGCGACATCATCCTGGTCGTGAACGACAACGGGATGTCCATCTCCCCGAACGTCGGGGCCATCAGCAAGACGCTGGGCCGGATCGTGGCGAGCCCGTTCACCAACCGGATGCGGGAGCACGTCAAGCATCTCACGCTCAAGGCGGGCCACGTCTTCGGTGAGCGGGTGGTGGAGTTCGCCAAGAACCTCGAGGAGAGCGCCAAGAACCTCTTCTCGGAGGGGATGTTCTTCGAGGAGCTCGGATTCCGCTATTTCGGCCCGATCGAGGGCCACAACGTCCAAAAGCTCTGCGACACCCTCCGCTTCGTGCGGGGCCTCAGTGGTCCCCGGGTCGTTCACGTGCTCACCGAGAAGGGCAAGGGCTTCCCGCTGGCCGAGGCGAACCGGGAAAAGTGGCACGGGCTGGCGGCGTACGACCCGGTGACCGGCGATCCGAGAAAGAAGGCCGGCGGTCCCCCGACCTGGACCCAGGTCTTTGGCGAAGCGCTGACCGCGCTGGCGGCGGAGATTCCCGACTTCGTCGTGATCACCGCCGCCATGCCCTCCGGAACGGGCACCAACATCTTCGAAGCCAAATGGCCAAAGCGGTTCTTCGACGTGGGAATCGCCGAAGGGCACGGGGTGACCTTCGCCGGAGGTCTCTCCACCCAGGGGGTCCGACCGGTCTGCGCGATCTACAGCACGTTTCTCCAGCGGGCCTACGACGGGATCATTCACGACATCGCGGCGCAGCGGCTTCCGGTTCTGTTCTGCCTGGACCGGGCCGGACTCGTGGGGGAGGACGGCCAGACCCACATGGGCCTGTACGACATCGCCTACCTCCTCGCGGTTCCCGGGATGACGGTCACCGCACCCAAGGACGGCGAGGAGCTGATCGGTCTGCTCCGGACCGGCCTGGCGCATCCGGGGCCTTTCTCGACCCGGTACCCGCGGGACAAAGCCCCCGCTGAGCCCGGACCTGCCGGCCGGATCGCTCCGGTTCCATATGGGACCTGGGAGGCGCTGCGGAGCGGAAGGGATGTGGCGATCCTCGCCGTCGGCACGATGGTGCTTCCCGCGCTCGAGGCGGCGGAGCGCCTGGCGGCGGAAGGCATCGAGGCCGCCGTGATCAACTGCCGGTTCCTGAAGCCGTACGATGAGGCCAGGCTCGAGGCCGTGGTCCAGGATTGCCGGCAGGTCGTGACCGTCGAGGAAGGCACCATCGTGAACGGGTTCGGGGCGATGATCGCCCGGGAGCTTCAGGCCACCCACCCCGAGGTCCGGGTCCACTGCCTGGGGGTTCCCGACCAGCTGATGGAGCAGGCGCCCCGGGCCGAGCAGTTGAGCCGCTTTGGCCTGACGGGCGTCGGGATCGCGGCCCGGATCACCGCGCTGCACCACGAGGAGAGCCTCGAGGCGCGATGAACGTCGGGGTGGTCGGCAACCCCCGCTATGCCGGGCTCGCGGCGATGCTGCCCGGGATGGCCGCGCGCGCGGACCAGCTCGGGATCACACTTTTCTCCGAACCGACGCTCGAGCCCTACTGGCCCCGTCACCTCCCCCCGATCGGCGCGGCCCCACTCGATGCCCTGGTGACCCTGGGAGGAGACGGGACTCTGCTTCGGGGAGCCCGAATGCTCCAGGGCGCCCCCGTTCCGGTGCTCGGGGTGAACCTCGGCCGGGTTGGTTTCCTGACGGCGGCGATGAGGGACGAGGCCGAGGAGGCGCTCACCCGGCTGGCCGAAGGCCGCTACATCACCGAGAAACGCCGCACTCTGGAGGCCGCGATCGTCTCGGCGCGTAACGAACGCTCGGCGCTGCCTCCGGCACTCAACGACGTGGTGGTCCACAAGGGCGGGGTGGCCCGGCTGATCCGGCTCAACATACAGGTGAACGGGTCGGATGTGGGCAACTACAGCGCGGACGGGCTGGTGGTGGCGACTCCGACCGGCTCCACCGCGTATTCGCTCTCGGCGGGCGGGCCGATCATCGTGCCCGACGTGGATGCCCTGGTCATCACGCCGGTTTGCGCCCACACTCTGGCAGTCAGACCGGTAGTGGTTCCGGGAGACGCCGAAATCACGGTCTTGCCGATCCGGCCCTGGGCCGAGGAGCTGCTGGTATCGGTGGATGGGCAACAGGCTACCGTATTGAGCGCCGACGCCCGGGTCGAGCTCCGGAGCGGCGCTGCCGCGGTGGTCCTGGTCCAATTCGAGATTGACTACTTCGCCCGGATGCGGGCCAGCCTGCATTGGGGCGATCTCTCCGAGCGGGACCCGTGATCTCCGAGCTGCGGGTCCGAAACCTCGCCACAATCGAAGACGTGACCCTTTCCCTCGGGGCGGGTCTCAACGTGCTGACCGGAGAAACTGGGGCGGGAAAGTCCATGCTGGTTGACGCGCTCGCGCTGCTCCTGGGGAGCCGGTCGGACGCGGGAGCGATCCGCCCGGGGAGTGGCCGGGCCGTGGTGGAGGGGGTGTTCGAGGGGATCGGCCCGGCCATCCGTGGCTCCATCGAAGCGATGGGCCTCGACGCCGAGGAAGAGCGGCTGGTGATCCGGCGCGAGGTGTCGGCCGAGGGGCGATCGCGGGCCTGGATCAATGGCAGCCAAGCGACCGTCGGCGTGCTGGCCGGGGCAGGGAGCCTGCTCGCCGACATTCACGGCCAGTACGACGCCCAATCGCTACTCCGCGCCGAGGTGCAGCGGGATCTGCTCGACGCCTTCGGTGAGGCGGAGCCGGAGCGGGAGGCGCTCCGCGCGGCGGTCGAAGCCCTCCGCCAGACCCGGACCAGGGAGAAGGACCTCGCACTCGAGCGGGATGAGGTCCGCCGCAAGGCGGATTACCTGGATCATGTCGTGCGGGAGATTGATGCGGCCAGGATCCAGCCGGGAGAGGAGGAATCGCTCGACCGCGAGGCCCGACGGCTGGGTGCGATCGAGCAGCTCACCGACGGAGTGACCCGGTTTCTGGAAGCGGTCGAGGGAGAAGCGGGGGGGGGCGGCGCACTGGGGGGCCTCGGCCGGGCCGAGCGGGCGCTCCAGCAGCTCGAACGGAGCGACGCGGCCACGGCCGCCTGGCGGGAGCTGCTCGATGGTGCCTATGCGAGCCTCGAGGAGCTCGCGAGCCTCGGCCGCCAGTACGCATCCCGGCTGGAGGACGATCCGTCCCGGCTGGCGGCAATCGAGACCCGGCGGGACCTGCTGCAGCGGCTGAAGCTCAAGTATGGCCCCACGATGGAGGCGGTGCTGGAAACCCGGAGAGCGATGGGAAAAGAGCTGGATCTGCTCGATACGGCCGATCTGGATCTCCGTACCCTCGGAGCCCAGCGAGTGGTTCAGGAGGCCGCGGTGAAGGCCGCCGCGGCTGCCCTTTCGGCCAAGCGGGCCGCTGCGGCCGAGAAACTCGCGAGGGCCGTGAACCGGGTTCTGCCTAAGCTGGGCCTCGCCGGAGCAAGGCTATCGGTGGCGCTCGAGCCCCAGGCAGAGCCGGGCCCTGCGGGAGCGGAATCGGTCCAGCTCATGGCCCGGCTCAATGCTGGAATGGAGGAACGGCCCCTCGCCAAGGTCGCATCTGGCGGGGAGCTGTCACGCCTGATGCTGGCGCTCCGGGTGGTGCTGGCGCGGCACGACGCGACGCCGACCCTGGTGTTCGACGAGGTTGACCAGGGGATCGGGGGCGAGATCGGGAGCCGGGTGGGCGAGGCGCTGGCCGAAGTCGCGGCGCGCCACCAGGTGCTCGTAATCACCCACCTCCCCCAGATCGCCGCCCGCGCCGACCGGCACCTGGTCGCCTCGAAGCGGGCCAAGGCAGGGGTGGCGACCAGCGAAGTCACCGTTATCCACGGCGAAGACCGGGTAGCGGAGTTGGCGCGGATGCTCGGAGATGCCGACGCCGAAACCGCGCGGCGGCACGCGATGGCAATGTTGGGGTTAGGGGTTAGGGGTTAGAAGATCCTGCCGTAGACTCTCATTTCGAACACCACCGACTGGCGGGCCGGGACTCTTCCCTCGGTCGAGCCGAGCAACATTTGGCCTCGGATGATCGCATCTACCGGGAGGCCGGTGCGGCCGTCGGGATGAAGGCCGGGATGGGCGAGGCTCAAACCCAGCGACAGCATAGTGGCGTTCTCCTTCGAGTCCTGGGCGAGGAGGTCGAGGCTCGCGTCGGGGAGCGGTTCCTGGCCGGCGGCCCAGGAGTACTTGTCCTGAGCCTTCCTCCAGTGGCGCACTCCGGCCACGATGGAAAAGCTGCGGGCGATCCTGAAATACGGCTCGAATGACCCTTCAATGACCTCCCCGGGATCCCGCTCGACGGCCGCGAGCGAAGCCGCGAGAGCGACCGGCTGGTCCGGCGGAGTGACTCGGCGCTCGAGCTGGCCCGGGAGCTGATATACGTAACGCGCCGCCAGCCGGGCGCCGAACCGGCTCCCCATCAGGTCAGTCACGAGATCAGCCTGCAAATCGAGCTGCTTTTCGCCGGTGCCGAGGTCGAAGAGTGCGCCCGGGGCATCGACCTTTCCAGTCGGGAGCCGGACCGTTCCCTGAAGCACCGACCGGACCGCGAAGCCTCGAATCGGGGGCTTCCCGTTCAGCAGGGCGAAGCCGGCGCCGACCTCGATATCGCCGATCGAGGTGAAGATCGGTGGCTCCAGGGGGTCGGCCGCGATGGGCCCGCCGGCGCGGGTCAGATAGTCCTCGAAGCCGGTGGGAGGGAGGGCGGTGGTTGGCAGGGCGGGGACGGCGGTGAGTGAGATCGGAGTCCCGAGCCCGCCCATCCGGGTCCGGATCGAGTCAATGGTCTGGGTGAGCGCAGCAGCAACCGCGGTTCCCTGGATCGGAAGGAACGTGGAGCCCAGGAGCAGCGAGGCCAGGTCCGATTGGAGTGTGGTGCCTCGGGCCAGGAGGGCGACGGCCTCGGCCCGCATCGCTGGATTGGCGTCGTAGAGCCCGGACTCGATCTGGGCGTCGAGGGCGATGAGCGCACCATCGAGCTGGCTGATGAAACCATTGGTGGCGGCCGCACCGCCGGCGTTGCCGAACAACGGGTCGGCCGGATTGAAGCCGGCCGAGGCGCCGGCCGAATCGAACCCTAGGTTGGGCTGCACTCGAACCCTGACGATCGGAACTCTGCCGAAGATGGTGATCCGAGATGTCAAACCGAGAGCGGCGCCTAACTCGACAACACCGGCGTTGGCGGTCAGGGTGTTGGACGTCTTTCCGAGGGAGAGCGTGACGGACTCCGCGCCGGTGATGCGACTGAGGTCGGCCTCGGCGCGGCCCAGCCCGGGGAGCCAGGATCCCGTGGCCGGATCGCGGGTGAAATCGGCGCCGGCGTCGAGCTTGGTGCCGGCAGAATAGGTCTGGTCCCAGAACTCGAACCGACCGCCGATGTCGAAGCGGAGCTGGCCTTTGGGGACTGAGAGGGGGGGGAGCTGGGCTGGGAGTGAGGTCGGAAGGAGGCAGGCGGCCGCGGCGAGGAGGTGGAGCCGGGACCGCCGGGGGGCAGGCATGGGGGAAAAGTAGTCGGGGGTATCTTTCGAGGCGGCCGGGGTGGCGAAATTGGCAAACGCAAGGGACTTAAAATCCCTTGGGCTGCGGCCCTTGCGGGTTCGATCCCCGCCCCCGGCATCGTCCTTCTGGAAACTGCCGCTGTTGTTATTCCCCTGCCGTCTCGTACTTGCTCTTTGGAGCAGTGGATCCACCATCATGCCTCGGCGGTCGTTCGAGATCGCTTTGCCCTCGCCAGGAGGGCAATCGATCCAGCCTTGGGGCCAGACTAGGGTCCCAACAACTCGAATTCGTTAGAAATCGCTGAACCCCAAACCATTGGATAGCGGGTCTGCCTCTGGGTTCGATCCCCGCCCCGGCATTCCCGCCCTTTTGCGGACCATCCACGGGGTGCGACCTTTAGCGCATGACCGTCCCGCCCGCCCCGCCCAAAGCCAGGATCCCGCTCCCGACCCACATCCCCGATTCCGAGCACCGAGCTTTTCTCAGCGGGCCGCGGTCCCGGCTCTCGGAGCTGGCCCGGGTGTTTCGGATCGCCTCGGAGTTCCTCAAGGGCTTCCGCCATTTTCACTTCGTGGGACCCTGCGTAACCGTGTTCGGATCGGCGCGGTTCGCGGAGGGGCATCCCTACTACTCGCTGGCGCGAGAGATCGGAAGCCGCCTGGCCCGGGCCGGGGCCACGGTGATGACCGGCGGGGGCCCCGGCATCATGGAAGCCGCGAACCGCGGCGCCAAGGAAGCGGGCGGGTACTCGATCGGCTGTAACATCCGGCTCCCCGAGGAACAGATCCCCAATCCTTACCTCGACCGGTGGATCACCTTCAAGTACTTCTTCGTGCGGAAGGTGCTCCTCGTGAAATACAGCTTCGGGTTCGTGGTGATGCCGGGCGGCTTCGGGACCATGGACGAGCTGTTCGAGGCGGCGACCCTGGTGCAAACCCGGAAGATCGAGTCCTTCCCTCTGATCCTGGTGGGCACCTCCTACTGGAAGCCATTGCTGGACTTCGTACGGGGGACGCTGGTCCGGGCCGGGACGATCGCGCCCGAAGACATCGACCTGCTGACTCCGACCGACTCTCCCGACTTGGTGGAAGAGATGGTGCGGAAGGCCCTGAAGCAGCACCGAGACGACATCGGGGCCCGGCCTCGCCGGATCAGGCTGTTCGGAGAACGGGGGAAGTCGGGGACTGGGGACTAGGGACCAGGCTGCGGTGACGTCACGCGGCGCCTCCCGGCATCCGCTTTTCGGGCAGGGAGAGGGCGCGACCGACCTGGTCGGGGAAGGCCGTGATCTCGATCGGCTTGGTGATATACCCGTCGAAGCCGGCCGAGTTCGCCCGCCGCTCATCGTCACCCCGCGCGTGGGCCGTGAGGGCGACGATCCGGAGATCGCACCAGGGCTCGGGGCCGGCCCGGATCTCCTCGAGCAGGGCGTAGCCGTCCTTGCCGGGGAGCTGGATGTCCATCAGGACCAGGTCAGGCCGGCTTTGGCGGATCGCGTCCTGCAGGCCATCGCCCGAAGGAAGGCCGGTGACTTCGTGCCCGTTGAGGGCCAGCAGGGCCCGGAAAAGCTTGAGATTGTCGGGATTATCCTCGACCACCAATATCCGGGCCATGGATCAGGCCATCTTCGCCCGTCGCAAGACGGCCTTGACCCGGGCCTGAAGCGACTGGGGTTGCACCGGCTTGGAGAGGAAATCCTGGGCCCCAAGCTCGAGGACCCGGATCTCCGTGTCGTCGGTGCGGGCGGTCAGCACCACGACGGGGACGCCGGCAGTCCGGATCCGGGCCCTGAGCTCCTCGAGTACGCCGAGCCCGTCGAGGCGGGGCATGTCAATGTCGAGGAGCATGAGGTCGAACTGACCGGCCTCGACCGATTCGAGCGCCTCGAGGCCGTCGGCGGCCTCTGAGACCCGGTAGCCGTCGCGCTCCAGGATCGAGCGGACCAGCCGCCGCATCTGGGGGTCGTCATCGGCAACCAGAATGTGGGGGGCGCCGCCTTCGGAGCCCTCGACCGGAACCTGGGCCCGCACCGAATCCGGCACGCTGGCGCCCTTGGCGGTTCCCTTGGCGGCGACCGCCTCGACTTCCTCATCACTGGACATCTCGCCCAGGACCCGGACCACTTCCTCGAGCGAGGTTTGCCCGGCCCAGACTCGCTCGATCCCGCTCTCCCAGAGAGTCCGCATTCCCAGGGGACGGGCCGCCGCGAGCAATTCGTCGGGGAGGGCGCCGGCTTCGATCTTGTGAGCCACGGCGTCGTTTATGGGCATGATCTCGATCACCGCCAGCCGGCCCTTGAAGCCGGTCCCGCTGCAATTCTTGCAGCCGACGGACTTGCGAGGGTTGGCCTGACGGCCGGCGGGGGGCCGGGCTTCGGCGGGCAGGTCTTCCACCGAGATATCCGTGGCGCAATTGGGGCAGAGCCGCCGCACCAGCCGCTGCGCCACGATGCCCCTCAGCACCGACGCGATCTTGAAGCTCTCGGTCCCAAGGTCCCGCAGCCGGACCACCGCGGAGGGCGCGTCGTTGGTGTGGAGGGTCGAGAGCACAAAGTGGCCCGAGAGGCCGGCCTGAATGGCGATGGTCGAGGTGTCGCCGTCGCGGATCTCTCCGACCAGGAGAATATCGGGGTCCTGCCGGAGCACCGAACGGAGCGCAGTTGAGAAGGTGAACCCCTGGGCTTCGTTGACCTGAAGCTGCGAAATCCCCGGAATGTCGTATTCGACCGGATCCTCCACCGTGATGATGTTGACCTTCCCGGTCCGGAGCTCGTTGATCATCGCGTAGAGGGTCGTGGTCTTGCCGCTCCCGGTGGGCCCCGTGACGAGCACCATCCCTTCGCGATGGCCGAGGAACTTCCGGAAGATCTCCTCTTCCTCGGGCGGGAGCTTGAGGTCGGGAATGTTGGCCCGGAGATTCGTCTTGTCGAGGATTCGGATCACGACCTTCTCGCCGCGGCGGGCCACCGGTACGGTGGCGACCCGGAGGTCCACCTGCTTTCCATCCACGCGGACGGCAGCCCGCCCGTCGTGGGGGTGGAGCGGGTCGGTCACGTCGAGCTTGGCGAGGATCTTGACCCGCCGGGCCAGGGAGGGGCCGGAATTGGGGGGGAGCCGCATGACTTCCTTGAGCACGCCGTCGATCCGGTAGCGCACCGACATCCCGTCGGTGAGCGGCTCGCAGTGAACGTCGCTGGCCCCGTCGCGCACCGCCTCACTGATGATGGCATCCACCAGCTTGGTCATCGGGGCGTCGAGAGACGGGTCCCGCTCGACGGTGGTCTGGACGTCCTCGACCGCCTCCAGGTTGGATGGATTCAGGCTGTCGAGGAGCTGGTTGATGGCCTTCTCAGGCCGATAGGCCTCGTCGAGCTTCTTGGTGATCGCGTCGGGGGGCGCAACCTCGAGAGTCACCCTTCGCCCAGTGACGAAGCGGATGGTTTCCTCGAGGTCGAGATCGCGGGGATCGGTGGTGGCGAGGGTGATGGTCCGGTCGTCGGCCCTGAGCGGCAGCACGAGGTGCTTTCGGGCGATGGACTCGGGGAGAAGCCCGGCCGCCCGGGCATCGGCCGAGCTCAAGTCGGCGGGCTTGACCTTGAACCGGCTCGAGAGCGCCTGGACGATGGAGTAGTCGCTGGCAAGCCCCTGCCGGACCGCTCGCTTCCAGGTGGATTCTCCTTCGATCGTGCCTGGCCGGAGCAGCTCGCCGGCCTGATCGGCCTGGAGTACGCCAGCGTCCTGAAGAGTCTGGACGAGCCAAACGTCGGCTCGGGGCTTCTCGGTGGTGGCCTTGGCAGTCATGCGACTCCTGGTAGAGCCGTATTGGTGACGGGACCGTTCATAAGTACAATTCCCTCAAGCTCATAGCAGTTTCCGCTGGGAACCCGAATCGAGGGTCCCGAGGAGTTCCGGATGCAGGTTCAGGGGCACATCTCCGCTCCGGGCGACAAGAGTATTACCCACCGCCTCCTGCTCCTTGCCGGCCTCGCGCGGGGCCGCTCGAGAATCCGGGGCGCGCTGACCTCGCTCGATGCCCGGTCCTCGGCCGGGGTGTTGCGACGGCTCGGGGTGACAGTTACGCCAATAAGGCCCGGCCGGGAGGTGCTGGTTTTGGGCTCGGGTCGTTTGAGGCGCCCACGCGAAATCCTGCATTGTGGCAATTCCGGGACCACCGCCCGGCTCCTCCTCGGCGCTCTTGCGGGGCACGACTTCCGGGCCACTCTGACAGGAGACAAGTCGTTGCGGGGACGCCCGATGCGGCGGGTCACCGAGCCCCTCACGATGATGGGGGCCAGGTTCGATGGGAGGGGTCCGATGCCGCCGGACCGGCTCCCGTTTGCGATCCGCGGCGGGGCCCTTCACCCGCTCACCTGGGAGCTGCCAGTATCAAGCGCTCAGGTGAAGGGGTGCCTGCTCCTGGCGGGGACCGTGGGAGGGGTCGGAGTATCCCTGCGGGAACCGGCCGGTCGCTCCCGTGACCATACCGAGCGGTTGCTTCGCGCCTTCGGCTACCGAATCGTCGAGGAGCCCGACGGCTGGATGAGGTTCGCGCCGACGGGAGCGATCGAGCCGTTCGACATCGAAGTTCCCGGCGACATCTCTTCGGCGGCCTTCCTGGTCGGCGCGGCGATCCTCGCCACCGAGGGGAGCCTGCGTGTCACCGGGGTCGGACTCAATCCGACCCGCACCGGGTTCCTCCGGGTGCTGGAGCGGATGGGAGCCCGGATCAGCGTCGTCCCGACGGGGGAATGCTCGGGGGAGCCGGTCGGAGAGATCGGGATCCGGCCGGGCCCGCTTGGCGGCGTCACGGTCACCGCGGGAGAGATCTCCGGGCTAATTGACGAGATCCCGCTGCTCGCGATCCTCGGGGCCCGGGCCCTCGGGCAAACCCGGTTCGAGGAGGCCGGTGAGCTCCGGGTCAAGGAGAGCGACCGGTTGAAGCTTCTCGCGGATAATCTGGCGGCGGTCGGGGCCCGGGCGAGCATCGAAGGAAACAGCCTGGTCGTGCGCGGCGGGCACTCACCCCCGGTGGGTCGAGTCCGGACCGAGGGCGATCATCGAATCGCGATGGCGTTCGCGGTCCTGGGGCTGGTGGAAGGGGCCCGGGTCGAGGTGGACGATCCGGAGTGCGCTGAGGTGAGTTTCCCCGGGTTCGCGAAGGCCCTGAGAAAGGTGACGGGGAGGTGATCGTCGCCATTGACGGACCGGCCGGCTCGGGGAAGTCCAGCACTGCCGCGGCGGTGGCCGAGGCGCTCGGGGCGTTGCACCTCGACTCGGGCGCGCTCTACCGGGCGTTGACGGTGGTGGCGCTCGACTTGCCGCGGCCGGATCCGCGCGAGCTCCTCCGCCGGGCCGAGGCGCAGGGGCTAGCGCTCCGGCGAGTGGGCCGGGGACTGGTACCCTACCTGGACGGGCGGGACGCCGAGCCTCGGCTCAGGACCCCTGACGTAAACGCCCGGGTCTCGGAAGTGAGCGCGATTCCCGAGGTGCGCGAGTGGGTCAACGCGATGCTGCGGCGGGCCGTCAAGACCCATGGTCAGGGGGACCCCGTGATCGTCATGGACGGCCGGGACATCGGGACCGAAGTATTCCCGGATGCGGCGGTCAAGGTGTTTCTCACCGCGTCTCCCGAGGAACGGGCGCGCCGACGGCTCCTCCAGAGGGGCGCCTCGCCGGACCCGGTGCTGATTGCGGGTCAGGCGGCGGAGCTGGCGGAACGGGACCGGCGGGACCGCGCGCGCCCCGTGGCCCCCCTCCGAGAGGCGGAGGACGCGATCGGGCTCGATACCACGAGGATGGAGTTCCGGGACCAGGTGAAAGCGATCGTGGAGATCGTTCGGCGCCGCTTGCCCGGGGTGTGACCGCCCCTTAAGTTTACGGGTTCCCGGAAAGCAATGGTGTCCGGGCTTAACCCTCAACCCGGCGGCTCCCCGCCACCGGCATGCGAGCGCGGGTTCCCAATGAGCGATTCCAAGACCACCAGCCGCACCCCCCCCGAAGCGATCAGCACTCCGACCGGACTCCGGGTCCGGGAGGATCTGATCGACGAGAACTACAGCTCCGAGGACTACCAGCAAATGCTCTCGATGTACGAGGGCACGATGGCGTCCATCGTGGAGGGGGAGATCGTCAAGTCCCGGGTCCTCCGGGTCACCGAGAACGCCGTCATCCTTGACGTCGGGTTCAAGTCGGAGGGCTCGGTCCCGCTCGATGAGTTCAAGGATGTGCCGCGGGAGGGTGACGAGATCGAGGTCTTCCTGGAGCACCTGGAGGACCAGGAGGGCGCGGTAGTCCTCTCGAAGAAGAAGGCGGACTTCATGCGGGTCTGGGAGAAGATCCGCGTGGCCTACGAGAGCGACCAGCCGGTTGAGGGGACGCTGATGAAGAAGATCAAGGGCGGGGTGGTGGTGAATGTCATGGGGGTCGACGCGTTTCTCCCGGGGAGCCAGATCGCCCTCAGGCGGGTGCCGAACATAGACGAGCTGCTGGGCCAGAGCTACGAGTTCAAGATCATCAAGCTCAACAAGCGGCGCCGGAACATCGTGGTGAGCCGCCGGGTGATCCTGGAGACCGAGCGGGCCAGTAAGCGCGAGCACTTGATGAAGGAGCTCGAGGTGGGCCAGGTCCGGAAGGGCGTGGTCAAGAACATCACTGATTTCGGGGCCTTCATCGACCTGGGCGGAGTCGACGGGCTGCTCCACATCACCGACATGTCGTACGGCCGGGTGTCCCATCCCACCGAGGTGCTCCAGATCGGCCAGGAGGTCGAGGTGAAGGTGCTCGACATCGACTGGCAGCGGGAGCGGATCTCGCTCGGCATGAAGCAGCTGATGAGCTACCCCTGGAAGGACGTGGCCGAGAAGTACCCGGTTGGCACCCGGGTCCAGGGGAAGGTGGTCTCGATCACGAACTACGGGGCGTTCGTCGAACTGGAGCCCGGAATCGAGGGGCTGGTTCACATCTCGGAGATGAGCTGGACCCGGAACGTGCGGCACCCGTCGAAGATCGTCTCCATCGGCGAGACGATCGAGGCCGTAGTCCTTAAAGTGGACGAGACCGAGGAGAAGATCTCGCTCGGGATGAAACAGACCGAGCAGGATCCCTGGATGATCCTGCCGGAGCGCTACCCGATCGGGAGCCGGGTGTCGGGCAAGGTGCGGAACCTCACCAGCTTCGGGGCGTTCGTGGAGCTGGAGCCGGGGATCGACGGGCTGATTCACATCTCCGACATGTCATGGACCAAGCGGGTTCAACACCCCTCCGAGGTCGTGAAGAAGGGCGACTCGGTGGAGGTGGTGGTGCTGAACATAGACGGGGAGAACAAGCGGATCTCGCTGGGCCTCAAGCAGGCGGAGGAGGATCCCTGGCTCAGGATCGGGGAGAGTTTCCCGGTCGGGACCCGGATGCGGGCTCGGGCGGTTCGCCTGATGGACAAAGGCGTGGTGGTGGACCTCGGGAACGACCTGGAAGGGTTCGTCCCGATGTCGCATCTCGGAGTGGAGCAGCAGGTTCAGAACCCGGGCGAGGTGGTGAAGGAGGGCCAGCCGCTCGAGGTCGACGTGCTCGAGGTGGACCCGATCCATCACCGGATCGTGGTGGGGATCACCGCGTTCCCGGACGAGCCGTTCGAGGCGCCGCCGCCGCGGGTGATCCCGCCGGACGAGGAGCCCGGAGAC
>Ga0209640_10002307_pt1 | contig 16591 bp, 14 predicted proteins | sample RifCSP10_1_FD_184018 | JGI IMG/M metagenome (GOLD analysis project Ga0209640, IMG submission 184018) | Soil microbial communities from Rifle, Colorado - Rifle CSP2_sed 10_1 (SPAdes) (version 2) | ecosystem: Environmental > Terrestrial > Deep subsurface > Rock core/Sediment | place: Rifle... | reverse complement strand
CGTCGCGGTCTCGAGCGCCGAACTGCGGCTCTGGGGCTCAGTCTCCACTGCCTTGCCAGGTACTCCGGTATCCATGACGATCACCAGCGCCGCTCGAACTTCTGCCGCAGGATGACCGCCGCCGCATTCATCACCAACAGGAACGCCAGCAGCACGATGATAGCGCCCGACGTGCGCTCGAGAAACGCGCGTTCCGGACTGTCCGCCCAGAGGAAGACCTGGACGGGCAGCGCCGTGGCGGGGTCGGTCAGGCTGCCCGGAATGTCGGCGATGAAGGCCACCATGCCGATCATCAGCAGTGGCGCCGATTCCCCGAGCGCGCGCGCCATGCCGATGATCGCCCCGGTCAGCATGCCGGGCATCGCGAGCGGCAGCACGTGGTGCGCGACGACCTGCACCTGCGATGCCCCCATGCCGAGCGCGGCCTCGCGAATCGACGGCGGGACCGCTTTGATCGCCGCGCGGCTCGCGATGATGATCGTCGGCAGCGTCATCAGCGTCAGGACCAGGCCGCCGACCAGCGGCGCCGAGCGCGGCACGCCGAAGAACTGGATGAATACCGCGAGACCCAGCAGGCCGAACACGATCGACGGCACGGCCGCCAGGTTGTTGATGTTCACCTCGATCAGGTCGGTGAAACGGTTGGCCGGCGCGAATTCCTCGAGATAGACGGCCGCGGCGACGCCTACGGGGAACGACAGCAGGAGCGTCACCAGCAGCGTCAGGAAGGATCCGACCACGGCGCCCAGCACACCCGCCTGCTCCGGCTCGCGCGAATCGCCCGCGGTGAAGAACACGCGGTTGAACCGCCGCTCGACGCGGCCGTCGGCGGTCAGCTCATCGAGCCAGCCGAGCTGCAGGTCCGAAACGACGCGCTGGTCTTCCGACAGGTCGCGATCGATCTTTCCCTTCACCAGTTGATCGATGTCATCCGATGCCAGCAGCCAGAATTCGCGCGTCTCGCCGATCAGGCCGGGATCGCCGAGCACGAGGTCGCGCAGGTCGAATGAGGCGCCCTCGCTGATCAGGCCGTAGAGCTGACGCAGTTCGCGGCGTCCCTCGACCCCCGGAAACCGCTCGCGGATGGACTGTTTCAGGACGCCCGAATAATCGGCGGAATAGAGCGTGTCTTCGTCCCGGCTTCCTTGCGGATCGATCAGTTCCGGATCGAACCGGATGTCGATCCGGATGGTGGTCTGCACGAACGCGGTGTAGCCGGTGCTGATGATCGACAGGAACAGGAAACCGACGAACAGCAGGCCGGAGACCGCGGCGGCGAGGCCGTAGGCGCGGAACCGGCGTTCCGCCCGATAGCGCCGGCGCAGCCCGCGCTCGACCAGCTCGCGCACGCGCCGCTGCGGCTGCGGCTCTGCGGCCCGCCCTGCTTCCGGGCTATTCATACTGCTCCCGGTAGCGGCGCACGACGTGCAGCGCAATGATGTTGAGCATCAGCGTCGCCAGGAACAGCACCAGCCCGAGCGCGAACGCCGCGAGTGTCTTCGGGCTGTCGAATTCCTGGTCGCCGACCAGCAGCGTCACGATCTGCACGGTGACCGTGGTGACCGCCTCGAGCGGATTGGCGGTCAGGTTCGCCGACAGACCGGCCGCCATCACGACGATCATCGTCTCGCCGATCGCGCGCGACACCGCCAGCAGCACGCCGCCGACGATGCCCGGCAGCGCAGCCGGCAGCACCACTTTCCGGATCGTCTCGGAGCGCGTGGCGCCGAGGCCGTAGGATCCGTCGCGCATCGCGTTCGGCACGGCCGTGATCATGTCGTCCGCAAGCGACGACACGAATGGAATGATCATGATGCCCATCACCAGGCCTGCGGCCAGTGCGCTCTCCGACGCGACTTCGAGGCCCAGGCTCTCGCCCAGCCCGCGCAGCAGCGGCGCGACCGTCAGGGCGGCGAAGAAGCCGTAGACGACCGTGGGGATGCCCGCCAGCACTTCGAGGACCGGCTTGGTGATCGCGCGAAACCGGCGGCTCGCGTACTCCGACAGGTAGATCGCGGAGAACAGGCCGACGGGAACCGCGATCGCCATGGCGATGAATGCGATCAATGCGGTGCCGGCAAAGAGCGGCAGCGCGCCAAACGCGCCGGACGATCCGGCCTGATCGGCGCGGATCGCCATCTGCGGGCTCCACTGCGTGCCGAAGATGAATTCCGTCACGGGCACGAGCCGGAAGAACTGCAGCGATTCGTACAGCACCGACAGGATGATGCCGATCGTCGTGAGGATGGCGATCAGCGAGCAGCCCATCAGCGCCCAGCGCACGACTTGCTCTACTCGATTGCGTGCGCGCAGCGTCGGCGTGATCCGGCGCACCGTGACCCATCCGCCGGCGAGCGCGACGCAGAATGCGAGCACTGCAACGGCCGTGCGGCTCAGGCTGTCGAGACGCTGCCAGTGCCCGGCGGCGGCGGCCACTTCCGGCGAGACGGCATCCGCCGACACATTGCCGGCGATGATGTTGCGCACGTCATTGAGCACCAGCGACAGCTCGCCTTCCGAGAGGGCCTGGACGTCCGTCGACATCGCCGCGATCACCTGGTCGGCGATGATCCGGTGATCCAGCATCTGCCAGCCGAGCACGACGACCAGGGCCGGCAGGCCGCACCAGATCGCCGTCAGGAAGCCGTAATGCGACGGCAACGAATGCAGTTTGCGGGCGCCGCGCGCGCCGCCCGCCACGCGCAGCGAGCGGGCCCGCCCGAGCTGATAGGCGAGAACCGTCAGCACCAGCAGTACCAGGATCAACGTGGACGTTTGCATCCGCTTCCCCGGTCCGGGCGGCGGTCATCCGCCATTTCTACGCTCCATCCGTTACCGGATTGTTGCATGTAAAAAGGGACGCACCCCTTTTTCCGGGACGCACCCCTTTTTGCCGCGCTGCCGCGAAGCAGGGGTGCGCCCCCGAAAAAGGAGTGCGTCCCCTTTTGGTGCGGGGTAACCTGCGTGCCGATGTCGCCGACCCTGGAACTGACCCGCGAGCTCGTATCCCGACCCACGGTCAGTCCCGCCGACGGCGGCTGCCAGGAATTGCTGATCGCCCGGCTCGAACCGCTCGGCTTCGCGGTCGAACGCATGCGCTTCGGCGAGGTGGCCAATTTCTGGGCCGTGCGCCGCGGCGACAGCGGCCCGCTCGTCTGCTTTGCCGGCCACACGGACGTCGTGCCGACCGGGCCGCTCGAGCAGTGGCATTCGGATCCGTTCGTGCCGGTGATTCGCGACGGGCTGCTGTACGGGCGCGGCGCCGCCGACATGAAGAGCGGGCTCGCCGCGATGCTGACGGCCACCGAAGCGTTTGTCCGCGCACGCAAGGCGTTCAATGGCGCGATCGCGTTCCTGGTCACGAGCGACGAGGAAGGCCCCTCGGTCGACGGCACGCGCCGCGTGGTCGAGGCGCTGCGCTCGCGCGGCGAACGCATCGACTACTGCGTGGTCGGCGAGCCGTCCAGCCAGAGCCGCTTCGGCGACACGATCCGCATCGGCCGGCGCGGTTCGCTGTCCGGGCGCCTGACCGTGCACGGCATCCAGGGGCACGTCGCGTACCCGGACCGCGCGGACAATCCGATCCATCGCATTGCGCCCGCGCTGGTCGAACTGACCTCGCGCAGCTGGGACGCCGGCACCGAACATTTCCAGCCGACCACGTTCCAGGTCAGCAACCTGAACGCCGGCACCGGCGCGCCGAACGTGATTCCCGGCGAGCTGAAGGCGCGCTTCAATCTGCGCTGGTCGCCGGTCCAGTCGCAGGACAGCCTCAAGCTGACGATCACGTCCATCCTGGACCGTCACGGCCTGCGCTATTCGCTCGACTGGTTCCTGTCGGCGCTGCCGTACTATTCGCCGCCCGCGTCGCTCGCGGAAGCGGCCGCCGGAGTCGTCCGCGAGGTCGCCGGCGTCGTGCCCGCCTTTTCCACCGGCGGCGGCACGTCCGACGGACGCTTCTTCGCCGCTCCCGGCACCCAGGTCATCGAGCTCGGCGTCGTCAATGAGTCGATCCACATGATCGACGAATGCTGCCGGGTCGAGGACATCGAGCAACTGCATCGCGTTTACCTTCGATTGCTCGAGCGTCTGCTCGGCGCCTCCGGGCCGGCCTGAGAGGAGCCGCACGGACTCAACTCCGGCGCAGGTTGACCCAGACGCCGCCCGCGGTCAGCACGACGGCGAGCAGCAGGACCCACGCCGGCATCGACAGGCCCAGCAGCGTCCAGTCCACGTGGGCGCATTCCCCGCCGGCCCGGATCACCTTCAGGATCACGTCGGTCAGCGGAAAGATGTCCAGCATGAACTGCAGGTCGGCGCCGCAGGGGGCGACCGACCCCACGGGCTGCATCTGGATCCAGACGTGCCGTCCGGCGGTCGCGATCGTCGCCAGGCCGGTGAGGCCGATCAGCGCGGCGCAGCCGAACCGGAAGCCGCGGCCGCCCGGCGCGAGCGCCGCGAGCAGGAAAGCGATGCCCATCGCAGCGAGCGTCGCGCGCTGGAAGATGCACAGGTGACAGGGCACGAATCCGAGCCCGTACTGGGCATAGAAGGCGAATGCCAGGGCAAGGGCGCAGGCGCCGAGACCGATCCCGTTGGCGGCCCGGCGCGACGGCATCAGGAACCGAGGCGCTCCCGCTCCGAATCGCGGATCTGCCGCTCGGCATCGTCCAGCGACAGGTGGCGGATATCCTTGCCGTGCACCATGTACACCGTGTATTCGCAGATGTTCTTGGCGTGGTCACCGATGCGCTCGAGCGCGCGCACCACCCACATGACCTCCAGCGCGCGCCGGATCGAGCGCGGGTCCTCCATCATGAACGTGATGTTCTGGCGCTGGATCGCCTCGTATTCCTCGTCCACCTTGCGGTCGCTGCGCGCGACCTCGAAGGCCTCGTCCGCATCGAGCCGCGCGAACGCGTGCAGCGCGTCGTGCACCATGCCGATCACCAGCTTGCCGAGGTGCCGGATTTCCCGGTAGTGGTCCGAGGGTTTTTCCATCGACGCCAGCTTGGCGGCGATGAACCCGACCTTTTCGACCTCGTCGCCGATCCGCTCGAGGTCGGTGATCGTCTTGATGATCGCGACCATGACGCGCAGGTCGGATGCGGTCGGCTGGCGCGTCGCGATGATGCGCCCGCACTCTTCGTCGATCTCGACTTCCATGCGGTTGACTTTGTAATCGTCGCGCGCGATCTGCTCGCCGAGTTCGCTGTCGCCCTCGACCAGCGCCACGACGGCCTGCTGTAGCTGCTGCTCGACGAAGCCGCCCATCTGCAGGACCCGCGTGCGGACGCGCTCCATGTCTTCGTTGAAGCGCCGCGAAATGTGCTGGCCGAGATCCGCCGGCTCCATGCGTCCTGCTCCCGCCCGGTCATGCCGGTATTGATCCATCATAGCCCACCATCGCCCGCTTCAGAACTTGTAGTTGAGATCGAGCTGCAAGCGTTTGTAGTCCGCTTCCGCCGTCGTGTCGTAGTCGCGATCGTTGAGGAAGTACGTCGCTTTCATCGTCATGTTCTTGACCGGGGCCCACGCGCCCTGCAACACGTACCCCCTGCCCTGCGTGCGGCCGTCGGCGAAGTCCGAGTCCAGGAACGCCGCCATCTGCGCGTCCTGCTCCAGGTCCTCGTACATCACGCCGAACTCCCAGGTGCGCGGGTCGGCGGCCTTGCCGAGCAGGAATCCCAGGTTGTAGCCCGTGTTCAGGCGGTCCGGGTCCATGTTCTCCAGATAGCCGCCGAACAGCGTCACCGGCATGGCGCCGACCTTGCCGGCCCACTGCAGGTCGGCGATCGCGATGTTGTAGTCGTGGGTGTAGCACCGCGCCACACCCGTGGGGCTCGGCGTGCAGGCGGCATTCGCCGTGTAGCTGCTGTTGCCGGCCGGCGCGCCGACAAATGCCAGGACCGGCTGGTCCTGGATCGCGCCGTAATCCCAGTAGCCGCCGGCGAGCGTCAGGCCGTTGCCGAAGGCGTAGCCGACCTGCCCGCCGATCACGTTGGAATCCGCGGCACCGGACATCTCCTCGAGCCAGTAGCCCCAGGCCCGGGCGAACAGGCCGGTTTTGCCGCCGTACTGGAATGACGCGCCCTCGGGATTGACGTCGCCGTCGAAGAACAGGCTGTTGCCGGCCTTGAACCACGGCTGCCGCTGCTTGCCGAGTGTCACCAGCAGGTCGGAACGCGGCCTCCAGTCGACGTAGGCGAGATCCAGGCCGATCTCCTCGTGCTGGTTGGCGCTGTCGAGGGTCGAGTTGGTCGAGCGCGCATCGCGGCCCTCGCCCGTCGCGATCTCGATTCCGGCCAGCAGCGTGGGGCTGATCTTCGCCTCCAGGCCGAATCTCACGCGCAGCCGGTCACGTACGCGATCCGAGGACGATCCTTCGATGTCGAACGACTCGTTCCGATAGCGCAGGTCGCCCTTCCATTTGATGTTGCGCGCCCAGTCCATGGCACTGGAACCGGCCAGCCCCTGCGCGAGCTGGTCGGTCTGGCGGTCATTCGATTCCTCGACGGCCGCGAGCCGCTCCTCGAGCTGCGGCAGCGCGCTGCCCGCGGCTTCGCGCGCCGTCGCCGGCGCCGAGGCCTGGGCTTTCTCGAGCTGTTCGACTCGTGCCAGCAAGGCTGCCACCTGCCCTTTCAGTTGCTCGACCTCGGCCTGGCTGCTGCCTGCGGCCTCGGCGTGCCCCGTCATCGGGGCGGACAGAACTATTCCCAGCGTTGCCGCTGTCATCCAATTCTTCATTTTTGAATCCTTCCGGTGTCGCTTCTTCAGCGGAAGTTGACGAACTCAGACGCCTTTCAGTGTCACCAGCGCCGTTGCCTCGCGGCGCACTTTCTCGCGCTCGACCTTCGGCGCCGCCACCAGGCCCTTGTCCGCCAGGTAGCCGTCTTCGCCGAACGCCTTCTCACTCGTGTACTCGGTGATGAATTCCCGGATGCCCGGTATCACGCCGACATGCGCTTTCTTCGCATAGACGTACATCGCCCTCGAGACCGGGTACTCGCCGCTCGCGATCGTGTCGAAATCCGGGGCTACACCCTCGACCAGCGAGCCGTGCAGCGAATTCAGGTTTTCCTCGAGGAAGCTGTAGCCGAACACGCCGATGGCGCTCGGGTTCGCGACCAGCTTCTGCACGATCAGGTTGTCGTTCTCGCCGGCCTCGATGAATCCGCCGTCTTCGCGGATCGTCGTGCAGACCTGCTTGTGGCGCTTCTCGTCGACGTCCTTCAGCGACTTGAGCCAGGCGATCGCGTTGCAGCCGGGCTCGAGCACCTGCTCGACGAAGGAATCGCGCGTGCCGGAGGTCGGCGGCGGGCCGAGCACTTCGATGCGCACCGCGGGCAGCGCCGGATTCACTTCCTTCCAGGTCTTGTAAGGATTGGCGATCAGCCGGGTCGGCGCGGCCGGATCCGGCACCTGCCGCGCCAAGGCCAGGTAGATGTCCTTGCGCGTGAACGGGTAGATCGGCGAGACCTTGGCGTTGGCCAGCACGATGCCGTCGAAGCCGATCTTGATCTCGACGATATCGTTGACGCCGTTCTTCCGGCAGTCGGCCAGTTCGGACGCCTTGATCCGGCGCGACGCGTTGGTCAGGTCCGGGTGCTGCACGCCGACGCCCGCGCAGAACAGCTTCATGCCGCCGCCGGTGCCGGTGCTCTCGACCTTCGGCGTCTTGAACTTGCTGCCGCGGCCGAACTGTTCGGCGACGGTCGAGGTGAACGGAAACACCGTCGAGGACCCGACGATGCTGATGTAGTCGCGGGCCGATTGCGCCTGCAAGGCCGGCGTCATCAGCACTCCCGCGATGGCGGCTGCAACCAGTTGTTTCTGCACGATTTTCTCCATTGGGTCCCGATTCGGTCGAACGGCAGCCGCACGCGCCGGCTGCCACGGCGCGCCCACCCTACAGGCCGATTGTTGCGGATTGATGTCAGCCGCTCGCGCGGCTGAATTGCCGGGGTTCGGCCGTGGCGATCCGGCGCAGTGGAAAGTGTGCGGTGAAGGTCGAACCGCGGCCCTCGACGCTCGCGATCTCGAGCCAGCCGCCGTGCCGCTGCAGGCCATGCTTGACGATGGAGAGCCCCAGGCCCGAACCGCCGCTCGCCCGGGCGCGGGCCCGGTCGACGCGATAGAAACGCTCGGTCAGCCGCGGCAAGTGCTCGGCCGCGATGCCGATGCCGGTGTCGGCAACGGAAAGGTGCCCGCCGACGCCGTCGCACCGCCATCTCACCGTGACGCTGCCGCTCGCCGACGTGTACTTGGCCGCGTTGGAAATGAGATTCGATGCGATCGAATGCAGCTCGCGCTCGCTGCCCAGCACCACCTGCCGGGAATCGATCTCGAGCTTGAACTCCGGCGACGATGGGGACGAGACCTGCGCTTCGTGCACCAGGTCCGCCAGGAGCTGCTGCATGTCGACCGGCGCCATCGGCGCCTCATCCGAACCCGCTTCCAGGCGCGACAGCTCCAGCAAGTCTTCGACGATCTCGCGCATGCGCTCCGCCTGGCGGCGCATGTCGGCGACCGGTTCGTGCCAGGGCGCAGCGAGATCCGGATCCTCCGCGAGCTGCTCGAGGTAGCCGGAAATGACCGTCAGCGGTGAACGCAATTCATGCGACGCGTTGGCGACGAAGTCCTTGCGCATCGCCTCGAGGCGCGCCTCGCGGGTGACGTCGCGGACCAGCAGCAGCAACTGGCCGCCGGCCGGAATCGCAATCAGGGCCAGCCAGCGCTCCGCGTCCTGCAACCGCACGACGACGCCGGTGCCGCCGCCGGGCCCGCGCAGGTAACGCGAAAACTCCGGATGGCGAACGAGGTTTTCGATCGGCATCCCGAGATCCGCTTTGCGCTGCAATCCGAGCAGCTGCGCGGCGGTGCGGTTGAACCACAGAATTTCGCGGCCCGGCGAGAGCAGCACGACGCCGTCCGGCAGCGCGGCGCTCAGCCGGCGGAACTCGCGGAACAACTGGGTCACGCGGCGCTTGTGAAACTGCTTGCGCCGGTAGATGCGGCCGATCAGCGCGATCACGTCGCCCCATACGCCGCCGATGTCGGGCGGCTCCTCGTGCGAGCGGTGCCGCAGCCAGCGCTGCAGGCGGTAGAGGTTGGCGAACTGCCAGGCCAGCATGCCGCCGAGCACCGCGGTCAGCCACAGGCTGATCTCGCCGAAGATCAGCCCGAGCAGGACGGCCGCGATGACCGCGAACGCAAGCCGGGCGAGCGCGAAAGTCCAGGCGGGCGACAACGATCAGTCCTTCTGCGCCGAGAACCGGTAGCCGGCGCCGCGCACGGTCTGCACGAGGCGATCGTGTCCGCTCGGCTCGAGCGCCTTGCGCAGGCGCCGGATGTGAACGTCCACGGTCCGTTCCTCGACGTAGACATTGCCGCCCCAGACCCGGTCGAGCAGCTGGCCGCGCGAATAGACGCGATCCGGATGGGTCATCAGGAAAGCCAGCAGGCGGTACTCCGTGGGACCGAGGCTGATGGTCCGGCCGGATGCGAGCACGCGGTGTCCGGCCTGGTCGAGCGTCAGGCCGTCGACCGCGACGCGTTCTTCGGAGCCCGCCGGGGCGCTGCGCCGCAGCACGGCCTGGATCCGCGCGATCAGCTCGCGCGCGGAAAACGGCTTGGTGAGGTAGTCGTCCGCCCCGCCCTCGAGACCGGCGACCTTGTCGGTCTCCTCGGCGCGAGCCGTCAGCATGATGATCGGGATGTCGCGGGTATTCGCATCGCGGCGCAACTGGCGGGTCAGCTCGAGGCCGCTCATGTCGGGCAGCATCCAGTCCACCAGGATCAGGTCCGGGCGCTTGTCGCCGATGCGGGCCAGCGCCGCCTGACTGTGCTCGGCGGCCACGACCTGAAAACCGGCGCGCCGCAACCCGAACGAGATCAGGTCGCGGATCGACGGCTCGTCCTCGACGACCAGAATCCGGGTTTCCGCCATGCGTAGTCGGGCAGGGTGCCGGTTCATTGTGTCGGAATTATGACACTCCAGGACCCTCCGGCTCAGCGCCTGTGAACGACCTCGTTGCGCAGGTAGACCGGCAGCGCGTACCTCGCGGCGACACCCTTGCCCGCCATCCAATCGAGCGCCGCGATCCGGGCGACCTCGGAGGCACGCGGCAGCAAGCCGGCGTCCATGCCGCGGAGCCGCGGCTGCAGCCGGGACGCGAGCGCCGGATAGGCCCCGAAGCCGTGGCCTGCGGCAAACCAGGGCCCCTCGTCCGGCACAGTGACGCGCTCCGGATCGGTGAGCTGTTCTTCGGTCACGCCGACCGGGCCGTCGCCGCTGCAATCGAAGGCCGCCCAGTACACCTGCCCCATCCGCGCATCCATGCAGGCGAGAATCCGGTGGGTCGCCGAGGATCGGGCGCCCGCCGCCGCCAGGGCCGCGAGATCGCTGACCGGCAGCACCGGCTTGCCGATACCGGCGGCGAGGCCCTGCGCGACGCCGGCGGCGATGCGAAGCCCGGTGAACCCTCCTGGCCCGCGTCCGAAGGCAATCGCATCCAGATCCCGGATCGAAACGCCCGCCGTCGCGAGCAACTCGTCGGCCATCGGCAGCAGGCGCCCGGCGTGTCCGCGGCCGATGACCTCGTAGCGCTCGTCCAGCTCGCCATCGCGCCAGAGCGCCGCGGAGCAGGCTTCGGTCGCCGTATCGAGCGCGAGCAGTTTCACGCCTCGCGCGCCTCCGGCAAGGCGAGTCCCGCCTCGGCGATGCGCCTGTGCAGGAACCGGGCCGCTTCCGCTGCGTCGGTCACGACCCGCGCCGGCGGCAGCGCGCCGAGGAACATCGCGCCGTAACCGCGGGTGCGCAGGCGCGGATCGCAGACCGCGACCACGCCGAAATCTTCGCGGTCGCGGATCAGCCGGCCAAAACCCTGCTTCAGCGCGAGCACGGCCTGCGGCAGCTGGAACTCCCTGAACGGATTTCCGCCGCGGCGCCGGATACCTTCGAGGCGCGCCTTCAGCAACGGGTCCTCGGGCGCCGCGAACGGCAGTTTGTCGATCACGACGAGCGCGAGCGCATGACCGCGCACGTCCACGCCCTCCCAGAAACTCGCGGTCCCGAGCAGCACCGCGTTGCCGAGTTCGCGGAATCGCTTCAGCAGGGATTCGCGCGGCGCCTCGCCCTGCACCAGCAGCGGATAGCGCCGCGTGAAATCGGGAAGTGCCGCCAGGCTGCGCGCCGCTTCCCGCAGCGCGCGATGGCTCGTGAACAGGATGAAGCTGCGCCCGCCGGCGGCATCGATCAGCGGCAGCGCCACTTCCAGCACGCGCTGCGTGTAGTCCCGGCTCGACGGATCCGGCAGGCCGGCCGGCAGATAGAGCATGGCCTGCCGTTCGAAATCGAACGGGCTGTCGATGCGCACGGTTTTTGCGCCGGGCGCGCCGATGCGGCCCAGGAAATGCGAGAAGTCGTCGCCGACCGCGAGCGTCGCCGACGTGAAGATCCAGGCGCCGCCCTGCGCCTGCATCAGTTCGCCGAGCCGGGTGGCAACCTCGAACGGCGTGAAGGACACGGTGAAGCCGCGGCCGGACACCTCGACCCAGCGCAAACCGCTGTCGCTGCCCGCCTCCAGCAGCGCCTGCAGCGTCTCCACCAGCTTGGCCGCGCGGCGCGTGCACTGCTTCAAGCCCGCGTCGTCCGGGTCCGCCGCCGCAAAGTCCGGCCCGAGCGTCGCGAGCAGCTCCCGCAGTTGCTCGAGCGCCGCCTGGAAGCCCTCCGGCAGCGCCTCCCATTCGATGCGATCGCCGAGGCCTGCGATTGCCGCGAGGGCCCCATTGATCGAAGCATCAACGGCCGCCAGCCTTTCGCGGGCAGCGTTCTGCGCGAGGCCCACGCGGCCGAGTTCCGCGAGCGCATCGCGCGCGAAGGCGCTGACCTGCCGGGCCGTCAGCGAGCGGCCGAAGAACTGCGCCGCGATCTCCGGCACCTGGTGCGCCTCGTCCAGGATCACGGCCTCGGTGCCCGGCAGCAGCTCGCCGAAGCCCTCATCCTTCAGCGCCAGGTCCGCCAGCAGCAGGTGGTGATTGACGACGACGATGTCGGCGGCCTGCGCTTCGCGCCGCGCCGCGACCACGTGGCAGCGCGCGAACTCGGGGCATTCGTTGCCGAGGCAGTTCTCGCGCGTCGACGTCACCGCGGTCCAGGACGGGTCCGTGTCGCGCAGGCTCTTCACTTCCGAGAGATCCCCGGTCGTCGTGCTGCGCGACCAGCGGCGGATGCGCGCAATCATGCGCCCGTCCGGCGGCTCCATCCCCGGCAGCCCGGGCAGGCCCTCGGCGAGGTCCAGGCGATGGCGGCACAGATAGTTCGCGCGCCCCTTGAGCAGCGCGATGCGCACCGGCCGGCCGAGCGCCTTCGAGACCGTCGGCAGATCGCGGTGAAACAACTGATCCTGCAGCGTGCGCGTGCCGGTCGAGATGATCACCTGGCGGCCGGAGAGCAGCGCGGGAACCAGGTAAGCGAAAGTCTTGCCGGTGCCGGTGCCGGCCTCGATCGCCAGCAGGTCGCGGGACGCGAGCGCTTCGCCGACCCAATCCGCCATGACCTGCTGCTCGCGCCGCGATTCGAAGCCCTCGATCACGTGCGCGAGCGGGCCTTCCGGACCCAGCAACCTGGCAAAATGCCCGCGTTCGCTCATCCGGGCAGTCTCCGGGCAATCCCTTTCGAGATCAACGGGTTTCGCGCGCGGCCTCGCGCTATTTCGGCAACATCCGCCGGCGGCTGCTTATAATTCGCCCTCTTCAGCGCGAGGCAGGCATGGCGACCGCAACCGACCGACTGGCTTCCCCCGCCCTGGCCCCCGGCGAATTGCGCCGCTGGGTGGAGCAGGTCGCCGCCCGCACGCGGCCCGAGCGGGTGCACTGGTGCGACGGTTCGGATGACGAATACCGGGAACTCATCCAGCGCATGCTGGCGGCCGGCGATTTGCAGGCGCTGAATGCCGACGCGTTCCCGGGCTGTTATCTGCACCGCTCGCACCCGTCGGACGTCGCGCGGGTCGAGCACCTGACCTTCGTCTGCACCGAGCACCGGGACGACGCGGGACCGAACAACCTCTGGATGGCCCCGCCGGAGGCGCGGCAGAAGATGGAAGCGCTGTTCGACGGATGCATGCGCGGCCGCACGATGTACGTGATCCCCTACTGCATGGGCCCGATCGACTCGCCCTACGCGCGCTGCGGCGTCGAGATCACCGACAGTGCCTACGTCGCCGCCAATATGAAGCTGATGACACGCATGGGTGCGGAGGCACTCGCGCGCATCGCGCGCGACCCGCCGTTCGTCAAGGGACTGCACTCGATCGGCGAACTCGATCCGGAGCGCCGTTTCATCGTGCATTTCCCGGAATCCCTCGAAATCCAGAGCTACGGCTCCGGCTACGGCGGCAACGCCCTGCTCGGCAAGAAGTGCCATGCGCTGCGGATCGCGAGCTGGCAGGCGCGACAGGAAGGCTGGCTTGCCGAGCACATGATGATCGTCGGCATCGAAAACCCGGCGGGCGAGACGCATTACATTGCCTGCGCCTTTCCGTCCGCCTGCGGCAAAACCAACCTCGCCATGCTGGTCCCGCCGGAAAAAATGCCCGGCTGGAAGGTCTGGACGATCGGCGACGACATCGCCTGGCTGCATCCGGGGCCGGACGGTCGGCTGTGGGCGATCAATCCGGAGGCCGGCTATTTCGGCGTCGTGCCGGGCACCAATGCGAAGACCAACCGACACGCCGACGACATGATCCGGCACGACACGATTTTCACGAATGTCGCGCTCACCGCGGACCGGCGACCCTGGTGGGAGGGACTGGAGGAAGGCACGCCGGCCTTCGACTGGCAGGGGCGGCCGTACGACCCGGCCAGGGGACCTGCGGCGCATCCGAATTCCCGCTTCACCGTGTCGGCGCATCAGAACCCGAGCTACTCGCCGATGGCCGACGCCCCGGAGGGCGTGCCGATCACGGCCCTCGTTTTCGGCGGCCGCCGCCGGACACTCGCCCCGCTCGTGTTCCAGGCGCGGGACTGGGCGCACGGCGTACTGGTCGGCGCGGCGATGGCCTCAGAAACGACAGCCGCGGCCACCGGCGACGTCGGCGTCGTGCGTCGCGATTCGATGGCGATGAAGCCGTTCTGCGGCTACAACTTCGGCGACTACTGGCGGCACTGGCTGTCGATGGAGGATCGCGTGCCGAAGCTGCCCGGGATCTTCCAGGTCAACTGGTTCCGCCGCGATGCGGCGGGGCGCTTCCTGTGGCCCGGTTATGGCGAAAACCTGCGCGTGCTCGCCTGGATCATCGATCGTCGCAACGGACTGGCGAACGCGGACGACACGCCGATCGGCGAGGTGCCGCGGCGCGACGCGCTCGATCTTTCCGGGCTCGACCTGCCGGATTCGACGGTGACTGAGCTCTTGTCGGTGGACCGCGCGGCCTGGCGCCAGGAAGCCGTGGAAGTCAAACGCTATTTCGAGACTTTCGGTTCGCGGCTGCCGGAGCGGCTGCGCCGCGAGATCCGGGACCTGGAAACTCGCCTCGCGCGCACCTGATCGCGCCGCCGTTCAGTCGGCCGCGGAGACCGCCGGTTCCAATGCCGGCCCTTCCTCGCAGATGAACTCGACCGTGTGGTAGGACTGCGGCTCGGGCACGCGCCCGAGTCCGATCACGCCGCGGCCCTTCAGCGGAATCGCGTCGCGCCGCACGAAGGCGTCGTCGCCGTTCTGGCCCTGCACGAACGAGCCGTTGGTGCTCTGGTCGACGAGCATGAAGCGGTTCTTGCCCGCCTCGATGCGCGCATGCAGCCGCGACACCAGATTGCCCTTGATCACCAGGTCGTTTTCGTGGCCGCGTCCGAGCGTCGCGTAGGTGCGGTCGCGATGATCGAGGACGAGTTCCGTTCCGAGGTAGCGCAGCCGGATCCGGAACTCCTTCTGCAAGTCGCTGATGGTCGCGATCGCCGGCAGCATGCTGGTCGTCTCGCCGTGCTGCCACAGCACCTCGAAGATGGTGACCTCGCCGTGCTGGCCGCGCGGCACGGCGACGTCCACCTGACGCGCGATTGCGCGCCACTCGTCGGACAGGCGTCCGAAAATGGAGTCCGTGATGATGATCTGCCCGGCCTTGGCCTGGCTGGTCATGCGATTGGCCGTGTGCACCGCGGCGCCGAACACGTCGCGCGTCTCGAGCACGACCGGGCCGAAATGGCAGCCGATGCGGATCGCGATCTGCTGCCCCTCGACTTCCAGGTCGGGGTGGCCCGAGATCGCCGCCTGCATCTCGACCGCGGCGTCCATCGCCGCGTCGCAATCCTTGTAGGTCGCGAGGATCTCATCGCCCATCGTCTTGACCACGGTGCCGCCATGCTGCTCGGTCGCGCGCCGCATGATCTCGACGCAGACCGAGACTTTGTCGCGCGCGGCGATGTCGCCGAGCAATTCGAACAGGCGCGTGCTGCCGACGACGTCGGCAAAGAGGATCGCGAGTTCCTGCTCCTGGCCCATGGGAATGCCGGCAGCCCGTCGTGGGTTACATAATTCGGATTATAGGCAGGAAACGGACCACGCGCCGCAACCCGGATCCGGACATGCTAGACGAGAGTTCCGCAGGGAGGCGGACGATGGCCCTCAGTATCGAGTTCGCGACCGCCGGCATCCTGCGTCACATCGTCGCGCAGGCACGCGGCCGCCGGCCGCTCTTCACGGATCCGGGCGCGCGCGCGACGGCCGGCCGCCAGCTCGCGGACGGCTGCATCCGGCACCACCTCCGCTGCCTCGTCTGGTGCATCACCGACCGTTGCCTGCACGCGGTGATGCAGGGCGCCCCTGCCGCGATCACGCTGGCGACACAACAATTGATCGGCTCGCGGCTGCGGCACGGCCACTGGCTGTCGACCATCGTCAACCAGGATATCTACCTGCTGGAAGTCGCGCGCCATGCCCTGCTCGCCCCCGTGCGCGCCGGCCTCTGCCGCCAGGCGATCGACTGGCCGTTCTCCAGCGCGCGCGAACTGCTGGGACTGCGCCCTGCTCCGCCGTGGCTCGATCCGCAGCCGCTCTACGACCTGCTCGGTCCGCGCGACGGCCGGGGCGCCGCGCGACTGCGCCGGTTCATCGCATCCGGCTAGCGGCGCAGAACGCAGCCGTGATCAGCGCCGGCGTCGCGCCGGGCCGATGCATGCCGTCGCTGAGCGCACGCCGCCAGGCGCGCGCGCCGGCGCGGCCGTTGAACAGGCCCAGCATGTGCCGCGTAATGGACCGCAACGGCGTCCCGGCCGTCACCTGCCGTTCGGCGTAGTGCTGCATGCGCGAGACAATGCTCTCAACGTCAGGCGTCGGGAAGCCGTCATCGTAAACTGCGCGATGCAGGGCCGGCAGCAGAAACGGGTTGTGATAGGCCTCGCGGCCCAGCATCACGCCGTCCACCTGCGCGAGTTGATCGGCGACCTGCGGCACGGTGCGCAGCCCGCCGTTGACGATGACCGTCAGCGAGGGGAATTCGCGCTTGACCCGCCAGGCACGCGGGTAATCGAGCGGCGGCACCTCGCGGTTCTGCTTCGGGCTCAGTCCCTGCAGCACCGCCTTGCGCGCATG
>Ga0209640_10002306_pt1 | contig 16592 bp, 14 predicted proteins | sample RifCSP10_1_FD_184018 | JGI IMG/M metagenome (GOLD analysis project Ga0209640, IMG submission 184018) | Soil microbial communities from Rifle, Colorado - Rifle CSP2_sed 10_1 (SPAdes) (version 2) | ecosystem: Environmental > Terrestrial > Deep subsurface > Rock core/Sediment | place: Rifle... | reverse complement strand
CGCAAGTACCGCGCCCGGAGCACGTGCAGCGCATTGGACGTCAGCGTTGCTTCAGTGGACATACCTTCCCTGGCCGAGGAATGGATCGAGCGAATCGTCAGGCGGGGCGCCGCTCTCGAGCCGCGCGCGCAGACCGCGAACGATCTGTGGCGCCTGACTCCTGAGCCGTCGCTCCAGGACCCCGCGCGCGAAGCCGCCGAAAAAGCCTTTCAGCAGGTCGAGCTCTGTTCGATTCAGATATACGAGGTACGGCTCGCCGTTCGCGGCATCGCGCAGCACCATCGTGAGGCCGAGGCCGGCTTCCACATAATGTGTCGCGAAGATCTGCTTTCCGGCGACGAGAACGGCGGGCAGGCGATGATCCGACTCCGGGCGCACGATGCCTGCGTGAGTCAGGCTGATGACCGGCTTGCCTTCTCCGTAGTACTCCTTCGACCAGTAGAGGAAGGACTCGACCGCCGAGTCCGCGTGTGGATACTCCTGCAGCCACGCAGTCACGTTCGCAAGACGCGTGAGGTACGGCGATTGGGTCACGATGGCCGACAGGGCATCGTCAATCCGGCGTGGCTGCCTGCGGTGGGCGGCAGGTGGCAGTGCGGCCAGACCGCCCGCTGCGTACAGTCTCACGCGCTCAACCAGCAGGCGCCGGAACTCACGTTGTGCTGCGTCGCGCCATTCGGCGCCGGCGGCAGCCACAGCGCCTGTTAACGATTCAATGTCCGGCGCTGACAGCTTCAGCCCACAGTCGCCCGGAACACACCGTCTGATCGCGTCCAGATCGCGGTCGTCGAGCATCAGATCATCGAGATCCGAGAGTGCCGGCGGGTCGGAGAAGCGCCCGACGGCCAGCACGAACCTGCTCCGCTTCAGCTCCGCAATCGCGCGTGTCCATGCGACCAGCGCATCAGGGGGCGCGTCAAGACGCGTCGCGACGAAGACGGCGAGCTGTCCGTCTCGGCCAGGTAGCGTTCGAGCCAGCACGTCATCGCGGTCCAGGCGTGCTCTATCCGCCTCGGAGACGACGACCCATGGCGCCAGGAACGCAAACGGATCTTCATGCGACCCCTGGCCGCGCATGGACCAGCCTGGTCCTGCCGTCACGACCACGGCTGCACACGTCCACACGAGCCGTCGGCCCACAGTCTTCAGCATGCCTGCAAGAAGGGGTGCACGATGATCTGCTCCACACGCGGCAATCGGCGTCATCGTCCGAGGCGGGCCCCTGATGCCCGTGCAAAAATCTGCACCGGATCGGACATTTTCCACGCTCCGGAGGCGCCGACATCGAACATGTCGAACCCTGCCGCGCGCCGATATCTGGTACCTGCCTTGCGGTGTCGAGGTTGAACGACGAAAGGCGCCACGACATGATCGAAATCCGGCGAATTCTCTGCCCGATCGACTTTTCGGACTTCTCGCGACGCGCGCTCGACCACGCGGCAGCAATTGCGAAGTGGTACGACGCCGCGGTCACGGTATTCCACGTCTCCTCGATCGTGCCGACGGCTGCGTACGCGCCCGGCAGTCCGGTCCTGCCGTCCATGGTGCTGACCGAGCAGGACCGTGACGAATTGCTGATGGCCATGAAGCAATTTGCGGCGGTCGACGCCGGATCCCCGCTTCAGTTCGAATGTGCTGAAGGCAGCGCCGCCACCGAAATCCTGGCGAAAGCGGACGGCATGCGCGCCGATCTGCTTGTGATGGGCACGCACGGCCGCTCGGGATTCGAGCGGCTGGTTCTTGGTTCGGTCACGGAAAAGGTGCTCCGCAAGGCGACGTGCCCCGTTCTGTCGGTGCCACGGCGAGTCCCCGGCGCGGTGTCCCCTCAGGTCCTGTTCAAACGGATTCTGTGTGCGGTGGATTTCTCAGACTGCTCCATGCGCGCGCTGAATTACGCGATGTCTCTCGCGCAGGAAGCCGATGCGCGGCTCACAGTCGTCCACGTCGTTGAACTGCTGACCGGGCCTCCTGACCTGCACGAAACGACGGTGGGGGGGCCGCGCAGCCTCGAGGAATACCTGGCCGCAGCCGAAGACGACGCCCGCGAGCGTCTGACGGCCGCGGTCCCCGACACGGTCCGTGCGTATTGCGCCGTCGAGACCGTGGTCGCGCGGGGCAAGCCCTATGGCGAGATCCTGCGCATCGCCTCGGAACAGGCCAGCGACCTGATCGTGATCGGGATTCACGGACGTGGGGCGGTGGACCTGATGTTCTTCGGATCGACGGCCCAGCATGTCGTGCGCCGGACGTCGTGCCCGGTGCTGACGCTGCGCAAAAACGCGGCGAGTGAGGATTGAACCATGACTCGACGACGACACCTCTCGATGCGTCCGGAATGGGAAGACGCGATTCGAAGCGGCCGGAAGACCGTCGACGCCAGGCTCGTCGCGGACGACATTGCCGATGTCACGGTGGGCGCCGTCATCCGCTACCCCGGGGCACGCGTGCGCGTGACCCACATCCGCTTCTACCCTGGCGTCGACGACCTGCTCGCGCACGAGGACTGGCACCGCATCGACCCGGATGCGGGCGACGCAGAACGCCTGCGGCGCGTACTCCAGGAGGGCCACGCCATGACGGAGCATGACAGCGGCGCCGTCGCGATCGAATTCCACCCCGTCGTCACGACATCGTAAGCCGGAAGTGAGGAGGGCGCCCGTGGCAGCAACGCTCGTGAATCCGACCTTCAAAGAGGTTCAATGGCTGGCCGATCGTTCCAGAGGTGAAGGGATGGTCGTGAGCTGTTACGCCGACATCTCCGTGTCGTCCGGCGTCAGACCGCTCTGGCGCGAGCACCTGAAGAACGAAGTCGCACGCATCGAGGATACGTTGAGCGGCGACGCTGTAGCGCGTACGCTGTTTCAGCGAAACGTCGCCGCGATCGAGGCAGTGCTGTCGAGCCGGCGCACAGCCGGAGCACGCGGCATGGCCGTGTTCGCCGCGGTGCAGCGCGATTTCGTCCACGGCTACACCCTGACGGTCCCCATGCCGGATCGGCTTGTCGTCGACGAGGAACCCTATCTGGTCCCCCTGCTGGAACTGCTCAATCGGCAGCGGCGCTACCTCGTCGTCCACACCGACACACACCGCGGCCGGCTGTACACCGCCGTGCCCGGCGCGGTGCGCCTGATCGAGGACATCAGCGAGAACGTGCCGAAACGCCAGCGGGCGGCCGGCGAGCTCTGGGGGAAAGAGCAGGCCACCATCGCCCGGCACCGTGAGGACCATGTGCTGCATTACTTCAAGGAGCTCGCGCGCGAGGTCGCACGCGCGTGGCCGGAGGAGCGGTATGACGGCATCGTCCTGCTCGGCGAGCACGAAGTGCTGGCGGCCTTCCGCACACACCTGCCGGAGCACCTGACGCGGCGAGTCGTCCGCCAGGCCCCTCATGCGTGGGTGGGGCGGCAGGTGCGCCTCGAATCCAAGATGGACGCCATGTACACCGAGGCGGTGAACGAGCAGGATCGACAGGTGATCGAGGACGTGAAGCGCCGCCTGTTGGAGCAGCACCAGATTGCCACCGGACCTCAGGAGGTGATTAATGCCCTCCGCAACAGCCAGGTCGGGTTCCCGGGCAGCGTCGTCATGGAGCCGGATCGGGGCGACATTGCCTGGCGCTGCAGAGGCTGCGCCTCCCTTTTCGCACACACCGTTGAGGAATGCCCATTCTGTCAGGCCCGGTGCGACCGGACGAGTCTGTGGCAGGCGATCGCGCTGCTGGCCGCGCGTCACGACATTCCCGTGCACGTTGTGGCAGCCGGGTTGGGCCTCGAGCAGTACAACGGCGTGGTCGCGCTCCTGGCGCGCGACGAGCCCTGGGCCGCTGCGCCCGAGGCAGTGCTCACCGCGCACCTCCCGGAGCCGCGCACGTGAAGTGGCGTCGCTCGAGCAGCGAAGGATGGAATCCATGAAACGCCGCGAGATGAAGTTCGTCGCCGGCTCCGCGCAGCTGGCGCCCGACAGAATTCAGGCAGTTCCCCGACCGCGCACGACCGCGGCACCAGTCCGCAAGGGACGCAAACCCACTGAACCGGCGTCGTCGCCGCCAGCGGGCGTCACGCGCACCCGGAAGCGGCGGTAAGGATCGCCGGTGCGACGGCGCTAATACAGGGCCTCCGGTCTTTCCGTGTTCCAGCGGCGGACGACACCCTTGCGCAGTTCTTCGAGACCCAGCATCACAGCGGCACAGGGTGTGACGAAGACCCAGACCGTGAGCGGAATCGGCGCGGTGTCGAACATGGCGTTGCCGGCGGGCGTGTAGTCGATGGCCACAATCAACAGCAATTCGACAAGAATCCCGATGGTAATCAGAGGATTTGCGAACACGCGCTCCGACACGAGCGATCTCCGGCGAGTGCGGCACAGGTGCACGTTCACCACCTGCATCACCACAATGGCCGTCAAGCAGGCGGTTGTCGCAGTACGGTACACACGGCCGTCCGACGACAACGTCTCACCCCACTGCCATCCGGCCCCGAGCAGGACGAAGAAGAATGCCGCCATGGCCGCGACTGCCTCGAGCGAACCAAGAAACAGGTAGGCCCGCGTCAAGAGCCCCGCGGTCAAGAGGCGGTCGGTGCGGCGGCGAGGCGCTTTCCGCATGACACCCGCATCCGGAGCTTCAGCGCCAAGGCCCAGGGCGGGCACAATGTCCGTCCCCAGATCCACGGCGAGAATCTGGATGACCGTCAGCGCCAGAGGGACGCCGCCGAACGCGTAGGCCAGATACGGAACGAGTTCCGGCACATTCGACGTGAGGATGTAGGTCAGGAACTTCCGGATGTTGTCGAACACCGCGCGCCCCTCCTCGACGCCCTCCACGATGCTGGCGAAATTGTCGTCGAGCAGGATCACGTCAGAGGCTTCTCGAGCGACGTCAGTGCCTGAGATGCCCATGGCAATCCCAACGTCTGCCGCGCGGAGCGCAGGACCGTCGTTGACGCCGTCACCGGTGACGGCCACGATGTGCCGCTTGCGCTGCAGCGCCTGAACGATGCGCAGCTTCTGATCCGCGGTGACCCGGGCGCAGACGATTTCCGGCGCATCAAGGGCGAGCTGCATCTGCGTATCCGACATCCGCCGGAGTTCGTCTCCCGTGAGTACGCGCGGATGGTCCAGCGTCACCAGGCCGATCTCACGCGCGATGGCAGAAGCCGTGTGCGGGTGATCGCCCGTGACCATGATCACCTTGATGCCAGCCTCACGACACCGGCGGATCGCCGCCGGCACGTCCGGCCGTGGGGGGTCTTCGAACCCTACGAGTGCCGTCAACACCAGATCCTGCTCGACCTCCGCAAGCACGTACCGGTCGGGCAGGACGCGGTACGCGAACGCCAGCACCCGGAGGCCTCGACCGGCCATTGCCGTGTGCGCGTGCGCGAACGCGGCGCCCCAGGCCGGCGTCAGCGGCTCGCGTCGTCCGTCCACCTCGACCCACCGTGCGCGAGCCAGCAGCTCCTCAGAAGCTCCTTTCGCGTACAGCACGACTTCCGCGGCGCTTCGATGAATGGTCACGAGGCGCTTGCGCTCCGGCTCGAACGGAATCTCGTCGATGCGTGGGACGGCTGGAGGCCCACCCGGCGCGCGCTCGGCCAGGCGGACGAGCGCTTGCTCCATCGGGTCGCCAATCCATCTCGACGCCGCGTGCGTTCCCGCGTCCTTCAGGTCGTGACAGCAGCAGGCAGCTTCCAGGAAGCGCCGGTGGGCTGCCACGAAACCACCGCTCATCTCCCCGGCGGATGAGAGATCTCCATCAGGGTCTGGCACGTGGATCGACCGCACCTCCATGCGGTCCTGCGTCAGCGTGCCGGTCTTGTCGGTACAAATCACCGTGGCTGACCCAAGCGTTTCGACGCTCGGAAGATGGCGCATCAGCATGCGCCGCCGTGCCATGCGACGAGCGGCCATGGCCATCGCGAGCGTGACCGTCGGCAGCAGCCCCTCGGGCACGTTGGCCACGATGACGCCAATGGCAAAGACGAAGGTACTGTGAACCGGCAGACCCACGGCCTGCCCGATGACGAACACCGCCGCGCCAATGGCAAGCGCCAGAGCCGCAATCACCCGGCTGAGCGCCGCAATTTCGGCCTGAAGCGGAGACGGGACGGCGACGGTCTGCTGCGTCAAGCGTGCGATCTGACCGAACGCCGAGTGCATGCCCGTCGCGAACACCAGCGCGGTCGCCTCTCCGGCGGTGAGCGAGGTTCCGGCCAGCAGGACGTTGCGACTTCGGAGCGGATCCTCGTGAGGATCGGAATGCGCATCCCGAAACACCGGCCGCGCCTCGCCGGTGACGCTGGCAATGTTCACGCGAACACCAAACGCCTCCATCAGGCGGCAGTCGGCGGGCACGTGGTCACCTGCGGTCAGGAAGATCACGTCTCCCGGAACCAGCTCGTGTGACGGAACCACGACGACGGCACCATCGCGCTGCACACGGACCTGATCCGGCAGCAGCCGCTGCAGCGCGGCCATCGTCTCCTCGGCCCGGTATTGCTGCCAGAACGAAAAACCCCCGTTGACGGCGATCACGACAACAATCGCGACGGCAAGCGTCGCCATGCCCTGGCCCGGCATCCGGGTGTCTGCGATCAGAGCCAACAAGGCAGCCACCCACAGAAGCACCGCGAAGAAGTGCGTGAACTGGCCAAGGAACCGCAGGACGAGTGGGCGTTGCGGCAGCCGCTCGATGCGGTTGGGGCCGAACTCGAGGCGCCGATTGGCGACGTCGGCACTCGAGAGGCCGGCCTGCGAGCTGCGGAGGCTCGCCAGCGCGGCGTCCAGCGGGAGCTGATGGATCAACACGGGACGATCAGGCAGCTGGCGGTGCGTGCGGCCATCATGACCTCGATTGTCCGGCTCACGTCCGCCCGGTTTGCAACACGATGTCTCTGAGCTTTCCACGCGCCGCAAGGAGCCGCTCGACGGCGCGGTCGTCGTCTTCGTCGTACAAGTCCCCGAGGACTTCTTCGAGAATGTCTTCCAGCGTGACGATGCCGACCGGCGTCCGATCGGGCGCCATCACGATTCCCATGTGGCTCCGGCGGGCTTGCAGGAGCCGAAGGACGCTCAGCAGGGGATCTTCGGGTCCAACGGTGACCGCCGGCCTGACGAGCGTGCGCCAGTCGCGCTCGCCGGCCGCGAGAAACGTCAGCAGCTCCTTCGTGTGCAGAACGCCGCTCACCTCGCCGTTGCGAAGAATCGGCAATCGCGTATGCCCCGACGCGAGCGCGAGAGTCGCCAGTGACTGCGGCAACATGGAGACATCGGCTCTGACGGTCTGTGACCAGGGGATCATCGCGTCACGGACCCGGCGTTGCGCAAGATCGACCAGATCGAGGGCATAGTGCTGCCGCGTGACGGCGGCCAGCCCTTCCCGCCCGACGCCGAACGGCCCCCGCGGAATCCGGGCGACCAGGGCTTTCGTCATCCAGGCGAGCACGCCCACGATCGGGAGGAACGCGCGCTCGAGCAGGTGCAGTCCGCGCGCGCCGGCCAGCGCGATCTGTTCCGGATGGCGAAGCGCAAGGGCCTTCGGCACCAGTTCGCCGACGATGATGGTCACGAACATCAGAGGAATCGCCACGATGGCGATCGCAAGCGCGGTCGCCCCTGCGGGACCCAGACCGAGCCGGTGCTGGAGAAACGGACTGACATACTCCTGAGCACCCGCGCCGCCAACGGCGCCGGAGAGCATGCTGACGAGGGTAATGCCCACCTGGATCGCGGACAGGGTCCGTTCGGGCGTCTCACGCAGGCGAAGGAATTGCCGGACCCGGACATCCCCGGCGATTGCATGCGCGCTGATGTCGGCTCTCGACGCCGACACGAACGCGATCTCGAGCGCCGCGAGCGCGGCATTGAGTGCGATACAACCGAGCACGACGAGCACGGCAGCCATCGTTGGTCGCCTTCACAGGTCTGCGCCTTCGCGCCTGCCGACCCTCGCAGCAGAATTCCGCGCTGGATGCGCGTTTCTCCCCATTCACGCCGGTTCGGTGTGAATCCACATCGCCATCGAGCAATGCCCCTGCCACGGCAATACGCGGAGGTTCCCGACCGTGCTGACAAATCCACGAGCGCTGCGAATGATTCACCTGCCACGGGCTTCGCGCCCGCGAGCGGGCCGCGGCCTTCTCAATAGGTCACGTCCGCCAGGGTTGGCCCATTCCGTGCTTCCACGATACCCATCGGGGTAACGCCCCTGGGTACGGTTTGACGAATCGGGAGTGTGACGGCTGACCAAGGAGCGAAAGCTTCTGAGGCCGTAACCACAACCCGGTGAACGCAGACCGGCACAGCAGGGATGACGTGCCCCGACTTCCGCGTACAGGCAGTCGTGCGCCCGGGCTGAGCATCTATGGTCGAGCGCCGTGACGCGGGCTTACCGTGCGGCGTCAGCTCGAAGGGGCGTTCTCGGCGTGCCGTGCACGGCGTGCGAGACGACATCCGTGCCGGCCTTCGGGTACGCCTTGCCGTGGGCGATGAGCGTGTCGTAGATCGTCTTGAATTGCGCACGGGCGTGCTCGACCTCATGTGCCGAGAGCGGCGCTTCGAATGTCACGGTCCGCCGCTCAGCGACGTGCCTCCACAAGCGCCCGAGACGCTCGACGGCCGGATCCACGCCGTCGCGGGCTGCCGCGAAGCGGTGGTGCGCGTCGACCAGCGCGTCAAAGAGCGACTCGGCGAGCATCTCCCGATTGACGGTTTGCGCCTCCAGCGCTTCGTGGAACGCTCCCCAGTAATCGTTCAGAAACTGTGCAAGCAGCGTCCGGTATGTCGTTTCATCCATGCCCGTTTACCAGAGCACGGTCTGTTCCAGCGGACACCATCCACGCCCATTGACCGTCATCACCGCGATCGCGGTCCCGCCGTGGAATCTTTCAAGACCGCAGCTGAATACTCCCCGGGGGGCGCTCGGGTCGCTATGCCGCCTTGACGTCCACCTTCGTGGCCGACTGCGCCAGCGGGGCCGTCACGCGCAGCAGCCCGTTCCGGTACTCGGCTGAGACCCGCGCTGGATCCACTGGCTCCGGGAATCTGTAGCTCCGAAACAACGGGCCATTCGCGAACTCGCAGAGCACGACCTCCCCTTCCTGCTCGCGATCGGAATGGCGCACGTGTGCGGCCAGGACCAGTTCCGTGGGCGTGACCTGCACATCGAACTGCTTCGGATCGATGCCGGCGACAGCCGCTTCGACAACGAACCCGTCCGTGGTGCGGCGCACCTCGAGCGCAGGCCGCCAGATGGTCTCCCGCTCGGCCTTCATCCAGTCCTCGAGCGCGTGTCCGACGGCACCATCGCGTGCGCGAAAGATCTCCTGGGCACGCTGCGCGATGTGTCGCTGCACCCCTGCGACTTCCGTGAGCACACTCTCGACCGTTCGGCATCTGATTTTCATCTTCGCCTCCTGCAATATCACGCCGAGCGTCCACGGGGACTCGGTGGCGTGTCGATCACGGAACCACGGCGATGCGGTCCTCGAGCTCCTTCACGCCAGGCGCCGCCCACGCCGCGTGCCGCGCCTCGTCGCGCTCGAACCACGAATGAACGTTGCCGGACAGGATCACCTTGCTGTCGGCAATCGCGACATTGATCCGGCGCGCATCGATCTCCGCGCTTCGCTGCAGCGCCGCTTCGATCTTCGACTTGACGTCCAGCACACTCAGGTACGGCTCGACGGTGATCGTATTGGTCACGCCGCGTTGCCTGGCGGAATCACAACGGTGCATGGCAATTGCCGTACCTGAAGGCAGGAACCGGTTCCTGGCGGTGGTCGATCTGCGACCCCTTCAGCGCCAACGGAAAAATGCGTTTGCGACACGCCCCGCTGACACCCACGATGATGCGTAATCTCCCGCAACGACCGCGAAAGAATCCGGGGGCAACGTGAGCGTGATGACGACGCCGCCGTGACGATCTCTCATCCTCAACCTGATCGCGATTCGCTCTCGAGCAGCGTCCTGCGCAGCAGGTGTCTTGCAGGGATCAAACCAGAAGAAACGCCAATGGCCGTCGCTCCCTCGGTCCAGACCTGTCGCTGGGGAACCCCGACGCTTTTTCTCCGGTGGCCCCTGTGGTACGAGGCATCGCAACACGAGTGGAGCTGCACACGAGGCGCGACCCCGAGCGTGTTGGCCGACCCCGCGATCTGTCGAACGTGTCCGTATTGGGCACCAGCCGAGAGCCACACGGTGCAGGCACCTGCGGTGAGCGCACCGGACTATAGCTGTTTTCAGAACGCCGTAGTCCCAGACGAGACGGAAACGGAAAGGGAATCACAAAGAGAAAGGGAGCAACGGAGGGTTACTGGAACACGCCGGTGGCCGGCCTTTGGGCCGGCGTATGGATAGAGCGAGGCTCACGAAGGCATGAGGTTCAGGGCACCGCCTTTGCAGCCCGAACGTTTCCGGCAGGCCATGCATTGGTACGACGGGTGGTCCATGGGCTGGATGATGCTCTGGGGTTTGATTGGGCTGTTGCTCGTCGTGGTCGCGCTCTGGGCCGTCGTGCAAGCCGGGTTTTCTCGGACGACGGTCGAAGATTCGGCGGAGGCCATCCTCAAGCGCCGATACGCCCGTGGAGACATCGATCGAACGGAGTACGAGGAACGCCTCGAACAGAATCGCAAGGCGTGACTTCTCCCCCTGTTGAGACGAAGAATCGCTCACGACGTCACAAAGATGTCCCAAGGGACGACGCTGCAGCCCGAGGCGACGCCGGACGAGCACGCGACCGCTGCGGCGTTGACGCGACACGTTGCCGCACTCGCCCAGGCGCCGCGCAACCTGTGGCACTACGAGTCGCTGCAGCGCGCCGCTGCGTATATCGACAGGGAATTCACGAAGGCCGGCTATACCCCTCGCCACCAGGGATACGACGTCGCGGGGCGACAGGTCGCAAATATCGAAGCGGCGCGGAGGGGACACCGCCGGCCCGATCGCATCGTCGTGATCGGTGCGCACTATGATTCCATCGCCGACAGTCCAGGCGCGAATGACAACGCCTCCGGGGTCGCCGCGATGCTCGAGCTCGCCCGCATGCACGCCGCGTCGACAGCGGCTGGATTAACGGTGCGATTTGTTGGGTTCGTCAACGAAGAACCGCCTTACTTCATGACGGACAGCATGGGCAGCGTCAGGTACGCCGCGGAGGCGGCCGCCCGGGGCGACGACATCGTTGCCATGATCTCCCTCGAGACCATCGGGTACTACAGCGATGCGCCCGGCAGCCAGCGCTACCCATTTCCCTTCCATTGGCTCTTCCCCAACCGCGGCAACTTTCTCGCGATGGTGTCGAACATCGGCTCGGTGCGGGCGCTGCGAACCGCGTCGAGGGCGTTCCGGTCTGCGACTCGCCTGCCGCTCATCGCGTCGCCGGCGCCGGCCTCGATCCCGGGAGTCGCATGGTCCGACCACTGGTCGTTCTGGCAGCATGGGTACCGGGCAATGATGCTCACGGATACGGCTCCATATCGGTACCCGCAATACCACTCGACGGCCGACACGCCTGAGAGGCTGGACTACGAACGAATGGCGCAGGCAGTCACCGGCTGCGCGGCGGTAGTCCGGGCTTGGAGCTGACGAGTGGGCTCGGCATGCGGGTATCCGCTCCATGACGAACTTTTCCGCGGTGGCTGTGAAATCTTCGGCGGCTGTTCGACCGTGGTGCCTCCACACGGACCGGCCGGTCAGGTGGTCGTCTGTAGTGATTGCAGCATCAACGGGGTCCACGACGACCGCTAATGGTGCATGTCTTGCTCACGCTGATGGCCAGGAGCAAGGCCTGTGATGTACATCGATGACCTCGACATCCCGCCCACCAAGATTGGCGAGCCGGCGCAGCGCATCATCGACCGCGCGATCGAGGAGTCGCGCCGTCACGGACACGCCCTGCTGACGAGCGAGCACCTCTTTCTCGCTGGCGCGCTGGTCGAATGGGACCTCTTCGCCGAGGTAATGCGGAACGTCGGCGTAAACCCCCATGACGTACTTCGCGCCGTAGAGGACCACCTCCGGGCGGAGGACTCGTTGACAGCCGGCGAGTTGCGCGTGGCGCCCACCACGAAGCTCGTGTGCAGATTGGCCCTCTTCGGCGCCAGTCGTGCCGGGCGGCAGGCGATCGACGCCGCTGACCTGTTTCGCGCGCTGTTCGAAGATGCACAGGGGCCAGCCGCGTCGATCGTGCGGCGGCACGGTGTCGAGCCGGAGGTCGTCGTGTCGGCACTCCATACGCGCATGCGCGAACGCGAACTGCGCGAGGAGCAATTGAAGAAGCGCTTCGACCTCCCCCCGTATCTGAAGCAGTTCGGCGCCAATCTCAACATGCTGGTTCGACAGGATAAGCTGCCGCCGGTCTTCGGACGAGACCGCCAGATCCAGCAGGTTCTCGAAATCCTCTGTCATCGCGAGCGCTCGAATTCCGTCATGCTTCTCGGCGAGCCAGGCGTCGGCAAGACCGCCATCGTCGAAGGTCTCGCGCGCCGCTTCGAGCTGGAGCCCGAGACGGTTCCCGTCCGGCTGCGCGACTGTCAGGTGATCAGCCTTCAGATGAACTCGCTGGTCGCCGGCACCATGCTGCGTGGCATGTTCGAGGATCGCCTCCAACAGGTGATTGCAGAGGTGAAGCAGCGCCCACAGCTGATCCTCTTCGTGGACGAAGCACACACCATGGTCGGTGCGGGATCGGCACTTGGAGCGCCGTCGGACGCTGCCAACATCTTGAAGTCGGTGCTCGCCCGCGGCGAAGTGCGCATGATCGCGGCCACTACGCTCAGTGAGTACAAGGAGCACCTCCTGGAGGACGAGGCGCTTGCACGGCGCTTCCGCACGGTGTACGTCGAGGAACCGACGATCGACGAAACCCGGGACATCCTCTATCAGATCCGGCCGCGACTCGAACGGAACTACTCAGTGCGGCTCCTGGACGATGCGGTGGAGGCGGCGCTCGAACTGTCGCCGCGCTACATGCGACATCTCCATCTCCCCGACAAGGTCATTGGCTGGCTCGATACGGCCGCCGTGCGTGCGGAGATCGACCGGCGCTGGGACGTCACCTGTGACGACGTGGTCTCCGTCATCGCGCACGCGGCGCAGATTCCGAAGGACATGGTGTTCCGTGACGTCACGGAGCGGTTCAAGGACATCGAGGCACGGTTGCAGCGGCGCGTGGTCGGCCAGTCCAAGGCGATTTCTGCGGTCGCCCGTCGCCTCGTGCTGAACAAGGGCCCGCTCAAGGACGGCTTCGATCGGCCGGATGGCGTGCTCCTGTTCCTCGGGCCGACCGGCGTCGGCAAGACGGAGCTGGCGAAAGCGGTCGCCGAGTTCCTGTTCGGTAACGAGAAGAAGATGATTCGCATCGACATGTCCGAGTACCAGGACGGCGCACTCGCGGTTGACAAGCTGATCGGAATGCCGCGAGGAATCGTCGGCAGCCAGCGTGGCGGGACCATCACGAACCAGCTGAACGACAACCCGTACAGCGTCGTCCTGCTCGACGAGGTCGAGAAGGCCAGCCCGAGTGTGCTGAACCTGTTCCTTCAGGCGTTCGATGAAGGGTGGCTCACCGACGGCCGCGGCAAGCGCGTCTATCTGAGCGACGCGATTGTCATCATGACCTCGAACCTCGGCTCGGAGCACTTCCGGAAGCTGACCAGCCCGCTCGGGTTCCGGTCTCGCGGCGTCGAGGTCGAACAAGTGGAGAGCGAAGTCAGGCGCGAGCTGGAGCGCCGATTCCCCCCGGAATTCCTGAACCGGATCGACGAGGTCGTGCTCTTCGCTCCCTTGACGCACGACGAGGCTCGAGAGATTGCGAAGCACTATGTCGAGCAGGTGACGCTCACGCTCGCGAAGTCGGAGAAGACGATTCGGATCGACGACGACGCGCTGGAGTCACTCGTGGCACAGGGTCACAGCCTGGCATTCGGCGCGCGGTTCCTCAAACGAGTGATCGACGAACGGATCAAGCTCCCGATTAGCGCCCAGTGGCGTGAGAGCTCGCACTTCCATGTCTGCGTCCGCGGAGCTGACATCGTCGTGGACGTGACTCGTGAGCACGGCGCCAGCGAGACATCAGCGCCGGCATACGCGCACGTCGCCTAGACCGAGGTCGTCATGATCGGCGGAGCTGACGTCGGCCTTACGCTGAATGTGTTCCTCTATCCGAATCGGGCCGCACGATCAACACGGGGCACGTCGCGGCGCGGGTGACGCGTGCGGTATTGGAGCCGAAGATCAGGCGCTCAAGGGCTCCGCGCCCCTGCACCCCCATCACGATCAAGTCGATGCCGCGCTCGCGGGCCAGTTTCAGAATCTCGCTGTGCGCCGGGCCCTGGCGCACCACCGATTTCACGGTGCAATACGTGCGCGCCTCCTCAGGAACCGATTGGTTCAATCGCTGCAGGCAGTCTGCCTCGGCAGCGGCCCGAGCCCGGTCCGTGCCGACGCTCTCGGACGACGGCGTCTCGCGCAGCTCCGGCACGATTTCGATCGCGTGCAGCAGCGTGAGCTGCGCCTGCGCGCCTTCGGCAACGTGCAGCGCGTAGCTCAACGCGCTCGTCGAACCGTGCGAGAAATCAACCGGACACAGGATTCTGCGGAACCGCACGGGCTCGTCCGCCGCGGTATCCGGGGCGCGCCGCGGCACGACCATTGTCGGACACGGCGCCTTGCGGAGCACCTTTTCGGTGACGGATCCGAGGAGCAGTCGCTCGAAGCCTGACCGGCCATGACTGCCGATCACGATCAGGTCCGCATGGATCGCGTCGGCCTGGCTGAGGATCTCCCGGTGGATGTCGGACGCTTCCTCGAGGCGGAGATCAAGCGACACGTCGGACGGCACGTACGCGATCACACGCTTCATATCGGCCGTGATCCGCTCACGATCTCCCTCCCTCAGTGTGATTGGTGGACGATCGATCAGGGGCGGCTTGGAGATGACATGCAGAACCGTGAGCCGCGCGCCGTACCACCCGGCCATCGCGACGGCATGATCGAGAGCACGGCGAGAGAACTCTGAGAAATCGATCGGGCACAAGATCTGTGCAATCTGGATCATCGTGCTCAGCGTGGCTTCGGCTTCATCGGTCCCGATCGCCGAGACGGCGCGCCGGTCACCATCGTCCTTTCATCGACCTTCGCGAACATCGGTTCGAGCGCCGGCAGCAGATGCTTGACGATCTGCACCGGCAACGCACTGGTGAACCTGTACTCTGCGGCCGCTTCGCCCGGCACGTACGCCACCATGCTTCCGAAGAATCGATCGCCAATGGCGAAGGTGAAGGCCGCCGTCCGGTTCACCACGCGTGAAGAGCTGGCGGTTTCGAACCGGTTGTCGCCCGTGCCGGTCTTCCCTCCAATCTCGATCGCCTGGCCGTTACGCAGTGTGACGCCGCCGGCGAGGCGTCGCGCGGTCCCGCGCTCGACGACGCCGACCAGCTCCCGTCGCAGGAGTGACGCCACGGTTGGGGACAGCACGCGCGTACCGGCCGCCGGCCTGCGCGTGAGTCGCGTTTCGTACGGGGTGCCTGTTGCGAAGTTCAGCCGATCGATCCGACGTGCGTCATACCGGACGCCGCCATTCACGATGATCCCCACCAGGTCCGACAGCGCCGCCGGGTTGTCTCCCGAGCTGCCGATCGCAGTCGCATACGACGGCACCAGTGACTGGAATGGGTAGCCGAGGCTCCGCCACGAGGCGTGGATCTCCGAGAACGCATCGTCCTCGAGGACGATCTGGATCGCCCGGTTCTGTGCGACCCGGTTCGGCGTCCGGAACAGCCAGAGGTATGCGTCCTGCCGCGCGTCCGCGCTTGCGGCGAACACGTCCGTCAGGCTTGCGTGCGGATGGCCCGCAAGATAGCCCCGCAGCCACGCGTCGAGCGGATGTTTTCGCCCAAGCGAGGCGGAACTGGCCAGAGCGGTGTCGTGATGCGACTCGCCAGGCGGCGTCCCGCGGCCGCGAAGGTAGAACCGCCGGAGAAACTCTTGCCCCTCGCGATCCGCAAACCGGGCGAGATACGCAGGCCGCGCCGGATGATGCGCGTCCTCCACGATCGTGGCCCGGTCGGGCCGCCGGAACGCCATGTGCTCGACCACGTCGCGCATCAGGCGAATGAATACCAGGTTGATCGATCGCTGAAACGCCTCCCGCACCGTTGTGATGCGTCCATCGTCCGTGTTGTCGAAGTTCTGGAACCAGTGCAAGCCGCCGCCGGTGAAGAATGATTCGTCCGGGCTGGCCGAGTACGTCCGGTGCATGGCGGCTTCGAGCATGACCTCCAGGCTCCGGTCCTCCCTGGTGGCGAGATAGGCGATGGCCCAACGGGTGAGACGGTCACGGCGATGCACGCTGAGAGACTGCAGCGCCTGAGCCGGCTCGTGGGCGTACTGTCGATGGAGACCTTCGACCAGCTCCAGATAGGTCACCAGCGTGCGCAGCTTCGCCGTAGAGCCGAGCTCCAGCCTCGTGCCCTCGTTGATGTTCAGTGGCTGGTCATAGTTGTCCGCCTGCACACGCAGGACGTTGCCGCCGGGAATCCGCTCGAACAGCGTGAAGCTGTAGACGACCCGGCCGCAGTCGTTGCCATTCAAGA
>Ga0209640_10002305_pt1 | contig 16594 bp, 18 predicted proteins | sample RifCSP10_1_FD_184018 | JGI IMG/M metagenome (GOLD analysis project Ga0209640, IMG submission 184018) | Soil microbial communities from Rifle, Colorado - Rifle CSP2_sed 10_1 (SPAdes) (version 2) | ecosystem: Environmental > Terrestrial > Deep subsurface > Rock core/Sediment | place: Rifle... | reverse complement strand
AAAAGTTACCTCGCCGAGACGCAAAGCTTTCTGACGCGGCATGATTACCGCTTTTTATATGACTCTATTCGCTTGATTCCGTTTGAATTGGGAATGCGGTTTCTCACGGATCATCTGGAAGGCAACCGTCATTTCAGGACTGACTGGCCGGGGCAGAACTTGCACCGCGCGATGGTACAGTTCCGGCTCACGGAGAGCATTGAAAATTCTGAGAAACGGATAAGGTCACTTATTGATGAACTGTCGCCCGGTGTCTGACCAAACTTGCATTGGTGTCAACTCCTGGAACGCTGCAATGCTTTGAGATCTTCAATAACTTCCCGGCTATGAGCTTCCGGCTCTACCTCGCGGTATATCTTGGCGATTCTGCCGTGGGGATCGACGATGAAAGTATGTCGACGTGCGATATGAAAAAACGCCAATGACCAAAGCGCGCCATATTGTTTCGCCACACGGCCGTCGGTGTCAGCCAGCAGGGGAAAAGGAAGATTGTATTTCCCGGCAAATTTAGCGTGGCTCTCCTGGCTGTCTACGCTGACCCCGAGAATTTCCGCACCCAGATTCCTGATGGCGAGAAAATTGTCCCGAAATTGGCAGGCCTCCTTGGTGCATCCGGGTGTATCGTCCTTGGGATAGAAATACAGCACGACCCATCGCTGGCGGTAGTCCGCCAAGGCGCGTGGCTCACCACTTTGATCCGGGAGCGAGAAATCCGGCGCCATTTGACCCACTTTCATTTCCGTCTCTTCTGCCTTGGCTTGAGGACTTGCCGCTGTCAGCCCATAAAATACCAATACCAGATAATAAACGACCACATAATTTTTCATGAGGCTTACTCCACTGACTCTTTAACTTAGGCTAACGTTTTCCAGTCCAGGGCATTTCCCTCCCGCTCCGATTCATTTATTGGGCGGAATTGGCCGCACCATCATTCGATTTTACTATTTTCAATTTCCTGTTGATCTAACCTGTATCCAAAGGGCAAAATGCGCCACTTTGCAGCGAGTCGGCTGGACGGGAGATCCTTCCGAATGGCGATTGCCACAACCGGTTATATTAACTGAGAGGAAAAAATCGATGAAGTTGATTCTTTTAGGCGCCCCGGGCGCAGGCAAAGGCACGGTCGCCAAACAACTGACACAACTGGATGGTTCCATACAGATTTCCACCGGAGACATCCTGCGTGGGGCGGTACAAGCGGGCAACGAACTCGGCAAGCAGGCCAAGGGATACATGGATCGCGGTGACCTCGTACCGGATACGCTCATCATGGGAATCATGGAAAAACGCCTGCAGGAGCCTGACTGTCAGAAGGGTTTTCTGCTCGATGGCTTTCCTCGAACCATTCCACAGGCCGAAGCCTTGAATGTGTTGCTCAACAAACTCGGCCTCAAGCTCGACATGGCGGTAAACATTGATGTTCCGCGTAATGTGATCCTCGACCGCCTCACAACCCGCCGCACCTGCTCCAATCCCAAGTGCCAGGCAATCTACAACGTCAAGGGCATGCCGCCGAAGAAGGAAGGGATCTGCGACAAGTGCGGCAGCCCGGTGGTACAACGCGAGGACGAGACCGAGGCGGCCATCAGCCACCGACTTGATACTTATAATCAAAAAACCGCGCCTTTAATCGGCTTCTACGAAAAGGAAGGCTTGTTGCTCACGGTGAGCGCGACATCGAGCGAGGCGGTGATCGAAGCGATCAGGAAATACTCGCCGCCTAATCCTTGACAGGCCGGATGACAATAACGGCCCGCGTTCTTGACAGGGCGACGCGTCGTTATAATTAAATGTCTATAAACCCAGTTTAGTTGAACAACTTCCGTGCCTGGATCAGGGAAAGCGGAATCTATTGCTGGAGAGCGCGGTGAGCGCAAATAATCCCATGAGAATATGGATTTAGGAGAAATTACGGGGCTTGGAGCAGGCCGGCTAATGGTTAAATCACCCACCCCTCTTTCTCAGACCTCCCGCTGGCAGGAAACCCCGCTGCCATGTAAACCGCTAACGTGGGGGCTGTTTGCCCTGACCAAACAAGACCGACCGTGATGCGTCGGTAATAACCGGTGCGGTGTTAACCTGTTTGGCGATCTCATAGGCACGGACCACGGCCGGTCGTGCCTTCATGGACTGAAACCAGCGCTGCGCGTGGGGAAATTCATCCAAGTTTATTTTTTGTTTGCGATGGGACACGGTCCAGGGATAGGCCGCAATATCGGCAATGGAATACTCCCCCGCAATGAATTCACGGTCCGCCAGCCGGTGATCGAGCACGCTGTAGAGCCTCTCGGCTTCTTTCACATAGCGTTCGATCGCATACGGAATTTTTTCCGGAGCGTATTGAACAAAGTGGTGGTTTTGTCCGAGCAAAGGGCCCAAATTTCCCATTTGCCAGAAAAGCCACTGCATTACTTCCGTCCGCGCGCGCAAATCCTGCGGCAGCAACAGTCCGGTTTTCTCGGCCAGATACTGCAGAATGGCCCCGGATTCGAAGACACTGATCGGCGCACCGTTGTCCACCGGTTGATGATCGACAATCGCCGGTATGCGGTTGTTCGGGGATATCTTCAGGAACGCAGCCTCGAACTGGCTGCCTTTCCCGATATCCACCGGCTTCAGCGCATACGGGAGGCCGGTTTCTTCGAGAAAAATCGCGATCTTGTGTCCGTTGGGCGTGGTCCAATAATACAAATCAATCATGACGAACACTTACATACAACACTTGTGCAGAAAAAACCAGCGGATCGTTCTGGCCCCGCTGTATTGAAGCGAGAAGGTTTAAAACGGGATGTTAAAGAGGATTTGATAGAAACGATCCGTTATGTCTGTTCCTGCCAATTCGACATCCGGATCAGAATGCCGCGTGGAACTGCCTGGTATCGGCGCGTATCCCCAGGATTTTGTCTCAATCGTCAAAAAAACTTTCATATCCCGAGGATTGTATGCCATTCCTGCATGGAATATTTTTCTTTCGGCCAACCAGGATGAAAACGGCAAGTCATTAAGCCGGTAACTAACGCCGTACCCCGTTGCGGTTCCACTGGCCCGGTGTTGAGGGAGGTAAAACCGCAATCCCCTCTCGGCGTAGCCGCGACTAACCATTCTAGTGTCCGTTAAACGGCTTACACTCCAATAATTGGTTACGGAGGGCGAGTCGGGATCAAGCCGGGAAAAATACGAATCGGCTTTTGCACCCGGCATTAAATGGCAGGCAAATGTCGCGCCCACCAGCAGAATAAGTATTTGTCTCACGCCAGCATCCCCACAGTACCCTAGCAAATAACAGGCAAAAGACGTGCCAATGCCGGGAAAACCGGCATGAAACAAGCATGGATGAAAATAATCCGGCGACGGGCGTTGGTTAATTCGCATGACAACGTATCAGTATTTCATAGGCCCCGCGAATCGCCCGGAAGCGTACCGGATCGCCGCCCTTGTCCGGATGGTGCTGCGCCGCCAGCCGCCGATAGGTTTGCTTGATCACCTCCCACGGAGCATCTGCGGGCAACTCCAATATTTGCAACGCGTCCAAACGTTCGTCGATGGCGAGATATCTTTCCATGAAGCGGGTCAGCATGGTCTCGACATCCGCGTGACTGGTCTGAAAAAAATTCTCCCAATCAAGATAATAATCGCGCAATGGCGTAGCCGAATTATCGTCGGGCAGAGAAGCCAGTCCCGGATCCGTCACCGGCCCAAGTCGAATATCCAGCGGTGAAATGGAGAGATACATGCCTTCGTTGAACAATTCGGTTTGCAGCTGGTACAAGGCGTTCATGACCACGAAATGCTGACGGAAGAGCGCGAGATTCGCACCTTCTTCCGCGAAACTGAATTCCTCCTCGCAATCCAGCAGTCGTTGAATCAGGTTGTATTCGCTGATTCCGGACGGGTGAGCTTTGATCAGCGAAAGAATGGAGGCTTTGAAAGGATTTCCTGGCATCAGAGAAAATATAGTCCATCAGCCCCCCTTTTTTCAGAATCTGGAGCGCTGATCCGGACAGACATTCTCCCGAATCTTCTTCTGGGAATTCGCTGCGGAAGTAGCGCTAATCCAGATTTACGAGTTCATAGGGGGCAGAATCGGGTGGCCCGGGTGCAAAAAGAAATCTCGGTTTATGTCCGTAACCCGGATAACAAGGGATGGCAAGCAGATGGCTACAGACGGTTCCGAAACCATTGGGAAAATCCAGATTCATGGCGGCATGTGCGCCTTCTTGCTCCGGAAAAGTTCGACTGGCGAGCAGCGTCTGCCAATCAGCCCAGTCATCGCCCGACGGATCCGGTATCTCCGCCTCAAGAAATCGGGCAAAGTGCAAACGAATGCGCGTGACGCTCATGTCGTCGAGATTACGGGCTGTCAGCATATGCAAACCGGGCGGCACCTCGAAGTCCTCGACACACCCAGGAGCGCCATTTCCGCCGCGGTGACGTAACCAGAAACATGACACCGGATCGCCGACAAACAAATTAAACGCACGATAGGCATTTGTGTCGAGATCCTTTAGTGCGTGGACCGCAGCTTTCGCCTCCGCATGATCCAGCGCCTCCAGCACCAGCTCACCGCGGCTGCGCTTGCCGACCTGCGGCCCGAGCGTCCCCTCGCGATCCATGACCACCGCCGCCACACCGTGGTCATTAACCCCGAACCAGCTTCCTCCGCCCACCTGATCGAGGCCTGCCACCACATCAGGTCGGTCATCCCAATGCCTGGCCGGAGGAAGCCAGGGGCGATCTCGCCTTTCATCGCGATTACCGGCCACGAGCAATGGCCAGGGATGATCCGGTCGTCGCAATACAACAAGGGTGCACACGAGTTTATGAATTATCGGGAAAATGAGTTGATTGAATACCGCGACGGAAGCCGACACGAATTGGGTAATCAGGCTGATGCTTTTGCTTGCGCATAGAAATAATCGCTGATTTTCATACCCACATTCCAGCGGAACAGCAAGCGCTTGTCGAAGCCACGAACATACACGGCAATGTGCGGCGCCAACCAGACCTTTTCCGGCTGGACGGTTTCGATATCGGACCACGGAATCATCAACGGCGGATGAAAAACACGAAATAAAATATTTACCGACAAAGCCAATCCGGATTGGCCTACTGTCACGAACATGCAGTTCCGATACTTGACCGGGAAATAACCTGATCCGACTGACAATGAGGTAAATCTGAATTTTTCCCCCTCGATGGCCGCCGAAGTGCCGAACCGGCGCGCCAATTGATTCCAGCCACCCAAAAACGACCGCGACGCCAGCAGTCCCACCCACGCCAGGAGAAGCAAGGGGATAAACCACTGCAGGAAAACAATGCCCTGGCCATTTGGGTTCATGTTTACTTTCGAACCATCATGTATTTTCCGCGTTGTTCCGTCCGCATGTCTTTCCTGTCTTGCCTCTGGCAAAGAAAATGATTAATAAAATCAGAATCTCATAATTCCGGTTGTATCCCGCATTGAGCGCGCTGTTGCGTGGGTTTATGAACATAAAAACTGACTCATTGACACAACTTCTGGCGAGATTGTAAACCGCGTGCAGCTTACTTGGAACCTTGAGAGCAGAACATCGTCAGAAATATGGGTTAGTATCAAGTTTATCATTTTTCCGGAAATTTTCTGGGTCGATGTGCTCGCTTTTTTTCTTGATTCATCATGAAATCGAAAAACTCATTGAAAAAACCGGCCGTTTTATCGCCCGTTCCCCGGTCCGGATACCGGTCGTCATCGTACTGCTCGTCATCCTTGCCACGTGCTGCTGCCTTATAAGATTCAACGCGGACTGGAACGCTGGCTCATCAACGAAGGTGCCGAGCAAGCGCGGGTAGAAGACGCTGATTTCAACCACTTCATCGGTCACTTCGCGGTACGCAATATTCAGGTGACGGTTGGGTCGTCACGGACCCTGCTGGTCTCGCAGGCAAATATGGATTTCGCTCTGCCGCCCTTGCTCCACAAACTGTTAGTGATCAATGAAATTCACCTGCGCGACAGCATGTTGATCGTTGAGCGAACTACCGACGGCCATTGAACTGCTCGAGACCAGACAGGCCATGCCGCTTGAAAGTGCGCTGGCAATATTGCGCGATAAAAACAACGATATTCATCTCGATATCGACATCACCGGCGACGTGAATGATCCGAAGTTCGACCTGACTGACGCCATCAACCAAGCGCTGACCGGGGCGTTGCGCCGCGCCAGTGTGAGTTATCTCAAGTTCTATTTTCAACCCTTCGACACATTGAACACGGTCGCCGGACTCGCCGGTAAAGCCGTGCGGTTAAAGCTCGATCCGGTTCCGTTTTCGGCTGGTACCGCCTCACCAACCTCCGAAACGCAGGAATATTTGATGAAAGTCGGGAAACTCCTGCAGGAACGCGGGGATTTACGCCTCAAGCTGTGCGGGAAAGCAGTGCCAAAAGATGGATTGGAGGAAGAGGCGGCCAGGGCGCTGGCCGCTCGCCGTGCCGAGGCCGCCAAGGATTATTTCACCGGCTCTTTTGGGGTGGCTAGTGACAGATTATTTGTGTGTGATCCGGAAGTCGAAATGGAACCTGAGGCCATACCCCGCGTTGAACTGATAATGTAAACCGTTACATAATCGTGTTATCGGGAAAATGGATTCTCGATGCACGCCAAATCTTTGGCGCAGGAATCCGTTTCAGGCACCCGACCAGATAGGATAATTCATTTTTCGAACTTAACTCTGGCCATACTGAGGAGAAAACATGTCATTTATCAAAAAGCTTATTGTAGTTGTTTTGATGGCGGGACTGCTCGGCTGTGCCGGACAATCCACGGGCGAATATATCGACGATTCGGCCATTACCTCCAAAGTGAAGACCAAACTGTTCAATGATCCGATAACGAGCGGCTGGCAAATAACCGTCAACACGAATAATCGCGTGGTGCAGTTGGCCGGTTTCGTGAAGTCATCCAAGGAGAAGGACCGCGCCGGTGAGCTTGCCCGCAGCATTCCCGGTGTAAAGTCAGTGAAGAACGATCTTGTCATTAAATAAGGGCTGAAACACTTATTGCGCGTCTCCGCTTCTGAACCGATTGCTTCGAAACAGACGTATATCGCGTCAATAGTCTCAACAACTATGGTGGCAATTAAAACCACAAAACCTCCCTAAAATCCTGTTATTGTGGTATAGTACGTTTGTTGGTTGTTTCAGTGCTGTTCAGCAGGCCTGTTTCGTATTTTCCCTGGCCAATCATCGTTAATAAATCGCGACCCAGCCGCAGGCATGCTCATGACCCATCAGACTATCGACGGAACGAAAACCAAAACATCCCCAGCTGACACACACCAAGCCAAGCTGCGCCTGTTCAAGGTGGCGTCTGTGGAAAAAATCAGCCCCCCCGACGGCGGTGAGGGCCAGGATTGGTACCGTTATGTGCTCGATAGCGGCCGCTCGATGATCTCCGGTCAGCGCCGCGGCTCGCGCAAAGACGTACAGGCCTATGCCGCGCAATGCGCTGAACAACTGAATACCCGCGGGCAAACGGGTCAGTCCATCTGGAGTCCACGCGGTCGGAAACCCGCCGCTGCGACAAACCGTTGATGATTAATACAAAGAAAGACCCCGCCGGGAGGCAGGGTCTTTTACTCCTTCAACGCCGTCTAGCGGATCAGACCGGTTGAACGTTCGCTGCCGACGGGCCTTTCTGCCCCTGGACAAGCTCAAACTTTACCTGTTGGCCTTCGGCGAGTGACTTGATCCTGCGCCCTGAATGGCGGAATGATGCACGAAGACATCCTTAGGCGCCATCCGACGGCGTAATGAAACCGAAGCCTTTAGCATCGTTGAACCACTTTACTGTTCCTGTAGTCGCAAAAAATCCTCGGTAGTTGAATGACAATAGTTCGCCGTCCATTCTTGCAAGTGGAAATCCGGGTGTTACTGCCGAAAAAAAAACGGAGAGCACGCTGCACTGGCTATAAGATTTGCACTGCAGGCCGGCACTGTACGCGAAGTCAGCCCAATACCCACAATTAATTCGCTGCTTCCATTCCCGATGGACCACTCAATGGTACCGGGCAAAATCCGGGCCGGCCTCGGTTAAAGCCTGGTCTCATAACAGCCGCTGGACAATCGCCAACGGTCTACCGGATGATTTAACGATTTTAGGACTCTTATCCATGTCCGATCGCCAAGTTCAGCAGCGCATCCAGGCGCTCCCCGTGTCGGAGGGCGCGGGCGTCACCGTGTACCGCACCATCGGCACCCCGGCGCTGCGCCATCTCGACCCGTTTCTGATGCTCGATTATTTCGGCAGCGATGACCCCGACAAATACATCGCCGGGTTTCCGGATCACCCGCATCGCGGGTTTGTTACCCTGACATACATGCTTGACGGACATATGCTGCACCAAGACAGCATGGGCAACCGCGGCGACCTGCGATCCGGTGGTGCACAGTGGATGAAAGCCGCCAGCGGCGTGATTCACTCGGAAATGCCACAGCAAAGTGAAGGCTTGATGCGCGGTTTTCAACTGTGGATTAATCTGCCCGCGAGCGAGAAAATGACCGATCCCGTTTACCAGGAAATTACCCCTGAGGCTATTCCGGTGGTGGAATCTGCCGGACTACGCGTACGGCTCCTGAGTGGGCACTACGGAGGCAAGGAAGGGCCGATAGCAGATCCCCACACGCACGTGCAGTATCTGGACGTGTCAATCGATGCGGGACATCGTTTCTCTCACCACCTCGCGACCAACATGACGTCATTTCTTTTCGTTTTCGAAGGAGCGGTAAGGTGTTCCGGGACATCCCTGTCCCATCATTCTCTTGCCGTCCTTGGTTCGGGCGCAAGCGTTGAAATCACAGCGGCTGATCGGGCGGCACGCTTAATATTCGTGGCGGGACTCCCGCTCAAGGAACCTATTGTGCAGCATGGACCGTTTGTAATGACTACACACCACGAAATCGAACAGGCCGTTTCCGATTATCGTAACAACCGGTTGGTGCAAAAAAAGGCGCAGTTCGCTAAGCGCTGATTTCTTCGTGTTCTTCTTCAACGTGCAGTATCGAGTTGTATCCTCCTGAGAGATTCAACACCTGTTCGGGGTTGGAGGGATCCTCCTGCCACACTCCGTCTATGATCAGACGATATTCATAAGACCCCGGCATCAGCGGCACGACCTTTTCCACGACGCCATCCGCCCACCGGGTGATAACACCCTGATCCGGTACCCAGTCATTGAAACTTCCTGCGAGTCGGACGTCCTTTCCCGCCAGATCATAAAAACGCAGAGTTACTTTTTGTTCGCCACTGAATTTTCGCAGTTGTGCCCGGGCATTCTCAAATGCGCTTTTCATCTGGCCGATGGGAGACTTGCTCTCTCTGTCCTCCCCGCCCGCCGGTAATGCGTCCAGGGCCAACCTCAGCTCGTCGGCCAGGCGATTGTATTGCACCGCGACCGTCGAAGTCGGGTCGTACTCGATAATCGGCACGCCCTGGCGGACGGCTTCCTTGAGGCGCACAGTGGATTGGACCATTACCGATGACACATCGTCGGCAAACCGTTCGCCGACCTCATGGAGGAATTGCCGGCACAGGCGAGTACGGCTGTCGACAAGCGTGGGCAATAAGCGGATCGGGATGTCGCGATTGTGGCGCGCGCGCATCAGTGCAATGGTCTTATACATGTGATCGATTCCACTGAGACCGAACAAGCTCATCTCGACAGGAATCAATACCAGATCCGCCACGGCCAGTGCATTCAAAGAAAGCAGGCCCGTTGACGGTGGGCAATCGATAACGGCGTAATCATAACGTTCCCGAATCGGCTGGAGATGAATCCTGAGTTGCTCGTCGCGCTCTTCGTTTCGCACCGGCAAATGTTCCGCGGCGGCGAGCGTCAACGTTGCGGGAACCACATCCACGCCTGTAAACACTCCGGGCAAGATGATTTCTTCGATGCTGACCTCGCCGGTAAAAACATCATACAAGTCGCGCGCGTCTTCGTTGAAAACTCCGAAACCCAGCGATGAGTGGCCTTGTGGATCCAAATCGAGAAGCAGCACGCGTTGCCCCTTTATCCCGAGACAGGCGGAAAGATTGATCGCGGTGGTAGTTTTCCCGCAACCACCCTTGTGATTGGCGATGGCAATGATCTTCATAATCAGAATACCTCCAGATTTCTCTCAAACAAAAGGGGGCGATGCGGCCCCCTGTGTGATGCATCCCGGTAAGTCTCCCGGCATTCGCCACCCGCGCACCATTCCAGGCGGCTCCATTTGGCGCGGTAACCGGAAAAACATGCGCGCTTGTCCAAAAATCGCCGAGCGCTCCCCTTCGCCGAATTGGAAACAAATTGGCAAACACTGCAGCGTGAATCGAAAAAGATACGCCTCAAACTGCTCGGGTAATGAACGGAAGGAAAAAACAGCTAGGTGAAAAAGGCGGAAGGGGGATCGCCCAGACATTGGGCGGGGGCATGACACCGAATCGGTTACTCGATGGCGAACGTGCCACCTCCCCGCCTCGCGGGCCGCTTCGATGACAGCATTGCTTGCAACCCTGTGTGGGCCAATCCTTTGAACCTCCAAGGAAGCAACTGGTGCTTGATTTTTAAGAACCCAGGGAGAAAAGTCAAGAAATATCGAAGCGGAACATTGGCTTAGAATCGAATGGCATCCCCAAGACAGAATTATGCAGGCGCAATGCGGATTTTCGGAATAAGGTAAATCTCGCTCCAACAGTCATCGGCCGAACTGAACTTGACCAGAACAATTGTGCCCCCTCGCCAGACTGAAAGAGAAATGAAGGATTCTTTTATGATGAGCGCAGAATTATTCACTGGAATCTTAAAATCAGTCACGGTATGTCCTGTATGTGTCGCTCACGGTAGCAAGGAAAAGTTTTTGAAAGCAAAATGCAGCTTTGATGCCTCACGATGACCACCCTATACTCCACCGACATTGATTTCAATATGCCTCGACAACCACGCCGGGGAGTCGCCTAGCGCAATAAAAATCATCTTTTCACGCTACTATGAAATTTCTGGAAATATGATTTTCCCGTTTGGTCGAATCCTGTTGTTATGCTGCGCCCTGCTGATAGCTTGTGACAAGCCAGCGCCGGATTCGCCATCGCCAACAGTTTCCGTGGTATTCAAGCACAGCAAGCTGTTCGGCGATTCGTCCGCCTTCGATCGGCTCATCTCAGAATTTGAACTTGGAAACCCCGGTATCCGTGTCGAACGACAAACTCTCCCCTCATCGAGCGATGCCCAGCATCTGTTTTATGCCATCAATTTCCAGGCCAAATCTTCGGCCTTCGATGTCCTGGCGGTGGACATAATCTGGGTGGCAGAATTCGCCCGCTCCGGATGGTTGCGCGATCTCAACCACCTGCTTCCGTCGGGTGAACTTACGGCATTTTTCAGCGGGCCGATTCGTGCGGTTACATACGAAGGGAAAATTTTTGCGATCCCCTGGTTCATCGACGCGGGGCTGCTGTATTACCGCAAAGATTTGTTGCAGCAATACGGTTTCTCGCCGCCCGAGACTTGGGACCAATTGGTGCACATCGCCAGAACCATTGTCGGCAAGGAGACGGAATTATACGGTTTTGTCTGGCAGGGGAAGCAATATGAGGGTCTGATCTGCAACGCTCTGGAGTATATCTGGAGCAACGGTGGCGATGTGCTGCATGAGAGGCGGGTCGTGCTGGATAGCGCCTCGAACCGCCAGGCACTCGAATTCATGCGTGACCTGGTTGTTAGCCATCGCGTAACACCGGATTTTGTAACCACCGATACCGAGGAAACTTCCCGGCGCGTCTTTGGCAGCGGTCGGGCGGTGTTTCTGCGAAATTGGCCGTATGCCTGGAATCTGTTTCAGCAAGAAGGCTCGATGGTGAAAAACAAAGTAGGTGTGGCGTTGCTGCCGCATTTTCCGGGTCATCGCTCCGTGTCCACGCTGGGAGGGTGGCAACTCGGCATCAACCGCAACTCGCTTCACCCCGAAGCCGCGGAGAAATTGGTGAAGTTCCTCACGTCACCGCGTGCGCAGCGCGCGCTCAGTCTGGCCTATGGCTTTCATCCGACACGAAAGTCGTTGTACCGCGAGACCGAATTATTGCAGGCACAACCTTTGCTCGGTCAGCTGCACGATATTTTCGAACAAGCCCGGCCCCGGCCGGTGACGCCGTTCTACATCATGATTTCACAGGTGCTGCAATCCGAATTCAGCGCCGTGATCGCCGGTGTCAAACCCGCAGACATGGCACTGCAATCGGCGCAAACCCGGGTGGAGAAAATTCTCGCGCATGGCGACTGACCGGAGAAACCGCGAGGAACGCGCGACGTTATTTCTGGCGCCGGCCGGAATCACGCTCTCAGCCGTGATGCTGTTCCCCGCGGTTTATATTCTCTGGCTCAGCCTGGAACGCCGCTCGCTGATTTTCGGTACCCCGCAATTCATCGGCTTCGACAACTACCTGCGCCTGGCACACGACCCGCAATTCTGGAACGCGCTCGTCAACACCGTTTACTTTACTGTTGTGTCGGTTCAAGGCGAACTCGTCCTCGGACTCCTGATGGCGTTGTTACTGCGTCGCCCCTTCAGGGGTCGCGGCCTGCTATACGCCATCATCCTGATTCCCTGGGCCATACCCACCGTGGTTTCAGCGCGCATGTGGGAATGGCTGTACAACGCGGACTTCGGGGTTTTGAATTACCTGTTTCAGGCCCGCATTAACTGGCTGGGGAATCCCGTCTGGGCCTTGCACGCGGCGATTGCCATGGATGTATGGAAATCCACTCCGTTCGTGGCTTTGCTGCTGCTCGCCGGCCTGCAAAGCATCCCGCGTGAGCTTTACCACGCGGCGGCGGTGGATGGCGCCTCGCGTTGGACCATGTTTCGACGCATCACGTGGCCTGCCCTCCTGCCTTTGATTTTGGTGGTGCTGATCTTTCGCACCATTGATGCGTTCCGCGTGTTCGATTCCATTTATGTCCTCACCGGCGGTGGTCCCGGAAGCAGCACCGAAACGGTGTCGATTTACGCCTACAAATTGCTGTTCCAAACACTGGAATTCGGCTACGGCTCGGCCGTGGCGGTCGCGATTTTAATGAGTGTTGCCTTGGCCACCGTCGTCTACGCATGGCTACTACGCAGGGTGTCGCCATGAGATCGGCGGCGCGCGGACTCGCGCTGGTCCTTGTGGCGTTGTACTCCCTCGCTCCGTTTCTGTGGCAAATTGTCACTTCGCTCAAGCCAGCACACGAGCTCACGTCGCTGCCCCCACTGTTGCCGAGCCGAATCGAGTTTGCGAGCTATCTCGCCATTTTTAGCGATTCGCCGCTGTTGCGCGCCGTCGTCAACAGCCTGATCGTCGCAGGTGGAACCACGCTGTTGGCGCTCGTGATCGGAGCCCTGGCCGGTTTCGCACTCGCCCGTTTGAGAGTCCGGCGGCGCGCCGCAATCCTCGCCGGGGTACTGGTGGTGTCGATGTTTCCGCCGATCGCCACCGTGAGCCCGTTGTTTTTATTGCTCAACGCGCTCGGTCTGCACGATACCTTGCTGGCGCTTATCCTGACTTACACCACCTTCTCGTTGCCCCTCGCTATCTGGCTCCTGACCAATTTTTTCCGTAGCATCCCGGAGGAGCTTTACATCGCATCGCGCGTGGACGGTTGCACGCCATTCCAGTCGTTTTACCGCGTGATGCTGCCGCTCGCTTCGCCGGGTCTGGCGGCGGCAGCGTTGCTCGTATTTATTTTCTCGTGGAACGAATTCTTGTATGCATTGAGTTTCACGGCCACCACCGCGTCTCGCACCGTTCCGGTAGCTATCGCCTTGTTCCCCGGTTTGCACGAGGTTCCCTGGGGAGATATTGCCGCGGCTTCCGTGGTGGTCACTCTGCCGCTGCTGGTCCTGGCCATGGTGTTTCATCGGCGCATCGTGGACGGACTCACAGCGGGTGCCGTTAAGGGCTAGACGATGGCGCAAATAAAATTGCAAGAGATGACTAAACGTTTCGGAGACACGGTTGTCCTGGACCGTATCGACCTGACGATCGATGACGGAGAATTCTTCACTTTTGTCGGACCAAGCGGCTGCGGCAAGTCGACGCTGCTCGGCCTGATTGCCGGCATCGACACGCCCAGCGTGGGGCGCCTCTACTTCGACGATAACTTGGTTAATGATCTGCCGCCGCGAGATCGCGACGTGGCGATGGTGTTCCAGAGTTACGCGCTGTATCCGCACATGAGCGTGCGCGACAATCTTGGCTTTCCGCTGGCCAATCGCGGAGTGCCTAAGGAAAAAATCGCCGCGGAGGTAAATACCTTGGCGGCTACCCTTGGGCTGCAGGATCTGTTGACACGCAAACCGAAGGAGCTCTCCGGAGGACAACGCCAACGTGTCGCGCTCGGCCGGGCGCTGATTCGTCATCCGCGGGTGTTTCTCATGGATGAACCGTTGTCCAATCTCGATGCGCAATTGCGCCTTGAGATGCGTGTAGAGCTGAAGCATCTGCATTCGGATTACCGCATCACCACCGTGTATGTGACACACGATCAAGAAGAAGCCATGACGCTATCCGACCGTATAGCGGTGCTCGATCGCGGGCGCTTACAGCAATGCGGGACCCCCGAGGATCTCTATCGCGCGCCCGCCAACCGCTTTGTCGCCGGGTTCATCGGCAGTCCACCGATGAATATGTTTTCCGGCGATTTGCTGCAGGATGGCCCATTGCTGCCTTCCACTTTCGCCCGAATCGACCTCCGCCGTGTTATTGTCGGAATCCGTCCGGCCGATATCACGGTGTATTCCCGCGAACAGGCGGGGGCGGTCCTAGCCGATATTGCGTTGCTCGAACCTACGGGCAGCGACCTGTGGATTGTCGGTGTGTGGAAGGGGCAGCGTATCCGGGGACGCGCCGGGGCCGGCACGCGTTTCACTGTTGGCGACAAGGCTTTCTTCGAGATTAATTTTGACCGCTTGCATGTCTTTGATGCCGCCAGCGGCGACCGTATCCCCCGGAGCTGATACAACGATCATCGCGTTCGACACACAACGGCCAATGGCCGTCGCTTACTTCGTTTCGGCCAACCAGGCATCCATAACAGGCCGGAGTTCTTCGAACGGACGATAACCGCTGGTCAAAAGCTTGCCACTCTTTTCGTTTTGCAGAATAGCGGTCGGAAAGCCCCGGACACCCGCCTGCCGGGATATTTGAAAATGCGACTGCGTTTTTTTTCTTGCTGCTTCGGAATGAAAACGATCAAGAAATGAACCGGCATCGATACCCCCTTCAGACGCCAGTGCGGCGAGCGTTTCCGCTTGCGTAATATCCTTCTGGTGCACGTAAAACGCTTCTTGCAATGATTTAAAATACGGGAAAATCTCCCGCGGATTAAGTTCGCTTACAACGATGACCGCGCGGCTGGGAGGTTCCGTATCATAGACAAATCCGTCGGGCATCGCGCCGTCGAACCGGAAGGGCTGGCCGGTAACGCGATGCACATCATGCCAGTGATGCAGAATCTCTTCGCGAAATGACGCCGTGACCGGTTCGGTTGTGCCCGGTCGCAGCCCGCCCAGCATCAAAGCGATTTTCACGTGCTCCGAGTAGGCATCGTGGATCGCGCTGATCACAGGGGCGAAACCCCAGCACCAGGAACACATGGGGTCGGCGAAGTACCAAAGTATCCGCGGCGGTATCATCCGGATTGACGCCTCCTGCCTCTGAACGAAAGCAATGAATCATTCTGCATTGTCAGGAAACAATTGATATCCACCGCGGGACCGGCGAGGTGAGAATTTCAATTAACCGTGTTTATATCCGCCCCGAACACACGGTATTGGCAGTAATGTCCCGACGGCTTTTTTGACGGCGTTCCTATGCCAATTTTTTGGTGGCTTCGGAAATTTCTTTCGCCCTGGTCACCTCGGCGGCAAGGCTCCCTTCGAAACGCGCCAAGACTTCGTATACACATGGGACGACGAACAACGTCAGCAGTGTCGAGACCAGTACGCCACCGATCACCGCAATCGCCATCGGTGCGCGCAATTCGGCGCCGGGGCCAAGCGAGAGTGCGAGCGGCGTGGCAGCGGCGATGGTGGCGAATGAGGTCATGAGGATCGGACGCAGTCGGATCGGGCAGGCCTCGAGCAGGGCATCGCGCACGGACACGTTGCCGCGGGCGCGCACCTGGTTGGTAAAGTCAACCAGCAGGATCGAATTCTTCTTGACGATGCCCATCAGCAGGATTAGCCCGATGAAGCTGAAGATATTGATGGAGTGGCCGAAGGCGAGCAGCGTCAGCAATGCCCCCGACATGCTGAAAGGCAGCGCCATCAGCACCGTCACCGGATGGATGAAGCTGTTGAATTGTGAGGCCAGCACCATATAGGCCACGATCACGCCGAGGACCAGCACGAACCACAGACTCGCGAACGACTCCTGGAACGACTGTGAGCCGCCGACGAAGCGTACCTTGTAGTCCGGAGGCAGGACCTCGTGCGCGATTGCCTGCGCCTTCGCGAGCGCCTCCTGCTGGGACTTGCCGGACCTGACGTTGGCGAAAATCTTGATCGAACGCTCGCGGTCGTGGCGGTTGATTTGCGCCA
>Ga0209640_10002304_pt1 | contig 16602 bp, 17 predicted proteins | sample RifCSP10_1_FD_184018 | JGI IMG/M metagenome (GOLD analysis project Ga0209640, IMG submission 184018) | Soil microbial communities from Rifle, Colorado - Rifle CSP2_sed 10_1 (SPAdes) (version 2) | ecosystem: Environmental > Terrestrial > Deep subsurface > Rock core/Sediment | place: Rifle... | reverse complement strand
GGAGACGCTGGCCCGCCGCCGCTCGTTCGCCGTGAAGACGCTGGGCGCGATCGATGGGCGAGCCTCGGAGCGTGAACACACGGTAGTCAATTCGCGCACGCACCGGACCAACCAGTGAGATCTTCACGCCGCCACCAGTGTTGAGGCCGATGTTGGTCTCGGTGGTCGTGCCGAGGCGTTCTCTGTAGACGCCCCCGCCGGTCGTCAGATAGGGCTGCAAGCCCAGGAGCGGAACCGGAGTCTGCACGTACACGTTCCCCATGCCGGTGCGCAACGAGGGCGCGCCCTCCACGAGGTCTTCGACGGTGTCGGAGTACTCGAACTCGAATCCGAAGATGAGCATCCCGGCTCCGAGGGCGAAGCCACGGGTCGTGCGGTTCGTGGGCGCCGACGCGGTGCCGAGAAATACCGTCGCGTCCGCGAATGCGGGTGCCGCGGCGGCCACCAGCGCGCCGGTCAGGGTCAGCAGTCGAAGGAGTCTCATACCGAATGATACGATGGGCCGCGAGCCCGCGGGCTGGCGACCCCGCCGATGGATGTCCATTTGACCGACGAGCAGCAACTGTTGCGCCGGAGCGTACGCGAGTTCGCCGAGGCCGAGCTGCGCCCACACGTCATGGAATGGGATCAGGCCCAGCAGTTCCCGCGCGAGCTCGTGGCCAGGCTCGCCGGGCTGAACCTGATGGGCATTCAGTTTCCAGACGAGTACGGCGGCGCGGCGATGTCTGCCGTCGACTACTGCATTTGCATCGAGGAGCTGGCGCGCGTCGACCCATCCGTCTGTCTGTCCGTCGCCGCCCACAACGGTCTGGGCGCCGCCCACATCTTCATGTTCGGAACCGATGTGCAGAAGCGCATGTACATGGTGCCGCTGACGACAGGGGGTCAGTTGGCCGCATGGGCGCTCACCGAAGCCTCGTCCGGAAGCGATGCCGCGGCCATGCGTACGACGGCGACGCGGGACGGGCCAGCTACACCGGCGCGGCGGCGCTCTGGCAGGGCGAGACGGCCATTCGCGGCAACACGATCCTGCTCGATCAGACCCGCGGGGATCTGCTCGCCACCGGCGCGGCCCGGTCGACGATCGCACTCACGACGGGCACTTCAGTCGGAACAGCGAACGAGATCCGGTACGGCGATGTCACCCGCACGCTGACGTACGAGAGTCCGCCGCCTGTGAAGCCTGTCGCAGTCGTGCCGCCGGCAATCGCACCGCCGCCGGTCCCGTTCGTGCCGTCGCGGCTGAGCGGGCCGCAGGGGGACGTCAGCGCAGCGCGGATTGAGCTCGTGCTCGCGAAGACCGGGTCGCAGCTCGAGCGCCTCGAAGCCTATACCGCCGTGAACGTACGGCTCGATACGCGCGTCGCCACCGGCGATCGGCTCACGTACTTCACGGAAGATGAGCGCTACGTGATCACCGGCATCGCCACCGTCCCGGTCAAGATCGTCGAGGAGTGCCGCGAGACCAGCGGCCGGACCGTCACCTTCTTCAAGTCCACCGAACGCATCATCGTCGACGGCAACGAGGAAGTCCGCACGCAGTCGAAGCGCGGGGGGCCATGCCCGGCGCCGCCCGCGCGTTGATGTCGACCCTCCAGACACACGAGCTCACCAAGTCGTACGGGGGACGCACGGTGGTCCGCGGCGTCAGCCTCGAGGTCGCCTCCGGCGAGGTCGTCGGGCTGCTCGGCCCGAACGGCGCCGGCAAGACGACCACGTTCTACATGACGGTCGGCCTCACGGCGCCCGATGCGGGGCGCGTGATCCTGAATGGCAAGGACGTGACCGACGACCCGATGTACGTCCGCGCGCGGAAGGGGATCGGGTACCTGCCGCAGGAGCCGTCGATCTTCCGCGGTCTCACGGTGGAGCAGAACATCCTCGCGATCCTGGAGACGCTGGATCTCACGTCGGGGGAGCGGAAGAAGCGCCTCGAGGAGCTGCTCGGCGAGCTGAATCTGACGCCGCTGGCGAAAGCCCCGGCCTATACGCTGTCGGGCGGCGAACGGCGGCGCGCGGAGATCACGCGCGCGCTGGTCGTCTCGCCCGGCTTCATGCTGCTCGACGAACCGTTCGCCGGGATCGATCCGATTGCGGTCACCGACATTCAGAAGATCATTTTTCACCTGAAGGCGCGGGGCATCGGTCTGCTCGTCACGGACCACAACGTGCGCGAGACGCTGCGCATCACCGACCGGGCATATATCGTGCACGATGGTGCAATCTTCAGAAGCGGCACGCCCGACTCACTGGCGGCCGACGAGGACGTCCGGCGGATTTATCTCGGGGCGGACTTCCGCTTGGACTAATATGTTTTTTGGTGCCAAGGAGCCGACCCTGACCGTCTGACGACATGGCGATTTCGCAGAAACTGCACACAAAACTCGTCCAGAAGCTGATTCTGACGCCTTCGCTGCAGCAGGCGATCAAGCTCCTGCCGATGTCTACGCTCGAGCTGTCGGAGCTGCTCAACCAGGAGATGGTCGAGAACCCGATGCTCGAGGAAGTCCCCACCGAAGAGCTTCAGCCGGTCGAGGCCGCCCAGGAGAAGCAGGAAGACAAGCCGCCCGACAACAAGGCCGACACCTGGGACGACCAGGATTACGAGTACTTCTTCGGCGACTACCTCGACGACGGGTACCGGCCCAGGACCCCGACGGAAGTGAAGGAACTACCCCCGATCGAGAACACGCTCTCGACGGCCGCCTCCCTCTCGGACCACCTGCTCTGGCAGCTGTCGATGCAGACCGACGACCCGGTCGTGCGGGACATCGGCGAGGCCATCATCGGCAACCTCGATGACGACGGGCAGCTCGTGGCGACGGTGGAAGAGCTGGCGGCGATGGGGCCATGGTCGCTCGAGGACGTCGAGCGGTCGCTGAAGCTCATCCAGGGGTTCGATCCGATCGGCGTGGCGGCGCGCGATCTCCAGGAATGCCTGCTCCTGCAGCTGCGCCATCTCGGGATGGGCGGGACGCCGGCGGAAAAGATCATCACCGAGCACATGCGGCTCCTGCAGAACCACCAGGTGCCGGAGCTGGCGCGCAAGCTCGGGATGTCGATCGACGACCTGAAGCAGCACATCGAGCTGATCCGCCACCTCGACCCCAAGCCTGGCAGCCGCTACAACCCCTCGCAGTCGCAGTACGTGATTCCCGACGTGTACATCGTGAAAGTCGAGGATCAGTACGTGGCGGTGCTCAACGAGGAAGGGCTGCCGCAGCTGCGGATCAGCCCCGTCTATCGGCGCCTCCTCGACAAGAGCGTAGCGGAGAATACCGACGAGACGCGGGCCTACGTGAAGGACAAGTTCCGCTCGGCGCTCTGGCTGATCAAGTCGGTCGAGCAGCGCCAGAAGACGATCCACAAGGTCGCGTCGAGCATCGTCAACTTCCAGCGCGACTTCCTCGATCACGGGATCGAGTACCTGCGGCCGCTCGTGCTCCGCGACGTCGCCAACGACATTGGGATGCACGAATCGACCGTCAGCCGCGTCGTGACGAACAAGTACATGCACACGCCCCAGGGCGTGTTCGAGATGAAGTACTTCTTCCACAGCGGCATCAACAGCCAGTACGGCGAGGCGGTGTCCTCGGTCACCATCAAGCAGCGGATCCGGAAGATCATCGAGCAGGAAGACCCGCGGCGGCCGCTGAGCGACTCGAAGATCGTGAACATCCTGCAGCGCGAAGGGCTCGAGCTGGCGCGCCGCACGATTGCGAAGTACCGCGAAGAGCTCAAGATTCCAACGTCTAACCAGCGCAAAGTCCTGTACTAGGCGGACCTGAAGGTACGCCTCTACGATCGCAGTTATCAACGACGGCTAAACACGCCATGCGCCTCGAACTCACTGGACGACACGTCACCATTACGCCCGCCGTGCGGAAGACGGTCGAGCGGCGCCACGCGCGCCTCGCGCGGCTGCTCAACGACAACATCGTCTCGATGCAGGTCGTCATCACGCGCGAAAAGTCGCGCACGCACGTCGACATCACGCTCCACGCCCGGGGCGATCACTTCCTGCACGCCGCTGCCACCGGCCGCGATCTGCCGGCCGCGCTTGGCGCCGCCACGGAGAAGATCGAGCACCAGGCCCAGAAGCTGAAGAGCAAGTGGACGGAGCGGAAGCGGCAGGGGGTGTCCGCGGCCAAAGCGGGCTCGGCGGCGCCGCGGCCCGAGCGGGCGCGCCGGATCTTCGGCCCGCCTCCGGTGCCGGCGGGTGACGACGCGATCCGGATCGTCCGCGCGCGCCGCTACGCCGTGAAGCCGATGTCGGTGGACGAAGCGGCGCTCGAGGTCGCGGAAGGGCGCGACGCCTTCCTGGTCTTCAGGAACGCGACGACCGACACCATCAACGTGCTGTTCCGCCGCTCCGACGGCCACCTGGGCCTCATCGAGCCCGAGGCGTAAATGTCGCCGCCGGCTGTCACCGTCGGCGGGCTTCTCAGTAGCCGGCCGGAGGCGAGGGGCCTGCCGCTCGAACTGCTCAGCGGCGCCGGGGGCCTGCACCGCGTCATTACCAGCCCTCATATCCAGAAGACCGGCCTGGCGCTCGCGGGGTTCGATGAATACCTGCAGCCGGGCCGCGTCCTCGTGTTCGGCGAGAGCGAAGTCCGGTTCCTCGACGCGCTCGAACACGACGTGCGCTTCCAGGCGCTGGAGGCCGTGTTCACCCACGATGTGCCCTGCGTCCTGATTACCGGCGGGTGGGAGCCGCCGGCCGACCTCCGGCTGGGCGCCGAACGCGCGCAGGTCCCGCTCCTGCGCACGGCCGTCGCCACGCCGCTCGCGATTGCCAAGTTCACCGCGGTGCTCGAGGACGCGCTCGCCGTCCGCGAGGTGATCCACGGCGTCCTGATGGACATCCTGGGGCTGGGCGTCCTGATCGTCGGGGACAGCGGTATCGGCAAAAGCGAGTGCGCGCTGGACATGGTCGTCCGGGGGCACCGGCTCGTCGCCGACGACACCGTGGAGATCCATCGGCGCGGCGACAGGGACGTGATCGGCACCTGCCCGGAGCTGACCCGGCATCACATGGAGGTGCGCGGCCTCGGCGTCATCAACATCCGCGATCTCTTTGGCGTCGCCTCGACGCGCGTGACCAAGCGGCTCGAGCTCGTCGTCCAGCTCGAGCGATGGGACCAGAACCGGGAGTACGATCGCGTCGGGCTCGACGACAGCTACTACGACCTGATTGGCGTGCGCCTGCCGCTGGTCCGGATGCCGGTCGCGCCCGGGCGCAGCGTCGCGATTCTCGTGGAAGTGGCGGTGCGCAACCAGATCCTCCGCGCGAGGGGGCGGCACGCCGCGCGGGATCTGGTGGCGCGGCTGGAGCGCGCGCTGAAGGCGGGCGGCGACGTCGAAGCCGATCCGGACGAGGACCTCGAGCACGGGGGGCACGTGTGACGAGCGCGCGGGTCAAGCGGAACAAGGCCAAGAGCCTGCCGCGGCGGCCCGGCGCCCGCGGCACCCGGCGCTTCGTCATCCTGACGGGCCTTTCCGGGTCGGGCAAGACGCAGGCGATCCGCGCGCTCGAAGACCTCGGCTACTTCTGCGTCGACAACCTGCCCACCCAGCTGATTCCCACGATGGCGGAGCTGTCGACCCGCGAGGACGCCGGGCCCGACAAGGTCGCCATCGTCGTCGACGTGCGCGAGGGCGGCTTCCTGGCGCAGTTCCCGCGCATCTACCGGAAGCTGAAAGCCCAGGGACGCGTGAACCCCACGCTGATTTTCCTGGAGGCCAGCCATTCGGCGCTCGTGCGGCGGTTCAGCGAGACGCGGCGCCCGCATCCGCTCGCCCCCGACCGATCGGTGACCGAGGGGATCACCGAGGAGCGGCAGAAGCTCAATGTCATCCGCTCGATGGCGGACCTCATTCTCGACACCTCGAACCTCACGGTTCACGAGCTGCGCGAAATCTTCATGGGCCTCTCGCGCGACGGCCGCGCGAAGGCGGACATGGTCGTGAACCTGGTGAGCTTCGGCTACAAGAACGGCGTGCCCGTGGATGCCGACCTCGTGTTCGACGTCCGCTGCCTGGCGAATCCGTACTTCGTCGACGGCCTGCGAGACCTGACCGGGCGCGACCAGGCGGTCGTGCGCTACATGCGCCGCGATCCGCCGACGGTGGAGTTCATCGACAAGCTCGCGTCCTTCCTGAAATTTGCGCTTCCGCAGTACGTTCGGGAAGGAAAGAGCTACCTGACGGTGGCCATCGGCTGCACCGGCGGACGGCACAGGTCGGTGATGATTGCCGAGACGCTCCGGAAGTCGCTCGGGAGCGTGAAAGGCGTTCGCCTGCGGGTCAAGCACAGGGATTCCTGATCGTGGTGGGTGTCGTCGTCGTCACGCACGGACAGCTGGCCGCCGAGCTCCTGAACGCGGCGGAGATGATCGTGGGCGACCTGCCGCGGTTCGCCGCCGTGTCGATTGGCTGGCACGAGGACACCAACGATGCGCGCGAGGAGATCGCGCAGGCCGTGGCCAAGATTCAGCAGGGGCAGCAGGGGCCCGGCGTCCTGATCCTCACCGACATGTTCGGCGGCACGTCCTCCAACCTGGCCATGACCTTCCTTGGACAGGACGTCGAAGTGATCACCGGCGTGAACCTGCCGATGTTGATCAAGCTGGCCAGCCTCGAGGAGCAGGCCAGCCTGCTGGATGTCGCGCGCGAAATGCGCGAGCACGGCCGCAACGCGATCTGGGTCGCGTCCGACCTGCTTCGGGGCGAAAGTGCAAACACGAAGAACACGACGATCGCGAAGGACACGAAGCCATAACAAGTTTTCGTGACCTTCGAAGCCGTCGTGGCCTTCGTGTTCAAAGAGAGCGAATGACACAACGTGACGTGGTGGTGTCGAACGAGCTGGGCCTGCATGCGCGGGCGGCGGCACGATTCGTTCATCTCGCCACGCAGTTCACCTCGCAGATCCGGATCGGACGGAACGCGAAGATGATGGACGGCAAGAGCATCATGGGGATCCTGCTGCTCGCCGCGGCGCGCGGCACGATGCTGACGATCACGGCGAACGGGCCGGACGAGGCCGCCGCGATCGACGCCCTGGTGCAGCTCGTCGAATCCGGGTTTGGTGAGGAATCGTGGAACGCCTGAAGGGGATCGGGGTCTCGGCCGGGCTGGCGGTGGGACCGGCGCTCGTCGCCATCCAGCGGACGCAGGTCATCCGGTTTCCGATCGCCGCCCGGCGGATTACGCGCGAGCTCTCGGCACTCGACCGGGCGCGGGCGCGATCGCAGGAGCAGCTCCGGCAGATTCGCGCGCGGGTGGCGGCGCTCAGGGGCGCCGACCTCGCGGCGATCTTCGACGCCCAGATCCTGATGCTGGACGATCCGCTGCTGCTCGGCCGGGCGGCGGCCATCGTGAAGGCGGAGCACGTGAACGCCGAATGGGCGGTCCAGCGCGCCCTCGACGAGCTCGCGGAAGTCTTCAACGACGTCGAAGATCCGTACCTCCACGAGCGAAAGGGCGACCTGCACGACGTGGCCGGCCGCCTCCGGATGAACATGCGCGGCGAAAAGGGAGGCACCCGGGACCTGCTCGAGGACCTCGATACGCCCTGCGTCCTCGTGGCCGACGAGCTGACGCCGTCAGTCGTGGCGCAGCTCAACTGGGACAAGATTCGCGGCTTCGCGACCGACGCGGGCAGCCGCACCTATCACACCGCGATCCTCGCCCGCTCGCTCGGCGTGCCGGCCGTCGTCGGGCTGCACGACATCAGCCGGCGCATCCCGCCGGGCGCGTCGGTGCTCATCGACGGCGACACGGGCGACGTCACGATCGATCCGTCTCCGGCGGACCGGACCGCGGCCGAGGCGCGGGCCCGCCTGTCGAAGCCGGCGCCGGCGGCGCTCGCGCGCTTCTCGGACACGCCGGCGGCGACGCGCGACGGCATCCGCATCTCGCTCCAGGCCAACATCGAGCGGTCGGAGGATGTGGCCACGGCCCTCGCGTCCGGCGCCGAGGGCGTCGGCCTGTACAGATCCGAGTTCCTGCTGGGGGGCGGCCCTCCGGACATGGCGGGGGAGGACGAGCAGTATCACGAGTACCGGCAGGTCGCCGAGCGCATGGCGCCGCGCCCGGTCACGATCCGGACCTTCGACGTGGACGAACGCCAGCTGGCCCGGCCGCTCGTCGATGCGGCCCTCGACGCCCGCTGGTTCGCCGATCCGGGCCGCGCGGGGCACGCCGGCCTGCGGGGCATCCGGTTCGGCCTGGCCCAGCCCGCCATCTTCAAGACGCAGCTCCGGGCGCTGCTTCGCGCCGCCGCGCACGGGTCGCTGCGCATCCTGTTTCCGTTCGTGTCGTCGGCACAGGAGGTACGCGCGGCGCGGGCGCTGCTGGCCGAGGCGCGCGCGGAACTGGAGGCGCGCGGCGTCACCCCGGGGCCGGCGGCGATCGGCATCATGATCGAGGTGCCCTCCGCCGCCTTCACGGCGTCGCTCCTGGCCCGCGAGGCCGACTTCTTCACGATCGGCACGAACGATCTCATTCAGTACACGCTGGCGGTCGATCGCACCGACGAACGCGTGTCCGACCGCTACCAGCCGCTGCACCCGGCGGTGCTCCGGCTCCTCCGGCAGGTCCGGCGGGGCGCCATGCGGCAGGGCATCCCCGTGTCCGTCTGCGGCGAGATGGCCTCGGACCCGCTGCTGCTGCGCCTCCTCATCGGCTGCGGCCTGACGGAATTCAGCATGACGCCCGGCGCGCTGCCGATGGCGCGGCGCGTCGTGCAGGACACCCACGCGGGCGAGATGGCGCACATCGCCGCCCGCGTCTTCACCCTCGGCACGGTCGAGGAGATCGAGCGCTGCCTGCTCGACGCCTTCGGCCGCGCCGGCATAGCGACGACGGTAGCCACTGAATGAGCGAAACACCAGTCACTCGCGTAGACAAGCCGTGGGGCTATGAGCTCCATTGGGCCAGGACGGAGCGGTACGTCGGGAAGGTGCTGCACATCAAGGCCGGGCATGCGCTCAGCCTGCAGTACCACAACATCAAGGACGAGACCATCTACGTTCACAGCGGCCGGATGCTGTTCGAGATCGGGCCCAGGGGAGGCCCGCTCGAGAAACGGGAGATGCGGCCCGGGGATTCGGTACACGTCACGCCGCTCACCGTGCACCGCATGACGGCCCTCGAAGATTGCGATTTGCTGGAAGTGTCGACGCCGGAGCTCGACGACGTCGTGCGGTTGGAAGATCGGTACGGGAGAGTCCCGGAAGCCTGAATCAGCTGATAGGCGGTAGCTGGTAGCTGGTAGCAAAAGCTCTTGCTGCCGGCCACCGGCTACGAGCTACCGGCTAAAAGGGGATGTCGTCGTCGGTGATCGGATCCATCGGCGGCTCGTCGGGCGCTCCCGCCTGATGCGAGGCGCCGGCGCCGCGCTCCATGCCGCCGCTCCGCCCGCCGCCGCCACCGCCGAGCAGCGTGATGCGATCGGCCTTGATTTCAGTGGTGTAGCGCTTGTTGCCTTCCTTGTCGTCCCACTGGCGCGTTTGCAGCCGCCCCTCGACGTAGATCTGCTTGCCCTTCACCAGGTACTCCTGGAGGCTCTCCGCCTGCTTGCCCCAGAGCACGATGCGGTGCCATTCGGTCTTTTCCTGCTTCTGGCCCTGCTTGTCGTTCCACACTTCGGTGGTCGCGAGGTTCAGGGTGGACACGGCGGCGCCGCCCGGCGTGTACCGCAGCTCCGCGTCGCGCCCCAGGTTGCCCACCAGGATGACCTTGTTCACGCTGCCCATTCGATGACGTCCTTCCTACGGCGTTGTCCCGATCCGGCTCAGTTGCTGCTTGGCCAGGCGACCCTCGTCGCTGTCGGGGAAACTCTTGGCGACCGTTTCCCATGACGCGCGCGCGGCGTCGATCTGGCCCGCCTGCTGCTGGGCGAGACCGCGCTTGTAATACGCCGTGGGGACGGAGTTGGTGCCCGGATAGTTCTGGATCACCAGATTGTATGCGGCAATCGCCTCCGGCCACTTGTTCTGCGAGTACTGACTTTCGGCGATGTTCAATTGCGCGTCGTCGGCCTGCTCGGAGCGCGGGAACGTGCGAAGAAACGCCTCGAACCCGTTGATCGCGCTTGCATACTGGCCGGCGAAGTAATCCGCCCGCGCGGTGTCGTACATGCGCGTCGGCGACAGGCCGGCGGTCGACGGCAGCGGAGTCGGCGCGGGCTGCACCGCGACCGGCGCCGGTGCCGGCGGCGGGGCGTTCGGATCGACCGGCGCGTTGGGATCCACCGGCACCGGCGGCGGCGCCAGGGCGGCCTGCTGCAGCGCCTGCAGCGCCTGCACCGTCAACCGCATCGCTTCGAGCTCCTCGCTGAGCGACCCGATGCGGACGTTCGTGTCGTTGGACCGCTCGCGAATCACCTGGACGCCTTCGACGATGTTGTCGATCGTGAGCTTCTGATCCGCGAAGCCCTTCCGCGTGGCGTCGTTCGCCTGGTCGAGCCGGGCGTTCAGCGCCTTGATCGACTCGGCGAGCGCCTGGTTGAGGGCGGCCAGCGTGATGGCGAGCTGCTGCGTCTGTTCCTGCAGCATCCGGACGTCGGCGGTCATCTGCTGGTGCTCGCGGTTCTGGGCGCTGGCCGGCGTGGTCATCATCGACGCGAGCAGCAGCACCAGCGCGAAAGTAAGACTTTTCTTCATGTTGACCCTCGTCGTGGGGCGAGCCCTGTCAGGCTCGCCACGCGGACCTGACAAGGTCCGCGCCACGTACAAGCATTATTTCGATGTAATCACAAAATGCGCGCGGCGGTTGCTCGCCCACGCCCGCTCGTCGTGCCCCAGGTCGAACGGAAACTCCTTGCCGTAGCTCACAATCCGCACGCGGTCCCCGGGAATCCCGAGCGACATCAGGTACGTCTTGACCGCGACGGCCCGGCGCTCGCCCAGCGCCAGGTTGTACTCGGTCGTCCCGCGTTCGTCGCAATGTCCTTCCACCGTGACCATCCACGCCGGGTACTTGCGCATGATCGCCGCGTTCGCCGTCACCACCGCGCGCCCCGCGTCGTCCAGCTCCGCGCTGTCGAGCGGAAAGTACGCCGGCTTGAACGGCGAGTCGCGGTTCAGATCCTCGATCGACCGCGCACTGATGCCGTCTTCCGCGATCGCGACCGGCTCCGGCGGCACCGCCAGCGCCTCGGTCGTCGGAGGCGGCGGCTGGGGCGCCGGAGTGGCCGCCACGGGCGGTCCGGCCGGCGGCACGGGCTGCGCCACCGGTGGTTGCCGCTTCGCGCATCCAGCCGCCGCAGCCGTCAGGCTCAGCAAGACCAGCACCACACCGGCTCTCGTCGTCATCCCGCGTATTTCCCGCTTCATTTGCCCGATCGCCGTCGTTGTGCCGATGGCGCCTCTTGGATGGATTGGAGTTTTTGCCACTAGTTCGACCACGAGGGAGTGAAATTACTGCCATCCCGCGTGACCTGCTTGACGCCGCGGCCGTCGCGGCCAATCGTGAAGATCTGGACCCGGCCCGCCCGCGTCGACGTGAACGCGAGGTGCCGCCCGTTCGGTGCGTACGCGGGGCTTTCGTTGCTGCCTTCGCCGAAGGTGACCTGCCGGGTGGTCCCGGTGGCCAGGTCATAGATTTTGATGTCGTACCCGGGCCCGGTGCGTGCCGCAAACGCGATCTCGTTGAACGGCGCCGGCGACCAGGTGGAACGGTCGGCGTACGACTCGCTCGTCGTCAGACGGCGGAGGTTCAAGCCGTCGGCGCCGATGATGTAGATCTGCGGCGTGCCCGCGCGATCGGACGTAAAGGCAATCTGCGTCCCGGTCGGCGACCAGGTGGGCGTCGTGTCGATGGCCGGGTGGTTCGTGATCCGGCGCAACCCGGACCCGTCCCGGTTCATGACGTACAACTCAGGGTTCCCGTCGCGGTTCGAATTGAAAACGATTCGCGTGCCGTCTGGCGAGTACATCGGCAGCCAGTTCTGGGTGCCTCCCTTGGTCGGCTCTTGCTGGAGGCCCTCGTAGATCAGCGCAATGAACAGGTCGGGGTAGCCGCGGCGATACGACGTATAGGCGATGGCTCGGGCGTCGGGCGACCACACCGGAAAAATGTTGAGCTGACGGTTCGTCGTGATGCGGCGGGGATTCGCGCCGTCGTAGTCGGCCATGTAGACCTCCTTGACGTCGCGGTTCTCGGCAGTGCCGACCATGCGCTCGCGGTTCCGGTCGGAGGAGAACGCCAGCTTGGTGCGCGCCACGCCGCGGAGCGCGCGCTGCTGCTGGTGAATCTCGTCGGCGATCGTGTGGGCGTAGAGCCGCGGGTTCGCGGCCGTCCCGGTGTATTCCTTCGAGAAGACCGACTGCTGCGTCCGGATGTTGAAGAGGCGGACCTCCACGCGCACGTCGTTCCCCGTGCGCGACACGGCGCCGAACACGACCGCGTCGGCGCCGAGCTCGCGCCACGCGGCGAAGGGCACCTGGTCGGGCGTCCGGGCTGCCGGAATCGTCGTGTACGTGTCCCGCGGGATCAGGTAGAACTCGCGCTCGAACGCGAGGTCGTCGAACAGCACCTGGGTGATTGTTTTCGCGGCGTCGGCCGCTTCGGGGCTCGCGGCCACGAAGTCGGGGACGGCGTAACGCGGCGGTGTTCCGGGGTCGCCGCTGATGACGACGGCGATCTCGGAGGGTTGTTGCGGCGCGGGCTGCTGCCCGCGCACAACTCCCAACTGCCAATTCCCAACTCCCAACGCCCAACTCCCAACTCCCAACACGAGCGCAAGTACGACTGGTGTCCAAACGTGACGCCTTGGGAGTTGGCTTTTTGGGAGTTGGGAGTTACAAATGTTCATCTCTGATACTCGAATGTTATGTGGACGGGGAGCGTCGAATTAGGAAACTGCGGGGGAAGCTCCGGGAGCCGGGTGATGAGCAGCGCGCGCTCGGCGGCCAGGTCGAGCGCCAGGAACCCGCTCGGCCGCTCGACCTTCACGCCCTGAATGGTTCCGCCGCGGTTGATGATGAAGTACATCACCGTGGACCCGCGGACGCCCTGGTTCTGCTGCCAGTTGCGCTGGATCAACGTCACCATCTGCTCGATGTATTCCGGGCAGCAGAAGTTGGCGACGTCGAGCTGGACGCCGCTCCCCCCGCCGCCGCCTGCTGACAGCCCGAAGCCCTGGCCTTTCGCGCCCGTTTCCGTGCGCGTGACGCCTGGCTGCGGTTCTTCTTCTTCCTTTGGTTTTGCGGGCGGCCGCCGGCGCGTTTCCGCTGGCACCACGCGCTCTGCCGGTTTCGGCGGGGGCGGCGGCATCGCCCGCGGCGTCGCCTCCGGCGGGGGAGGGGGAACGGCCCGCCCGCCCAACTGCGTCATGCCCGTGCGCGGGCCAACCGGCCCAGACAGGCTGATTGTCATCACCGTGCGCGGCGCCTCGGCCTCGACGTGCCAGTCCAGCGGCCCGAAGAGCAGGAATCCCACGATGGCGCCGTGCAGGATGAGCGACCCGACGAGCATGGGATTGAACGGCTCACGCCGTGCCCGCCGCGCCACGATGACATCGGTGACCTCGGTCATCGCGTGCCCGGCAGGTCCGTGATCATGCCGATGTTCAGGATGCCCCCATCTTTCAGCCCGTCGATCACGTCCATCAGCTCCTGATACGTGATGCCGCCGTCGCCGCGGAGGTACACCGTCTTGTCCGTGCGGGTCAGCATGAGCTGGCGAATGCGCTCGGCAAGGACGTCGATCCGGATCGGCTCCTTGTCGATGAACACGCGGCGATCGTCGCTGAACGACTTGGGCACATCCAGGAAGACGCGTTCGCTCGAAATCTCGGTCGATCGGCCGGCCACCGGCAAATTCACCTCGACGCCGCGCTGCAGCATCGGGGCCGCCACCATAAAGATGATCAAAAGCACCAGCATCACGTCGACCATCGGGACGACGTTGATCTCCGACAGGGTGGGCGCCACGCGGCGTCCCCGCTGATGGCGGCCGCCGGCGTTGGGCGCCGAGGACATGACCTTGGGCATCGGGCTATGTAACCGTCTTGTTCTTCCGCGGCTTACGTAAAATTCCGCTCCGCGATGTTCAGGAACTCGAGCGCGAAGTCGTCCATCGCCGCCGAGAATTCCTTCACGCGATGCGTGAAGTGGTTGTAGAAGACCAACGCCGGAATGGCCGCGAAGAGGCCTGCGGCGGTGGCAATGAGCGCCTCGCTGATGCCGGGCGCCACGACGGCCAGGTTCGTCGAGCCGGTCGCGCCAATGCGCTGGAACGCAATCATGATGCCCACCACCGTCCCGAACAGGCCGATGAACGGCGTGACGCTGGCCGTGGTCGCCAGGAACGTCATGCGGCGCTCGAGCTTGTTCACTTCGTTCGTGGCCGCGCGGATCAGCGCGCGGTCGACGCCGTCGAGGCTCTTGAGGATTGGACGCGTACTCGTCGTGGGTGGATTGGCGCTCGGCGTCGCCGTGGCGCCGGCGCCCGGATTCGCCACCCGGAACTGCGCGTTCATCTCCGCGTAGCCCGCCTGGAAGACGCCGACGAGCGGCGTGGCCCCAACCGTGGGACAGACGGCCTGCACTTCGGAAAATTTGCTGCTGCGGCGAAATGCGTCGAGGAACCGGGCCGTGTCGCGCTCAGATGCGCGGAATGACCAGAACTTCTGAAGGATGATCGCCCACGACGCGATGGAGAAGAGCACCAGGATGATGAGCACGGCCTGGTTGATCGGCGTGGTGTCCGTGACAATCCGGATTACATCGCCGCTCCCGGCAAACGGAGTCTCTTCACCCTGCACCTGCAGGAGGAAAAGGGAGCCAAGCGTGCGCAACGAAGCCTCCGATACATCGGCAGTGCGCCCTGGGACAGGCGCAGACAGGCGAGCGTAGCACGCGACCCAAAATCCTGTCAAATATATGATACGATGGAAGTTCCGCCCGCATGCTCCGCTTCCTCCGCATCCGGAACCTTGCGGTCATCGAGGCTGTCGACGTCGAGTTCGAGCCCGGGTTCAACGTCCTCACCGGCGAGACCGGCGCGGGCAAATCCATCGTCGTGGAGGCGGTCGGACTGCTTCTCGGCGCGCGCGCCTCGGCGGATCTCGTCCGCACCGGCGAGCCGCACGCGGCGATCGAAGCCATCTTTGAACATGATGACGGCGAGCTCGTTGTTCGGCGCGAGCTGACGAGCCAGGGGCGGAGCCGATCGTTCATCAACGGCGCGCTGGCCACCGCGGCGGCGCTTCGCGACCTGTCCGCGCGCCTCGTCGAGCTGCACGGCCAGCATGAGCACCAGGCCCTGCTCGATCCGCTCACGCATCTGCCGCTGGTCGATGCCTACGCGGGGCTGACCGATCTCGCGGCGCGCGTGGCCGGCGCGTGGTCGCGGGTGCGGACGCTCCGGGAGCAGCTCGAGCGCTCGCACATGGACGCGCGCGAGAAGGCGGCGCGGCTCGACCTGATCGCGTTTCAGCTTGGCGAGATCGAGAAGGCCTCGCCGAAAGCGGGTGAGGACGAGACCCAGGCCGCCGCGCGGCAGGTGCTCGCGAGCGCCGAGCGGATCCAGACGCTCTGCGAGGAGAGCTACGCTGCGCTGTACGAGAGCGACGGCGCCGTCCTGGCATCCCTCGGCGGCATCTGGAGGCGCGTCGCCGAACTGGCGGCGATCGACTCGCAGTTTTCCCCGCACGTCGAGGCCCGTGACGGCATCAAGTCGCAGCTGGAGGACCTGGCCTTCTTCCTCCGACGCTACGCGGACGGCGTCGATGCGTCGCCTGGCCGGCTCGAGGAGGTCGAAGAGCGGCTGGCGCTGCTCGAGCGGCTGAAGCGGAAGTACGGGCCGACCCTCGACGAGGTGATCGAGCGGGGGCGTTCGCTGGCCGAAGAGCGCGAGCTGCTCACCGGGGTTGGCGAGCGGGCCGAGGACCTCCAGAAGGCGCTCGATGCGGCTGAACGTGCCTACCTCGAGGCCGCCCGGGAGCTCTCACGCAAGCGTCGCAGCGCCGCAGGCAAGTTCGCGCGAACGCTCGAGGGGTTGCTCGCGGAACTCGCGATGGAGAAGACGCGTTTCGAGATCCGCTTCAACGCCGCCGAGCCGGGCCCCGAGGAGTGGAGCGATCGCGGCATCGACAACGGCGAGTTCTACGTGTCGCCCAATCCGGGTGAGGAGCTGCGGCCGCTGGCGCGGATTGTCTCCGGCGGGGAGCTCTCGCGCGTGATGCTGGCGCTGAAGACGATGACGTTAAATGGGGTCGGAGGTCATTTTTCGGAGACAGTGTCCTCGAAAAATGACCTCCGACCCCATTTAACGCTGATCTTCGATGAGGTCGACGCGGGGATCGGCGGACGGGTGGCGGATGTCGTGGGCAGCCGGCTCCGGGCGCTGGGCGATCGCTTCCAGGTGCTGTGCATCACGCACCTGCCGCAGATCGCGGCGCGTGGGACGACGCACTTCCAGATCGAGAAGCACGTGCGCGGGAAGCGCACGGTCACGTCGGTGGAGCGCCTGACCGGCGCTGGACGCGTGGAGGAGATCGGACGGATGATTGGCGGCGCCGCGATTACGGATGCGGCCCGGGCGACGGCCCGCGACCTCCTCGGCGATTTGGCGGGTCCGCTTCGCGGA
>Ga0209640_10002303_pt1 | contig 16604 bp, 16 predicted proteins | sample RifCSP10_1_FD_184018 | JGI IMG/M metagenome (GOLD analysis project Ga0209640, IMG submission 184018) | Soil microbial communities from Rifle, Colorado - Rifle CSP2_sed 10_1 (SPAdes) (version 2) | ecosystem: Environmental > Terrestrial > Deep subsurface > Rock core/Sediment | place: Rifle... | reverse complement strand
CTAAATCCCCCTCTATCCCCCTTTACCAAAGGGGGAGAAAGGGGGATTTGAGGGAGGATAGGGTGATTATGGTAATTTTCTTTTTTCCTTCACTATAGAAGCTCACAACTCAAAACTTTTCATCCTTTGACCGCCCCCGCCGACAAGCCCCGGACGATCCGGCGCTGGAAGATCAGGGTCAGAGCGATCAGCGGCAGCGTGGCGATAGTCGACGCGGCCGCGATCTCTCCCCAGGGCATCGTGTACTCTCCGGGAAAAAGCGCGATTCCCACAGGAAGGGTCTGGAGCGCCGGGTTGGTGAGGATCAGAAGCGCAAAGAAAAACTCGTTCCACACATGGATAAAGACCAAAATCGACGCGGTGAAAAGGCCGGGCGCGGCGAGCGGAAGCACCACTTTCCACAACGCCTGCGCCCGAGTACACCCGTCGATCATCGCCGCCTCCTCGACTTCATAGGGCAATTCTTTGAAAAATGTCGCCAGGATCCAAACCGCCAACGGCAGCGACAGCGCGATATAAGCGGCGACGATGCCTTGATACGTGTTCAGCCAACCGAGAGTGTTCAGGATCCTCCAGACCGGACCGGCGATGGCGATCTGAGGAAACATCGAGATCGCGAGCAGGAGCATGAGATAGATGCGGGTCCAGGAAAGCCGGAATCGGGTCAACGAGTACGCCGCGAAGGAGCCGATCGCGATGCTGATCAGGGTCGTCAAGCTGGCGACGATGGCGCTGTTGCGCATATACCGCAACAGCCCATAGTCCCGAAGCGCCGAGAGATAAAAGCCCCAATGAAACTCAGGAACGATCTCGGGTGGTATCGCCGTGACCTGCGCCGGGCTCTTCCAGGAGGTCAGCACGAACCATAGATAGGGCACCAGGCTGAAGCCGCCGATAAGCACCCACCACACCGGCTGTAAGGCATTTTGCCTCATCGTCCCGGCCTCTCCAGGACGCGCGCCCCGAGAAGGCGAATGTAAAGCAGAGAGAGCAACAGGGCGGCAAAGAACACCACGACCGAGATCGTCGATCCGTAGCCGATCATCCCTTCGGCAAAGGTCTTCTTGTAGCCATAGAATTGGAGGACGTTCGTCGCATCCGCAGGTCCTCCCTGCGTCATGACGAATACGAGATCGAAAACCCGCAGCGCATCGATGGTCCGAAAAAGCAGCGCCAAAAGCAGAGCCGGCTTGAGCAATGGCAGCGTGATGTGGCGAAGCTGCTGCCACAAGGTCGCCCCGTCGATGCTCGCGGCCTCGTAGAGCTCGTCGGGGATGGTCTGGAGCCCCGCCAGGATAATGAGCGCCGCAAAGGAGCTCGTCTTCCAGACGTCCGCGACCATGATCGCGATCAGAGCCAGATAAGGCTCGGCGAGCGGCGCGACGTAAAGATGGGTGGCATCGCCGAAAAGGAAAAAATTGACGAGACCATAGCGATCGTTGAAGATAAAGCGCCACATCTGCGAGGAGACCACGGTGGGGATCGCCCACGGCACCAGGACGACGGCCCGCAGCAGGGCCCGACCCCGAAAAGACTCGTTCAGCACCAAAGCCATGAATAGCCCCAAGAGGACTTCCACCGGCGCGGTCACGGCGACAAAGAGCAGCGTCGTAAGAAGCGATTTCATCGCGACCGGATCGGTGAGGAGGTCGCGGTAGTTCTCCCAGCCGACGAATTTTTGCCCGAGCCACGGGAGCGTGAGAATCATGCGGTAAAGGCTCAGACGAAAGGATTCGAAAATAGGGTAGATCGAGAACAGCAGCACGAAGACGAGACTCGGCAACACGTAATATAGGGCAACGCGTTGGGCCTCCCTCATGGACGGACCCCCTCGCGCAAGAGATCCAAAACCCGATCCATGTCGCGGGAAGCGAGGCGCGCTAGAGACTCGATGTTGGAGTCCCGAAGCGCGATGGCCGAGCTGAAGAAGCGCTGCATGACGTTGGAGAGTGGCACGTAAACCGGCGTGCGCGGCCGCGGAACCGCATGGACAAAGGTCTCGAACTGGGATTCGAACTCGGGCCGCTTCTTAAGAACGTCCGGGTCGCGATAGAGCGCCCTGCGTGCCGGCGCCCGGCCCGCGTAGAGCGCGATGCGCTTTTGCATCTCAGGGCTCGTCATGAAGCTGACGAATTTCCATGCCAGATCGGGCTTGCGCGAAAACCGGCTGATCCCCAATTGCCAGCCGCCGAGAGTGGAAACGCTCTTCCCTCCTGGAAACGCCGGCAACACCGCCATGCCCACCTTGCCGACAACGCGCGACCGCTGGGGGTCATTGGCGATCTCCCACGCATACGGCCAGTTGCGGTGAAAGACGGCTCGTCCCTGGGCAAACAACGCAAGCGACTCGGGCTCCTGATAGGCGAGCACGCCACGGTGCGAGATCTCCCCGATGATCCGATCGCGAACGAATTGGACGGCCTCGATGGCCTCGGGCCGGTGAAGAGCTCCCCGAAGCCCATCGTCGTCCCACAGCGATCCCCCGTTGCTCAGAATGTATTCCATCATGTTGCAGATCAGGCCCTCGTATTGTTTGAACTGGCCAGAGAATCCGGTCAGTTGCGGGTCCTTGGCTTTCGCCAGGACGGCTTTGGCCTGGGCGACCAGTTCGGGCCACGTGCGCGGCGGCGAAAAGCCGTATCGGGCCAGGAGATCCTTACGGTAGTAGAGCATACCCGCGTCGATAAAAACCGGGACGCCATAGATCTGCCCCCGGTAAGTGTCGGCCAGTATCGGTGCGCTGAGAAATTTTTCCCGCTCACCGGCCGGAAAGAAACGATCCAGCGGCAGGGCCCAACCTGCCGCAGCAAACTCTGCCGGCCAGATGACGTCCATGAAAAAGACATCCATCTCGGGGTCGCGATTTTTGAGCTTCTGGGTGACCAGGTCGTGAAATTCCGTCGAGGAATGAGGACCGATTTCGCGAACGATCTTCAGCCCCGGATGCTCCGCCTCGAATGCGCGGATCGCTTCGTCCCAGACCTTTGGAAATTGCGATTTCCAGGTGACAAAGCGGATCTCGGTCTCTGCGAAGACAAACGAGCAGGAAAAAAGAACAAAGAAAACCAAGACGGTGATAGCCATTCCCTGGGATCTCAATAGGGGTCTGGGATAGCCTCTGCCAAAATTTTCTCGACCGCCTCTCTCCAGCCATAGGGTCCGATGCCTTGAGTGCGCTCGATGCCAGGAATGGTCCTCAGCACCTCGGAATCCCAAGACCCGTCCGGATTTCTGACCAATACCGGACGATCAACAGAGCAGAAAAGAGAGAGATCATTGGCTGAATTCCCTAGGCCTACAGTCAGAATCTCCGGGCTTGTTCGCCGGTATAGATTGAGAAGAATTTTTGCTGCCTTCCCTTTGTCGTGGTTGCCGGTCAGGTGAAAAAAGCGATCACCTCGGGTTAGAGAGAACCCTTTCATTCTTAAGTCTGTAAAGAGTTGTTGACAATCCTCCTCTTCCACCAGAAATGGCTCGTCGTATTCCCGTTCGAGGGCTAGGCTCGCCGCGTTGCCGGTCAAGCCCGTCAACGCGGAGATTTCATCGGGGCTCAGCATGCTAAGCGATTTGATCTTAACCTGAAATTGTTGGGCCGTCTCCATTAGCACCTGGTGCAGTTTCAAGACGTCGGTGCCCAACTCTAGAACTTCAAAGGATCCTTTGGGTTTTACCCCTTGAAGGGGGAAGGGAAAATAACCCGGCGGCAAACAGATCGCCCCTCCACTTTCGGCTATGAAGGGGTCCATCAGACCCAACTCCTGCCAGAGCAGAGAAATCTCGCTCCGAGTTTTGCTGGAGCAGAGGATCAAAGGGATGTCCAGAGATTTAAGCTTCTCGATAGCCGGTAGACTGGCATCATAGCTGTAGGTCTCCTGATCTAGAAGAGAGCCGTCCAAGTCCGTAATGATGATAAGCCGGGGTACAGTCAATGGATTCCTTCTGTTTTGTCGGACGAGACCTCTTGCCTCCTGGCTTGATATTCCGGGATAGAAACCATCGGCGGCCGCTCATGGTCCCGGATCTCTTTGACCTCCAGGGCGTAGCCCTGCTGCCGATGCTTGATGAGCTTCATGCTCTGATTAATCTCTTCCAAAAGCTTGATCATACTTTTCTCTTCCAACCTCTGGACGAAAACCTGGATGATGGCGAACGACATCTGGCTCAGAGCCGATAACGTTTGGTTGCGGTGGATACGCTCCTCTAAATCAACCTGGGCAATCGCGCGCAGGCCAAACTCGTTGAACAGATCGATTAAGAGCCCTGTCTCGACACCGTAGCCGGTAAAGAACGGCACACGCTCAAGGGCCCCTCTCCGGCCGCCATACTCCCCGGCTAAGGGTTGGATGATACCTGAGAGTTCCGGAAAGAAAAGGTTTAAAAAAGGCCGCGCGGTAAGCTCCGTGACCCTCCCCCCGCCTTCGGCATAGATCACCCCTTCTGCCTTGAGCGGACGGCGGTAAAACCCCTTGACGTATTGGATCTCGGGCTCTTTAAGCAGGGGACCCAAGATGCCATAGACAAAGCCCGGGTGAATGTTCTTGATGTCGGTGTCAATCCAGACAACGATATCCCCATTCAGAACATAGAGACTTTTCCACAGAGCCTCCCCCTTACCACGATAGGAGCCATACTGGGGCAGTATCTCCTGGTGGACGTAAACCGGTATGCCGAGATCTTCAGCGATTCTCACCGTTTCGTCAGTGGACCTGGAATCGATGAGCACAATCTCATCCAAAAGCGGGCACTCGTCAAAGAGTCTTTCTTTAACCGTCCGGATAATACTTCCCACGGTCTCGGCTTCATTCAAAGCCGGCAGCCCCAGGCTAATGGTCAGGCCTCGTCTTTCTTTAAGCTCTACCAACTTCTTGAGATCGTTAAATTCCGTTCTGTGGAAGCTATTCTCGGCGAACCACTTATCCACCCTTTCGGATAAGGTTTTCGGTTTCACCCATAGCTCGCTGGAGAGGCCGGAAGGAAATGGCTGGGGGGTCTTGACGACTAGCAATGGCTTCTCCGTCTCCCTCGCTATATGCTCGACAATAGGCGCCAAGAAAAAGGCCCGAGGCTCAGTACTCGCCCCTGCTCCGACAATGACCATGTCATGTCTTTTGGACTCCTCGATGATGATACTCTGGGGATCTCCCTGGACGGTTAAGAGGCGTTTCACGTGCGGGTGGAATCGGAGCTTCTGTAGAAAAGAGCGGTAGAGTTGACCCCCAAACTCAGGAGCTGGAAATCGCTGCTCGCAGTGGAGAACCGTCACCTCTGCGTTGAGGGATACTGCCAGCCGGCTTGCAATCTCGAGAGCAAACTCTGCGTAAGGACCGCCGCGAACGGGAAGAAGGAGGCGTTTTAAGTCTGAGAGATTTTCCGCCCGCACGACGATAGAGTTACAAGGAGGATGATCTAGAAGGCGGTCGACCGTGGACCCGAAGAAACGATCCTCAGAAGCGGTGAATCCCTTCCACGGCAACAAGAGGAGATCACAGGATTCCTCTTTTGCAGTCTCCGCAATCCCCTCTGACAGACGGTGAGAAACCCTCACCAGGGTCTTGAGCTCCACTCTATCATCCCACAAATGAGATTTAAGCTCCTCTAAAACAGCCCGGTAACTGCGCGCCTCCTCCGTTCCCTCACTCAGCGAGGTCTCTTCTGGGATTCTGACCACGCTAAGGGCAAGAATTTTGCCTTCCGGCGGGAGCAGGGCCGCCGCCAGCTCCAGATAAGGCGCCGCATTGGCAGGATCGGTGATAGGGATAAGAACCTTATTGATCAACTCCATGGAGTAGCTTTATTACGACAAAATTTAAGGTCTCCAGCCCTGTAGAACTTTTTGGAAAAATCCTTTTTCCTCAGGCTCTTTTCCTTCACGCTCCCACACTTTTAGTAAATAGTCCTTTTCTCTCTCGAAAACCTCGGCCTGTTCTTCAACTACCTGCTCGGACTCTACGCTCTTCATCTTGGCAGCCTCGTTGACAAAAGAAGCAACCCTTCCGTGATAGAGAGGGCTGATGACATCGATCAGTTTCGCGCGGTTTTTTGGCCAATGGTGAAAGGTAGCGGCAAGCTCATAGAGAACCTTGGCCCAGGAGTCCACGGGGAAAAGGAAATCTTTGGTTTCAGCACTGGCCAACCGGCGCAAGGTTTCATAGCAGGGTGGACTAAGAAGCTCTTTCCAGAGCGTGCCGAAGTGCTGAAAGCCGAGCTTGTAGTTATAGATTAATAGGTCCAGATTCACTTCTATGGGTTCCGGCTCTGAAAACTCCGTGAGACCGAAGGTCTCCACGGGCTCGCTGCCTCGAACCTTCTTCCATATCTCGGCATTTTGCTCCATAAGCGTAAACAGGGTCCAAACCACCTGACGGAACATAGGACCTAAAGAGCTCGCTGGGTCCTTGGGGTCATGGACCTTTACTCCCAAATTCGCCTGGCAAATCCGAAAGCCATGAGTAATAGCATGAGTCGTCATCCAGATATCAATGCCAAAGCGCGCCACATCGGTCATCCAGACATTCTGCCGGATATAGGAGCTAACCGTGTCGTGAGAGAGGCCGAAGTCGCCGCCGATGGGCTGGCGGACTCTCTTCCCGTAGAGGGCTCGAGTGAGGTTATAGACCACGTTATTCGTGATGGTGCCGTCGTACTTATAGCGGGAGTAAATCGGGGCAACAAACTGATAGTCCTTATCCAGCACCGGCTCCAAGAGGTATTTCACCCACTCAGGGGTGATGCTCCTCAGGTCGGCATCGACGACAGCACAAGCACGAACTCCCAATTTCTCCACCGCTTCAAAAATGGCGCGGAATGCCGTCCCCTTACCGGCAATCCCGCGATAGATGAAGATAATCTTTTCCTGCCAGGGCATGATTGCTTGCTCACGCGCCACCTCGCGGGTATCGTCGGTGGAACCCCCATCGGAGATCAAGATCACGGATCTTGCCGACTTGTAATGCTTCGCAAGTCCGCTGCTGACCTGCTTAATAACGTTGGCGATGGTGCTCTCGTTGTTGTAGCAGGGAATTCCGACGACGATATCCGCGGCCTCGATCTGCTCAATCCGCTTCGCCAAGTAAGAGCGGAATGCGGTCTCGTAGTTCATAGCAGCTTCCGACTCCATTGTTAACTCCCATGGGAAGGACTTTCAAGCGAGCGTCCTCATCCCTGACCTCCTGGCCCCGCGTTTTGGGAACGGCTATCTGGTTCCGCCTTCATGTAAATTGTACGGATCGGGAATGGGATCGTGATGCCCTCTCGGTTGTACCTTTCCTGCAACCTCTTGATAAACTCATGCTTGATTAAGAAGTTGTCAACGAACTCTCGTGCGCGCAGGATCACTGTGAAGTCGATGCTGGATTGGTTAAAGGTGTGATATCGGATGAACGGCTCAAAGCTCGGGACGCCACCCGGCACTGTTTGAAGGACTCCTTTGCCCACCTCACACGTCACCCTTTCGACCTTTTCTAAATCGCTATCGTAGTGCACTCCGACCTGTACCAAAACCGCGAGCTCGTTTTCCGGTAAGTAATAGTTCGTGATATTGCTTTGTACAAGTTTGCTATTCGGGACCACGACCATATTGTTGGGAAGCATTCTTATTCTTGTACTGCGCCAACCGATGCGATCTACGTATCCTTCCTCCCCGCTTTCCAGGCGCACATAATGGCCCACCTCGATGGGACGATCCGCCTTAATATAGAGCCCGGCGAAGAAGTTCCCCAAAGTATCTTGAAGGGCGATGGCCACCGCCAAACTGCCGATGCCGAGGGTGGTGAGAATAGGAGTCAGTGAGATTCCCAGGTTATCGAGAATGATCATTCCACCGACGGCGATAAGGACGATCTTGGTAAGAATTTCCATCGGGCCCTTGATGCTGCGCATGGCCTCATAGCGGGCCTCCACGTTCCGGAGTATAACCAAGGCCGCTTTGGTTAAGAGAAAGATAGCTAAAAGCAGGCCCGAAAGGGCGAGCAGTCCGTGAGCGGCCCGGAGTACCTTTGGAGGTAAAGGGACCACATCAAGAATCAAGAGAAGACCCCCCACCAGAAGAAGCGGAAAAAGATATCTGTCGACAAGCCGATGAATCCGGTCGTCAAATTCCGTTGCGGTTTTTCGCACAACTCTTCTCAAAATAGAGAGTATGGCAATATTGGCCAAATACGCCAAAATGACTGCCGCAAGGACAATAAGAGGCAACACCACCCAAGGATTCATAGGAATTTTGATGCCAAGCATTTCGGTCATTGTCTTTCCTCACTGATTCGGCCAAGGCTTTCTAGAAAGCTTCTACACCACCAGTAGACATCTCTTTCCTTGACGGCCTGACGGAGCCGCTCCATCCGACGCCGTTTTTCCGTGTCCGGCATGGAGAGGGCAAAATGAATTGCGTCCGCCAATCCCTCAATGTCGTAGGGGTTAACGATGATCGCGTCGGTCAGAGTCCCCGCTGCCCCTGTGAATTCACTGAGTATCAGACCGCCATCTTGCTTTACCCTCGAAGCGACGTACTCCTTCGCGACCAGATTCATTCCATCCCTTAGTGGAGTAATGAGGGCGAGGTCCGCTGCCAGGTAATAGGTCACGAGCTCCTCTATGGGAGAGCCCCGGTAGAGATAGCGCAAGGGAACCCACTTTCGACCGCTAAAGCGTCCGGTGATGCGTCCGATGGCTTCGTCGATCTCGCGTCTCAAGCTCTTGTATTCATCGACCCGGACACGGGACGGAACCGCAATCTGGATCATGCAGACCCGGCCGTGAAACTGTGGATACTTTTCGAGAAAGCGCTCAAAGGCTAACAGTCGCTCGTGGATCCCCTTGGTGTAGTCGAGCCGATCCACGCCGAGGATGATTTGCTCAACCCCCAGTTCTCTGCGCAGCTCCCATGCCTTCTCGGTGATAACAGGGTTTGCGGCCAGCTTATTCCACTTCCAAAAATCGATCCCCACCGGAAAGGCCCCAACTTGGATGACCCGGCCCTCGTACCGGATGGTGCCGCCCTCACGATCCACAGGGGCGTTGAGCACATCCTGGACGCATCGAAGGAAGTGCTCCGCATGTAGCGGAAGGTGAAAGCCGATCAAGTCGCTCCCCAAAAGACCCCGTAAGACCTCCTCGCGCCAGGGAAGGACCCGAAACACGGGAGAGGCAGGAAAAGGGATATGCCAAAAAAAACCAATGGAGAGATTTCGTCGCTCCTTTCTCAATAGGCCCGGCAAAAGGGTCAGGTGGAAGTCGTGAATCCAGACAGGGTCGTGATCGCTCGGACCCTCCATAAACGCTTGAGCAAACTTCTCATTCACCGCCTGATAGGCGCTCCAGTATTCAGCCCGAAAGTGACACCGATCTAAAAAATAGTGCGAAAGGGGCCATAGAACACGATTAGAAAACCCGTGGTAATAATGATTAACCTCTTGGTCCGTGAGGGGAACAGGGCGCAAGGAATACGCCGGTGCCTCTGGGGGAATGCCGACTTCGTTACAGCTGCCCCATCCCTCTCCCCAGGCAATCCAAGTGCCCCCAGCCTGGCACATCATTTCATCCAGAACAGAGACCAGGCCCCCGACGTTTCTCTCGCAGGAGAGCCGTCCGAATCTTTCCTTGAGTTGATAGGGGGCACGGTTGGAGACGATAGCAAGAGCGCCGTTTCGATCTGTCATGCCAGCCTCATCTGCCCCAAGTCACACCTTTAGCCAATCCAGAACCACCCCCCGTGGAAATGGAACATGGAGGGCATAATCAAATAGTCCAAAAAGGATAGCCAGGCAAGAAACGTCAATGCCATACTTATGGGCCATGGTTCTTTCGCTCCCACCTTGAGGTAAAGAAAGGCATTCAACGGAACCGCCGTGGGGAAGCCAAGGAGCCATATGGAGGCAAAAAAACCGACGATCCAGCCGATGATCTCCGAGGTCCGCCGGAAGATGATCGGCCGGTCTTTGTCCGGCTTCTTTGCGAGAGGCAGGCTGCCCGTTCTAAAGTTTGACATCGCTGAGATACATGCCCGATGTCTCCGCAAAAGAAAGCCTGAGATTATAGGCTGCGCCCCAACTCCGCATGACTTCCCTTTCATCAATCCCAACTCCTCCTGACATGTAGGGGAAACCTTGCTCAGTTGCACCCTTGACAATCCCGGGCGGAGATTCCACTGGAGACTGCGCAAAGATTTTTTCAGTCAGTATCCAAGCTGAAAACACTGAAAGGCTCATTGCCACTAGGAACAAAGGCCAGTTCCTCTGTTTTTCTGCCTTATATAGCTTCGTGGTCCCTCCTTCATTCTCTTAGAATTTTGCCGCTGATCCTTAGTGTCTCTGTCCTATTTTCGGTCTTCCTGAGCCTTCGAGCTGCGCGAGTTGCGTCGCTAATTCGGCCATAGTAAGCACCTGTGTATTTGGAGTCAGACGGGCGAGGGTCTCCCTTGGGACGGGGCTTTGAGCGACGCCACTCTGATCAGCGACAATTATAATTTGCATCGAACGACTTATGTCCCTCAGATTAAAGACTGTTTCAGCCAAGTCCATCCCTTTTCCAGTTGAAACAAGCACCACTGCGTCAAAAATGTCACGCCGGGCCTGGGATACCGCCGTCTCCCCGTCTTTCACCTTGACTACCCAACATCCCGCACTAAGAAGACACTTTTCGACTTCATCACATGGATCCGAACAAACAAGCATTATCTTGCCTAAGCTTGAGAGATCCCGTAGGCTCATAAATTGGAGCCTTTATCTCTCCTGCTGTTAACGACAAGTTGTAAGGGATTTGGGGGAGCGGTCTTGCACGCCTTGGCTCTGCGGCGTCTTGCTAGTTGTTTTTGCTTCCAACACATCAACCCCTCACGGAGATAGTCAGCATCAACTCCCAACAACCCGCAGATATTCTCGAAGGAAAAAAACCGATCGCCGTCTTGCTCCAATATCCAATCCTCAGCGTCCCGAAATAGATTCTTACCCCTAGAGTCTCTGGCAAAAACACACTTCTGGAAGCAGGCGACGGCATCCTCCAAGACTGCGACCATTAGCATCCTTTCCGGTTCCAGGTCGCCCTTCCTACAAACGGTCTCATGATACTGAGCAGCAAGAAGGACATCCGGCTGAAAAAAAAGAGGCAACTTTGGTCTCCATTCCCAGGCTTACGCCGTAAAACATGAAAACACCTGTTTTGATCGAAGGAGCAATCGATATGCCAGGAAAGCACTTTTGCTGGAACTACAGGGACTTATAATAGAATGGCGAGAAATAAGGGCAGGCAACCCAAGTAGGCGTGTGCAAAATATTTACAATTTTATGAGGGTCGTCTGACCCAGGAGTAAAGATAATTTACACGCCTCAAGAACGCGAGCGTTTTGGTCTGGCCCCACTGCTTCTTCTCTTGCCCTTTGCTTTTGGTGTCGGTTTCTCAGGTCGAGTCGCTCTCGGCTTCTCGCGATGCTGCTCCTCCCAGATAGCCTCCGCCTTTCGCCAGTGCTCCAAATCGCGCCCGTGCGGGCAACCCTCCTCTTCCCAGATTCGATAGGCAACCAATCGGATTTCTTCCTCGCGGCCCTCATCTCTCTTGAATCTGGAAACGACATTGTCCACAGCTTGCCTCAGTTCATCCCAGGCGCCCTCTATGCCACTCCTGAGGTCTTCCCACACCCCTTCACCTGCTTCTTTTAGCTCCTGGAGTTTCTTTTGTGCAGCTTCCTGTTTGCCACGCAATGCATCGATCTGCTGATGATACGTAACCCTGGCATCGGCCGCCAGCTTCCCCGCCGCAGTCTTCAGTTGGTCGATTTTGCCGCTCCACTCCTTCAGTTGAGCTTCTAATTTCTCCTGATAGTTCTCTTTCAGTCCCATGCCTTTTCTCCTCCCTTGGATCGTACCTGGATGACAAAAAATTGGTACACCCTGGAACAACCCGCTAGAAAAACTGCCCACTGAGACACGAAGGAAACCGAAAAACTACGAGCCTGTACTACCCCACTGGGCACGCAATCTGGATGCCAGGCATCTTAAGTACCACAAATCCAACGTTTTTTGATAAAAGGTCAAAAATGAACACGCGTCACGCGAGTGCACCTGTGCAAAATGTTCACATGATGGGGCAGTCCCCGGCCTTAACAGTGGAGAGAATTTACAGAAAGGTGGGTTGGGCTGAGATCCGGGCAGATCCTAATGCGACTTCAAGAAAAAACCCTGCCAGGCCAGATTGCGCTATAATAGCCCGTATCTCTCCAGTTTGTTATAGAGGGCTCTCCGACTGATTCCAAGAATCGCTGCGGCTTCTTTTTTATTCCCACCGGTAGAGGCAAGAGTCATCCTGATAAACTCTTTTTCAACAGCTTGCAAGGTCATGCCCACACGAATCGGAAACGTTTGCGGATCTGCATTCGTACTCAATCCGGCTGCCTCTCGAATTCTTGCGGGTATCAACTCGGGTGTCAGCTCCTCCCCTTTAACCATCAGGACCGCACGTTGGATCACGTTTTTAAGTTCACGCACATTACCCGGCCAGGGATAACGACGGAGACACCGATAAGTTTCTGGAGAAACTGCGCGGACCTTTTTTTTGTACATCGTATCAAAATAAGAGACGAAATGATCAGTGAGGAGCGTAACAGCCCCTGGCCGACTTCGCAGTGGAGGCAGACCGATACGAAAGACGTCCAGGCGATAATAGAGGTCTTCTCGGAACCGCTTCTGTTGGACTGCTTCTTCGAGATCTTCATTGGTCGCGGCAATAACGCGAACATCGACTTGGATGTCCTTTTCTCCCCCGACTCGACGAAATGTTTTTTCTTCTAATACTCGCAAAAGGCTCACTTGTGCCTTCTCGTCCATGGTGCTGATCTCGTCGAGGAAAACAGTCCCACCCTCGGCTTGCTCAAAGAAGCCACGACGGGTTTCGGATGCCCCTGTGTACGCACCCTTTTCGTGACCGAATAGTTCACTCGCTATTAGCTCCGGGGTCATTGCCCCAGTGTTGACCGGGACGCAGGGTTTGTCTTTTCTCTCGCTCCTCTTGTGGATGGCAGCCGCAACCAGGTCTTTTCCAGTTCCTGTCTCGCCGGTGATCAAGACGGGGATGTCTGTTGAGGCAGCTTCCAGGATCCGCTGAATTACAGCGCGCATGGGCAGGCTGACGGCAATGATGCCTTCAAATTCAACGGGGATTAGTAAATCGGGATGGGCGGCTTCTCCTTCTCCGCGAACGCGTTGCTTCTCCAGGGTACGCTCGATGAATCGGACAAGCTTTTGCTCGTAGCCTGGGCGCTTGATGGTTTGGAACAAGATGCCCTTCGGAGCGTCATAAGCTACGGCCCCGCTTTCGTCCTTATGGACCATCAAGAACCGAGTCCGAGGAGAGTCTTTCGAGAGCGTTTTAAAGACTTCGCCCGCCCGGCTCCTCTCCTCCCTGGACACGTCGGCATCCCAGATCAGGACATCGTAAGCGCCTCGATCGAATTGATCGAGCGCCTTGTCGATGACCGGGACGACGTCGAGCCCGAGTTCCTTGCTGGGAAATCGCCGTCGCAAAAGTCGCTGGATTTCCCCTCGCTTCTCTACGACCAGAAACCTAGCCATGATGAACCTTGCCATTTTTCCCTGCACCCACGGCCGCATAACCTGATCCCCAATGCAAGAATTCCCGGGTAAGCGATCGCGGGTTACCGGCCCCAGAGCTTATACCATAATATTGTTCATAGGCTCGACCAAAGTCGCCGCCAGAGCCAGTGCTACGTGAATGCGTGGCGTTAGAGGGACGGCCGCTTAGTAATGCCTGCCGGTGTTCAAAAAAAGCCGGCAGCACAGATTTGTGAAGATCTAAAGACCCTCTACCGGATAATCTCGGTAAAACCGGCTATCGAGACCGTCGTCTGGTAAAAACCGCCCGGGCGGGAAGGTAACGGTGGAGACGGCTCGTAGCTGAACGGCGCGCTGCCACCAGGGGCAATCTCCTTCTCCACGGTGTGATAGACGGCCCTTCCTACCTCATCGGTCCCCGGCCGAAACTCGTTTTTCCACTGCCAGAGGTGACGGATGAGCAACTGGACGTCGCGAACCGCGTGCTTCGTCTGGTTGACCAGCTCGCCGGAGATCTTCCCGTCCTTGATCGCCACGTTGCGTAAGACAACCACCTCCGCGGCCTTTTCCGCGGGGACGAGAGTGGCCGGGATGGCGGTCTCAGCCTGCAGCCAGGTCATCGCCGCCGTGATTGCAATCGCGCCGAGATGCCGAACCCAGAGTCTCATGTTCTGCCTCACCCCCTTTTTCAGAGTTATAATCTTTACAGGAGGGCTCAGGCAAGGGCTTCGTAAAGAAACCTCGCCATTCCCGCCGGGGTTGGTCAATCAAAGTTAAGACAAACCGACTAAGCCGAATACTTCGTCGGTATGGTGACGCGGAAGGTAGAACCTTTGTCCACTGCGCTCTCCACCTCAACCTGCCCGTGCAAAAGGTCGAGCAGGCGCTGGGCGATGGTGAGGCCAAGGCCCACCCCACCATGAGCTCCGGGAGAGGAGCTTTCAACCTGGCGGAAGGGCTCAAATATCAAGGGCAGAAACTCTTTGGGGATCCCGACTCCGGTATCCCTTACCTCAATCTGGACCGCCTCGCCCGCGCCCAATGCGGAGGCCGCAACCTCAATCCTGCCTTTATAGGTGTATTTGACCGCATTGAAGATGATGTTGCTTAGAATTTCCTTCACCTTGATCTTGTCCGTTTTGAATAGAGGCAGGGGTCCTTTAGCCTCCCAGATTAGCTCGACCTCCTTGCCGCTCAGACCGATGCGGAATAGCAGCTCCAGCTCCTTCCACACGTCCTCGAGCCGAAACTCCTCGACGTGGATGACGAACTGCCCCGCCTCGATGCGAGAAAGGTCTAACAAGCTGCTGATCAGGTTTAGCGCCTCCCCTGAGTTGCGCAGCGCCGTCCTAAGGCTGTCCTTTTGGCGCGGGGTCAGTTCCCCAAGAAAGCCGCCCAGAAGGATGTCTAGATTGCCGATAATGATGTGGATGGGCGTGCGAAGCTCATGGCTCGTCGTGGCGAGAAACTGAGCCTTGACCCGGTTGGCTTGCTCCAGTTTCTCGTGCAGGTTTTTCACCTCGCGCAGAACCCGGGCATTTTCGATCATGATCGCGACCGGAAAGGCGAGGGTCGTCAGCGGTTCGAGGTCCTTCTCACTCCAAGCCCCGGCCTTGCCCTTCGCGACCGTGAGCACCCCGATAAGTTCATCTCTCGCACGTAGCGGCGCGCAGGCGATCGAACGGGCCTTATGACCAGGAAGCTGGTCTACCCGTTCGGAAAAGCGCGGCTCGTGCGCGACGTCGGGTACGACGAGTGGGCTACCGGTCTCGACCACGCATCCGACGACTCCCTCCCCGGGAGACAAGGCGATTCCCTCGAGCTTCCGCACCCCTTGTGCTGGGGCAAAGAGAAATTTTTCATACTGACCCGGGCGCTCGATGAACAGCAGGGTTGAGGCGTCGGCCCCCATCGTCGCGGCAGCAAGACGAAGCGCACCAGCGACGACCTCCTCGAACGGCATGGAGATGCCCATGAGCTCGCGAATCGCGGCAAGAACCTGAGCCTCGCTTTCGGAATGTAGAAGGGCCGGCTCCTCCTTCATGCTTCTCCCTTTCCCAATGCCTGGGAGCGCCGCGTGGCCTGCAAGACTGCCTCCATGACTGTTCCCCTGAACCCTTCCCGTTCGAGAGCGTATAACCCTGCCATGGTCGTGCCTCCGGGCGAGGTCACTTCGTCTTTGAGCTGTCCCAAATGCTTCCCGCTCTCAAGAGCAATTTTGGCTGAGCCGTAAACAGTCTGCAGGGCCAATTTGAGAGCCACCTCTCGGCTGAGGCCCATTTGGACACCGCCGTCCGCCAAGGCTTCGATAAAAAGAAAAACGTAAGCAGGACCGCTACCGCTGAGGCCCGTGACCGCATCTAAATACTTTTCCTCCACGGGCAAGGCAATGCCAAAACTGCTCAAAATCAACCCTACCCTTTCCAAGTCTCTTGCCGTTGCGTGTGCCCCGGCCGCATAGCAGGATGCCCCGGCACCCACCACACAGGGAATATTGGGCATGACTCGCACCACCCGAGCCCCCTCTGCCAAATTGCCCTCAATCCGGGAGAGCGGAACGCCCGCTGCGACCGAGATTAAGAGTTTTGTCCTGCCCAATCTTTCTGCGATTTCTTCAACCACAGGATCCACGATTTGGGGCTTAACCGCAAGGATGACGATATCTGCAAAGTCACACACCTGGCCGTTGTTCGGCGTAACTTTGATCCCTAGCGCTTTGGCAACGGACTGCCGCAAGGGCTTGCTTAAATCACTCGCCATCACTTGATCTTTATGCACCAGCCCTGCCCGGATCACCCCCCGCAGGATGGCCGAGCCGATCTTTCCCGCTCCGATCACCGCGAGCTTCTCCTTCAGCATTGGCCAACCCCTCTGAGCCCAAGTCCCAACCAGCCCATTATTAAACAGAATCCCACGAACTACTCGGATAAGTCAAACTTGCCGATGATGCCTATAGTGAAGGAAAAAAGAAAATTACCATAATCACCCTATCCTCCCTCAAATCCCCCTTTCTCCCCCTTTGGTAAAGGGGGATAGAGGGGGATTTAG
>Ga0209640_10002302_pt1 | contig 16618 bp, 15 predicted proteins | sample RifCSP10_1_FD_184018 | JGI IMG/M metagenome (GOLD analysis project Ga0209640, IMG submission 184018) | Soil microbial communities from Rifle, Colorado - Rifle CSP2_sed 10_1 (SPAdes) (version 2) | ecosystem: Environmental > Terrestrial > Deep subsurface > Rock core/Sediment | place: Rifle... | reverse complement strand
GCACGGCCAGGGTGATCACGCGGGCATTCTACCCTCGGATGATATAATCGCCCGACCTGCGCAATGCGCACCAGCACGCTGGGAGATCTGCTCGACCCGTTGACGGTCGAGGGGGAGCTGTATGAGGCCCAGCCGGACGGAGCGCTTCGGTGTTTCGCCTGTGGTCACCGCTGCCTGATCCGACCGGGTAAGCGGGGAATCTGCCAGGTTCGTTTCAATCAGGAAGGGCAGCTGCGAGTCCCCTGGGGCTATGTCGGCGCCCTCCAGTGCGATCCCACCGAAAAGAAGCCGTTCTTCCATCTTTATCCCGGCTCTGATACCCTGACTTTCGGAATGCTGGGATGCGACTTTCACTGCACCTACTGCCAGAACTGGGTGACCTCCCAAGCGATGCGGGATCCGGCCTCCGACATCTCGGCGGCCGGCCTGCGGGAGGTCACCCCCCACGAGCTGGTCGAATACGGCCGCAAGATGGGCGCCTGGGTGATCGGCTCCTCTTACAACGAACCGCTCATCACCTCGGAGTGGGCAGTAGATGTCTTCCAGGTCGCGCGGGAAGCCGGGTTCACCTGTGTCTATATCTCCAACGGGAACACCACCACGGAGGTCCTGGAGTTCTTGAAGCCGCATGTCACGGGCTACAAGATCGACCTCAAGTCGATGCGGGACAAGACCTACCGCGGGCTGGGGGGCGTGCTGCAGCATGTGCTCGACAGCGTCGAGCGGGTGCATGCGATGGGCTTCTGGTTGGAGGTGGTGACCCTGGTGATCCCTGGCTTCAACGACAGTTCGGAGGAGCTCTGGGATGCGGCGCGATTCCTGGCCGGAATCTCACCGGACATCCCCTGGCACGTCACGGCCTTCCACAAGGACTATAAGCTGATCGAACCGGACAACACGACCGCCGAGATCCTGATGCGGGCCGCCGAGATCGGGCAGGAAGCCGGGTTGCGCTACGTGTACGCCGGGAATTTGCCGGGACAGGTCGAGGACTACGAAAACACCTACTGTCCGACCTGCCGGACTTGCCTAATCGAGCGGCTGGGGTATGTTATCCTGGCCTACCGCCTGACCGAGACGGGGAGTTGCCCGAGCTGCGGAACACGAATCCCCGGCGTGTGGCCGGCCCGTGCCGAGCAGGTCAGGCTGGGGACGAGCGAGGACCTGTACGATCGCCGGCCGCGGCCGGTCATTTGAAAAATCAAAAATGGAAGATTCGGTCAAACTGCTGTTGACCTACGACCCCCTCCCGAAACATCGGGAGGAGTATTTTCGCTACGTGTTGGGGGAGTTTGTCCCGGCCCTCGAGAACCTCGGGCTGACCCTCTGCGAGGCTTGGCACACGGCCTACGGCCAGTACCCGCTTCGCTTGACCGGGTTCATCGCCGAAGATCGGGAGACCCTGGATACGGTGCTGGCCTCGCCGGAGTTCATGGAGTTGGAGAGCCGGCTGCAGGACTTCGTCATCAACTACAGCCGCAAGGTCGTTCCCCAACAACCGCGCTTTCAGTTCTGAGCCTGGCAGTCCCCGTCTAAGCGAGCCGCACCTTCCGACGCTTCTGAGCCCAAGTGCATGTGTTCGAACAGCGCAGGGGGAATAGGCGCGCCGGCATGGTCTCATCGGGGGTCTGCCGACGCCCCGGGCCTCGAGTCGTTCAGGATTATTCTTGGAGTGAGTGTCGTCCTGGGCCGATCCCATTCGTAAGTAGGGTGAGCGCGGGAACCGCCCGCACCAACTTGAGGAGTGCTCATGAGTCAGTACCTGTTGTCTACGTACGCCGTGGAGGGTGAGGTCTCCGGGGCGCCGAGGACGCCCGAGGCGATGCACACATTCATGGAGCGGGTCATCGCCCTCGAAGCCGAGATGGACGCGAGCGACACGTTTGTCTTCGGTGGCGCACTCCATGGCCCCGACGCGGCGACCGTTGTCCGCGTGAGCGACGGCGATGTGGTGATGACTGACGGCCCGTTCGTTGAGTCGAAGGAGCACATCGCCGGGTTCTACATCATCAACGCGGACGACCTCGATGCAGCCCTGGCCTGGGCTGGCAAGGTCGTGGCCGCACTCAACCATCCGATCGAAGTCCGCCCGTTCCGTGCGACCGGACGAGTAAAGGATTCCGTGCCACCGGGCGCGTGAGGGCGTGATCCGAACTGTCGGCGGCCATCAGGAAACGACCGATGTTGAGCGCGTATTCCGCGAGGTGTACGGCCAGGCGGTCGCAACCCTCATACGCGTCTTCGGCGACATCACGCTTGCCGAAGACGCCGTCCAGGACGCGTTCGTCGTGGCCATTGACCGGTGGCGGAGCGAGAGTATCCCTCCCAACCCGGCGGGGTGGATCGTGACCACCGCAAGAAACCATGCCATTGATGGCCTCCGCCGCCTGGCGCGGGGCCGGGAGCTCTATGAACAGCTGGCTGCAGTCGCAAGCGCGCCGCGCGGCCGCGGCGACGACTGGGAAGAGGGCGGGCCGGTAAGCGACGACCATCTCCGACTTATCTTCACCTGTTGCCATCCGGCGCTGCGAACGGAGCACCAGGTGGCCTTGACGTTACGACTGCTGGGGGGCCTGAGTGTGGATGAGGTGGCCCGCTCGTTCCTGGTGAGCGAGTCGGCGATGGCGAGGCGTCTCGTCCGGGCCAAGTACAAGATCAAGGCTGCCAACGTCCCCTATCGAGTGCCGACAGCAGCCGAGCTACCGGAGCGACTCCGCGCGGTCCTGTCAGTCCTTTACCTCATCTATAACACCGGGGTCGACGATGCCGAACGGGCCTCGCTGCGGAGCGATGCGATTCGGCTCGCCCGCTCCCTGGTCGGGTTGATGCCCACCGAGCCTGAAGCGGCAGGGCTGCTCGCACTCATGCTGCTGAGTGAGTCGCGGGTGTCGGCCCGGAGAGAAGAGGGAGCCCTCGTGCTGTTGCGCGACCAGGACCGGACCAAGTGGGATCGCGCGCTGATCGAAGAGGGGCATGCAATCATGCGGGCCTGCATTCGGCACGGGAGACCGGGCCCCTTCCAGCTCCAGGCCGCGATCCAAGCCGTGCACTGCGGAGCCGACTCGTTCGAAGCAACCGACTGGCAGCAGATCGCCGCTCTTTACGATCATCTGTATTCGGTCATGCCCACGCCCGTGATTGCACTCAATCGGGCTATCGCCATTGGCGAGACGGAGGGACCCGGCGCGGCGCTCACTGCGCTCGACGCAATCGCACCCGACCTCGACAACTATCACCTGATGCACGCAGCCCTCGGTACGACGCTGCGTCGGCTTGGACAACGGGACGCAGCGAAGGCCGCCTTCGAACGCGCCGCCCGCCTCGCAGTGACGGAAGCAGACCGGCAGTTTCTCGCGCACCAGATCCAAGAGTTGGCCGAGGACGGCGCGCTTCCTGGCCGCGCGCAGGATCCAATCGACAAGCTCGTGGATGGTGCTGACGATCCGCTGCAGCCTCGCTCCGCGTAGGTCGGCCGCAGGCTCGGATGACCCGTTCTAGACTCACTCGGGGTTTGTGACTGCTGTCACAATGAGGGTATACTGAGCCTGGCCCTGGTTCATCCAACCGCGCTCCCTCATCCCAGCAGACTCGCATCTCAGCCCGCCAGGGCTGATTTTTTCTAGATCACACCGAGCTGCTTGCCGACCTTTGCGAAGGCCGCCAGGCCGTGATCCAGGTCCTGCGTGGAATGCGCGGCGGAGATCATGACTCGGATCCGGGCCTTGCCTTGGGCCACGGTGGGAAAGCCGATCGCCATCGCGAAGACTCCCGCCTCGAACAGCTCGCGGCTGAAGGACTGCGCCAGCGGGGCCTCGCCCAGCATGATCGGGGTGATCGGCGTGGTGCTCGCTCCCGTGTCAAAGCCTAGGGAACCCATCGCCTGCTTGAAGTAGCGAGTGTTCTTCCACAGTCGCGCTACCAGTTCGTCGGATTCCTCCAGCAGGTCAACTGCTGCCAGGCAGGCCGCCACGTCTGGCACGGTCATGGCCGAGGAGAACAGGAACGGCCGCCCGCGCTGGCGCAGCCAATCCACGATGAGCTGCCGCCCGGCCACCACGCCTCCGACCACCCCGAAGGCCTTCGAGAGGGTCCCGATTTCCAGGTCCACCTTTCCGTGCAAGTCGAAGTGGTCGACGATTCCGCGGCCCCCTTTCCCGAGCACGCCCTCCCCGTGGGCGTCGTCAACCATCAGCAGATAGTCGAATTCCTGGGCGACGGCCTGAATCTCCAGCAGCGGGGCGACATCGCCGTCCATGCTGAAGACTCCGTCGGTCACGATCAAGGAGCGCTTGAAATTCCGCGGGAGCTGCTCATTGATCACCGCCCGCAATCCGTTGGCATCGGTGTGTGGGTAACGCACGATCTCGGCCCGCGAGAGTCGAGCTCCGTCGATGATGCTGGCATGGTTGAGCTCGTCGGAATAGATCACATCCCCCTTGCCGACCAGGGCCGGGATCGCAGCCAGGTTGGCGTTGAATCCGGACTGGAACGTGATGGCGGCCTCGACCCCCTTGAAGGCGGCCAGCCGGGCTTCGAGTTCCAGGTGCAGTTGCATGGTGCCGGCGATCGTCCGGACCGCGGCCGGCCCGACTCCGTACTGATCGATGGCCAACTTGGCGGCCGTAGTCAGCCGCGGATGGTTGGCGAGGCCCAGGTAGTTGTTTGAGCAGAAGTTCAGCACCCGCCGGCCGTCCACCACCAGCCAGGCGCCCTGGGCCGAACTGACCGTCCGGATCTGGGTGAACAGCCCGGCAGTTCGGAGGGCGGCAATCTCCTCCGAGATCCAATCGGTCTTGGTCATGGGCTTCCTCGCGAGTGAGGGTGTGGACCGGACTAGGAAACCAGCAGATTAAAGAGCTGACGAGCCGGCGTTCCCACCAGCAGGCCGAGTAGATTGACCCCCATCCGGCCGGAGGCGATCAGCAGGAGCAGGATGACCGGACCATAGGGACGCAGCCGGGCCAGGGTGGCCTGCCCGCCGGGGGGTAGGAAATAAGCCAGCACCTTCTCTCCGTCCAGTGGGGAAATGGGGATCAAGTTGAACAGCAGCAGGATGAGGTTGATGAAAATGAACGTCTGCAGCAGTCCGGACAACGAGGGCAGCAGGCTGCCCGCGACAAACGTTGGCCCTACCAGGCCCGCCCGGAAGGGGAGCGCGGCGAGGATCGCAAGCGCGAGGTTGGAGAGCGGGCCGGCGGCCGCCACCAACATCATCCCGGCTGGAGTCCGGCGCTGTAGAGCGTACGGATTCACCGGAACCGGCTTCGCCCATCCGAACCCGGCCACCAGCAGGAGCAGTGAACCCAGCGGATCGAGATGGCGGAGAGGGTTTAAGGAAAGCCGACCTGCCAGTCGAGGGGTGTCGTCGCCGAGCCGGTCGGCCGCCCAGGCATGCGCAAATTCATGGATCGTGAAGGCGATGACCAGGGTGAAGGCTCGGGAGAGAATCTCCGGCAGGCTCCCACTTAGCACAGCGGGCGGATTATACCCTCCCGAACCAAATCGAGGACCCTCACCGAGGCGGGCGGCCTCCTGGGATGTACCCTGATCCAACTGGAAGAGCCACAGGAGGGGCGGGAGAACGCCGCGAAAAGAAAGCAGGGCACCTAACGAAGGGTGCCCTGCCAAGGGTCTCGCCGGAGCGAAGATACTACGCCGGCTTATCCTGAGAGCGGAGCTTGTTGGCCTCTTGAATAACAGCCTCCCAGAACCGTCGCTCCTCGGCCGGATCCCGCTGCAGCTTCTCTAGAACGTACAGGTCTCGGTCGCCCTTGAGTGGCTTGAGTGGCGGACGGGGCCTTCGATCCTTTTCAGCCATTTTGCCCTTCACAGTCTCAAAGAATTATACCGCAGGGGTAGCTCCCCAGGAGATCGGTTCATATGGCCAAGAGGTCACCCATCACAATCTCATTGCCGACCTGCTCGGCGGCCTTGACGCAGTGACGGTGGAACGTCTCGTCTTCGAAGATATGCATGTTTTTCAAGTCTCGGATTACGCCATCGAGGTTGAGCACACCCAGGAATCTTGTTTCGGCTCCGACCCGCTGAAGAATTGGAGTGCTGAGTATCCAGCGAATCTGGGCAGTGGCCTCGATCTGCCCCTTGCCGAGCCTCCACTTGCGGGTCAGTTTCTGCCGGCTCAGCTGAGCCCAGGGCGCGTAGAGCGGCCTCCAGAAGTCCGCCACATTGCCTTCGATCGCAATCTTCCATACAGTACCGGCGACTCCCTGACCCTGGCTCAAACTCATGCGGCTGTCGGGGTAAGCCTCCGTATTCCACTGACAAAGGACCTGGAGTTTCTCTTCCCGAACGACCATCACATTCGCCCGGATCGTGTAATGGTCCTCGTCGGGAAAGAGCTTCCGGACCGAACCCTCCAGCACCTTGGCCAAGTAATCGAGCCGCTCGCGCCGCTGGCTTTCCCGCTCGTTGGCTCGGTTTCGTCGCTCACCGATGTATAGCCCAATCCACCCGGGGGCGGCGGCCGTGAACACCAGCACCGATCGAAGGAAATATGGCCGAAGATCATGGGTACCCCGGGTGTCGTACTCCATTGCCAGATTCGCGATGAGCCCGACAACGAAGACGATCCCGATCGCCCAATACACAGTTGCCTTCACTGTTCACCGGCGTTCCCAGGGGATCTGAATTCTAAACAGACTCCCCGCAAGCGCAACCATAATGTGGAGGTACAGCCCTCGCAATGATCTGTCAACGGATTGGCCCCAGCGCCCAAGGCCGCGTGGTCAGAGAGCTGAATGGTTTATAATCCCCCGACCCGGCCGGAGGGCCGTTTTCGTTGCTGGTAGAGCTTCAGGTGGAGGATGTCGTCCGGCTGCGAAAGCCCCATCCGTGCGGGGGGACCGACTGGCGGGTCGTCCGGCTCGGAGCCGACATCGGACTCAAGTGCCAGAACTGCGGGCGTCGGATTTTGCTGCCGCGGCGCGAGCTGGCTCGGCGGATGAAGGGTTGGGTTGAGAAGGCAGGGAGCGCGCCGACTGGCTGAGCACTAGGCGCGGCCATAAACAGTACAGCCGGCCTCAGCAGCGCGACTTGGCCGGCGCTTATGCTTGACTTAGTGTACTCAGGACCGGCGCGGGTTACACGTTGGCAATAACGTTGCTGAACATGTTCCCGACGCTCGAGCCGAAGAGGGCGAGGAGCACGATCACCGCCAGTCCTACTAGAAGTATTAGCAGCGCGTACTCCACTAACCCCTGACCGCTCGAGGAAGAAAAAAGCATGAATGCCCTCGATAAATCGGGATAATTAGAATCGAGTATAGGCGATCCCTTAGGGGGCGCAATAGGTCATCCAGCATAAGCTCACTCAGCATAGCAATCGGGTACTAGATTAAGCATGCCTTACGTAGTGTGCGCCGAAGAGATCGAAAGGCGCTGGATCGCCCACGTGCCGGATCTACCCGGCTGTTTTGCCTCCCACCCCGAGCGGGAAACGGCTATCAGCTCCATCCCGAAGGCGGTCGAAACCTATCTGGAATGGTGCGCCGAACATGGCCTGCGAGTCTCAGGTTTGTCGGGCCCGATGATGGTCAGTGAGGTAGTCCGGGCCTGGCACTATGAAGACGATTACGAGGTGAATGCCTTCTTTGCCGCTGACCGGCCGCCGCTCTTAGCCGATGAGATGCCAGAATATGAACGGCTGCTGCTGGCGACCCGCCAGGATTTAGAACACGTACTGGTCGGCATTAGCGAAGATGACCTGCACAAGGAACTCTCCGGCGAGGAATGGCCCGTTGTCGGGATCCTGAATCACGTGGCCCTCGCCGAGCAGTGGTATTTCGATCGGATGGGAATTGCCTTGCCGACCCGTGAGCTGCCGGCCGATCCGCTCGACCGGCTGGTGAAGGTTCGCGATCACACCCTGGCCAACCTGCTTAACCTGGCCAGCCGCATCGGGGTCGTGACCCTCTCCGGGGAGACTTGGTCCGCCCGCAAAGTCATGCGGCGAACTCTGTGGCACGAGCGCGACCATACCGATCACATCGCCAAGCTCAAACCTCGCCTGGGTTGAGGGGGAGCCTCGGGGCGCGCCTAGCGCATCCCTAAATCGCTTGTTGCACCGGAGGGTGGCATGACCTATAGCGCGATCAAGACTGAGATCCACGGCCGGGCTGGCCTGGTACAGATCCATCGGCCTGAGGCCCTCAATGCACTCAACGCGACCGTGATGGAGGAATTGGCCAGCGCGCTGACCGGCTTCGACGCCGATGATCAAGTCGGCGCCATGGTACTGACCGGCGACGCGCGGGCCTTTGCCTCCGGGGCCGACATTAAGGAAATGGCCGAGGCCTCGGCGGTGGACATGCTGACCGCCGACCGGATTGGACGCTGGGACCGCATTCGGGGGGTCAAGAAGCCGGTGATCGCGGCAGTCTCCGGATGGTGCTTGGGTGGAGGCAATGAATTAGCGATGCTGTGCGACATGATTGTGGCCTCCGAGACTGCTCGGTTTGGCCAGCCGGAAATCAATTTGGGAGTCATGCCGGGGGCGGGCGGGACCCAACGGCTGACCCGGGCGGTGGGCAAGACGCTGGCCATGGAAATGGTGCTGAACGCCCGGAACCTGACCGCCGAGGAAGCGCTGCGGGTTGGACTGGTCAACCGGGTCGTGCCGGTCGAGCTGTATCTCGAGGAGGCGCTGGCGCTGGCAAACGAGATCGCGGCCCGGGCCCCGATCGCGGTCAGGCTGGCCAAGGAGTCGGTGAACCATGCCTTCGAGAGTTTCCTGGCGGACGGGATTGCCGACGAGCGCCGCAGTTTCTATTTCCTGTTCAGCACCGAAGACCAGAAAGAGGGAATGCAGGCCTTCAGCGAGAAACGTCCCCCGAATTGGACGGGAAAATGATGAGCGGCTGCCCCAGATGAAAGCCATCTATTTCGATAAGAACATCCCCCGCTTCTTGGCTACGAAGGCCCTGCGACCGGTCTGGCCGGGGGTAATCTGGAGCCCGATCTCGCCTTCCGGCGTGGAGCAGATTCCCGATCCGCCGCTTCCGGGCCCCCGCTGGCTGCGCGTGCGCAATCGCCAGTGTGGAATCTGCGCCACGGACCTTTCGCTGCTCTACGTGAAAGCCGATCCGCGGATCGCGCCGGCGGCCCTGCCTGGAATTCGGCGGGTCTATCTGGGACATGAGGCGGTCGGGGAAGTGACCGAAACTGGTCCGGCAGTCGACCGATTCCGGGTTGGCGACCGGGTGGTGATCGAAGCCCGTCCGGTCAGCAGCCCGAACTGCCTCACTCAGGAGATCGATCCACCCTGCCGTTTCTGCGCCGGCGGCGACACCCGATTGTGTGAGAACAGCTCGCTTGGGAATGGGCCGGTGGGTACCGGCAGCGGATGGAGTGACAGTTATACCGCGCACCAGAGCGAGGTCTGGCCGGTGCCGGACGACCTGAATGACGACCAGGCATCGCTGATCGAGCCGATGGCCGTGGCGGCCCATGGGGTGCTGCGCCGGCTGCCGGCGCCCGGGGATCGGGTGCTGATCCTGGGGGCCGGGATCATCGGCCTGCTCACGCTGCAGGTCCTGAAGGCCCTGGCACCCCAGGCCCATGTGACGATCTTGGTCCGCTATGCCCACCAGGGTCAGGCCGCGAAACGGCTGGGAGCGGAGGAGGTGATCAGTGACCGGGGCGACATCTACGCTAAGTCGGCCGAGATCACCGGCGCCAAATACTATCGGAGCCAGCTCAACCGCGGCATGCTGCTGGGCGGATACGACCTCGTGTACGACTGTGTCGGCGACCGCTACACACTACGCGACTCGCTTCGGCTGGCCCGGGCGGGCGGAGCAGTCGTACTCGTCGGCATCTCGCTCAACCCGCTCAGCCTGGATACCAGCCCGGTCTGGTTTCAGGAGGTCGACCTGATCGGAGCCAAGACGTTTGGGATGGAGAGCCTCAACGGCCGAGCGCTGCATACTTTTGACCTGGTGATCGAGATGCTCCAGGAAGGCGCGCTGTCCGCCGGCGGGCTGATCACCCACCGGTTTCCATTCCAGCAGTATCGCCAGGCAATCGCCACGGCCAGCAACAAGCGCAGTGGATCGATCAAAGTGACTCTCACCTTCTAGCGGCCGCCCGCGGTTGGGGACGCTGTGGTAAGATTCGGCCCGCCCTTGGCCGGGGATCATCGAGGAGCTTGTGAGGGAACCCGAAAAGATCACGATCATCGAAGGCCCGCCGCCGACGTTCGAGCTGGACACCGACGTTTGGTTGCCCGGCTTGGTGGAAGGCCCGGTCCCCTCGCAGGTGGCCATGTGCCGCCTGCGCAGCCCCAACGCCCCCGAATTGGTCCAACGCTGCTACCGGGCCTGGCGGGACGGTCAGCCCATCAGCTTGGAGTACCGCTCCGAGGAAGGCCTCACCGATCAAGCCCCGATCATCGCGGCCCGCTGGACGGAAATGGACGAGGGCCAGGTTCTGTTGCTGTGGGTCCGCCTGATTCAGGATCCGTTTCAGGTCCACATCGAATTCGACGATTCCCCGGACGACGGGCCTGACGACGACTTCGAGCCCCTAGACTAGCCCAGCGATGGGCGAACTCCAATTCTTGCAGGTTGACAGCACAGATGGCGTGCTGACCGCCGTACTTAACCGGCCGAAAGCCAATGCCTTCAACGGGCCGATGATCGAGGAGTGGCTGACGGTGCTCAAGGACGTCGAGCGGGACGACTCGGTGCGCTGCCTGCTGCTGACCGGCGCCGGTCGTTTCTTCAGTGCCGGCCAGGATGTGACCGCCTTCAGCGAGACGGACGGTCGAGTCTCATTTCGCCAGCATCTGCACCGCACCTATAACCGGGTGATCCTGCGTATGCGTAAGCTGGAGAAGCCGATCGTGGGGGCCATCAACGGTCCGGCCGTGGGGGCCGGCTTGGGAATTGCTCTGGCAACCGATCTACGGATCGCGGCCGAGAGCGCCAACTTCATCTATGGTTTTACCGGAATCGGCTTGAGTGCCGATTCGGGAACCTCGCTGACCTTGCCGCTGCTGGTCGGGCTGGCGCGGGCCGCCGAACTGGCATTCACCAACCGAGCCGTCACGGCGAGGGAGGCGCTGGAGCTGGGGCTGGTCAACCGAGTCGTCGTGGACGCGGAACTGATGAACCTGGCCCATGAGCTGGCCGCCTCGCTCGCCAGTGGGCCTACCCGGGCCATTGGTCTCAGCAAGCGGGCCCTGAATCACTCAGCGATGCGATCGTTAGAAGCTACGTTGGCGTACGAGGCCCAGCTGCAGGAAATTGCCGGCCGCAGTGAAGACCATGCCGAGGGTTTGGCCGCCTTCCTCGAAAAGCGGCAGCCGAAGTTTCGAGGCAAGTAGCGGTGAGGGCGAAGAGCTTGCGGTGATTCGTGTGGTGGGCGGCGGATTACGACAAGGCGCCGTTGGTTCGGAGGCTCAATGGTGCTCTAGGTCGCGGCCTGAGGCTCTAATCGCGGCGGCTGGCGGATCTCGAAGCTTGCCCGTCTGAACAGCCTGGCCGCGATCAAACCCTGGGGCAGCTCCAGGCGCTGGCCGTCGACGAACAGCCCCATGACCTCGAACCCCCGAGGCCGCAGCTCGATCTGCGCGTAGGGGAAAGCGAACCTTCCCGTCGATTCCCATCTGAGCTCCACGCTTTCCACAGACTGAGTTAAGACAAACCGATCCAGCCGCCAATCGCGGTAGCCGTCCCCCGCGTCGCTGTAAAGCAATCCCCCGCCGGTGGCCTCACCGGGCGGGTAGATCTGCAGGATGACTCGATTGGCCTCCTCCAGCGGGAGCAGGCTGCCTGCCCGGACCAGGATCGGGATCTGGTCCAGTTCGGCTGCGAGCCAGATCTGGGCCGGCCCCTCGAAGCGAGCTCCGGATGACAACTCGTACCAACTTCCGGCAGGGAGCTGCAGCTCGCGTCCTCGGGCTCCCTCCTGAAGGATGGGAGCCACCAGCAGGCTGTCTCCCAGCAGGAACGCGTCGTCAATTCCCCAGAGCGTCGGATCCCCGACATCCAGCCAGAAGAGCGGCCGTACCAGCGGGAGGCCAGTGCGGCTCGTTTGCCAGGCCAGGCTGTACAAATAGGGTAGCAGGCGAACCCGCAGGCTCAGTGCCTTTCTGACCTGTTCCAGGGTTGAGTTTCCGTAAGACCAGGGTTCGCGGCGAGGGGTGTCCTTGCCGGAGTGGGTCCGAAAGAATGGCATGAGGGAGGCCAATTGAAACCAACGAACGAATAACTCTGGGGAAGGGGAGCCGAGATAACCCCCAATATCGGGTCCCGCGTAGGGGATTCCGGACAGGCTCAACCCCAGGACCGTCGGGATCGTTTTTCGGAGAGCCGCCCAGCTGCTCTCCGTGTCTCCAGTCCAGGTCCAGGCATAGCGTTGGAGGCCGGCCCAGCCGGAGCGCGACAGCAGCCAGGGACGTCGGTCAGGCGCGTGGCGGTGGAGCGCCTCGAAGCCGGCCCGGTTCATCAACAGCCCGTAGAGGTTGTGAATCTCGGAGTGCTCGCCGCCGCGGCCTTCGACCGAATGGGGTGTCGGTTTGGGCAATGTTCGATCGCCCCAGGCGGCGAAGGCTACCGGCTCGTTCATGTCGTGCCAGAACCCCGAGGCGCCAGCCTCCAGCAGTCCTGCGTATTGCTCCCCCCACCAGGCTCGGGCCGCCGGGGCGGAGAAATCCGGATAGCCTACCCAACCCGGCCAGACCGGAGCGTGGAGCAGCTTTCCCGACGGCGAACGCACAAAGACCCCTCTAGTTTTGCCGCCTTTGTAGACCGGGAACCGCGGATCCCGCTTGATGCCGGGATCCAGAATCGGGACGAGCCGCACCCCAGCTTTGAGCAGATCATCCGCCAACCGGGTCAATTTTGGGAAGCGGCGAGAATTGACCGAGAAGACCCGGTAGCCGTTCATATAGTCAATGTCCAGGTGAAGCACGCTAAGCGGGAGGTTCTGTTCCTGAAAGCGCTGGACAACCTCCCGGACCTGGGCCTCGGTCTCATAGCTGAAGCGCGATTGATGGTAGCCAAGCGCCCAGAGGGGTGGCATCGCCGGCAGCCCGGTCAGCTCGGCGTAGAGCTCGAACACCCGCTCGAGGGCGCCCGCGATGAAGTAGTAGCGCAGTGCACCAGCTTCGAAGCGGGCCGCGGCCTCCGCGTCGAACCCGAGCGTTCCATCGTGGCTGTTCTCGTAGAACAGCAGATAGCAGCCTCGGTTGTCCACGCACAGGTAGCTGGGAATGGTGAGGTAGAGCGGATCACGGCCGGGGCCATAGCCGCCGGGATCCTGATTCCACAGCCGCACTTGCTTGAACCGCAGGTTGAGCCCCAGCGCACGTTCGCCGGTCCCGTAGATATGGGCTTCGGGGGCGAGCCGCGCCTTATGGGACCAGCCGGGTCCGCTTCTTGCCGGGGGAAGCTCCTGGCGGAGGATCTCCCCCTCGTGATTCAAAAAGGTCACCCCGCCGCTGGGATCCACTTGAAGCGTGAGTTGTTCGGTAAATAGCAACCAGTCCGCACCGCTCGGTTTGAGGCTGCAGTCCAGCGCCGGCCGCGGCTTGTCAATCACGGCATACGGCAGCGGTAGTGCTCCAGGCCGCCAGGTGAGCAGAACCATTTCAGGCGCCAGGAAGCGGGCTTCGAGCTCGGCCTGCTCAAAATGGAAATCGGCGCCGCTCGGGACCGCCCGGGCCGACTGCAGCCGTCCAGGCGAGACGGCGGGAGGCCGACCGCGCCCGAACCGGAACCGACCCTCCTGGAGGTCGCGTCGGATCGCGTATTGGATGGTCGCCAGGTAGTTAGATAAGCCGATGAAACGGATCCAGGCCAATTCGCGCGAGAAGGTCATGTCAAGACTGCCTGGTCCGTTGGTCTTGGCCGGCCGGGATCAGGGGCCGATCAAGAGAACCGGATGTCCTTAATGCGGCGGGCTGTCAACCGGAGTCTACCGTGGATTCAGAGGCGATCCCGGTGAACCCCCAACTTATGGTCGTCGTCAGTCCTCGGAGGCGGCTCCCAGCCGCGCCCGCTCGGCCTCGATGAGCTCGTCGTCCAGCTTCTTATAAAGCGGTGCTGGCGGCGCCAGTTGCTGGCCGGCCGGCAAGCGGCTCGGCTCCCAGCGGCCCGCCGCGCCCTCGGGCGCGTACACGAGAGCCTGGTGGCTGCGGGTCGGCTCTTGGTAGGTCTCGATCCGCTGCTCACCGAACAGAGCATCCGTGTATCCAAGAGCCCGGTGCAGCTGCTGCGAGCTGAACGGCAGGAATGGCGAGAGCATCACCTTCAGAGAATCGATGGCGCGCAACGCGGTGTACACGGTGGTCGCCGCGGCGCCCCGGTCGGACTCGATCACCCCGAACCAGGGAGACCGATCCAGGTAGCCGTTGACCACCCGGGCCAGCCGCATCGCGTCCGCCAGTGCGGCTCGCAATCGAACGGCTTCGATCTCACGGCCAACCGTCTCAAAGCCGGCCTCCACGATGTGCAGTAGTTCTTTGTCCGGTCCGCGCAGCTCGCCTGGTTCGGGGATCTTCCCTTCCCAGTGTTTGTAGCTGAAGGAGATCACCCGGTTCGCCAGATTCCCCCAGGTGGCGACCAGCTCGTCGTTGTTCCGGCTGACGAAGTCTGCCCAGGAAAAATCGCTGTCCCGGGTCTCCGGCATGGTGACCGCAACGTAATACCGGATCGGGTCGGGATCGTAGCGCTTGAGGATGTCCGGGAGCCAGACCGCCCAATTGCGGCTCTTGCTGAATTGCGCACCTTCAACGTTCATGAATTCGTTGGCCGGGACGTCGTAGGGCAGGTTCAAGTGGCGGTTCTCGTCATCCTCGTAGATCCGGTCGATTCCCATCAGCTCGGCCTGCCAGATCAGGGTATGGAAGGGGATGTTGTCTTTCCCGATGAAGCAATAACCTTTGGCGGCGGGGTTGTACCACCAGTCCTTCCAGGCCTCCGGCTGGCCGGTGTTCACGGCCCACTCGATCGAGGCGGTGAAATAGCCCATCACCGCCTCGAACCAGACATACAGACGCTTATCCTCCCAGCCCTCCAGCGGAACCGGGATTCCCCACTCGATGTCCCGGGTGACCGGCCGGCCCAACAGGCCGCTTTCGACATACCGGTGGGCGAAATTGTAGACGGTTGGCCGCCAGTGGCCGGCGTGCTCTTCCAGGTACTTGAGCAAACGGTCGGTGAATGCGGGCAGGTCGAGGAAGAAGTGCTCGGTCTCGCGGACGACGGGTGTAGTTCCATCGGTTCGGCTGCGCGGATCGATCAGGTCCAGGGCATCCAGCAAGTTGCCGCAGTTGTCACACTGGTCACCGCGGGCTTGGTCATAGCCACAAATCGGGCAGGTCCCCTCGACATAGCGGTCAGGAAGGAAACGGCCCTCGGACTCGGAGTAGAGCTGTTGTTGAACCTCCCGGTAAAGGTACTCGGAGGCGTGCAGGCGCAGGAAGAAGTCCTGGGCGATCCGGTGGTGGTTTTCGGTGTCGGTATGAGTGAACAGGTCGTAGCTGATTCCTATCGCCTTCTGAGTCTCCAGAAAGCGCCGATGGAAGTGCTCGAACAGCTCACGCGGTGGCACGCCGCGCTTGTCGGCCTCAACCGTGATCGGGGTCCCGTGCGAGTCCGATCCAGACACCATCAGGACCCGGTTGCCCTTCAGCCGGTGATAGCGGGCGAAGATGTCGGCCGGTAGGTAGGCCCCTGCCAGGTGGCCGACGTGCATGTCCCCGTTGGCATAGGGCCAGGCGACGGAAACGTGGATTAGCTCAGTCATCGTTTGTCACCCATTTCCTTCGATTCGCTCTGGAGGGGGGAGCATTCCCCGAGCCGGAAAACAAAACGCCAGCCCGAGGCTGGCGGTGGGTGTGGGTTGGCGGCGCCTTCAGTTGGCGCGCCGCTCCCCGGCCGATGGACCTCGCCCCATCGGCGCCCGGTCGCTGCGCATGTCCATAACAGACCCTGCCACAGTCAGCTCATGCCTCGCAAGGCGCTAATTCTAATCGGGGGATAGAGGAAGTCAAGGCGCGGGATGGCCGCACTGTCTGCGAGCCGCGCTCGCCGACTCGGATTCCCCTTAGACAGGCTCTATCCCTAATTGCTGAGCGAGCTTCGCTGGAACACAGAAATAGGTGACGCTGATCGAAGGATTCTTGCCCATCGGCCTTCGATAGGGATAGATCGTTCTACTTCGGTACGAAAACTCATCCAAGAATACATATCCTGCAAGTTCGCCGCATTTGCGCCAGCTCCACCTCTGCGTTCCGTGCTCGCCTTCCGCAGGCGGGCGCAGGCCCTGCCCTGACATCTCGTGTACGTAACGGAAGCCAGCGTGGTAAGTGTTCCAAGCGGTGTCGAGCAGTGCCTCGTCATCCAGTGCCGATTCTTCCGTGAATATCAACACAAAGCCCGCGTGCGCATATCCACGGAAGACCTCGACCATCTTTTCGTTGGTCTGATTGCGTATCTCATGAAAACCATTCCCTACCATCATCACCGTCGGGTCACCGGCCAGCCCCTTTCCAGCGAGGAACTGGATCACTCGATCCGGCTCGCCAATATCCGCCGACCGGATGAACTGCAAGCTGGCAGGCAGGATTCCCTGCTCCTGCAACCCGATCGCTT
>Ga0209640_10002301_pt1 | contig 16621 bp, 19 predicted proteins | sample RifCSP10_1_FD_184018 | JGI IMG/M metagenome (GOLD analysis project Ga0209640, IMG submission 184018) | Soil microbial communities from Rifle, Colorado - Rifle CSP2_sed 10_1 (SPAdes) (version 2) | ecosystem: Environmental > Terrestrial > Deep subsurface > Rock core/Sediment | place: Rifle... | reverse complement strand
CGACTTCGTCCAGAGCGAGCCACACCGAAAGACACATTACGGGAGGGGGACATCGGTCGCGTCGTGTCGGAACTCGTGGAGCGTGGCGTACGTCGTCTCGAGTGGGCCCGCGCCCACATGCCCGTGTTAAGAGCGGTCCGCGAGGGGCTCGTGTCATCGAGGTCCCTAAAGGACCTGAAGATCGGAATGGCGCTCCACACGGAGGCGAAAACCGGAGTCCTCGCCATCACGCTCCAGGAGGCGGGCGCAAAGGTCCGGCTCGCGTCATGCAATCCGCTATCCACGGACGATTCCGTGGCCGCGGCCTTGAACGAGCAGTTCGGCCTCGAAACGTACGCGAAGAAATGGGAGACGACGGACGAGTACTACGAGAACCTCCACAAGGTCCTCGACCTGAAGCCGGACATCGTGGTCGACGATGGGGCAGACCTCATCTCAATCCTTCACACGAAGCGCCGCGAGCTGTTGGGGGACATCCGCGGGGGGAACGAAGAGACTACGACCGGGGTGATTCGCTTGCGGGCGCTCGCGTCGCAGGGCAAGCTCGAGTTCCCCGTGATCGACGTGAACGATGCGAAGATGAAGCATCTCTTCGACAACCGCTATGGCACGGGTCAGTCCACGCTGGATGGAATCATGACCGCGACGAACCTCCTCATCGCGGGGAAGACGTTCGTCGTCGCGGGATACGGCTGGTGCGGTCGCGGGATCGCGACGCGTGCCCATGGGATGGGCGCACACGTGGTCGTCACGGAGGTGGATCCGGTGAAGGCGATCGAAGCTTCATTGGACGGGTTCCGCGTGGCCTCGATGGCGGAGGCCGTGAAGGTCGCGGACTTCGTCGTGTCTGCGACGGGCGTGAAGGATGTCGTGACCGAACCGCACTTCCGCACGATGAAGGACGGGTGTGTCCTCGCGAATGCGGGCCACTTCGACAACGAGGTCAGCAAGGCGGACCTCGAGCGGATCGGAAAACGCCGGCGAGTCCGCGAGTACGTCGACGAATACGCACTCCCGGATGGGAAGAAGCTCTACCTCCTCGCGGAGGGCCGGCTCGTGAACCTCGCGGCGGGGCAGGGCCATCCGGTCGAGATCATGGACATGAGTTTCTCGATCCAGGCGCTGTGCGCGGAACACATCGCGCGTCATGCCGACACCCTCGGGAAGCAGGTCGTTCCGGTCCCGTCGGAGATCGATGATCGCGTTGCCCGCCTCAAGCTCGGGGCGATGGGAATCGCGATCGACACCCTGACACGGGAGCAGCGACGGTACCTCGAGAGCTGGACCGAGGGGACCTGAGGTCGAGCGCCCATGGCCCGGCCGATCGAGAGGGGCAACGATGGCTAGGAGGCTCGCTGTCCTCAGCGACTTCGATGGCACAATCACGACGACGGACATCGCGGAGATGGTCCTCGCCCGCTTCGCCCCGCCGGAGTGGGAGGCGATTGAGCAACTTCACCGGGCCCGCCGCATCGGGACCCGCGAAACGATGGCCCGCCAGTTCGCCCTTGTCCGAGGCGACCGTAAGACGTTGCTGGAATTTGTGCGGGCCGAGGCGCGGATGGACCCCGGGTTCCCCGCCTTCCTGCGGACGTGCCAAGCAAGCGGGATCCATTTCGAAGTCGTGAGCGAGGGCCTCGATTTCTATGTTGATGAGCTGATGAAAATGTGGGGACTTGACGTTCCGGTCCGCACGAACCGCGCCGTGTTTGACCACGCCCGCGTCCGTATTGAGTATCCGTTCGAGGACCCGACGTGCACTCTTTGCGGGACGTGCAAGCTCGCGCGATTGTTCGAACTTCGCACAAGCGGCTTTCAGGTTGCGTACATCGGCGATGGTGATTCGGATCTGTGCCCGGCCGTGGAGGCCGACCGTGTGTACGCGAAGGACCGGCTCGCGGAACTGTGTGACGTGGAGGAGATTCCATACCACCGGTTTCGAGACTTCACGGACATCGCGCGGGAGGTCGCGGCATGGCACGCACAAACTTCCTAGGCGTCTATGGGCACGTGAACCTGGACCAGATCGTCACCCTCGAACGCCTTCCCCCGCCGAACACGTCAATTCAGATTGTGCGCCGCGAGCAGATGTTCGGTGGGACCGGCGGGAACGTCGCCCGCATCGCGGCCCGACTCGGGGTTCCGACGGCGCTTGCGAGCTTTGTCGGTGAGGACTTCCCGCGCGACTACTGGAAGGCACTCCAGGGAGAGGGGGTCGACCTCACGGATCTCCGCCGGATGCGGGGCCATGGCACACCGACCGCGTGGATATTCTCCGATCGTCGCGGGAACCAGGTCGCAATCGTGGACCAGGGCCCGATGAAACTCGGCGCGAAGCTGACGCTCCTCCATCACACCGTGAAGACGTCACAGCTCGTTCACATCGGCACGGGCCGGCCGGAGTACTATGCGAAAATCGTGGCGCTCGCCTCCAAGCTTCGAAAGCGAATTTCATTCGATCCGTCGCAGGAAATTCACTACGTGTATACCGCGCGGACATTCCAGAACATGCTCCGGCGGGCGGAGTTCTTCTTCGGCAACGAGGCCGAGATGAGGCGAGCGCTGGCGTTCACCCGACGGAAGCGCCCCGCGGACCTTCTGGATTTCGTCCGAGTTGTCGTCCTCACCCGCGGCGCGAAGGGCAGCACGATTCTTTCGGCCGACGGCAAACAGAACGTCCCCGCCGTCCCGCCACGGCGGGTCGTCGACGTAACCGGCGCGGGAGATGCATATCGCGCGGGATTCTATGCCGCCCTTATGCGGGGCTACGACCTGTATCATTGCGGTCTCCTCGGGTCCGCGGTTGCAAGCTTCGTCGTCGAACGGCGGGGGACGCAGTCGAATGCGCCGACGTGGGCTGCCGCGGTCGCTCGGGCCTCCCGATACGCCTCCTTCGAGGACCGACCAGGAGGCTAAAATCAAGATCCACGAATAAAAAGCCAGAAACAATTATAAGGAATGACTCGGTATCGGCGGCCACAAGGTCGGTCCATGGCGATCGGGTTCGTTCTCATCAGTACTGCCCCCGCCAAGGAGCACGAGGTGTACAACGAACTCCTGAAGGTGAAGGAGATCGTCGAGCTGCACCCGCTCTTCGGCGAGTACGACCTGATCGCGAAGATCGAGGCGGAGGACTTCAACATCCTCGGCCAGGTCGTCGTGGACAAGATCCGTTCGATCGCTGGTGTCATCGACACGAAGACACTCACGGGAATTAAATTTTAAGGAGAGGCACAATGGCTTTCAACGCGCTCGATCTGTGGACGTTCATAACGATCTTGCTGCTGACGTTCGCCGTGTTCTTGATCATTACGGGAGCATTCACCGCGTATTTCGGAAGCGGGAAAAGCCGGAAAATCGGCGGCGGGCTCCTCGGTGGCGGGCTCATCGTGGGCGTGTTCTGGATTGTCGCCGGGGGACCGATGAACATCATCGGCGGACTGAACCTGACGGAGATTATCATCCAGAGCATCATCGTGATCATCGCCGCGATCATCGGCGCAGCGGCCGCGATTGGGTTGTTCCTGCTCGCGATAATGAAGAGCTGAACGCCCCGTCGCTGTCCCCCGGCCATCAGGAAGGCTTTATCTCCAACTGCCATTTGTCTATCGATGGCGCCCGACGTCCTCATCGTCCTCGGGAGCAAATCCGACGCGGAGGTCGGAAAGAGGGCGGAGGAAATCCTGAAGGAATTCGGTGTGAACCACGAGATGATTGTCTGCTCCGCCCATCGCACGCCGGACGAGCTCCGGGAGATCGTGCGGGCTACGGACTCAAAGGTCTTCATCGCGGTCGCCGGCCTCTCCGCGGCACTGCCCGGTACGATTGCCGCATACACGACGAAGCCCGTGATTGGGGTCCCCGTGAGCGGGAAGATTGGCCTCGATGCGATCCTGTCGATTACGCAGATGCCACCGGGTGTGCCGGTCGCAGCGGTGGGCTTGGACCGCGGTGAAAACGCGGGCCTCCTCGCCGTCGAGATCCTCGCGGTCCACGACGCGGGGCTTGCGAAGAAGTTGCTCGACCACCGCGAGGCGATGCGCCGCTGGGTTCACGAGGACAGTAAGAGCCTCGGTGAGTAGGGTGTTCGACGCAAAGGCATTCATCGACGAGCAGGTCGCCGAAATCCGCAAGGCGGTCGGGGACGGGCGCGCAATCATCGCGTGCTCCGGCGGGGTCGACAGCACGGCGGCCGCCGTCCTCACGAGCCGCGCGCTCTTGAAGCGCCTCCTCGCGGTCTACGTGGACACGGGGCTGATGCGGAAAGGCGAGACGGAGGGCGTCACGGAAACCCTGAAGGGCCTCGGCGCGACGTTCCACATTGTTCATGCGGCGGACGGGTTTTTCGGCGCGCTTCGCGGGGTCACAGAACCCGAGAAGAAACGGGAGATCATCGGGAGCAAGTTCATCGAGATTTTCGAGCGGGAGGCGGAGGCGTTCCGCGCGGACTATCTTGTGCAGGGCACGATTGCGCCGGACTGGATTGAGAGTGGTGGCCAGCTGCGAGACCGAATCAAGACGCACCACAACGTCGCGGGTCTTCCGAAGGGGATGAAGCTGCGGCTCGTCGAGCCCTTGCGGGACCTCTACAAGGACGAGGTGCGGAAGGTTGCGCGTCAGCTCGGAATCACGGTATCCGAGCGGCAGCCGTTCCCCGGTCCCGCCCTCGCGGTGCGATGCTTGGGCGAGGTGACCCCGGAGGCCATCGCGGTCGTCCGGCAAGCATGCGCAATCGTCGAGGAGGAAATCGAGGCCGCCGCGAAGGCGGGGACGATGACGTTGCCATGGCAGTACTTCGCCGTTCTCCTTCCCACAAAGACGGTCGGCGTTCATGGGGATGTGCGGGTCTACGGCCGCACCGTGGCGATTCGCGCGGTCGAATCCGTCGACGGGATGACGGCCTCGTACGTGAAGATCCCACACGAGGTCATCGAGCGGATGAGCGTGCGGATCACGAACGAGGTGAAGGACGTGAACCGCGTCGTCTACGACGTTTCAAACAAGCCCCCCGCCACGATTGAGTGGGAATAGCGGCTCACGGTCCGGGCGTCATCGGCGGCTCCGGCGGGGATTGCGCCGGCGGTTCGACGGGCTGTGCGGGCGGCCAGTAGCCCTGGGGATACGGGGGTGCCCACTGTGCCGACGCGGGTGGCGATGCCGGCCGCAGTTCTCCCCGTCGGAACCGTTCCAGCACGCCGCGATATGCGGTGTACCATAGCGTGATTGAGAGGATGGAAATCCCGGAGGAGATTGCCCCTGAGACAAGGAAGATTGCGTCGAAATTCTGAGGGTTGGTCGGGAGGGGGACGGTGCTGAGAACGACAAGGCCTGCGACGCCCCCGAGGGTGACCCCTACGACGCCGATGACGATTGCAATGAGGCCGCGTTGGCGCTCCCTCGGTGTGAAGAACGACTCGGCGGACCACAAAAGGAACAGGCCGATGAGGATCGTCCCGACGGTGCTTATGGCCGCGGAAGCGGCGGTCACCGTGACATCAAATGTGGGGAAGATGTCGCCGATGTCACCGAGACCGAATGCCGAGGTAGGGACGAGGACGCTGCCGACGAGGGGAATCACAATCCCAAGGATCAACACGACCGTCGCACGATCCACGCGGTGGGCGTGGTCGGGCCCGAACTCTCCGGCGCCCCTGCGGACGGCGATGACTCCGAGGAGGCCGATGGCGAGGGCAACCAACGCAATCGCGAGAACCGCACACACCGCGGCAAGGAATCCGAGGAGGCTTGCCCCGACGGACTGAATCACACTTGGGTCGGGGGCCACCGGGTCGAGCGTCGCGACCTGGGCGATGAGCGAGGAGGCCGCGAACAAGAGCACGAGGAGGGTCGCATTGAACGCGATCCACACGAGCATCGCGTTCGACAGGCTCCGTACGCCCTTCTCCGTTTGGCTCGGAATGGCCGTCACGTGTCTCCCCTCGGAAGCGATGGAACGAACTCCTTAAGGTATTTGGCCCGGCGGTGGAAACCCTTTTTGAGGTGTGCCCACTATGACGTGACGATGCGGGTGTACGTGATCGACAACGGCGGGCAGTGGACCCACCGCGAGTGGCGGGTGCTGAAGTACCTCGGTGTCGAAACGAAGATTGTGCCGAACGACACGCCGCTTCGCGAAATTGGCGACATCGAGGGCCTCGTCCTGTCGGGAGGGGCCCCGCGTGTCGGCGTCGATGCGAGCAAGATGGGGCGCAACGGGGAGTACATCGACAAGGCCGGTGTCCCGATCCTCGGGATCTGCGCGGGCCACCAGTTCATGGCGTTGCATCTCAGCGGGGACGCGAAGCCCGCTCCCGTGCCCGAGTTCGGGAAGACGAAGCTGATTGTCGATCGATCCGACACGTTGTTCGATGGACTGCCGCAGACGTTCGATGTATGGGAGAGCCACAACGATGAGGTGACCGCCGTCCCCAAGGGCTTCGTCGCCCTCGCGCACTCGGACAACTGCACGGTTCAAGCGATGCGATCCCTCGAACGCCCGCTCTTCGGGGTCCAGTTCCATCCAGAGGTCGAGCACACGCAGTTCGGTTCGGAGATCTTCCAGAACTTCCTGAAGGTGTGCGAGGACCACGGATGAAGCCGGACCGCGAACTCCTCGCGGAAGCCCTCAAGGACCTCCACAAAGGGGAAACGGTCGAGCGGGCCCTGGGACGGATCGTCCGCCGCAATGGCGGGACGTATGAGGAGTATGTCCGAATCATGGCGGACGTCCGCGAGCTTGCGGTGAAAGAGAAGCTCACGTCCGTGGATGCCACGCGGCGATTGGCTCAGTCGTAAACCTCGGGGTTCACGACGAACTCCGGCTTCTCTCCGCGGAGCGCTTTCACCACTTGCTCCACAATGATGTCTCCTGCACGGGCCTGCGCTTCGTGCGTGGACGCTCCTAGGTGCGGGGTGAATGCAACGTTTGGCGCGGACAAGATCGGGCTTCCGGTCGGAGGCTCCTTCTCGAACACATCCAACGCGGCGCCCGCGATTGCGCCCTCCTTGAGGGCTCTTGTCAACGCCGCCTCTTGGACGATTCCGCCTCGGGCGCAATTCACGAGGAATGCCGTCCGTTTCATCGCCCGCAACTGGGTCTCGCCGATCATCCCCTTCGTTTCATCGGTCAGCGCGGCGTGAATGCTGAGGAAATCGGAGCTTCGCACGAGTTCGTCGAGGGAAACGAGTCGGATTCCACGGTCTTGGGCTGCCTTTGGCGGGAGATACGGATCGTATGCGACGACGTCCATCCCGAACGCATGTGCCCGGCTCGCAACCTCCGCGCCGATCCGTCCAGAACCGAGGAGTCCGAGGACCTTGCCATGGAGTTCGACCCCTTCGAACTTCCCTTTCTCCCACTTCCCATCCTTCATGGAACGGTCCGCGGTCGCGAGGTGGCGGGCGAGCGAAATCATGTGGCCGATTGCAAGCTCCGCCACGGAGACGGTACTCGCGGTCGGCGCGTTCACGACGGCGATCCGCCGCGCGGTGGCGGCATGCACGTCGATGTTGTCGACTCCGATTCCCGCACGACCGACGACGCGCAGCTTCGTGCCTCGGGTGAGGACATCGGCGGTCACCTTCGTGCGGCTCCGCACGATCAACGCCTCGTAGCCCGGAATGACATTCAGAAGCTGCTTCGCATCTGCCTCGACTGCGTCAACGTCGGCGTGACGGCGCAGTGCAGCGAGCGCGCCGGACTCGAGTCCGTCCGTGACGAGAACCCGCATTGCGCGGCGCAAGAGCGAGTCCGTAATTAAGGTTCACGGGAATCCTCGGAGGAGGAGGAGCCAAACGATGACCGTGAGCGAAAGGAGGACAAAGCCGAGGACGATCATCCACGTCGCGATTCTCTGGTCGCTCCCGAATATGATGGGGATCGGCCCGATCATCACGAAACCGCCGAATTTCCTCCTCGCAGTGCGGGTCGGAGCGGGTGGCGGTGGACCTACTGGTGAGACCGGTTCCATCCCCTCCGGTTCCAGGCGAAGCGCGCCGGGACCCCACGCGTAGGAAGTCATCGAGAGAAACAGACCAATGAACACGGCGAGGATGCCGAAGAGCCCGAGGAGGCCGCTCCCCACAAAGACGGGGATGAAGAGAATCAGAATCAGCTGACCCTCACTGGTCGCGATGCTCGCGGCGATCAGTCCGCCGCCAATTGCGAGGAGTGCGAACCCCAGCCATCGGAGCCAGCGCATCGAAAGCGAATGTTCCGCCGGATTCCTTAACCTTTCTCACCGTGGAACGCGTGGAGCGGCTTCACATCGAGCGGCTCGTGGCGCGATTCCTCAATCGCCCGAACCGCCGCCCGCGCACCCTGAATCGTCGTGATGAACGGGATGTTGATGTCCACCGCGAGGCGGCGCATCATATAACCGTCTCGTCGGGCCCCGCTCGTCGCCGACGGGGTGTTGATTACGAGCTTAATTTCTCCGCGCCGCATCAGGCCGAGCGCGTCGGGGGACTTCTGCTCCCCGATCCGGTAGACGGTCGTCGCCTCGACGCCATGCTTCCGCAGGTAGGCAGCGGTGCCCCTCGTCGCATACAGGGTGAGCCCGAGTTCCACGAGCTTTCGGGCGACGGGCAGGATTGCCTTCTTGTCCTCGTCCCGCACCGTGATGTACACGGCCCCCTCCGATGGCAATGGGTTCCCCGCGGCGACCATCGCCTTGTAGTACGCCCGTCCGAGGCTCGTGTCGATCCCCATCACCTCGCCCGTGCTCTTCATCTCCGGTCCGAGGATCGTGTCCACGCCCGGCAACTTCTGGAACGGGAAGACGGGCGCCTTTACGGCGACGTGATGAATCTTCGATTCACCCACGAGCCCGAGATCGTGGAGCGACTCGCCCAACATCACGCGGGTCGCGACCTTTGCTAGCGGCACGCCGATTGCCTTCGAAACGTACGGCACCGTGCGACTCGCACGAGGATTTGCTTCCAACACGTACACGGCGCCGTCCTTCACGGCGAGCTGGAGGTTCACAAGGCCGACGACGCCGAGTTCCTTGCACACCTTGCGGGTGATGCCGCGAATCGATTCGAGGGTCTCCTCGGAGAGGGTCTGCGTGGGCAGGACGCACGCGGCGTCCCCGGAGTGTACGCCCGCCTCCTCGATGTGTTCCTGGATTCCGCCGATATAGACGTTCCGCCCATCCGCGATTGCATCGACATCGATCTCGATCGCATGGGACAGGTACCTGTCCACGAGGACCGGGTGCCGGCGGGAGATCTTCACGGCGGACGCCATGTACTCTTCGAGTTCCTCCTCTGTATAGACGATCTGCATCGCCCGCCCGCCGAGGACGTACGACGGGCGCACGAGAACCGGGTAGCCGATCTGGGCGGCGATGCCGCGGACCTCCTCGAACGAGAAGCCCGTGGCGGCCTCGGGCTGGCGGATGCCGAGCTTTCGCATCAGCGCCTCGAATTTCCTCCGGTCCTCCGCGATGTCAATCGACGCGGGTGGAGTGCCGAGGATACGCGTCTCCAGTCCCTCCCGCTCGATGGCCTCCTGCAGTGGGACCGCCAGGTTCACGGACGTCTGGCCGCCGAACTGGAGGATCACGCCGAACGGGTTCTCCGCCTCGATGATATTCAGCACGTCCTCCAGGAGGAGCGGATCGAAGTAGAGCCGGTCGGAGACGTCGAAGTCCGTCGACACGGTCTCCGGGTTGTTGTTCACGATGATTGCTCCGATGCCGAGCTCCCGCAGCGCGAAAATCCCCGCGACGGTGCAGTAGTCGAACTCCACGCCCTGCGCGATTCGGATCGGCCCGCTCCCGACGATGAGGACCTTCTTGCCCTTCAACGGGACGATTTCGTCCCCGCTCTCGTATGTCGAGTAGTAGTACGGCGTGTGGGCCTCGAACTCCCCGCCACACGTGTCGACCATCTTGTACGTGACCCGCCGTCGCATCTTGCGGACCTCGTGCTCCGGGACGCCGGCCAGGAGGCTGATGTACTCGTCTCCGAACCCGAGACGCTTTGCATCGTTGACGAGATCGTGCGTGAGCGGGCCCTCCTTCACGCGCGCCTCCATCGCCACGAGGTTCGCGATCTTCTCGATGAAGAACGGATTCCACGCCGTGAGGGCGGCGATCTTCTGGACCGTGTACCCGCGGCGGAGCGCCTCGGCGACCGCATAGATCCGCTTGTCCGTGGGCTCCTGCAACTCGCGGATGAGGTCCTCCTCGGACCATGGCTCTGGCTCGGGACCGACCTTGCCGACTTCGAGGGAGCGGAGCGCCTTCATGAAGGACTCCTCAATCGTGCGGCCGATCGCCATCACCTCGCCCGTCGATTTCATCGAGGTCCCGATGCGGGCATCGACCGTAGGGAACTTGTCGAACGGCCACCGTGGGATCTTCGTCACGACGTAGTCGATTGTCGGCTCGAAGGCCGCCATTGTTTTTCCGGTGACAGGGTTCGGGATTTCGTCGAGCGTCATGCCGATCGCAATTTTCGCGGCGATTCGCGCAATGGGATAGCCGGTCGCCTTCGACGCGAGTGCGGACGACCTGGAAACGCGAGGGTTCACCTCGATCACACGGTACTCCCGAGTCTTCGGGTGGACGGCGAATTGAATGTTGCACCCGCCCTCGATCTTGAGGGCGCGGATGATGCGAATCGCGGCGGCCCGCAGCGTCTGGTGGTCGTGGTCGCTCAATGTCTGCGCGGGAGCGATGACGATCGACTCGCCCGTGTGGATCCCCATGGGGTCCACGTTCTCCATGCTGCAGATCGTGATGCAATTGTCCGCGCCATCCCGCATCACTTCGTACTCGAACTCCTCCCAGCCCTCGACGCTCTCCTCCACGAGGACCTGCTTGATCCGCGAGTACGCGAGGCCGATCGAGACGATGTGCTCGAGGTCCTCCTCGCTGCGGGCAATCCCGCTGCCCGTGCCGCCCAGGGTGTACGCCGCGCGGACGATGACCGCGATGTTGCCGAGGTCCCGCACAAACGCCTTCGCGGCTTCGACAGACGTCACCGCCCGGCTCCGTGGGATCGGCTCGCCAATCGTCTTCATCAGTTCTGCGAACGCCTCTCGGTTCTCTCCCGCCACGATCGCCTCGAGGCGGGTTCCCAGAAGCTCGATATCGTATTTCACGAGGATTCCCTGCTCGGCGAGCTCCGCACTCAGGTTCAGCCCCGTCTGGCCGCCCATCCCGCTCAGGATGCCGTCCGGCCGCTCCTTCGCGATGATCTTCTCGAGGAACTCGACCGTCAGCGGTTCGACATACACCGCATCCGCCATCTCGACGTCCGTCTGAATCGTGGCGGGATTCGAGTTCACGAGGACCACGTGGACTCCTTCCTCCCGCAGCGAACGGCACGCCTGGGAGCCAGAGTAGTCGAACTCCGCCGCCTGGCCAATCACGATCGGACCCGAACCGATCACGAGGACGGTCCGGAGGTCCGGCCGCTTCGGCACGTCCCTACCCCTTCGCCATCGCGGCGAACTCTCGGAAGATGTATGCGTTGTCCCATGGGCCGGGATGCGCCTCGGGATGGTATTGCACGGAGAAGATCGGCAGTTCCTTGTGGATCATCCCCTCGACGGTTCCGTCGTTCAGGTTTAGGTGCGTGACCTCAAACTCGGACGCTTCCATCGACTTCGCGTCGACCGCGAATCCGTGGTTTTGCGAGGTGATGTGCACGCGATTCGTGCGGAGGTCCTTCACCGGTTGATTCCCGCCGCGGTGGCCGAACTTCAGCTTGTACGTCGACGCGCCGAAGGCGAGGCCGAGGATCTGATGACCGAGGCAAATCCCGAGGATCGGGTATGCGGCCGCGATTTCCTTCGCTGTCTTCACGGTCGTCCCAAGGACCTCCGAGTGCGCGGGATCCCCAGGTCCGTTCGAGATGATCACGCCGTCTGGCTGGTAGCGGGCGATGTCATCCGACGTCGCGTCGTATGGGAGCTGGATCACCCGCCCGTGGCGCTGGGCCTCGCGGATGATGTTCAGCTTCACCCCGCAATCGATTACGACGAAGGTTCGCGGGCCCTCACCGGGCCACTCTACGGGTCCGCGACAGCTCACCTCCGCGACGAGGTTCCGCGCATCCGGGAACGGCATCGTGCGGACCTCCCGCATCGCGCCATCGAGGTCGCCATCCTCCGGGACGATCGCGGCCCGCATCGTCCCCTGTGTGCGCGTCTTGATTGTGAGCATCCGCGTGTCCACACCGCTCAGGCCCGGCCGACCGTGCTCGGCGAGGAATCGATCGACGCCCATGGCCGCGCGCGGATGGCTCGGTGTCGGGCACGCCTCCTTCACGACGAAGCCCGTGACCTGAATCTCGCGTGACTCCATCGAGGTGGGATCGACGCCGTAGTTCCCGATGAGCGGGTATGTCATCATCAAGATCTGGCCGCGATAGCTCGGGTCTGTGAGGGCCTCCGTGTAGCCCGTCATGTTCGTGTTGAACACGAGTTCCCCGAAGACCTGCCGCTGTGACCCGAAAAACATGCCCTCGGCGGTCGTGCCGTCCTTGACCACCAAGGTTCCTTGCATTCCTTAGACCCTAACGCAATTTCGACATTCGTTTATTAGGCTTTCCACAGTAGACGCAAGACGGATTACGGGCGTTGACGGTCGGTAGTCCGAGTGTCGTTCTGGGCCAGCGTGATCTAGGCTCACGCTCCTCTGGCCGAGTTGGATGTAGGGATTCCTGACTTCGGTCTTGTTTGCGTAATATCGCAGCGTTCTGTGCGCGTGTTCGCTTTCCGTTCAAAGTCGATGGCGCCCGAACGCTTTCGCAGGCCGGTTCGCCGACTCAGGTGTCCACCTTCGCAAGCCCTTCGTTATCCCCTCACTGGGCGTTCTCCTGTAGCCGTGCCATTCGGATCCATTGCAGCACTTTATCACCCACAGTTTCCCCTATCGCTACGAAGCCCGCAGCTGCGAGGGAGCCGGGGACTGGGGCGAAGCTTCGGAACGAAAACAACCACTGGACTCCTAACGGATAGAACCAGAACAAGACGAGGAAGAGAATCCATCCCCCGAGGGCGCCCAGCAGTCTTACCCGATATAGCTGCCGATCTTGCGCGCCCCGACCGAGGAGAAGGACCAGGAAGACCGTAGGCCCGGTTAGCGCAGTCCAGAGAACGTAGAACGGGTTTAGCGTCCCGATTACGAGCCCGATTAGCAGACCGGATAAGAATCCGAGCGCAATGGCCGCAAGGGCTCTGAGGACGTCCTGTGCAAGGCGCCGAGATGGAGCGCCCCGTTCGGACGTACTCGACCCCACAACCATCAAGACCATCGACTACTCTTCGACGCGGAATTTCATTACGCCGCCAATGAGACCGAGGATCGAGCCAATAATGAATCCGCCACCGCCCGCGGCGCCGACGATTGCAAACAAGACCGCGAGGCGGGCCCCATTGAATGTCTTGCCTCTCGCGATTAACGCACCGGCATAGATGATGATGAGTCCCGAGATGATCGACACGACCCCAACGATCGGTAGGAAGGGAAGGACGAACCCCGGCGCTGGCACCAGGACGATCCCGAGCACATCGAGAATCCCCTGGACGAGAATTAGCAGACCTGCGAGCATCACGACGGCGGACATGCGCCCTCCTCCCCGGGCGCGCATGGCCTCGAGTCCTACATTTAGTTTTGTGGCGCTCGGATGCCCATCATGGTCGTTCGCTCTGAAGTCTCACCTGTAATTCCCGGAACCGCGCGGTCATGTGGTCCCAGTGGCTTCCGTGCCAATAGTACCGTCCGCACCCGTCACAGTGCCAGAACTCGTCCTGCCGTTCGAAGACGCCCTCCGGGACCTTATTCCTTACGTCGGCCTTGGGTACATCGCGGAGCGGCGTGTTGCACACGGAGCAGCGCGTCAACAGCCCCTCGGGCTGCAGATCGAACGTTCGAACGGCTGCGAGGAGTTGTTCGTCGAGGTCGTCGCTTGTGACGTACAAGCTTCCCGACACGCGACCCGCGAGTTCGCGATCGCGGGTGAGGAGAACGCGTTCCTCCCGTTCAACCGCGCCGATCAGCGCGGAGTCTTCGAGCGGGCCTGGGTACGCGACATCGTAGCCCAGGAACCGAATCCATTTCGCGAGGGTGCCGAGCATGTGGTCGCAGAGGAACTTCACGGCCATGGCCTCGCGAGGGCATCGACGATGGCGTGGATCGCCCCCCGTCTCGCCCGTTGAAATGGCGCACTCCAAAATCCCGGGTTCCATCCCTCGCCACCCAACTCGTCCGACACGACCATGAGGCTCGCGGCCCGGAGGCCTCGATGGCGGGCGACCGCATACAGCGCAGCGGCCTCCATCTCCACTCCGACGACGCCCTGCCTTGCAAGCGCGCGGGCCCTCGGCCGTGGCTCACGGTACGGAGCGTCCGTCGTCCACACCCCTCCCTCACGGTATGGAATCCTCTGGCGGTCTAACGCCGCCCTGATTGACGCGAGTAGGGTCGAGTCGGGCTGCGGGCGTCGCGGTGCGCCGTAGTGACGAGACGTGCCTTCGTCCGGGTAGGCGAACGTGGGGACGACGATGTCGCCGATGTGCATGTCCTCGAGCAAGGAGCCACACGCACCGAACGAAAGGAAGTCCCGCACCCCGCGGGCGGCCATTTCCTCCATGACGATCGCTGCCGCAGGTCCGCCGATCGGGGAGCGGGCAACGAAGACGCGGCGTCGCCCCGCGAGGCCCACACACTGTGATCGACTCCACGAAGCTCGTTTCCCATGGATCCCTCGGCGGAAGGTTTCGAAGTCGTCGGCGGCGAACACGATGACACCCCGGGACGGAAGGCGGATCTCCGAGGGCCGTAGCTTCAAAACGTCTCGGAGGTAACGAAGGAAGGATTGCGGCGTGACGATGTCGTCCGAGTCCCTCAACGGACCACCGCGTACTCCAGCAACACACCGTCTCCGAGAGGCGTCGCTCTCTTGAGCTGGAGGCGAATCGAATCGTCTAATCGGTTCACGCCTTCGCCGCCGACAAGTGTGGGGGCCGAGTGGCCGCCGAGGACGAAACTCCCCACGAACACGATCAGCTCGTCTGCGAGTCCCTTGTTCAGGAAGGACCAGTTTGCGGTGCTTCCACCTTCGACGAGCAACCTTCGCACGCCGCGGTCCGAGAGAATCGAGAGGAGTTTGTGAAGGTCGACCTCGTCGTCGCCGCACCGCACGACCTCCGCGTTCGGGAATGTCTTCGTGCACTCGAAGTTCGTCGCGACGAGGGTCGGCGCGAACCCGTCGAAGACCGCCGCCGTCTCAGGACTTGAACCGTTCGAGTCGAGCACGACCCGGAGCGGATTCGTCCCCTTCGCGTACTCCCGCTTCACGGTGAGCTTCGGATCGTCCATCAGGACGGTCCCGACGCCGACGAGGATCGCATCGCATTCCGCACGGAGTTCGTGGACTCTTCGCAAGTCTTCGTCGTTCGAAATCCGAACGCCCGTGCGGGAGTGGAGCGCGATCTTTCCGTCGACGGACATCGCCGCGTTCACGATCACGTGGGGCCGCACGCCCCTCCGAACCCAAGGTCTCCTAATGAAGGCTTCCCGCGAGCTTCATGGCGGGGACCGCGATGGCGGGTCCATGGCTCCGCTTCGCGCGACGATTGAGATGGAAAGCCATGAGAAGTTCCAGGCGACCGGATATCTCGGCTCGCACGTCTTGATTCATCATCCAGAAAAGGGACGGGCGCGGGAAGGACCGGGGCCCATGGAACTCGTCCTCCTCGGCGTTGGCGGATGCACCGCCGTCGACGTCGTCGACATCTTGCGGAAGAAGCGGGAACCCGTCGATGCGTTTCGAATTGAGATCGAGGCCGAGCGGGCAACGAAACCGCCAGGTGTGTTCACGAAAATCCACATGACGTACGTTCTCCGCGGGCCGCGGAAGGATACGAACGTGAAGCGAGCAATCGACCTGTCCATGGAGAAATACTGCTCCGCGAGCATCATGCTGAAGCGCGGCGGTGTTTCCGTTACGACGTCGTATCGCCTCGAGAAATGACCTCTGGTATCAGGGCCGAGACCGTTATGACATCCCTTTAAGTAGGGACGGGAAGTTGCGACCTCGGCCATGGACGGCATCCAGATTTATGAGCTCAAACGGATGGATTTGCGCGGCGCCACGGTCATCGACGGGTTCCCGAGCGTCGGCCTCGTCTCGAGCATCGTCGCGAACTACCTGATCAACGCGCTCGGGCTCACGCAGATCGGGATCATGGACTCGACGTACTTCCCGACCGTTTCCCTCGTCCGCGACGGTCAGCCGATGAACCCCGTGCGGATCTATGGCGGGCCGAAGCAGGAAGGGCGCGATCAGATCGTCGTGTTCATCTCCGAGTTCCAGCCGCCGCCGAACATGATCAAGGGAATCGCGGCGACGGTCCTCGACTGGACACAAGACCAGCGGTGCAACCTCCTCGTGTGCCCCGAGGGATTGATCGTCGATTCCGCATCCATGGAGGAGGATCGCCAGATCGAGGTCTATGGCGTTGGCTCGACGGACAAGGCGACGGAGTTGCTCCGGAAGAACTCCGTGACGTTGTTCGAGGAAGGCGTGATCACGGGCGTGGCGGGCGTGTTGCTCAACGAGGGCCGGCGGCGGGACTTTGACGTGATCACGTTGAGCAACA
>Ga0209640_10002300_pt1 | contig 16624 bp, 14 predicted proteins | sample RifCSP10_1_FD_184018 | JGI IMG/M metagenome (GOLD analysis project Ga0209640, IMG submission 184018) | Soil microbial communities from Rifle, Colorado - Rifle CSP2_sed 10_1 (SPAdes) (version 2) | ecosystem: Environmental > Terrestrial > Deep subsurface > Rock core/Sediment | place: Rifle... | reverse complement strand
GTTGGAGAACGCCAACGAGATTTTTACCGGTCAAAGGCTGGTCATTCCGGTGAATATCGCCACACCGGTCCCGACCAGCACGCCCGGGCCAGCTGCTTCGCTCACCGCCCAGGTAACCGGAACCGCTGAACCCGAAGCGACAGCTACACCAACGCCAACCCAATAACGAAAATACAGGTAGAAAGTGAACCATTGGGCTCGTGAGGATAACTTGCGAGCCCATATTACTTTAAATGACCCGAGGGGCGCTATTCCCATTTCAAATCACTTCACTTATAATGAAAATGAAAATCGTTTTCATTAAGGAGCGGCGAAGTTCTGTTATGGACCCTCGCGTCTATGAGTGGCTGGCCAGGTTACAAAAGAACGGCTACCGTCTGACAGAGTCACGGCGGGCAGTCATCGAAATCCTTGCTCACAGCGAACGCACCTTAAACCCCACGGAGGTGTACGACCTGGCGCGCCAGCGCTATGATTCTTTAGGGCTGGTCACCGTTTACCGCACACTGGCCAAGCTGGAAGAACTCGGCTTGATCCAGCAGGTCCACCAACCGGACGGCTGCGAGGCGTATATTGCCGCGGTGTCCGGTCACCAACACCTGCTGATCTGTAAGGCCTGCAATAAAGTGGAATATTTTCAGGGGGATAAACTTGATGGTCTGGTGGAAAGAGTGGAGAACGAAAGCGGCTTCTTGGTGCAAGAACATTGGCTGCAGCTGTTTGGTTGGTGCAGTAAATGCCAGCAGAATGGCACCCAAGTTTCCAGGAGTTGAGGATCTGACATGAGGCATACGACCAGAAAAATTCAGCACAATACTTTTTACCTGGGAGCCGGAATTGGTCTCCTGCTGTTCTTGCTTGCCGCGTGTGCGACGAGCGGCGATTCGAACACAGCTGACGAGGCTGGCGACGGCCGATTAAGAATCGTGGCAACGACGACCATTGTGGGGGATGTGGTCGCTCAGATCGGCGGCGAATCAATCGACCTCACCGTGCTGCTGCCTGCTGGCACTGATCCACACACATTCGAACCGGCCCCACAGGACCTGACCGCCATCGCCGAAGCGGACTTGATTTTTGCAAACGGCGCCCGGCTGGAGACGTTTCTCGAGAGTCTGCTGGAGAATGCCCGGGAAGATAGCGAAGTCGTTTCCGTTTCAGAAGGTATTGAGCTGCGCCACATCGAGGATGCGCACGCTGGTGATGAAGATGAAGAGCACGAAGCCGAGGGAGTGGACCCACACGTCTGGTTCGACCCAAACAATGTGATCGTCTGGACTCAGAACATCGAACAGGCTTTGAGCGATCTTGATCCAACGAACGCGCAAATCTATGCCGGCAACGCCGAGGGATATCGCCGCGAACTTGAAGACCTGGATCGATGGATTCAGGAACAGGTCGGGAAGCTGCCCAAAGAGAACCGCAAACTGGTAACGGACCACCAGGTGTTTGGATATTTCGCCGAACGGTATGGATTCGAGCAGGTTGGGGCGGTAATCCCGAGCTTCAGCGCCGGGGCAGAGCCCTCCGCGCAGCAGATTGCCGGCCTGGAAGATAAAATCGAGCAGCTGCGTGTCCCGGCCATTTTTGTTGGGCAAACAGTCAACCCCGCCCTGGCAGAACGCATCGCCCGGGACGCCGGCGTTCAAGTGGTCCCGCTGTACACGGATTCGCTGACCGAAGCAGGCGGAGAAGCGGATAGCTACATCGATCTGATGCGGTATGATGTTGCCGCCATCGTGAAGGCGCTGGCCCAGAGCAAATAAGGTTTAGGATATTAGGATGGTACGCGGACGAGCGCCGATGAACGCGGATGAATTCAGAGATGATTAATCAGATGGTACTGAAACATAAAGACCTCAAATAATCCGCATTTTCCGCTGAGCGGCGCCTTTTGCCGCCATCCGCGTCCAGGCCTGAAGTTTTATGTGAAGGGAAGAGAATATGGTACTTGAACGGTTGCAAAAATCGCAGGTTATGCGCAGAGGTGCAGACCATAAGCCGGGGGCGCCCATCCTCGAGGTTTACGGGCTTACCGTGCGTTACAACGGGCGCCCCGCGCTCGACGATGTGTCTTTCCAGGTACCGACCAGCGGGCGCGTGGCGGTGGTAGGGCCCAACGGCGCAGGAAAGAGCACATTATTCAAGGTAATCGCCGGGGTGCTGGAACCCTCCGGCGGACGGGTAGAAATTTACGGGGACAAACCGGGCGGGCACATCTGCATCGCTTACCTGCCGCAGCGCAGCCAGGTTGACTGGCAGTTCCCGGTCAGTGTCGCCGATGTGGTCATGATGGGGCGCATCGCTAAATTGGGACCGCTGCGCTGGCCGCGCACCAGGGACTGGGAAATCGTCCACAACGCTCTGAGAGTTACCCGGCTGGAAGACTTGGAAGACCGGCAGATCGGAGAGCTCTCCGGCGGCCAGCAGCAGAGAATGTTCATCGCCCGGGCGCTGGCGCAGGAGGCCGAACTGATGCTGATGGACGAGCCGCTGGCGGGCCTCGATGTGAATTCTCAAGATGATATCCTGGAAATCTTAAAGTTCTTGAGCCAGCGCGGGACTACGGTTATGGTGGCGATGCACGACCTGAAGCTGGCAGCCGAATACTTTGACCAGGTAATGCTGATCAACCGCAAGTTGCTGGGTTTTGGAAAGCCAGAGGAGATATTCACCTCCAACCGGCTGGTGCAGGCTTATGGCGACCACCTGCACCTGGTGGAGGCCGGGGACCAGCTGCTGGCGGTCAGCGATACCTGTTGCGATGAGGGAGAGATTTGGAGGGAGCCAAGACCGACCAGATCAAAAAGACATGAACATTAGTGAACTTTTATTAGCACCGTTGAACTATCCTTTCATGGTGCGCGGCCTGATCGCCGCGCTCATGGTCGGGGTCGTCGCTGCCACCGTAGGGACCTACGTGGTGCTGCGCGGAATGGCCTTCTTCGGCGATGCCCTGGCACACGCCATCCTGCCGGGGATCGCCGTGGGCTATTTGTTCAGCGGCGGTGCCAGAGGCCCCTTGTTCTGGTGGGCGCTGCTCACCGCCATATTGACCTCAATTGGGATAGGGGCGGTGACGAAGGGCGCCCGGGTGAAAGAGGACACCGCCATTGGGATTATCTTCGCAGGGATGTTTGCCCTGGGCATCGCCCTGATCTCTACCGTGCGAAGCTATACCGTGGACCTGACACACTTTTTATTCGGCAACGTTTTGGGTGTTTCGAATAGCGATCTTTGGCAGACGGGGATCTTTACAGGCCTGATTATCCTGACCATCCTGGTTTTTTATAAAGAGTTCCTGGTACTTTCTTTCGACCCAGTCCTGGCATCCACCCTGCGGCTCCCCGGCAAGTTCTTTGAATATTTGCTCCTTGTTCTTATCGCCATGTCCATCGTGGTTTCGCTCCAAATCGTAGGGGTAGCGCTGATGGTGGCGATGCTGATTACACCGGCGGCCACGGCTTATCTGCTCACCAGCCGGCTGCCGAAGATGATGGCCCTGGCGGCCGCGCTTGGTTCCATATCGGGGGTGGTTGGTCTATACCTTTCTTATTACCTTAACATGGCTTCGGGGCCCGTGATCGTGCTGACGACGACAGCGTTTTTCCTGGCGGCATGGGCGGGGAAGACGGTGCAGCTGAAACTCAGGGCAGCTGCTGGCTGACTGCCTCAATGCGCGCTAATATTTCGGCGGCTTCATCCTCGCCGGCAAGGTGAACGCGCCCGTCGCCGTCCACATGGGTGGGGATGAATTCATATCCACTGTAGCGGTCTCCTTCGAAGTAGACCTGCAAGATGACGCCCTGCTGGTGATCGCGCGCCCAGGCCTGGTCGAAGACGAAATTCCCCAGGCCATAAAATACAGGCACGCCGTCGATCTCTGTGACTGCCTGAACGACGTGCGTGTGGTTGCCGACCACCAGATCCGCCCCGGCATCGACAGCCACACCGGCCAGGTCGCGCTGGATCCAGTTGGGCAGGGGGGAATCCTCAGGCCCCCAGTGTGGCATGGCGATGACTACGTCGGAGACTTGCCGGGCAGCGGCGATGGCCGCCCGCAGGTTTTCCGGATTCAGCACGGCAATGCCGGGGGTGTCCTCGGTGGCAAAAGCGAGTGGCTCGAGCTGCCCCAGGGAGACAATCCCAAAGCGCACGCCGTTAAGCGTGACGACTACCGGCTGCATGGCCTCCGCCAGGTTTTCCGCGGCGCCTACCGGGAGGATGCCCACCCGGCGCAGGTTGGCCAGAGTGTCGAAGAAGGCGCGATCGCCGCAGTTGCTGATACCGCAGTTCTTGATGTGGTTGGTGGCGACGCTCATCATATCAAAGCCAGCATTGGCCAGGGCGTCAGAGTTTTCGGAGCCGCCGACCAGGACGTAGGTCGGCACGCAGCCGGTGCGCGGCGGGTAATCGCTGATGGTGGCATTCAGCGTGCCGACCGCCAGATCCGCTTCCAAGATAATTTCTCGCACTTCGACGTAAGGGTAATGCGGGTCGCCGCGCTCGTCGATGGCGGCCTGGACGCAACGGGCGGGAACGATCACGCCGGTGAAGAGGAGGGTGGTGGTGGAGCTGGGGTGCGGTGGAGCTGGGGTGCCAGGGAGCGGCGACGGAGAACGTCGCTCGGAAGAGGAGGAAGGGAGAGGGGATAAGGGGTAAGGGCTCGGGGATAATGAGGGAGTGGGGAATGAAGGATCGGCGCTGGAGGATGTGGGGGTAAGGCTTGAGGGAGAGGGGATAGGCGTCGCGGGGTTGGAATCGATCTGGTCAGCGTTAGAGGCAGGAAGGTTGAATTCAGATGTGGTGTTGGAGAGCGGCAACGACGACGGCGACGGAGAATGTCGCTCGGAACGCTGCCTTGAAGATGGCGAGGTGCACGCCGTAAAGAAACTGATGGCCAGGAAAGTGAGCAGGATGCTGCGGTGATGCGACATGGTTAAGGGTAAAGGGAGAATGAATAGGCAATAAGAGGTGTATCCCGATGAGGGCGGGTTTAGCGCTTTTCTTTCTCTTCGTGACCTTAGTGGACTCTCATCTGGTTGGCTCTGGCGAGCGCTGCCAAGATTTCTTCCTGAACGTACGGGTCAGGTTCTTGTTCCCTGGCAGCCTCCAGCGCCTGGCGGACAGCATCGCCGCCAATGCGACCGAGGGCCCAGGCGGCGTGGCCGCGGATGAGCGCTTCCGAGTCGTGCAGAAGGGCTTCGCTTAGCGCAGGCACCGCGGCGGCATCGCCCGCGTTGCCCAGGGCAACCGCAACATTGCGCAGGTAGCCGCGCCTTTTCGGGCGCTTAACCGGGCTGCCCTTGAATTTGTGGTGAAACGCTTCCGGCGTGAGCGCCATCTCCTGCACCAGATTCACCAGGGGAACGTCCGCGCGGGGAGCAAAAGCCGGGTCGCCCTGCGGGGAGGCGAAGCGCTCGTTCCAGGGGCAAACCTGCTGGCAAACGTCACAGCCGAAGACCCACTCGCCCATTTGGGGGCGCAGTTCATCAGGAATCGGACCTTTGAGCTCGATGGTCAGGTAGGAGATACAGCGGCTGGCGTCGATCGTCCGGTCGGGGAGGATACACTGGGTTGGGCAGGCCTCCAGGCAGCGCGTGCAGGAGCCGCATTGGTCGGGGACGAAGGGCGGATCGGGTTCAAGATGGATGCCCAGCAGGATCTCGGCCAGCAGGAAGTAAGAACCGTGTTGGGGATTTATCAAGCAAGTGTTTTTGCCGATCCAACCCAGGCCGGCGCGCTGGGCAAGTTCGCGCTCCAGGATTGGCCCGGTGTCCGTGTACCAGCGGTTGGGAACTTCATGCCCGACCTTCCCTTCGATAAAGGCCACCAGCGATTTCAAGCGCTCCTTGAAGACGTGGTGGTAATCGTCGCCCCAGGCATAGCAGGCCAGTCGGCCAGCCGTCTCAGCCGGTTCCCGGCGAGAGTGGTCCTGCCCGTTGGCGGATGGCACGGCTCCGTCTTCCTGCCGTGCCGAAGTTGGCGCAGGATAGGGCGCGCCCAGCACCAGGATGGCGCGACACTCCGGCAGGATCTGGTGTGGGTTGGCACGGCGCTGGCGAGCGCGCTCGGTTATCAGATAGCCCATCTCGCCGTGACGGCCGGCAGCCAGCCATCTTTCGTAGACGTCGAAGTGAGGTGGAGGGTCCGGGCTGGTCACGCCGACGAGCTGGAAGCCGAGGCGCCGCGCTTCGGCCTTGACTTTCTGGGTAAGGGACATGAGGGTATTTTAACTTAATTAGTATACCCGATACGCTCTCACGCTTCACGTTTCACTCTTCACTCTTCCATCCTGCCCAAAATGTTCTATAATGAGCATCATGGCAGCTGGCTCGCTCTCAGAACAAGAGATTGGGAATCATCAATTAATCGCCGAAGCCTTGCGCCAGAGCGAGGCCAAGTTTCGCACGCTGACCGAAACTACCGCCTCTGCAATCTTTATTTACCAGGGGGATAGATTCCGCTACGTCAATCCCGCTACAGAAACCCTTACCGGTTATACCAGCGAGGAGATTTCTCAAATGAGCCTGTGGGACCTCATCCATCCCGATTCTCATGGCCTCGTTCGCCGGCGCGGCCTTGCCCGGCAGCATAGCAGGACAGTACCTGTCCGCTATGAATTTATGATGATCACCAAGAAAGGAGAAGTGCGCTGGGTCGACTTCAACGGAGGCGCTATTGAATACGAGGGCCAGCCGGCCATCCTGGGAACAGCTTTTGACATCACGAAGCGTAAACTAGCGGAGGAAGCATTACGCCAGGCCAGCCTCAGCCTATCCAGTAGCCTAGATCTGGGTGATGTTCTCGACGCTATCTTGAAAAGCACCTTAAACCTTCTTTCCAAAGTACAGGTCGCCCACATATTTCTTTATTCGAAGGAAGGCGGCGGCCAGCTGGCCTTCGGCGCAGCCCTCTGGGAGGATGGTCGCCGCGGGCAACCCGTCGCCGGGCCTCGCCCGGCCGGTTTAACGTATACGGTCGCCCGCTCAGGCGAGCCGGTGATCGTCGAGGATATTCGCAGGCACCCTCTCTATGAGGATGCTCCTGAAGAGTGGCATGGTTCCATCGTGGGATTACCGTTGAAGATTGGCGCCCGAGTAGTTGGGGTGATGAATATCGCCTCCGCTCAAACCGGCGCTTTCACCGAGGACGACCTCGGTATTCTGCGCTTGTTCAGCGACCAGGCTGCAATTGCGATTGAGAATGCCCGCCTGTTCCAAGAGGCGGCGACCGAGCGTCGCCACCTGGGCTTGCTTTATGATATCGGGCGTGAGCTCGCCATCAGCCTGGATGTTGATGAGATCTTACACCGTGCCGTTACCCTTACTTGCAAAGCCCTGGAGGGACTTTTAGGGGAAGCCTTTCTCTATCAGCCGGAGGAAGGCCAGCGTCTCAGCTTGCGCGCCATACATGGGCGCGATCCCCAGGATATCGCCGCCCTGGATAGAAAACTAAATTTGAGTTTGGGCGTTGGCCTGGCAGGCTGGGTGGCCGAACATCGCCAACCTGTTATTACTGGCGATGTAGGTGGCGATCCTCGCTGGCACTTCATCCCTGGAATGGACGAAGACGTTCATTCTGCGCTGATTGCCCCGATTCTCCAGGGGGATCGTTTGTTGGGCATCCTCGCTGTGCTGCACCGCCGCCCTAATGCCTTCTCGAAAGGTCACCTGGAGCTGCTTCAGGCGATCTGTCACCAGGTTGGGCTCGCCCTCAGCAATGCCGGGCGCTACCAACAAGTCCAGAGCCTGGTGGATATGCTCGCCGCCGAACAGTATCGCCTCGAAAGTTTAATGGAGCACCTGCCGGCCGGTGTTCTGCTCTTGGATGCCGACTATCGCCTGGTGGTCGCCAATTCCCTGGGTCGCGAGATCCTGGGCCTGCTTGGAACTGATGAACCGGGCAGTCCGCTTTCTCAGCTGGGACCCTATTCCATAGCAGACCTGATCGCTCATCATGCCAGCCCGCTGCCCGTTGAGATTACGCTAGAAGGTTCGCCGCCGCGCATTTTCGAAGCGGAAGCCCGGCCCTTGGGCGAAGAACGGCCACAGTGGGTGATCTCCGTGCGCGAGGTCACCGAAGAGCGCGAAAAACAAGCTCGCATCAGCATGCAGGAACGGCTGGCCACAGTTGGTCAGCTGGCGGCTGGCATCGCTCATGATTTCAACAACATCATGGCCGCTATTATGGTCTACACGGATTTGTTGGAACGTGATATTGAAATAATCCCTGGAGGGCACGAACGCTTATCCATCATTCAGCAGCAGGTGCAGCGAGCATCCAGCCTGATCCGGCAGATTCTCGACTTCAGCCGCCGTTCGGTTATGGAGCAGAGCACTCTGGATGTTTTGCCATTTATCAAGGAATTAGATCGGTTGCTGGAACGTCTCCTGCCTGAGACCATACACCTCGAACTCATCTACCAGCCCGGGGTTTATCTGATCAAAGCCGATCCGACCCGCCTGCAGCAGGTTTTCATGAATCTGGCCGTGAACGCCCGCGACGCCATGCCCGAAGGCGGCACGCTCAGCTTTGAAATTACCCGCCTCAAATTAGCTCCCGAAGATCCTCTCCTTGTGCCAGAAATGCAGCCCGGCGATTGGGTTCACATCACGGTGCGCGACAGCGGCGTTGGTATCTCTTCCGAGTCGATCCCGCATATTTTCGAGCCTTTCTTTTCCACCAAGCCATATGGCGAGGGTACAGGCCTGGGACTGGCGCAGGCTTATGGCATTATCAAGCAGCATGGTGGGCATATCGACGTTGTAAGCCAGCCGGGAAAAGGCACTCGCTTCGAGATTTACCTCCCCGGTCTTCCTGTTCCCCAGAGCCAGATAAGCGCCCAGGAAGAAGCTCCGCAGATAATTGGGGAAGGTCAGCTCATCCTTCTGGTAGAAGACGATCGCATCACGCGCGATGCTTTGCAGGATATGTTAGAAACCCATAACTATGTGGTGCTCACGGCTGGGAATGGCCTGGAAGCCTTGCGGATTTATGAATATCAGGGGGAATCGGTCAGCCTGGTGGTCAGCGATGTAGTCATGCCGGAGATGGGCGGCGTCGATCTCTACCTTGAGCTTAGTGATCGCTGGCCTGGCGTCAAGATGTTGTTTATTACCGGGCATCCCCTGCAGCTGGATGAACAGGCATTATTGGAAGCGGGCAGTGTCCATTGGCTGCAAAAGCCATTCTCCGTCTCCGAATTTGGCCAGGTGATCAAGAATCTGATAGATAATTAGTCAAGTTGAGCTTGTCGAAACTTTCTGCCTCCCATCCGGCAGCACTAGCGGCGTGCCGTATTCGGGATGGGCGATCACGTGCAGCGGGATCTGGTAAACCTCAGACAGGCGTTGCGGGGTGAGCACCTCAGAGGGCGTCCCCGCGGCCCGCAAACGACCCTCGACCAGTAAAGCTGCCCGGTCGGCGTACAGAGCTACTAAGTTCAGGTCGTGCAGCGCCATTAGCACCGCCAGGTCTTGCTCTTCCGCCAGCCGGCGGGTCAGGTTGAGCAGGTTGGATTGGTGCTGCAGGTCAAGATGGGCGGTTGGCTCGTCCATCAGCAAGATCGGCGTATCCTGTGCAAGCGCTCGAGCCAGCAAAACGCGTTGCTGTTCGCCCCCGGACAGCTCGTCTACCCGCCGCTTGGCCAGGGATAGCGTATTAGTGCGTTCCAACGCCCAGCGCGCCCGAGCGCGGTCCTGTTCGCTGGCCTTCCCCAGCCATCCCAGAAAAGGCGTCCTGCCCATCATCACCGTTTGCCAGACGGTAAAAGCCGCCGGTAGGTTGCGTGCTTGCGGGACGACTGCCAGGTAGCGGGCTCGTTCCATGGCAGGGAGCCGATTGAGATCCTTTCCATTCACCCGGATCATTCCCGCTTGCGCCTGCAGTACGCCGCTAACGGCTTTGATCAGGGTGGTTTTTCCCGCTCCATTCGGTCCGACCAGCGCCAGCACTTCGCCGGGCCTCACGCTGATTGTGAAATCCGCCAGAACCGTCTCTTTTCCATAGCCAACATACAACGACTGAATTTCTAACATCCCTACCAAAATGATCGCTCCTTCGCTCGCCGCAGCACCCATAAAAAGAAGGGTGCCCCGGCCAGCGCCGTAATCACGCCAACTGGCAGTTCCTGCGGCGCCAGCAGGATGCGCGCCAGCAGGTCGGCGATCAGCAGCATCGTCGCGCCGCCCAGGATCGATAGCGGCACCAGGTGGCGGTAGTCCGGTCCCCACAGGATGCGCACCAGGTGCGGGACGATCAAGCCCACGAAACCGATCACACCTGAGAAGGCCACCGCCGCCGCCGTCGTGAGCGAAGCCGCCAGGACCAGAAAGGCCTTGATCCGTTCTACATTCAGTCCCATCTGCTGCGCCTGTTCATCACCGAACTGTAGCACGTTCAAGGGGTGCCCGGAGAAGACCAGCGCTCCCAGACCAATCGCAATATACGGCAGCGCCGCCATGACCGGGTCCCAACCGCTCATTGAGGAGCCGCCCAGCAGCCATGCCAGCGCCCGCCGCACCTCGCCCTCGGATCTCAGCATCAAGTAGGAGGTCAGTGCCGAAGTAAAAGATCCCACCGCCACGCCCGCCAGGATCAGCGTTGTGGTTGGCATGCTTTTGCCACTCCTTGCCAGGAAATACACCAGAATCACCGTGGCGGTCGCTCCCACGAAAGCCGCCGCCGGTATCGTGAACAGCCCCAGCAGGTCGTTGGGCCAGCGCAGCGACATCGCCAAAACCGCTCCCAAGCCGGCGCCTGAAGCGACGCCGATCAGGTAAGGATCTGCCAGGGGGTTGCGGAACAGTCCCTGGTAGACGGCTCCGCTGCCGGATAGCGCCGCCCCGGTCATTGCGATCAAGATCGTGTGTGGCAGCCGGATGCTGAAGATGATCACGTTGAAAGTCTCCGGCCAATCTAATTGCAGCCTTACGCCTGGGAAAAAGGAGACCAGCATGCGCGTCAGCGTGCCCGGCGGGATGAACACTGCCCCAATCGCCACGCTGAACACCAGCGCGGAGAGCATCAGCAGGAGATTTTGTAAGTAAGCTCTCTTTAATGTAGCCATCTATCTTTAAGGGATAGGGGATAAGGCCGAGGGAATAAGGGATCGGGCTGCCCGATCCCTTATTCCCTATCCCCTCTTCCCTTATTCAAATACCTCCGGGTGCAGCAGCCTGGCCAGCTCCTCCAGGCCATCCACCAGCCTGGGTCCCGGCCGGCTTGCCAGGTCATCATTGAAGGGATAGATCTGCCCGTTCTGAACTGCGCTCAGCGCGCTCCACCCTGTCCGTTGCGCCACCGCTTCCGGGGTTGCGCCGTAGGCGGCATCGCCCAGCAAGATGATGTCCGGGTCCTGTACCAGTAGTTCCTCGATGCTGATCTGCGGGTACTGGTCCTCCAGACTGGCGGCGATGTTTTCCCCACCGGCCAGTTCGATCAGGGTATTGATAAAAGTTCCCGAACCGGCGGTGTACGGCGCGCTGGGATCAGTGCTATCCAGCTCGTAGAAGACGCCGGGTCGTTCCTCCACCCCGGCAATTTTTTCCTCAACTGCGTCTACCCGTGTTCTTAAGAAATCAATCAGGTTGGCAGCCTCCGCTTCGTGGCCGGTGAGCTGCGCCAGCACGTTCAGGCTGTCGTACATCGCTTCCAGCGTCGTCGGGTTTGATACGAGGAACACCGTCAATCCCAGATCCTCCAGCGTTTGCACCTGCTCCGGCGTGTTGATCTCCGCGGCCAGCACCAGGTCCGGTTCCAGCTCCACAGTCGCCTCGTAGTTGAAATCGCTGAAGAAACCGCCGATGCTCGGGAGGTCGCTCACTTCCGGCGGGTAGTTCGAGAATTCATCCCTTCCGATTACTTGCTCATCCGCCCCAATTGCGAAGAGGCTCTCGGTGATCGAGGGTGCCATAGATACAATCCGCTGTGCCGGCGCTTCCAGCGTTACCGTGCGTCCAAGTCCATCGGTAAGTACGATTGCCTCTGGAGTAGGCTCGGACATCGGCGTTGGCTGGCTGGTAGGAGATGGTTCGGGCCCGGCGGTGTCGGTTGCTGATGGAACGGTAGCTGTATTGCCTGGCTGCAGGGCCGGACTGGTCGGCGTCGCTTGCGGTGAGCATCCCGACAGCACCAAAACGCCTGCTACTGCCAGGATGGCAAGTCTATAAGATAATTTTCGGTACACAAAACTCCTCCGTGATGGTTGTTAGTGTGAAAGTTGATTAACTTTCAAAGGTAACCTCTTTGCCTGAGCGATTGTCTTCAATCGCCATTGCCTAATTGCCTAATCGCCTGATTTCCTAAGAAAAAACCCCTGTCCGAGGACAGGGGTGGGGGTTCAATTGACCTTTCTTGAAACAGGCGCTCCCACCTCCTTTCCGCGAGGTTGTGGTAAACCCACCAAGGCGGGCGGCCTGGCTCGTTATTCAGGTAATCTGACGGTCCACCAGTCTGGTAGTCTATTCCTGATTGACCACTCGACTAAGTGCCTAAGCGACTATCTGACTAACTTACAGTTGCGCGACAGCGCCGGACTCTCACCGGCTTCGCCATTAAACCTTCCCATCCGGGGGAGCAGGTACCTTGGCGGTGAGTTATTAAATTGTGCTTCTATTGTACGGCAGCATTACTGCTTCGTCAAGTAATGTTAGATATTTGCCACCAGCGAGATCACCATAGACAGGATGATGATCACCCCAATCGCCACGAAGACCATCTGCGAGAAGCTTAATCGCCGCTTCTCTCTTCCTGAACTGCTCTTTTTCTTCTGTGCCATTATTTAACTCCATTAAACTGGTCGGAACAAACAGGTTTCCCTTACCCATCTTTCTACCTGTCTACTTTGTCTACCTCTTCTACCTTGTCTCCCTCTCCTACTCCAACCCCTCTTTTATTGCCATCGCCACCTGGGCCGTCACACCTGGAATCGCCGTCAGCTCCTCCAACGAAGCTTCCTTGATCCTCTCAATCGAACCGAACCGGTTCAATAGGGCTTTGCGCCTGGCGGGGCCGATACCAGCGATGGCGTCCAGCCTTGAGGCCAGCCCCGTCTTGGTGCGGCGTTTGCGGTGAGAAGTGATCGCAAAACGGTGCGCCTCATCCCGGACCCGTTGGATCAAGTACAGGCCCTGTGATTTCCGGGGCAGCAAAATTGGCGCCGGTCTTCCCGGTACGAACAGCTCTTCGTGCTGTTTTGCCAGACCGGCCACCGGGATCTTTTCCAGCAGGTCGAATTTTTCCAGGACTGCGACCGCCCGGCTGAGCTGTCCCTTGCCGCCGTCTACCAGTAGCAGGTCCGGCAACAAGGAGAAGGCTCTGTCCGGTTTCTTCCCCGGAGCGGTTGCCATTTCTTGGGCTGCATTCCAGCGGTTGAAACGCCGCGTTAGCACTTCCTCCATACTGGCGAAATCATCCGGGCCGTCCACCGTGCGGATGTTGAAACGCCGGTAATATGTCTTGCGCGGCACACCCTGCTCGAACACCACCATGCTGCCTACCGCCGCGGTTCCCTGCGTGTTGGAAATATCGTAACATTCGATCCGGTTTGGCGGCTCGCCCAAATTTAAGGCCTCTTGCAGCTCCGCCAAAGCCTGTTCCTGGCGGTGCCGGTCGGCTTCCCATTGCGCCTGGAGAGAAGCCAGGGTCTCGGCGGCGTTCTCCGCGGCCATTTGGATCAGCTCTTTCTGCTGGCCCTCCCGGGGTACCACCAGCTCTACTCTTTCTCCGCTGCGCCGGTTTTTCAGCCACTGCTTGATGATCTGTAGCTCCTCGACCTCGTGCGGCAGCAATACCTGCGCCGGGATGTTGGGAGCCTGATCGTAGAATTGCTTCAAAAACTCAGCCATCACGTCCGCGTCGGGTGTTTCTTCAGCGCCTTCCAACAGGAAGTACTCCCGGCCGATTAGCTTGCCGTTGCGGATGAAGAATACCTGCACGCACGCTTCCCCGTCAGCCCGCGCCATGGCGATCACGTCCGAATCAATATACTCCGCCGAGACCACTTTTTGCCGCTCCACGACCTTCTCGATGGCGTGCAGCTGATCGCGGATCGCCGCCGCCCGTTCGAATCGCAGCTCCTCGGCCGCCTTTTTCATTTCCGTCTGCAAGCGGGAGACGATCGGCTCGGTCCGCCCCTCCAGGAATTTGCACAGGTCATCGATGATCTGCCGGTAACCGGCCTGATCGATGGCGCCGATACACGGTGCTGTGCACAGTTTGATGTCGTAGTACAGGCAGGCGCGCTCATCCTGCCCCGTGATGGTGCGATCGCAGGTCAGGTAGGGGAAAATGCGCCGGAGCAGGTCCAGCGTCTGGTGTACCGCCCACACGCTGGTATACGGCCCGAAATAACGCGACCCATCGTTAGCCATCTGCCGTGTGACAGTCACCTTGGGGAATGGGTCCGCCCAGTGCACCTTTACGTAAGGGTAGCGTTTGTCGTCCTTCAGGCGCACGTTGTAGTACGGGCGATGCTTCTTGATCAGGTTCATCTCCAGGATCAATGCTTCCAGCTCCGACCCCACCACAATCCATTCGATATCCGCGATCTTACGGACCATGTGCTGCGTGCGCGGGCTGTGCTGGGCGCTGGCCTGGAAATAGGACCGCAGCCGGCTGCGCAGGTTGATCGCCTTGCCAACGTAAATTACCTTAGCATCGGCGTTCTTCATTAAATAGCAGCCTGCCTTGGCTGGCGCGGTATCTAAAATGGCCTGGACCTTATTGTTGACTGCCATGATGATTTATTTTAGCATACCCACGTTAACCTTAAATAAAAATACTGCTCTTACGGCTCCAGCCTGACCTCTACGCTGCTCAGGTGCACATCTCCATTAAAGGCCGGGCTGGGGTCCCGAACCACCACACGCCCCGCACCCGCTGTCTGGACATTGTAAGAAACGTCGGCGCTGAAAGGTCCGGGATGGCCCATCTCGGGCGACTGCACCGTGACCGGCTGGCTGCCGGCCAGGCTGCCCTGCTCATCGTACACTTCAACCAGTAAATGTTGCTCAAAACTCGCCAAGCCGAATCCCTCCACGTGCACCATCCCTCCGCTGATGCTGGCGCCCTGGGCCGGCTCCAGGATAACGATCCGCTCCGGGTGGGGCTCCACCGCGACGATATTCTCGGGCCCACTGGGAGCAATGCTTACTCCAACTGCAGCAAGATGCGTTATACCGCCGTCCCGCGCGCTGGTCGCAAAAACCTGGATGAAGGCCTGCCGCTCTTCGCCGATGGTGAATGGGACCTCGGCTTCGAATGGCCCTCTCTCTCCCAGTTCCGCGGCGATTTGCGCCGGGACCACGTTCAATTCGCTTCCATCGTCCAGCACCAGCCGCACGGTGAGCGCCTGCTCGAACGTCGAATCGGCCATTCCGGATACCCGGATGGGGCTGGTCAGACGTGATCCCGAGCCTGGCATGAGGATCAGGATCGCCTCAGGAATCTGCCATGGCTCCGTTACCGGTGGCAAAGTGGGCTGCGGAGTCTCGGTTGCCGACCCTGGCGTGGCCGTAATTTGCTCAGTCGTTTGAGTTGGCGCCAGGGTTGCAGGTGGCTGTGTTGGTTCGGCCGTTGCTGAAACTGTTGAAGGCGCGGTTGCGGCGGGTCGCGTCGTCGTAGCAGCCGGAGTGTCGGTCCCCGGCGAGGCGAAAATTCCGCTGCAAGCGACCATGAACGGGAAGATCGCCAACAGGCATGCGACTCTTTTTGGTTTCATAAGCTCTTTCTCTCTCAATCCATCCATTGTGAATTTCGTCTCAATGTTGACAAATGTTGTCGAATTTTATATTCTGTTATCAGGCGATAAATTCTATTACATCAACCACAGATTGGAAAGGAGATGGTGAAGATGGCCTTTTACGAGCTCGATCGTCAGAAGATTCATTTTAAATGGAATAACCAGTTGCCACCGGCCATTACAATAGATCCAGGCGATGAAGTTGAATGCTGGACCCAGGAAGTGACCAGTGGGCAGGTTACGCCTGGCAGCGCTGCGAGCATTCTCAGCGAAATTGACTTCGACAATCTCTATCCTCTGGCTGGTCCTATCTGTGTTAATGGAGCCGAGCCCGGTGATGCTCTGGAAGTCGAGATTCTATCACTCAAACCAGATGGATGGGGATGGACTGGGATCCTCCCGGGCCTGGGATTGCTCTCGGAGGATTTCAAAGACCCCTACATCAAGCATTGGGATCTTTCCAACGGCACGACAACCCGCTTGAGAGACGATATTGTGATCCCGCTTCAGCCTTTTTGTGGCACCATGGGCGTTGCGCCGGCCGAGCCAGGAGAGCATTTTGTCCTGCCGCCCGGTGACTTCGGTGGGAACATGGACATTCGCCACTTGAACGCGGGCGCCCGTCTGCTGCTCCCCGTTCAGGTCGAGGAAGCCATGTTCTCGGCTGGCGATTGCCATGCTGTGCAGGGCGATGGTGAAGTATGTGTTACTGGCATCGAGTGTCCAATGACCTTCCGGCTTCGATTCAATCTCAGGAAAGACGCGAATTTGCCTTCGCCCCAGTTTATTACCGGGCGCAGTCCGCTGAGCGAGCATGATACCCATATGGGTTACTTTGCTACAACGGGCGTTGGTCCTGACCTGATGGAGAACGCCAGG
>Ga0209640_10002299_pt1 | contig 16625 bp, 12 predicted proteins | sample RifCSP10_1_FD_184018 | JGI IMG/M metagenome (GOLD analysis project Ga0209640, IMG submission 184018) | Soil microbial communities from Rifle, Colorado - Rifle CSP2_sed 10_1 (SPAdes) (version 2) | ecosystem: Environmental > Terrestrial > Deep subsurface > Rock core/Sediment | place: Rifle... | reverse complement strand
CCTATGTGCGGCTGGTGTCGCGCCGCGGCGATGCGGTGGTGATGGCGCAAATGACCCAGCGCGTGCCCAGGAACATGGTGTTCATTCCGTTTCATTTTCACGATTGCGTGAACCGCCTGACCCTGGGCCTGCTGGACCCGCATTCCCGGCAGCCGGCGTTCAAGCAAAACACCGTGCGTATCGAACACATCGATCAGGAACTGGCGGCGCGGATCAACGTCGAATCCCGTGCTTACTAATAATTAAACACAGAGTCACATTGAAGAAAGTGAAAAGTTTAAAGTAAAAAGATTAACTCACCACAGTCTGTTTTATTTAAGCAGGAAACTCAACTTTATGCTTTCAACTTTATACTTTTTACTTTTAACTTGCTTTTATCATGTTTGAAGTAAGAGACGACGAACCGTTGTATGCCCTGTTGCAGGCGGTCACCGCCGATCAGAAGAACGTCTATGGCAACCCCATCAACCTGATTGAAAAAAGCGGCCAGCCCAAAGGGATGAGTCTGCGAATTAATGGTGATGAAGGAGTTGGCGCCAATCCTAGCCGCTACCAGCAGCATGGGTTCCATTTCACCGCGGACAATTGTATCGGTTGCCACGCCTGCGAGGCGGCGTGCAGCGAGAAGAACAATCTGCCACCCCATCTAAGCTTCCGCTCGGTGGGTTATGTCGAGGGCGGCACCTATCCGAATTTTACCCGCATGAATATCTCCATGGCCTGCAATCATTGCGACGACCCCGTGTGCCTGAAGGGTTGTCCCACCCGGGCCTATACCAAACACCCGGAATACGGGGCCGTGTTGCAGGACCCGGATATCTGTTTCGGATGCGGCTATTGCACCTGGGTGTGTCCCTACAATGCCCCGCAGCTCGATCCAGTCGAAGGCCATGTGCAAAAATGCAATATGTGCGTCGACCGGCTGGAGGCGGGCTTGAAACCGGCCTGTGTCTCGGCGTGTGTCGGCAATGCCTTGGACTTCGGCGTCATCGAAATCATGCCGGAAAACCGCGAGCAGGCCAAGACCGTAATCCCGGGCTTCCCCGATCCGAACATCACCAAACCGAATATCCGGTTTCAGCAAACGAAGACCCTGCCGCTGGAGTTCACCCGCACTGATTCAACGCCGGTCAAATATCATCGTGATAACGGTACTGGCGTCTATGCAGCGGCTGTCGATGAAAAAGACGGCTATGCAGGGGTACGCCGCTGGAACCTGGCGCAATTAAGTTCCCGGGAAAATCCCCTGGTTATTTTTACCTTAATCACCCAGGCTGTAATTGGCGCCTTCCTCATCCTGTTTACCGGGGCAGCCGCCGGGATTCCCAGCCTGGAGATTATTACCGCATCGAATCTCCTGCTGCCGGTGCTTCTTACACTGCTGGTGCTGCAGGGACTGGTGCTGCTTATTTCCACCCGGCACCTGGGCAAACCCTGGCGCTTTTACCGGGGCTTCAACAATCTCAGGCACTCGCCGCTGTCCCGGGAAGCTTTGGGAGTTTCGCTGTTCTTCGGCCTGCTGTCAGCGGTATTCGCGCTATCGTTCCTCAATCATTCATTCCTTGACTGGCATGCCGTCGACGCGGTGTCCGCTTATGTCTTGGGTTTATTGCCATCGCTGACGCTGGAGTTGATAACGTCAATCAGTGCGCTATTCACCGCGATCGGGGCTAGCGCCGGACTGGGAGGTTTGTACTATATGTATCGCGCCTATCGCATCAAGGCGCGACCATTCTGGGATCACTGGCAGGTCGCGGCCGCCTTCAGCGGTAACGCCCTGGTCCTGGGAAGTATAGTGATCGGTGCGATTGGCATGCCACTGGGGTTGGCTTATCACGGTTCGCATTTTAACCTGCCGAGTGTCCTCGCCGCCATTATAGCCACGGGATTGGCGCTGGAACTGATCGGTCATATTTTCCATGCCCGGGCGTTACAGCGCCGTGGCGGGGAAGCCGTAGTGTCGTATCATCTGATGACGACCCGTTTCGGCAAGACCTATTACGCCCGCAATGTGCTGCTGGTTATCAGCCTGGCTGGAATGGCAGCGTTGTTATTGATACCGGTTCACAGCATGGTTGCTGCGGCGGCCTGGTCGGTGTTGGCCTTTATCATCGTGCTGACATCCCTGGTCGGCCGCGCGTTGTTTTATGTAATCGTGATCCCAACGACCATGCCCGGCGCATTTTTCTGGAAGAACCCTGGTTTCGAGGAGCATGCGCGGAAGACAGGCCTGGCCAGGCTGCCCCAGGTCGGTGTTCTGGAATATGACCATTAATCACTATGAAGGTGTATCTGTCTTGAACTACCAGTTTTACACAGCCGATGTCTTTACCCGCCAGATATTTCATGGCGCGCAGATCGCCGTATTCCCGCATGCCGGAGATCTGACGAGGGATCGCATGCAACTGATAGCACGGGAAATGAACCTGTCGGAAACTGTATTCGTATTCCCGTCCGCGCAGAGCGTCAACAACCGGCGAATCCGGGTCTTCTCCCCGCTAACGGAGATTGATTTTGCCGGTCATCCGATTATTGCCACTGGCATGGTGCTGGCCACCATCGGTGACATCAAACTCGAAGGAAAACACACCGCATTGGAACTGGAACAAAACGCCGGCCCCGTCAGCGTCAATATCACCCAGGCAGACGGCAAACCGGTGTTAATTCAATTCAGCCGGTGCATCAAACCAGTGACCGACCGTTTTGTCCCGCCGCCGGAACAGCTTGCGGATATGTTAGGTTTGCGGGAAATCGATCTGGCACATAAGCAATTCCAGGCGCTGCTGGTCTATACCGATCAACCCTATCTCATCATCCCCATCAGAACATATGCGGCCGTACGCGATGCCCGGTTTAACTATCGCGCCTGGAGTGAATCCAGTGCGCCAGCCAGCATGGCAAAGGATATTTTAATGTTCACCACTCAGTCCGACCTGCCTCAGTCCAACTTCCATGCCCGGCTGGTGGGACCCAATATCGGCATCCATGACGACCCACCAATCGGTTCCGCCGTACCGGCCTTCACCGGCTACCTGTGCGCCCACGAACACATCAAACAGGGCACTCATACTTTCGTCATCGACCGCGGCAATGTCACGGCCCGCCGCAGCTTGTTAAACATCGAAATGGACCATAAAGGTGAGGAGACGTTGACCGTCCGGGTCGGCGGGCCGGCAGTCATGGTCAGCGAAGGAACGATGAACGTATCGGCCTGATGATGCTATATGGCAGTCAGCCGGTCAGTTATTTTTCTGCCTGGAATATTTTATGAATCCAGGTCTCGGCTTCGTCAAACACTGATCTGCCGCATGGTAATGCACGCAGCCGCCTTAATGGTTCTATTCTGACGGGGCCACTGTCGATATCCAGTCAACAACCGCCTTCGCATAAATCGTGGCAGGCTGGCCGGGTGCTAGATAGTGCGACACTTCTTTTTCCTCGATCCAGATCAAATCCCGCCTGACGGTGGCGGTCAGACTGTCGTATATTTCCTTCGCGACCGGCGGGCGCGCAAGTTCGTCATTCGCGCTGTGGATCACCGCCGCTGGCACCGTTACCTGACCGGTGTACTTGATCGAGACGGCATTGGATTCCTCAGGCGTGCCGAAATAGCTGATGAAACTCCCGGCCGACAGGGTAACACCCGATCCCGGTGCGGAACATTCGCCGACGTTACCGAAATAGATAAAGCAGATCGGTTCGTATCCTTTATCCTGGCTGACGAGATTGCGTGCATGTTCCAGAACCGCGTCAAATGCAGCGCGTTGAGTTGCATCAAGCCGCACTCGCCCTTCCAGATAGGGCGAGGTAATGGAGGCAAGAAACACGATGGCCTTGATCGACGGGTCCCTGGTCCGGGTCATGTAATACACGGCTCGCGGACCGCCCAGACTGACACCGACCAGTATGATTTGGTTCAGGCCACGAGATTTCGCAATCCCGACGGCGGCACCAACATCCTGTTCAGCCGTCTCAAAGCGATCATAGAACCAGCCATGGGTCCCGGCTGTGCGCATATTGGCCAGCAAAAAAGCATAACCTTTAGCAGTAAGTTGTTCGGCTAAAGGATTGTAGTCATGAAAACCGTCGATGAAACCGCCGGTGCCGCCTGGTATCAGAATCACCACGCTGCTGCCCGGCTGTTTCGGCAGATACAACAGCGCATTCAGATTTGCTCCGTCGGCAGACTTGTAGTTGATAAATTCGCCTAATGGCGCTGCTGACAGCAATGTGGAGAACAGTATTGTAGTTACTAAAGCAATACCCTGGTGATACAGGTATAACGGCAGTCGTCTCATACCAACCCCCTATCTAACAGATTGTAAAACAATCGATTCAGATTTTGCATGCGGGCGAATTCCCAACAGTCCATGGAAAACACGCTGGTATCGATTCCCCTGATATTTTTTATTGTATTTGCTTGGGCAGCAAAATCAGTGATTCATCATAGTGAAAATAGTGTAAGTGAACAAGGGCAATCTGTGAACTACGGGCAGTGTTTATTCGTTGTGCTTTATCGTCTGGCTCATGATTCCGCCAGGCGAGCGGATAAATTACCGTTACCCGCGGCAGCGCATGCAGCCGGATGATGCCAAATACCACCTAGTATGCTGTCCCACAAGTATCTTTCAAAATAAATCCCCTCTCCACCGCATCAGCGGGGGAGAGGGCTAGGGTGAGGGGGTAGATAATAAGAGCCACCACGATTGCCCTCTCCCGGAGGGAGAGGGGGAAGAATTATGAAAGTTAATTGCGGGACACCACACTAGACTGATCCTGATATTTATTATCTGTTAAAACTGCACTACAGTAACTATACTTTAACTTTGAATCTCTGCATTAAACCGGATGAATATCATGCAATATCTCGACTGGAAATCTGAATACAAGAGCGGCCTCGAGTGCATCGATTATGAACACAAACAGCTAGTCAATACAATCAACGCTGTCTGCGAAAACCTGGCCGGCAAAGATGCTGTGGAAGAAGTGCTTGAACAATTGGGCCTGTTATATGAGAAAATCACCACGCATTTCGCGCTGGAAGAGAAGCTTATGCAGGAACAGCAATACCACCTTTATCATGGACACAAGGCGCAACATGCCCAATTGCTGGAAAATATCCGGACTATGATGGACGCCTACGAAGATGGTTCCTGTGATACCTGTAATAAGTCCCTCGATGAATGCCTGATCTCATGGTTCAGCCAGCATTTTCAGACTGAGCATGGTATCCCAATCCATTTCAGCGACACGTCTGCTTAAGTATTTAACGGGAATCCCCGGATACTGCCTTACAAACGAAATATGCAACAGATCTACCTGAAAACCCGGGGACAGTGGCGGAAATGGCTGGCCGAAAATCATGACCGGAACACCGGCATCTGGCTGGTTTTCTATAAAAAAGAAACCGGGGTTCCGACACTGGAATATGATGATGTGATCGAGGAGGCCCTGTGTTTTGGCTGGGTGGACAGCATCATCAAGAAACTGGATGAAAATAGATATATCCGTAAGCTGACTCCAAGGAAAGATGACAGCAAATGGTCAGCCACCAACATCAGACGGGCTGAGCAACTAATCCAGCAGGGGCTTATGACGAAGGCTGGAATAAAAAAAATCGGAGCCGCCAGAAAAGGGGGGGTGTATAAACCGGCTAAGCCGCCACAAGTTTCCATCAAGATGCCCGCTGAACTCGAAAGGGCATTACGAAAAAACAAACAGGCCAGGAATTATTTTGCACATCTGGCGCCTTCCTACCAACGGCATTTCATCGGTTGGGTGGTAATTGCGAAGCGGCCGGAGACGAGGTCAAAGCGAATCAAGGAATCCATCCAGTTGCTCGCACAGGGAAAAAAGCTGGGCCTGAAATAAGAGCGAAAGGGATTCGTTCGTTATTGCGGATGCTGCCGGAGTTGAACTAATGATTTCCACCCTCACAGTTTTTCAACCATTGTTCGGCATCGCTCACCGAATATATACCCGGTCTTTTCTACCAACTCACATCATGACCCTTAAGTTATCACTGAAGGTTCACCACGGCCTGTTCGTGTCGGTATCTCCGCGACCTGCCCGGCAATAGTGATCAGGTCGCGAAGCACCAGTTGTGTGTCCATGGCCTGTTTTGTAACGTCCGGTTCATACTGTTCCAGATAAACACGCAGGGTGGCGCCCTCGGTGCCCGTACCTGACAACCTGTAAACGATGCGCGAACCGTTCGCGAACAGCAGACGTATACCTTGATATTGGCTGAGGCTGTTGTCGATTGCATCGGTATAGCTGAAATCATCACAATTGGCGATTACATACTCTCCAAAGCGTCGCCCCAGTAACCCCGCCAGAGCGTTGCGCAAGTTATCCATCAGGCCTTCGGCGGCGGTGCTGTCAATGCCCTCATAGTCGTGACGGCTGTAGTAATTACGGCCGAACCGGGCCCAGTGTTCGTGTACTATCCACGCGACCGGTTGCCGTTTGACTGCCAGCAGATTCAGCCAGAACAGCACCGACCACAGACCATCCTTCTCCCGGATGTGATTGGATCCGGTACCGAAACTCTCCTCGCCGCACAACGTGATACGCCCGGCATCAAGCAGGTTACCGAAATACTTCCAGCCGGTCGGAGTTTCATAACAAGGCAGATTCAATTGCGCGGCCACACGGTCCACCGCGCAACTGGTCGGCATGGATCGGGCGACCCCTGCCAGGCCCTGCCGGTAACCAGGCAGAAACTGCGCATTGGCCGCCATGATCGCGAGGCTGTCGCTGGGCGTAACGAAAATATTCCGCCCCAGGATCATATTCCGATCGCCGTCTCCATCGGAAGCCGCGCCGAAATCCGGCGCCGCCGCCCCGCTGTTCATTAAGACCACGAGATCATGGGCATGCACCAGATTCGGATCCGGATGCCCACCGCCGAAATCCTCCAGGGGCACGCCATTCATGACCGAACCCGGTTTGGCGCCGAGCCGATGTTCCAGGATCTCAATGGCATAAGGCCCGGTAATGGCGTGCATGGCATCGAAACATAAAGTGAAGCCATCCACCAGCATGTCCCGGATTAAATCGAAATCAAACAGCTCTTCCATTAATCCGGCATAAGCGCTGACAGGATCGATGATCTCGACCTGCATATCGCCTAATCGGCAAACACCCAATTGATCCAGATCCACTTCACCGGCGGCAAGAATACGATATTCACTGATCTGCCGTGATAGGGCATACACCGCATCAGTGAAGGTTACCGTTGCCGGTCCGCCATTGTCGGAATTATATTTAATGCCGAAGTCCGCATCCGGTCCTCCGGGATTATGACTGGCGGACAGAATGAAACCGCCAGCGGCTCGGTATTTCCGGATAACGGCAGAAACCGCGGGAGTAGACAGAAAACCGTGCCGGCCTACCAGTGTCCGCTGCACATTGTTGGCAGCGGCCATCTTCAATATCGCCTGTATCGCCTCGCGGTTATGGAACCGCCCGTCACCACCCACCACCAGGGTTTTCCCCGCAAGGCCAGCCTGCTGCAAAACGGACTGGACGAAATTTTCCAGGTAATGCGGCTGCAGAAAGATGCGTACTTTCTTACGCAAACCGGAAGTACCCGGTTTTTGATCGGGGAACGGGTGGGTGGGTACCGTTCTTGTATCCATGGGGTCATTGTAAAGGCGTTCAGGCATTCACACCATCGCGTTTGCCCGAATCGACCCCCGATTATCTCAGGGATTCGTCCGATCCAGATGGACGATTTTAGTTATAAACGGTTTCTCTTATTTACCGGACTTGTTGTCCTTCATAAGCTGGATTTCTTCCTTGGTGGCAGGCCGGAACTTGCCCAGGCCGCAGGAACCCATGAACTGAAAACCACCGCCGATACTATCCAGGACGGTAATGATATCCAGACTGCACAGGCTGCTGAGCGGCGTCGAGTACATAATCGCCCTGTTGTGATTTAACGTCGGGCAGGTATGTGGCAGTTCATTAAGATAGTAATCGTCGTTGCGCATCTGGAAAGCGATATGCTGTTCATCGATAATATCAAGATTGTCGATAGTGTTTAACGGAAGGCAAGTTCTGGTGGATTCCTTCCCGGTTGTATCCGCAGCAAACCCCGAAATAGCCCATCCCGTTAAAACCAAAAGTCCGATTACAGATAAAAAACCCGGTATCCGCATATACTTATTCCTCTATAGATTTACCTACATTAGATAATTGGTCACCGCTTATCGTTCCCTACGTTTAAAAATTAATTACCGGAATACGGTAGGTGGCAACCAAGCGCCATAGCAACATGTTATATATCCGACACTTTAATATCTTGTTCCAGCTCGAACCGGGATTCGGGTTAATTGCAAAGTCCCAGCCGCACGGCATCGGCGGGGCCAAAGGTACTGCCTATGGCCTGTTCAGACAGCCGATCCTGGATCAAATTCTGCAGACGACTTATGACCGGATCGGACAAGTCGGCGATATTGGTTTGCGCTGCAGTGTTGATTTTGTCATAAAACAGCCGGCCATCCGCGCGACCCAGCCATTCGGTGGCTATAGTCCGGTTTGAATCGGTATATCTTTCGATAAAAATCTGCTGTTCGGCAGGATTCAGATAGGTATGGCCGCCCCATTCGCCGTAAAGCTCAGACGGCAGTAAAGTTTCGTCCAGGAGTTTGAGAGCTTTTCGTTGCTGCTCGGCATTTCGTTGTGAGTTTGTTCTTCGCAACAGTTCGGTCACCGCAGCGCTGAAGCTGCGATTGGTATCAGGTGTGGGGGCACGGAAACCGGATATAGAATCTATACCCAGGATATTCAGAAAATCATGCATTAGGTCCTCGTCGCGCCACTGCCCTCTTTCAAAGGGCCGGATTATAAGATTATCCGTCCCCAGGGCATACCGCCATGGCTCAAGCCTGGTCCTGTAGTCAAAACTGTTGGCCCTCTCAGTGATAAATTCCTGGAACGTCATGGTCAACCGCTTCCCATCCGGATTGCGAACACCGGCACGATAGGCGGATTGAGCATAAAGATCCTGGCGCCTGATATAAACGATGGCCTTGATATCGTGTCCAGACTGCCGGATACCTTCAAACCACCGCAAGAATTGATCCGGGTGGCGATGTAACGAAGGGCCGAAGCGTTCCGCGCTCAGTAACACATGGACGGCCTTCCTGAATGCCCGGAAAACCAGTTCCTTTGCCCTGTCCAGCTCCCCGGATTCAATCGCCTGCACCATTGAGGTGTGCTGATTGGGCGCCTTTTCGCCCCAGCCGACCTCCGGATAACATATACCATATTTTTTAAGCAAGCCCCGATTCTGCGATAAGCCAAACTGCAAAAACGTGGTTCCGGTCTTATGCATTCCGATATGCAGATAAAGGATACCTGGAGAATCAGATATCCGTTTTATTCTTCCCGGTAATTTGAATAAAAATTTCATTAAACTATAAATCCATAATGTCTGATACGGTCGGCTATCGTTGTTATCATTCTTTTAAATTGATTAGAGAGCCTGCCCAGCCGTCGCTGATGCCTACTGCACATGGCTCCTATCTCATTTATATCAGTAAATATCCCGTTCTATGTCAATAAATATACTTTCAGCAGTTTCTTCATCATGTACATCACCATTCCGTCCTGTTCGTTTGACGAAAGTTGACGGTTTTTAATACTACAGGAAATACGCCACCGTACGGAATTCGATGCTCTCGCGGGTAACGGCATTGGCGAAACTGGTATCGTGGAAAGCGGTGTGTGGTACGCGCCAGGCCCGGGTCTTGTCGCTGTCATAGAACTTGAACATCAGGACTTCGTCGCGGTTCATGTTCGAGAAATACCACCAGCAGTGTCCGGGGCTGTAGTGGAAGACATCTGCCGACATCGCCTGGTCCTCATCCGGAATCTCACCAAGCATCGCCTCGCGATCCGGCAACTTGTCAACGATGAACATCGTATTCGGCGTCCCCTCATTCTGACCGACACTGTTGCCTTCGCAGACAGCGACAGGCCAGTCCTGCGGCGCGGGTGAAAAAGTACGCCATAGACTCGAGGCGATAAAACGGTGATAGGGTTTGCCGTCCGGGAAGAAACGATTATAGATATCAGCAGCCATGGCTTCGGCACGGGCCGGTGTCATGTCGACGTGTGCCTCGCCGGCTGGCGGCTGCACACCGCCTTTATGGGTATAACCGACAGTCTGCTGCTGGAACTTCGACAGATCACCGGAGGTGCGCACCATCCAGCCCAGGGGCGCGACGCAGTCCGCACCGGTCAGTTGCTTGACGATCCCTATCACTTCATCCGGATAAAAGTCATCCACCTGTTGCTTGTCAAAATAATCTGCGACCCTGCTGTGATGTTCCGCCAGAACGAAACCATGCATATCGAGGCTGAATTGATCCTTGATGGTACGGCCATCGTAAACCTTCACCTTATACGCTTCATAGCTACCTGTATTGACTTCAACTCCAGGCGCGACGAAGCGCCGGTTTACGCAGGATCCGGGTAGTAAATAGTTGATCCTGGCTTCGATGGTTCTGATGACTTTATTCACACTATTAATACCCGACCGGTTATTCAAAATATAGCTTTCGGTGCAGACTGGAGATCACCTAAGCTAAGTGATTATAGGCAAACTACCATCATTAGTCTGGAATCGCTGCAACCTAAGTTTAACCTGATCACGTCTATGATCGTGTTTGTTATCTAGTAAAAATAAATTATATCGTAATTTCTTCTTTTCAACTCTACACTGACTTGGTCCGTAAAGTGTTTAAATGTCCGTCCTGCCACCGCCTCACGCACATGAACCTGTTTTCTCGGTTCGCTCTGCCCTTAGTCCCGGTTTTTAGGGCTTTTAATGGATTCATAATTTCCCACTGAAAGTGCCGGCTTCACGGGAATTGCCGAAACAGTGCAGTCCGGGATCAGACAAGTGCGAAGTGTTTCGAAGCCTAACGGTATACAAACAAACAGGAATTGACAGCCACAACTATTCATAATGTGAAGCGATTGCAGGCATCGAAATTTGGTGAGGAGGCTGATTCCTGCTCCGCTGTAAAGATTACGGAACAATGGTGAATGGCTGAATGCTATTGCCGGAGCGGTGAGGAAGTTTTGATTCGCTATAACACAGTGATGCCAAAGAAGGACATCAATTGCAAGATTTTGTTTAGTGCGCTACCGAGACTATATGATCTGATTTCTTATAAACCTGCATCTCCAGGGATTCCAATTTCTGTTCGGCGATATTTCTGGCAATTTCAGCTTCAACTTTTTCCTTTAATGCCTGTTCCAATTGCTTATAGACGCTGCATATCACCGTTCTAAGGGCTATCGACAACTCATCCTTATCACCATGGCGGGATAGTATGGTCTGGACTATTGCCTCAGCACCATACGGTTCTTTCTGATGTCTTGAAGATTCTACCGGGGCGCGCCCGAACACCACCGGTTGTACTGCATATTCGATCTGATTTACCGGTTCCGCCACTCTGGGTACATCCTTGTTTATCTGTTGTTGATATTTGTTTATACCCCCCTTCAAATGACTCACCATAAAGCCTTTACTAATCAGCAGGTATGCGGCAATGGCACTTCTGGATCCGTTATCACAATAGACTACATATTTAATTTCTTTATCCAGATTGTTTATCTGGATACGCAGCGTATTCAGGGGAGCATTCAAACCGCCTATTAAACCATTTTTCGCGTACTCACTCTGTCCACGTACATCGAGCCACACACTTTCCTTATCTATCAGTCGCATCGCATCCTCGTAATCAACACTTTTGATCGCAGGGTCCCTGATGAGCGTTAAAAATGACTCTTTGGTGATACGCATTAACGTACCTTCGGTTTTCGCCGTGACACTGGCGTTTCTCGGTATATCTCCCAATAACGATTCCTCGCCAAACGTGTCGCCCTCTTGCAATATTGCCAGCCTGAATGTTTTCTTTTGTTTTTCCAGGCGTCTGGTTATCTCAAATTGTCCGCTCTTGATAATATAAAAATAATCTCCTGAGCCCCCCTGATTAATTATCCTGTCATTATTATTAACCGATACTTCCTCAAAGAGTTCGAATATTTTCTGAATATTCTGCGGGGGGATATTGGCAAAAATTCTGGATTCCAATAAATGAGTCATCCAGTCACAACCTGTATCAGCTCCATCCACCTGAATAGGAGGCGTCGTCTTATCCGATTCAATGAGAGAGTCAAACAGGGTTTTACTTACTCTTAATGTTTTCGTCTCACTGATGATCTGGGCGGAATATTGCCTCGGCTGCATCTGACCGATGGGATAGAAAGCCTTTTCAACATTAACATCAATTGTAAAAGACGACTCATCCGTCGCCATCATATTGATTTTTCCGGCGAGCAGATAATACACATTGTCGTCTCTATCACCTTGTTGAAACAAATATGATCCGACGGGATGTGTTTCGATAAAAATGTTATCGAGTAACAATTTATGACTTTCTTCCGACAACCTGTTTATCGGGATTAGTTTTGTAGTTATATATTCAGAAAGAGCTTGCGGGACATCCATAACTTTATCTCTGCATTTATATGATTGTTATGCATTAAAGTTTAGGTAATTATCCTTTGTCCGCAAGCAAAATACGCTTTGCACCTGATCTATTTCTTAATTTCTCTAATTTATCAGTCAATCAAATTAGTCTAATGGTTATATTTGTCACCCTTTTTAGGTATTGAACACTCACTCTGATTGACTATTATCAAACCCGTATTTTTTTATGGGGCTGAAAAATGGAATGGGTAGTGTTCTTCTCATTGGTCTTTCTTGCATTCATTACCTTTGTCGTAATCGTTGTAGTGGAGTTCAAACGAATAAATTTCACTTCCCGGTATTACGTTGAGACACAAGTCGCAAATGATAAGGAGTATTTCCACTCGCACATCTTAGGTAATTTTAGGAGGAATAAAAAACTGTCCTAGTCACACTTTAGTTCTGTGTCTCGATAATAATAATCCAACCCCATTCGTTTCACGTATTTAATCAACCTCGATAATTTCGTCTACTGTCCCGGTATATATTTACTTCGATCATATAACCATCGGCAACACTTATTGCATCCATTATCTGCTTCACCTCGGCTACCATAGGTCAACTTCCCGAACAGCATACACCTTATATATAAAGTAAACGGCAGGTAATGAAACCAATTCGCCAGAGTCACTGACACAATCCCCCGCTAACCGCCGTCATCAATCCCCTCCCCTAATCGCCATTTCCTTCGCCATTATTTTTTTCTTCGTTTACTTTCTCAATGGCCACACATCTAATGCTTTCCGCCACGCCCGAAATGTTGGAAGTGCTATGAGATTGGCTAAGATCAGTGATGGAAAATCGTGGGCTGACCGCCAGTGACCACTACTCCCTGGTCCTGCTGGGTTCCATTATTATCCTGGCACGCAACCATAAATATTAGCGAGCCAAAAATTGCAAAATACTTTTTGAAATACATAACTGCCTCGTGTGTAACCCGACTTAATCGTCATTTTATACGACAGAAAATCCAGGCGATAATTTAATACTATACCCGATCATTTCCCCGGTAGAATACTTTCATTATGGCCAGTTTTAGGTATCCTGTATGCAGTATGTCCAGTCTATTTTTTTATATCTGCATGACGGTTGTATCCAGATACTTAAAATAAGCGATTACACATCCATTCCCATGCTACCTTCGTATACACCTGGCGTGCTGGCTGGACTTTTTCTTTGACATTAATCATATTTTTTTCACGATTCAGCTATAGAATACCGTCGTTTTCTTTATTGAGTTGTGGACGTGAGGCGGCGACATGTCCTTTCAGTGGTAACCATGGCGTGACCATGTTGTCATCGTTCCTGGTTCCCAGCCTGAGTCCTATGATGATGGCGAAGCGAAGCACTTCTGTGATCGAATGCGAATTAGATTTGTGCAGAAGGAGTGTGCTTTTTATCATGGGAATGATTATGTCGATAACCGCTCAATACCGATATTGGTCCGGTAGTATATGATTTTTTGCGATTCTGGGCGGGGAACGCTATTAATAATGATATTAAACAAACTGTTTCTTAAATTAATTCTTGTTACCCAGTACGTGTCCGGGGTGTTGGTTATTGCGCAGGCACAGGCGGATCCGAATAGCGAAACGCCGGACATCCCCGGCGTCACGGCCATATCGCAGGAACAGCACGAACCTGCGAGTGAAACGGAAGAGCCGCAAGTTCCTGTCACTGAACCCGCAGCTGAAACTCCAGGCCCGCAGCAACGGCCCTTGGTCGTCACAGGGGTAACGGCCATTGCCCAGGATTACGTGGAAAGAAAAATGGCCGCGATCCCACGTACCAGCTCTGCGCCGGTGCTCGATGGCGTCCTGGATGATGCGGTATGGCAAAACGCGACAGTCATCACGGATATCCATCAATACCTGCCGATCGATCACGGTGAACCGTCGGAGCGTTCCGAATTTTATGTGATGTACGATGAAGATAATCTCTACATCGGCGCAAAGCTGTACGACAGCGAACCGGAACAGATCTATGCCCGGCAACTGATCCAGGGACAGATGATGCCCTCTGATGATGCCTTCGATATCATTCTGGATCCGTTCAATAATATGCGCTCGGGTTATTATTTCCAGGTCAATCCAAATGCCGTGCGCATGGACGGGATTTTCGAGAATGCCAACATGCTGAACTCCGACTGGGATGGCATCTGGAACGCCGCCGCACAAATCAATGCCGAGGGCTGGACTGCGGAAGTCGCCATACCCTTCAAGACCATAAATTTCGATCCCAATAACCCGGACTGGGGATTTACCATATCGCGTACCATCCCCCGTAAAAAGGAAAGTCTTGCCTGGTCATCTTATGACCGCCGGCTGAATCCCGGCACGACCGGCGTATTATCGGGATTCAGCGGCCTGCAGCAGGGCAAGGGACTGGATATCGTCCCGTCCTTCGCTGTCGGCACCACCCGTACCTATGACCCATCAGATACCGATCCGGTGTTCGAACCCTCGCTCGATGTCAGCTATAACATCACCCCTTCGCTGACGGGCGTATTGACCTTCAATACGGATTTTTCTGCAACTGAAGTCGACGACCGCCAGGTAAACCTGAACCGCTTCTCGCTGTTCTTTCCGGAAAAACGGGATTTCTTTTTACGCGATGCGGATATCTTCAGATTCGGTGGTCTGGATCAGAATGGCATTCCTTTCTTTTCCCGCAAGATCGGTCTCAGCCTTTTTGGCGAGCCCGTGGATCTGGATGCCGGGGCCAAACTGACAGGTCGCATCGGCCGCTGGAATATCGGCGCCCTGACCGTCCGCCAGGGCGGCATCAACAATGTCGATCCTGCCATGCTGATGGTCGGGCGTGTGACGGCGAACGTGCTGGAAGAGTCCAACATCGGCGCTATCATGACCTACGGCGACCCACTCAGCAACGAAGACAATATGCTGCTCGGCACCGATTTTAATTACCGCAATAACCATTTCATGGGTAACCGGTCCCTTAGTGGAAATGCCTGGTATCAGCAATCCGATACACCGGGTTTCAGCGACAGCGAGCAGGCCTGGGGGGCGAACGCCTTTATATCGGCCAGTGAAGGCCTCGGCGGCGGGCTGACCTACGAACGGTTCGGCGATAACTTCAGGCCGGCCCTGGGCTTTGTCAACCGGACCGGTATCAACCGTGTGCAATTGAACATGGCCAACCGTATCCGTCCCAATAATCACCCGCTGCTGCGTAGCTTCATGTCGTTCATACGCTTCGAACACATTGAAAACCTGGAAGGTGAAACGGAGACCGAGGCCATCTTCATGCGGCCGCTGGGATTCGAAACCCATCGGGGCGATGACATCGGGTTGCTGCTGTTTCGTGGCAGGGAAGTGTTGTTCCAGGGTTTCCCTATCAGTCCGGGTGTTGTCATTCCACCGGGAGATTATGTCTTTCACAGGCTCGGTATAGAACTTAGAATGGCTGACGCGCGGGTTCTGGCGCCTTTCGCGGCGGCCTTTTTTGGCGAATTCTACAACGGCACCCGTGTGAATTATCGCGGTGGCTTCGCCTGGCGGCCCAACAGCCACATCTATGCCGGCCTGAGCGTAGACTACAACAAGATCGTACTGCCAGCGGGAAATTTCCAGACCCGCCTGATCCAGATCTCCGCCAACTGGGCCATCAACGCCAAATGGTCCTGGGTTAATCTGATTCAGTACGATAACTTCTCCAATTCCATCGGCGCCAATAGCCGTTTGCGCTGGAACCGGGCAGCTGGTGAGGACATGTACATCGTCCTCAACCACAACTTCGACGCCGAAGGCACGTTCCGGGGTCTGACTTCCACAAAGTCGGAAATCCTCCTGAAATACACCAAAACCTTCCGGTATTAGGCGAGCGCTTCGTCATTCCTGCGCAGGCAGGTATCCCCACTCCCTTAGAAAATCAATGGGGTCAGACTCGATTGATTTAAACCGATTTTCTGGACGGAGATCACTCGTAATCCGAAGGCATGGAAGGAGAGCCATAAATCAATCGAGTCTGACCCCATTGATTTGACCCCATTGATTTATTAATTCGGATACTTTCATGAGTCGTATTACATTACTATATATACATACGATGC
>Ga0209640_10002298_pt1 | contig 16625 bp, 19 predicted proteins | sample RifCSP10_1_FD_184018 | JGI IMG/M metagenome (GOLD analysis project Ga0209640, IMG submission 184018) | Soil microbial communities from Rifle, Colorado - Rifle CSP2_sed 10_1 (SPAdes) (version 2) | ecosystem: Environmental > Terrestrial > Deep subsurface > Rock core/Sediment | place: Rifle... | reverse complement strand
CGGCGTATCTGTGCGGACCCTGCAGGAATGGGAGCAGGGCCGGCGGGCCCCGTCGCGAGCGCCGCGCGTGGACGCGCGGTGTTCGATCGATCCTGCGCGACCTGCCACATCGGCGGGTCAGGCACCGACAACAACAACGGAACACTGCATGCGCCCGCGGAGACGGGCGTCGACGGGGCATACGCGGCGCGCACGGCGAACAAGGCGTATCGCACGACGCCACTACGCGCGCTCTGGCAGCATCCGCCGTACTTCCACGACGGCAGCGCCGCAACCCTCGTGGACGTCGTGGCCCACTACAACCGGGTTCGCAGTCTCGGTCTCGCCGCGGAGCAGCAGCTGGACCTCGTTGAGTATCTGAAGTCGTTTTAGGCCTGTCCAGTATTGAACATCGCCGCCGCTCATCCGGCGTTACTCTGCTGATTAGCTCGACCTACAGGTCAGGCCGCTTCAACAGGGAGTATGAACGTGGAATATTCCAGAGCGGTGAACGACGATACCCTTGTTCGCATCCTCACTCTCACGGCCCGGCTGACAGACCGTATCGGGGAATCCCGGGATGTTCGCGCGAGGCTGACGGAAGCGCTCGCCGCGAACGCCTGGCCCGATGTGCATTCCGCATCGTGGCACCCTCCACTCGACGATCGCCGCAGAGAACGGTAGAGGTCGCCAAGCAGTACTGAGAGCACGCACGTGCGTTCGCGCACGTGCGTTTCTGCACAGACGATTACCGCTCCTCTTGCTACTGTCAAAGCGTGACGGCGCGCACGGTCATTCCGTAGAGGAGGAGAGATGGTCACCATTCTGCTCGTTGTCGTTGTCCTCATGCTGCTTGGAGCGATGCCAACCTGGCGGCACAGCCGGGAATGGGGTTATTTCCCCAGCGGCGGACTCGGTCTCGTGTTGTTGGTTCTGGTCGTCTTGCTGCTGGCGGGTCGTCTCTGACGCTCGAATGATCGCAGCACAAACCATCCCCCGGGCCAGGAGCCGGCCGCGATCCTGGCCCACTCGTACTGTCAAACACGGATGGCGTCGCGTTTCCATCGACCCGCGGTCTCGTGCTCCGAAAGGCGTCCTGACCTTCTGGACTCGTGCGCGCCGGCTTCTCTGGTCGTGGTGGCCGTGGGCACTCATCAGCGTCTGGGCCGTTGCCGAGGGGCGCTGGGGATGGGCGATTGGCGCGGGCGCCATGGCGATGGTGAGTTTCCTGATCGCGCCAGCGGTCCTCCCGCCGCGGTTCGGCCTGGATCATGAGTTCTCGATCGAATCCGACGAGTTCCTGGACACCATCGCCGGTGCCAGCGGCGTTCCGTTCGTGGGGGGAAACGCCGTGGAGCTGCTGAACAACGGAGACGCCTTCTACCCGAGGATGCTCGAGGCGATTGAAGGGGCTCGAGCCTCGATCACGGTCGAGGCCTACGTCTATTGGGCAGGAGAAATGGGTCTCGTGTTCGCGCGGTCTCTCGCCGACCGGGCGAAGGCGGGAGTCAAAGTCAAAATCCTGCTGGATGCGATCGGTTCTGCGAGCATCGGTCCTGAGATTCTGGAAACCCTTGACGCCGGTGGGTGCCACGTCGCGTGGTACAACCCGATTCATTGGTATTCGCTGGGGCGCTTCAATAATCGAACGCACCGGAAATCGTTGATCATCGACGGTCAGGTCGCCTTCACGGGAGGGGCGGGTATCGCGGATCACTGGCTGGGCGACGCGCAGGGGCCGGGTCAGTGGCGCGATATGCAAATACGCCTCGAAGGGCCGGCGGTGACGCCGCTGCAGACCGGTTTTACCCACAACTGGCAGCAGAGCACCGGGGAGTTGCTGACCGGGTCGATGTATTACCCGTCGATTGAACCGCGCGGCCGGTTTGCCGTGCAGACGCTGATGAGCTCGCCGGAGACCGGCGGGTCGAACGTCCGCACGATGTACTACCTCTCGATTGTGTGCGCCAGGAAATCCATCTACATCGCGAACCCCTATTTCGTTCCGGATCCTGTCGCCCTCGAGACCTTGATCGAGGCGAAGCAGCGCGGGGTCGACGTGCGAATCATGGTATCGGGCATCCGCAACGACAACTGGCTCGCACGGCACAACAGTGTGCGGCTCTTCGGACGGTTGCTGGATGCCGGCATCGAGATGCTGGAATACAACCGTACGATGCTGCACCAGAAAACAATGGTCGTCGACGGCGTGTGGGGGACAGTCGGCACGACGAACTTCGATAACCGGTCATTCGCGCACAACGAAGAAAGCAACGTGTGCTTTTTCGATCGCGACCTGGCGGGTCAGCTTCACGGCATCTTCCTTGACGACGTGGCCGCGTGCGCTCGTGTGCGGCGTGGCGCGTGGGCACGACGAGGGATGTGGGCAAAGGCCCAGGAACTGGTCGCCTCGTTCCTCCAGGAACAGGCCTGAGGAAAGGGAGACTCTATGAACCACAGCAAAGTAGGCATTTGGATCGACCACAAGAAGGCGGTCATCGTATCCGCCTCAGGGGGTCATGTCACCGTCAACACGCTGGAATCTGACGTCGGACCGCACGCCCGCTATTCAGGTCGCGCAGGGTACCCGACACCAGGCGGCCCGCGCGATGGTCGAGGCGAAAAGAAATACGAAGGGCGTTACGACGAGCACCTCGATCGGTACTACGACGACGTCATCAGTCGGCTGGGGCAGCCGGAGGCTCTCCTGATCTTCGGGCCGGGCGAGGCAAAGCTCCAACTCAAGGAGCGTCTCAGCTCCCACACGCGGTCTGACAATATTGTGGGAGTCGAGACCACGGACGAGTTGACCGATCCGCAGATCGTCGCGAAAGTGAAGGAGCATTACGGGATCGATCGCTGAGGCGATGGCCGTCCTGGAGCGTGATATGAGCGTGTACCGCGGCGGGCTCCCGGGGGGAACGATGACGAAGAAGAAGGCACGCGCAGGCCGGGAGAACGCGAGGTCTCTTGCCCGGTGGGACGGCGAAGGTGGTGCTGCACGACAGTCAGCATCCGGGGAAGGGCGCGATTCACGTGGTGTGCGGGTCGACGCCGCCCCATCCCGCGCGCGCCCGGCCAGGCGCCGAGGCCCCCAGCGATGAGCGGCGGTACGGTGATCGCACCGAACGCGCCAGTCTCCCGGACATGGCTCTCCCGCGCCTGGGAAGTGGCATCCGATCTCGTCATTGCCACGGCCCTGGTGTGGGCCCTGCCGCTGGTGCTCGCTGCAGTGGCAGCGGTCGTCAGGCTCGTTCTGGGATCAATGTGACGTTCAAGCTAACGGGCGCGAGGTTGTAGATCCACGTTACCGCGCGCACCGGAAGCCGATGTTGTGATGGCCGCCTTGAGGCTCTCGTGACAGTCCCTCTCCGCGGTAGGTAGTGGTGATCTGATTGGCGCTCGAATCCTGTCCGCCGCCTCGCGTTACGCGTTCGACGCCGGCGTCAGGGTTCTCGCGGCCGTCGGTCGCGTTGTACGGGTAAGGCCTGTACGCGCTGCTGGTCCATTCCCACCCGTTGCCAGCCATATCAAGCGCACCGTACGGACTGGCTCCTGCGGACAGCGATCCGGTGGGCACGAACTCCTGCCAGCCCCCGCCGTAATGCGCGCGCATCCGGTCCGGCGCCGCGTTCCCCCAGGGATATCGGCGCCCGTCGGTGCCGCGAGCGGCCTTCTCCCATTCCGCTTCCGTCGGCAACCGCCGGCCGGCCCACCGGCAGTACTCTCGCGCGCCGAACCATGACGGCTCGACCGTTGGGTACTGTTGGGCGCCGGGGTCCGCCACCCACATGTTCCCTTTTCTGTGGATGCGGGCATCGCCGTCATCCGGATCGTACAAGCGCCGTCCGTTCACGGTCAGCGACCCGATCGTATTCAGGAATTCGGCAAACTGCCGGTTGGTCACTGGCGTCCGCTCAATCGAGTACGCCGGGAGATCCACACGATGCTCCGGACGCTCGTCGGCAGGCCCGGACGCGCTCCCCATCGTGAACGCGCCCGCGGGAATCGGCACGAGGGCGGTAAACGAGCCTCCCTGCGACTCCAGCGAGGCAGGCCGGACCGCGAGAAGCAGAGTCAGCAGCGCCAGACGCGCACACAACACCATTCGAACCGTCCGGTTTCGTTCGGGATCTTCGCGCAATACTGTCGCGTGCTTGAGAATCACTGCCGGACGAGTGTGATCTCGAGCCGGGTGTCGCCGTTGATCGTCACCTTCCTACTAGTGTCCGGGACATTGGGGCCCTCTGGGACATCGGGTCCTGCCAGCGGATCCTCGAAACCCTCTTTTCTCGCCCCGATGCTGTTTCTCGTGCCGGCATACAATCCGGAAAAGCTGTACCAACCTTTCTTGTCAGTTGTCGTTCTCTGATAAATGGAAACCGGGCATGTGGCGCTGAAAAAAGGCGGCGACGGCGAAATCTCCTCGCAGGAGTATTCGTCCACCAGCACGCCCTCAATAGGCACGAGTCCGGCCGGCGTCGCTTCCGACACCACGCCAGAGAGGGTGTATATCGCGACGCGCGGACCGAGCTCAAAATCGAATCGCATGTCGGCACGGACCGTCAGGATCTCCCTCGCGACGGCGTAGCCGGCCTTCACGGCGGACGCGGCGCCGTACGAGGATGGCACTCCCGTAAGGCTGTAATAGCCGTTGACGTCGGTCATTCCGGACTGGCTTGCCACCCGCACTTGCGCGCCTTCGACAGGCGCACTCCCTTGCCCGACGACCACACCAGACACCGTGAAGGTCGGCTCCGGCGGGCGCGGCGCGGTCGGGGAGGTTGGCGCCACCGAACCGTATCCGCCGCCACATGCGGACACCATCAACGCGAGGGGCAGGACCACAGAAAGTCGGCTCATGTGTGTGTTCCCGGCTTTGATGAGGCGAACAGAGCCGGCGGGTCTGCCAGCGATGGCGGTCTCAGGAAAGGCGCCCCAAGCGTACTCTAAGTGCGGCCTGCGACCTGCGTGACGCAACGGATGTCGAGGGATTGGATCTGCAGGGGTAGCACGGCGAACCTTCCCCCTTCCTCGCTGTCAGCCGTCAGCAACAGACTCTGGCCGCTGAACTGTTCCCCTGACCAGGCCACGGCGGACGCCCCGGGACCAAGCCTGAGGCTGCTGATGCGGTCTTTCCAGGAACGGCGATTCGGCAGGTCGCGCAGGTGCCCGTACTGAATCGGACCATTGATGAAGTCTGAATTCCCGGCGAAGCCGGAATCATTCCAGACTCGCACGTAGCAACCGTCGGGACTGGGCATCGTCCGCGTCCAGTGCTGCGATTGGCGCGCTCCGCACCCGGCCGAAAGACCGACGAGCGTCAAAGCAAGGACGGAACGGCGCGCACGGGAACTCGACATACGTTCGGCTCTGGCAGCCCTGATGCCGTCCCCCCGGGGCACACTTCGTCACGCCGTGACCCAGGCTGACGCCGCGCGCGTCCGATTTCGATTACGATTCGGAGTTCACTCGCACCATTTGGGATAGTAAACTCCGGTTGAATAAGAGGGATCGGCCCATGTTCCAGAAGCTCATGCTCGTGTGGCTGGCGGCTGCGACCGCCGCGTTTGCCCAGACCCAGACCGCGCCGCTTCCCATGATCAGCGCGCCGGTCACCGGGCCGGGCGCCATGTTCCCTGGGCTGCGGGAGGTTCCCGCGGGCACGGGCCTGGCCGACCAGAAGTACGTCGTCACGGAGTACTTCGTCTCGGGCACGGCCAGCGGCAAGCCGTACACCACGCGCATCCTGGTTCGGAAGCCGGACACCCCGAGCCGGTTCAGCGGCGTCGTCGTCGCCGAGCCGATGCACGCGAGCGGCAACAGCTGGATGTTCTACTTCACGCGGATTTATATGATGCGCCGCGGCCACATCTCCGTGGAGATCGCGCCGCAGAAGGCGGGCACCGAGGACACGATCGTCAAGTCCAATCCGCAGCGCTATGCGGCCGTCAGCCTTCCCGATATGGGGCAGGCCAACGAGATCATGGCGCAGGTGGGCGCGCTGCTGAAGGGCAATGGACGCACGTCGCCATTGACCGGCCTGCGCGTGCGGCGCCTGATCATGATGGGCACGTCACAGTCGGCCGGCACGCTGCGCGGGTATCTGCCGGCCCACGCTGCATGGCGTATGCCCGACGGCAAGCCGATCTTTGATGGCTTCCTCGCGACGAGCACCGCCGGCATGCCGATTCCCAAAGTGGACGTGCCGCTGATCCAGATTGCCACGCAGACGGAAGTGAACAACGGAGCGGCGAAAGGCAGCGCTTATCGCCGCGCGGACGGCGATGCGGCCGGCGACCAGTTCCGGCTCTATGAGATCGCCGGGATGCCGCACAACGATTCACGCGAGAGTCCGACCTACGATCCCGACCCGTGCAAGATGCCCGTGACGCGATTCCCGGTCGGCGCCATGATGGCGATGGGCCTGCACCATACGATCGAGTGGGCGGACAAGGGCACGGTGCCGCCGCGCGCCGACCGCATCGTGGTCGAGAACGGCGCGATCGCGTTCGACGAGAACGGCAATGCCAGGGGCGGCGTGCGGAACACGTACGTGGACGTGCCCGTCGCGAAGTATGGCGTCCCGAACAACGCCGACCCGAAGCCGGGCACGCGCGACGATTTCTACTGCGGCATCGCCGGATACGAAACCCCGCTCCCTGCCGATCGTCTGCACGCGCTCCACACAGACGCGGCGACGTATCGCAGCAAGATCCAGCGGCGGCTCGACGAGTTGACGAAGGCCGGCTGGTTCCTGCCGGAGTATGCGTCGCAGGTGACGGGCGATGCGGAGAAGGTCCAAATCCGGGCAAACGTGCAGAGCAGCGCCGCGCTGCCGGACTGGAGCGGCGTCTGGCAGATGGTCGGCGGCACGGTGTTCGACCGCGCCACGGCCTCGGGCCAGGGCGGCGCGCTGTCTGTCGGCTTGCGGCAGCGACCACCCTACAACACCGAATGGGAGGCGATCTATCAGCGGAACCTGAAGCTGAGGGATCAGAGCCAGCTTCCCGATCCGATAAACAACTGCGGGACGCCGGCCGGGTTCCCCAGGGTGATGAATCTTCCGGACATGTACGAGTTCGTGGTCCGGCCCGAACAGACGTGGATCCTGACGGAGAACGGACCGAACGTCCTGCGTATCTACACTGATGGACGCGCGCATCCGGCTGCGGAAGACCGGTGGCCCACCTATACCGGCGATTCCGTCGGCCACTGGGAAGGCGATACGCTGGTCTTCGACACGGTCAGCACGAAGCACTCGCAGTACCCCGGGACCGGCGACACGGTGCTCGACCGCACGGGCCTCGTGCTGAGCGATGCGGCGCACGTCGTCACGCGCCTGCGCCGGCTGGACGCCATGACCATGGAGGCGCGCATGGTCATCGAAGACTCGAAGGCGTTCACGGCGCCATGGAACGTGACCAAGACGTACCGGAAGGTGGCGCCAGGCACGCGCGTCTACGACTACGGGTGCGCAGAGAACAACCGGAACCCCGTCGACGCCGCCACGGGCAAGACGCTGATTCTTGGCCCCGGCGGGGAGAGGTTCGGAAAGTAGGGGCCGAGCTTGCTCGGCCCGAGAGAGGATGGCCATGAGATCAAATCGCGTGATCGTCGGGTTGCTCGCGAGCTGCGCGTTGCTGGTGAGCACGCAGACACTCGTCGCTCATCATGCCGGCACCATGTTCAGCGACGAGGTGAAAGAGATCGCGGGCACGATCAAGGAGTTCCAGTTCACGAACCCGCATTCCTGGATCCAGGTGCTGGTGGAGACGAAACCCGGTGAGCCGCCCCAGGAGTGGAGCGTCGAGTGGGGCAGCCCGAACCAGCTGGGACGCAACGGCATCCGGCCGTCGACGTTCAAGCCCGGGTCGAAAGTGACGATGCGCATCCGTCCGATGCGCGACGGCTCGCCGGCGGGCGGCTTCGTGGGCGCGAAGTTCGAGGATGGCAAGACCGTCGGCAACTATAAGTAAGCCTTATCTCCAGACATGAAAAGCCTGCTCAATAGCGGCTCCGGCGCGTGCCGCTATCGGGCGGGCGAATGGACGACGCCCGCCGCCGGGTCCCTCACGAGTTCGTTGAACTGAAGCTCGTCCATCGGCGCGCAGAACTCCTCCCGAAGTTCCTGTGCCTGCCGTTTCCACACCTTCGTGGTGCTGACCCACGGCCGCGTGTAGGACGCGGGATCGTCGATCCGGTAGACGGCCTCGAGGGTATCGCGGCCGACCCGCCGCCAGCGTTCCTCGAGGCGCATGTCGGTGCTGTAGACGTTGCCGTACTGATCGAGCCACGCGCGGTCGTCGAAACCGATCGTTTCGATCACGAGCGTGTCACCTTCCCATCGGCCGACCGAGTATCCGTTCCACCGCGGCTCGGGGTTCACCGGAAGCGCGCGTCCGTCCATCCAGATGCTGCGCGTACTGCCCTGGCTCTGAAACGTCATCAGGATCCGGTCGCCCTTCGCCGTCTGAATGAACTCGGCGGGGTCCGTGTACATGAACAGGCGCACCAGCCCCTTCGGGTTGCACATCATGATCGGGTCGTTGCCGAACGCCGGTTCAACCGCCTTCTTGCCGTCGTGCGGCCTGGCGGTCTTCCGGCTCAGGTATACCTCCTGGGCCTGCGGCGTCCGCGGAGGAATCGCCTTCTCCTCGGTCATACTGCGGAAACCGTTCGTCCCTTCGTGATCGGTTTCCCACACGCCTGAAAAATCGCGCGGGTCGAACCGTTCCCCCGGGACGAGCGGAGCCAGCTTGGGCTCGGGTCCCTCCGCCTGATAGCCCCAGTTCGAGACCTTTGCAGGCGGAGACTGCGCGTTGCCCTGGGCAGCTGCGCCCGGCGCGAGCGCCAGCAGCGACGAACCGAAGACCAGTGAATGAATCAGTGGGCCATATCGCATGACATGCTCCAAGTGCCTGGATCCTCAGTCAGCGGGCCGGACCGGCGCCGCCTTCGCCCAGGATATCGACGCCTTCTCCGTTCGTGATGCTCTGCAGCAAACCAACCGGCGTGCCCGCGCGCGCGGCGTGAATCTTCACGCTCACGGCCGTCCCGGGCTTCAGCGCGGCGTCTGCGCGTTTCTTGCTCCAGCCCCGGAGCGCCAGCGTGTAAGGCGTGGGCGCGATCTCGATCGTCCAGCGCGTCGCCGTCCCCTTCTCGTCCGTGACGTTGATGAACAGGGCGGGATGCGGGTTTCTGTACCAGAATTCCGCGACGACACCCTTGATCGTGACCGTCGTCGTCCGGTCGTAGGAGATGTTGGTGCCGTGGTGGGCGTCGATCGACGTCGGAAGAAGCCCCAGAGACAGGACCAGCGACATCGACGCGGCTCTTATCTTCGTTCTACACATGCGCGATACCTCACCGCGCCAGCGAGGGTATCACGGCCCCTCGGCTTTCGAGAGGGAGGCAGCATCCTCGCCTCAGCCAGGGGCGGTTGCCCTGCCGGCGGTCCCTCCGTTCTATACTGCGCCGGTGAATCCTCAGGTCATGGACCCGCCGCCGGCCGACGCGGCGGCGTCCCAGCCGCGCGGCGTGGCGACACGCGTCGGCGTGGCGCTCGCCCTCCTCGTGGCCGTCGCTACGGTGCTCCTTCCCACGCCCGACGGTCTGACCCCCGGGGGCAAGAACCTGGTCGGGGTCTTCGCGATCGCCCTGATCCTCTGGGTCACCGAAGGCATTCCAATCGCGGTCACGTCGCTCCTGGTGATCGTGCTCCAGTGGCTCCTGCAGATCGCGACGCCGGTGGCCGCGATCGCCGGCTTCATGACGCCGGTGTTCTTCTTCGTGCTGACCATGTTCTGCATCGCGCAGGTCGTGGTCGACAGCGGCCTCGCCAGGCGCCTGGCGGTGGCGCTCCTGATCCGCTCGGGCAACGACAGCCGCCGCGTGGTGCTCGCGTTCATGGTGGGCACGGCGACGGTCTCGACGATCGTGTCGGACGTGCCGGCCGCGGCCGTCTGGATGAGCATGGCGCTGCCGCTGCTCGCGCGGATCAAGGCCGTCCCCGGACACTCGGCGTTCGCCAAGGCGCTGATGATCGGCATCCCGTTCGCCTCTTTCATCGGCGGCGTCGCCACGCCGGCAGGCAGCTCGATCAACATCCTCGCGCTCTTCCAGATCGAACAGTTCGGCAAGGTGCAGGTCTCGTTTCTGCAGTGGATGGGGCTCGGGATTCCGATGACGATCGTCCTCACCCCGGTGTCGTGGTGGGTGTTGATGCGGTGTTACCCGCCGGAGGTGCCGACCATCGGCGACCCGGAGGAGCTGCGGCAGGAGCGCCGGGCGATCGGGGGGCTCACGACGAGCGAGAAGAAGGTCCTCGGCCTGCTGTCGATGATGCTCGCGCTCTGGATCGCCAGCAGCTGGGTGCGCGCGATCGACACGACCATGGTGGCGATGGCGGGCGCCGTCGCGATGTTCCTGCCGGGCATCAACCTGCTCACCTGGCCCCGCGCGCAGAAGAGTATCGGCTGGGACGCGCTGATGCTGATCGGCGGCGTGACATCGCTTGGCGCCGCGGCCGGGAGCACCGGCCTCGCCAAATACCTCGTCGGCGCGCTGCCCGACATGCAGATGTGGCCGGCCGCGGCCGTCATCGCGCTCGTCAGCGCCGTGACGGTCCTCATCCATCTCCCCGTGCCGATCAATCCAGCCATCGTCGGCGTGCTGATTCCGCCGATCGCGCTGCTGGCGCTGGGGACCGGTCAGAACCCCGCCCTCTACGCGTTGCCCGTGGCCTTCACGGCGTCCTGCGCGATGCTGCTCCCGCTCGATGCGGTGGCGATCATCACGTACGCGAAGGGCTATTATCGGATGACGGACATGCTCCTCCCCGGCGCGATCATCAGCGTGATCTGGGTGATCGTCATGACGGTGTTGATGGTGTGGGTGGCGCCGGTGTTGGGCCTGCTGTAGCGCAGATGCAGACCGCAATCCCCTGCCTGTTCATGCGGGGCGGCACCTCCCGCGGCCCGTTCTTCCTCGAAACGGATCTGCCGTCCGACGTCGAGAGCCGCGACCGCCTGCTGCTCGCCGTGCTGGGATCCCCGGACCGCCGGCAGATCGACGGGCTCGGCGGCGCCAGTCCCCTCACGAGCAAGGTGGGCATCGTCCGCCGCAGCACGGAGCCGGGCGTCGATCTCGACTTCCTGTTCGCCCAGGTGATGGTGGATCAGGCGCTGGTGGATACCACGCCCAACTGCGGAAATATGCTGGCCGCGGTGGTGCCGTTCGCGCTCGAGGTCGGCCTCGCGAAGCCCCAGGGCGACACGACGACGATGCGGGTGCTCACGCTCAATACCGGGATGAAGTGCGACATCACGGTGCAGACGCCCGGCGGCCGGGTTGAGTACGAAGGCGACGCAAAGATCGACGGCGTGCCTGGCACCGCCGCGCCGATTGCGATCAATTTTCTCGACACCGCGGGGTCCGTCTGCTCGGGCCTGCTGCCCACCGGCCGCGTGCGCGATCGAATCTCGGTCGAGGGAGCAGGGTTCGACCCCTTCTCGATCGACGTCACCTGCATCGACAATGGCATGCCGCTCGTGATGATGCAGGCCAGCGACCTGGGCCGCACGGGCTACGAGAGCGTGGCGGAGATGAATGCGGATGCGGAGCTCAAGGTCCGCGTCGAAGCGCTGCGCCTGAAGGCCGCCCTGGCAATGGGGCTCGGCGACGTGAGTAGCAAAACCTACCCAAAGATGTGTCTGATCGCGCCCCCGCGGGCCGGCGGAGCCGTCGCCACCCGCTGCTTCATCCCGCACGTGTGCCACGACGCGATCGGCGTGCTGGCGGCGGTGACGGTGGGCACGGCCTGCGTGCTCGAGGGGTCGGTGACGCAGGGCATCGCGCAGGTGCCGCCGGGCGACGTGAAGGCGATCTCCGTCGAGCACCCGACCGGCGAGTTCACGGTGGAGCTCGGCATCGATCCGGCCAATCCCCAGAATGTCACGCGCGCGGCGCTCGTCCGCACCGCGCGCCTCCTCATGCGCGGCGAGGTCATGGTGCCCGCCGCGGTCCTCGAGCGCCAGGTCGCATGATCATCGACTGCCACGGCCATTACACGACGGCGCCCAAGTCGCTCGAAGACTGGCGCAACCGCCAGGTCGAGGGGCTGAAGAACCCCGCCGTCACCCCGAAGGTCTCGGAGCTGCGCATCGGTGACGAAGAGCTGCGCGAGAGCATCGAGAAGAACCAGCTGAAGCTGATGCACGAGCGCGGCGCCGACCTGACGATCTTCTCGCCGCGCGCCAGCTTCATGGCGCACCACATCGGCGGGTTCGAGACGAGCTCCACGTGGTCCGCCATCTGCAACGAGCTGATCTATCGAGTGTCGCGCCTGTTTCCCCAGCATTTCGCCGGCTGCGGCATGTTGCCCCAGTCGCCGGGCGTGGACCCGAAGACCTGCCTGCCGGAGCTCGAGCGCTGCGTCAAGGAGTACGGGTTCGTCGCCGTCAACCTGAACCCGGATCCGTCCGGCGGGCATTGGACGTCGCCGCCGCTGTCCGATCGGCACTGGTATCCGATCTACGAAGCGCTCGTCGAGTGCGACATCCCTGCGATGATCCACGTGAGCACGAGCTGCAACCCGTGCTTCCACACGACGGGTTCACACTACCTGAACGCGGATACGACCGCGTTCGTGCAGTGCCTGACGGCGGATCTCTTCAAGGAGTTCCCGACGCTGCGTTTCGTGATCCCGCACGGCGGCGGCGCCGTGCCCTATCATTGGGGGCGCTTCCGCGGGATCGCCCAGGACATGAAGAAGCCGCCGCTCGCCGACCACCTGCTGAAGAACATCTACTTCGACACCTGCGTCTACCACCAGGCCGGGATCGACCTGCTGACGCGCGTGATGCCGGTGGACAACATCCTGTTCGGATCGGAAATGATTGGCGCCGTGCGGGGCATCGATCCCGAGAGCGGCCACTACTACGACGACACGAAGCGATATATCGAGGCCACGCCGAACCTGGATGAAGCCGCTCGCCGCCGCGTCTACGAGGGCAACACGCGCCGCGTCTATCCACGCCTCGACGCGATGCTGCGGGCCCGGGCCGTCGCCTCATGAGCCTGAACCAGATCGGCGTCGTCAAGCGCAACATCGCGCGGGCCGACGCGGCCGCCGTTGCCAGATTGTCCAAGCTGGGCGTGGCGACGATCCACGAGGCGATGGGACGGGTCGGGCTCATGAAGCCGTACATGCGGCCCATTTATCCCGGCGCGCACGTCTGCGGGACGGCCGTCACGGTGCTGCTGCACCCGGGCGACAACTGGATGCTGCACGTCGTCGTCGAGCAGCTGCAGAAGGGCGATGTCATCGTGGCCGCGTGCAGCGCCGACTCGGACGACGGCTTCTGCGGCGAGCTGCTGGCCACGTCGTTTCGGGCCCGCGGTGGGCTGGGCCTCATCATCGACGGCGGCGTGCGCGACGTCAAAGAGCTCACCGAGATGAAGTTCCCGGTCTTCGCACGCGCGATCAGCGCCAAGGGGACGGTGAAATCGACGCTCGGCTCCGTGAACGTTCCGGTGGTCTGCGCCGGCGCGCTGGTCAATCCGGGCGACGTCATCGTGGCCGACGACGACGGCGTGGTGGTGGTGCCGGCGGGATCGGCAGCGAAGACGGCCGATGCGTCCGAGGCCCGGGAGGCGAACGAGGCCGAGAAGCGCAAGAAGCTCGCGGCCGGCGAGCTCGGGCTGGACATGTACAAGATGCGCGAAGCGCTCGAGAAGGCCGGGCTGAAGTACATCGATTGAGCTCCACCGAAAACCTCCCGCTCACCCTGGCGTGCTGGGACTACGACCGCACGCGCCCCCTCATGGAAAACCGCGTCAAGCTCGATGGCATCGACTTGACGTATCTGAACCTCGTCATCGAGGAAATATTCTTCCGTCAGATGCGGCACCAGGAGTTCGACGCGTCCGAGTTGTCGTTCTCGTCCTTCCTCGTGTCGATGTTCGAAGACGATCCACCATTCATCGCGATTCCGATCTTCCCGTCACGATCGTTCCGCCACTCCGGCATCTACATCAATGCGGATGCGGGCATCCGTGAGCCGAAGGACCTTATCGGCAAGCGCATCGGATGCGCTGAGTATCAATTGACGGCGAATGTATGGATTCGCGGGATACTCAAGGACGAGTACGGCGTCGAGCCTTCCACCTTCACAACAGTCATCGGCGGACTGGAAGAAGCGGGACGCGTGGAAAAAGCTGCTGTGTCCCTTCCGCCGCAGATCGCCATCGAACACATCGGACCTGCCCGGACGCTCTCCGCCATGCTGGAAGCGGGTGAGATCGACGCCCTGTTTACTCCGCGCGCGCCTTCAAGCTTCCTTCGGGGAACCGGCCGAGTCCGCCGCCTGTTCGAAGATACCTATGCGGCCGAGCGCGAGTACTACGAGCGGACGAAGATCTTCCCGATCATGCACGTCGTCGTCATTCGACGGAATCTCTACAAGGAGCATCGCTGGGTTGCGCAATCGCTCTTCAAGGGATTTGTCGAAGCGCAGCGCATGGCGTATGAGGATCTGCATCAGACGGCTGCGCTGAAAGTCATGCTGCCGTGGTTGATCAGACATGTGGCCGACACGGAGAAGGTCATGGGCCGTGATTTCTGGGCGTATGGCTACGCACCGAATGTCGGGGCGATCGAGACCTTGCTTCGCTACCACTACGAGCAGGGATTGTCGCGGCGTCAGTTGAAACCGCACGAAATCTTCGCGCCGGAAACGCTCGAATCGTACAAAATCTGAGCCATGAGCATCCCGGGCGATCCCCGTCAGTGGCGTATCGGCCTCGTCGGCTACGGCGAGGTCGGGCGCATCCTTGCCGAAGACCTCCGCACGCAGGGTGTCGCCGTCGCGGCGTACGACCTCAAGCTCGGGACAGCCGCCGACGGCCCACTCCGCCAGCATGCCTCGCAGCACAACGTGTCGCTGGCGCGCACACACGCCGAGCTCGCGTCGCAGGGAGACTTCATCGTCTCGGCGGTGACGGCGAGCCAGACGGTTGCCGTCGCGGAGTCGTGCGCACCGGCGGTCAAGCGTGACGCGTTCTTCCTGGATTTCAACTCAGCGTCGCCCGGGGCCAAGATGAAGGCCGCCGGTCTCGTCGATGCCGGCGGCGCGCGCTATGTCGAGGGCGCAGTGATGACGGCGATCGCGCCGTACCGAATCCGCGTGCCGCTCCTTCTCGGCGGACCGTCGGCCGCGGCGCTCCAGCCGCTGCTCGCCTCTCTCGGGTTCGATGCGACGGTCGCCTCCGAGAAGCTGGGCGTCGCGTCGGCGACCAAGATGTGCCGCAGCGTGATGGTCAAGGGCCTCGAAGCCATGGTCATCGAAAGCTTCACCGCCGCGCGCGCCTATGGCGTCGAGGACCAGGTGCTTGCCTCGCTCGCGGAGACGTTTCCCGGGATCGACTGGGAGAAACAGGGGGCGTACTTTTTCCAGCGGGTGATCCAGCACGGCCGGCGCCGCGCCGAGGAGATGCGCGAGGCCGCCGCGACCGTTCGAGAAGCCGGCCTCGAGCCGTGGTCGGCCGCGGGGACCGCGGAACGCCAGGCCTGGATGGCGGACCTGGCGGATGCGAAGGTCTTCGAAGGCAGCGACCCGGTTCGCCGCGGATGGCGCGGCGAGGCCGATCGCGTGCTCGACGCCGTCAAGGCCAGGGTTCGAGGCTGAACGCGATCATGCCGTTCGAGGTGACCCCGGGATGGCTGCCATTCCATCCGAACCCCTCCAAGCCGCACTTCTTGCCGCCTCCCGGCGCCGTCGATGCACATTGCCATGTGTTCGGGCCCGGAGATAAATTCCCGTACGCGCCCGAACGGAAGTACACCCCCTGCGACGCGTCCAAAGAGCAGCTATTCGAGCTCCGCGACTACCTCGGTTTTGCGCGGAACGTGATCGTTCAAGCGACTTGCCACGGCAGCGACAACCGCGCGCTCGTCGATGCGCTTGCCTCGTCCGGTGGCCGGGCGCGGGGCGTGGCCACCGTCGGGCGGGATGTGACCGACGCGGAACTGCGCAAGCTGCACGAGGCCGGGGTGCGCGGCACGCGGTTCAATTTCGTGCGGCGCCTGGTGGACTTCACGCCGCGCGAGGTGCTGATGGACATCGCCGCGCGCGTGGCGCCGCTCGGCTGGCACGTAGTGGTTTATTTCGAGGCCAAGGATCTGCCGGAGCTGTGGGACTTTTTCACGGCGCTTCCCACGACGGTTGTCGTCGATCACATGGGTCGCCCCGATGTGACCCAGCCGGTGGATGGGCCGGAATTCGAGCGGTTCGTGCAATTGATGCGGGAACACGACAACATCTGGTCCAAGGTGTCCTGTCCGGAGCGGCTGACCGTGTCGGGGCCGCCGGCGCTCGACGGCGAGCGGCACCCGTACCGGGATGTCGTGCCCTTCGCACATCGTCTCGTGGAGACCTTTCCCGACCGCGTGCTGTGGGGCACCGACTGGCCGCACCCGAATCTGAAGGACCATATGCCGGACGACGGTTTGCTCGTGGATTTCATTCCGCAAATTGCGCACGCACCGGAAGAGCAGCAGCGGCTGCTCGTGGACAACCCGATGCGGCTGTACTGGTTGAATTAGCCGGTCCGGCGATTGCGGCGCGGGCCTTAACGGCCCGCGA
>Ga0209640_10002297_pt1 | contig 16626 bp, 21 predicted proteins | sample RifCSP10_1_FD_184018 | JGI IMG/M metagenome (GOLD analysis project Ga0209640, IMG submission 184018) | Soil microbial communities from Rifle, Colorado - Rifle CSP2_sed 10_1 (SPAdes) (version 2) | ecosystem: Environmental > Terrestrial > Deep subsurface > Rock core/Sediment | place: Rifle... | reverse complement strand
GTCTCGCGGATCGCCGCCAGCTTGTCGCGCTTCTCGCGGTAGCGGAAATAGAACTCGTTGAAGATGTGGATGCTGTCGGTGGCGATGGCCATGAGAAACACCGGCGCCATCGAGCTCATGATGTGAACCGGGAAGCCGGCGCCGATCAGCAGGCCCATGCTCCACACGATCGCCGCCATGGCCACCGCCATCATGGCGAAGGACAGCAAGAGGCTCCTGAACATGAACTGGATGGCGGCGAACATGATCATGCCGGCGATGGGCGAGAAGATGCCCATCAGCTTGAACATCTCCGCACCGAAAGTGTCGCGCGCGACCGGGTCGCCGGCGATGTGGTAGCGCTCCGGGCCTTTCTCTGCCGCAACGATGGCGCCGATCTTCGCGGCAATCTCGGCGCCGTTGGCGCCTTTCTCCAGCGGTACATAGATGGCGGTGGTCTTGCCGTCCCGCGAGATGACGCGGTCGAGGAGCAGCGGGTTGCCGAACAGCGCGGCGCGCAATGCCTCCACCTCGGCATCCGTTTGCGGCGCGCGCGGCATGAGCGGCCCCACTTTCAGCGTGCCGGCTTCGGCGGTGACGTTGGTGATGGTGGTGAAGCCGTTCACGTCGCGGATCGCCACGCCTTCCAGCTTGAGGATCTCGTCGGTGATACGGGCGATGCGCCCGAGCGTGTCGCGATTGAGCACGCCGGCGTCGTTTTGCACGCCGACGACAATGGTGTCCTCGTAGAGCGCGAAGAGCTTGTCGACCTGGTTGTTCCAGACGCGCACGTCCGAGGTTTCCGGCAGCATGTTTTTCGGATTGGTGTCGGTCGTGATGCGCGGCAGCTGGGTGAGAAACAGGGCCGTGAGCGCGACCGTCGCCCAGACGATCAGCTTTGGCCGGCGGATCGAGAAATCAACGAGCGAGAAATTGAGCATGATCTCCCTTCGTTTGGGCCCGCGCGCGGCTCAGGACTCGAATGCTTTGGCTTCCTGCACCACCGGCAAGCCGGCCGCGCGCCACTCCGGGAGGCCGTTCTCCAGGCGGCGCGCGCGCCAGCCGCGTTTCCTGAGCTTTTCGACCGCCTCGAAGGACATCAGGCAGTAAGGCCCGCGGCAATAGGCGACGACCTCCTTGCGCTTCGGCAGCCGAGATAGATAGCTTTCCAGCTTGTCGAGCGGCACATTGAGGGCGCCGGGAACATGCCCCGCGGCGTATTCCTCGGCAGGACGCACGTCCAGCACCGTCACCAGCCCCTTTTTCGCGCGTTCCAGCAACTCCGCCGCCGGTATCGGTTCCATTTCATCTCGATGCGCCAGCCATAGCCGAACCAGCCGCTCTACCTCCGCCACGCGGTGCTCGGCCACGGCGCGTAGCGCCGAGACGAGCGTGACGACATCGTCACCCGCGACAGAGTAATAGACCCTCAGACCGTCCTTGCGCGCTGCCACGAGCCCCGCCTGGCGCAGCGCCTGCAGGTGCTTGGAGGTATTGGCGACCGAGAGCCCGGTCATGGCTGCCAGGGCATCCACGCTGCGCTCGCCCTGCGCGACGAACTCGAGAATCTGCAGCCGGCCGGCGCTGCCGAGCGCGAGGCCTACCCGGGCGAGCTGCTCGTAGAGGGCGGACTTCATCGAGTCGCTCGGGGGGGTCGGTCTGCGCATCGCTCTCACAGCCATCTCCACAGCCAGTATTTCTCGTAGGCGATTTTGCCCCAATGCAGCAGCCGGCTGGGGGGCATCAAGCGGATCTGCGGCGCCGGATCGGCGTAGAAATTCCCGCTGCCGAACCCGGCGCGGCCGTCGCCCGTCTCGACGAAACACGAGCCGTCGCCGCTAAAGCGCCGCGCGGCGCCTCGACCGGTGATTTCGCGGGCGATATTGTGGGCGAGCACCTCGGCTTCGTTGTGGGCCAGCACCCCCGCCTTGGGCAGGGGCCTGCCGATCGACGTGAGCGTGATGCCGGCGACGTCACCCAGCGCATAGACCCCGGGAAACCGGGTGCGCATGGTTTCCCGATCGACCGGGATCCAGCCGCTCTCCCCGCAAAGGCCTGCGTCCTGCACGACCTTCGGGGCGCAATGCGGCGGCACGTAAGCGAGCAGCGCGAAGTCGGTCTCCGCGCCGTTTGCGAAGCGGATGCGGCGCCGGGCGGGATCGACCGTGGTGACGGCATGTTCAGGGTGATAGCCGATGCCTTTTGCTTCGATCATCTGGCGCAGCGCCTGCGAAACCTGCGGCCCGGCGACCGCCATCGGGCCTGGCTCCGGCGTGTACAGATCGAGCTGGACGGCGTCGCGCACGCCGCGCCTGCGGCAGTCGTATTCGAGCAGCATCGCCGCCTCGTTCGGGGCCGCGGGGCACTTGAACGGCATCGCCGCGATCAGCACGACGATGCGCCCCCGGTCCACCGCGAGCCGCGCATCGCGCAGCGTCTCGGCGCCCGCCAGGCTGTAGAGGTTGTGCCCGGCCTCGGCGAGTCCCGGGACGCGCTCCGGCGCGAGCGCCGCGCCCAGCGCGATCACCAGATGCTCGGCGCGAAACTCCTGTCCGCCGATCCACGCGGTCTTGGCCTGCGGATCGATGCGCTCCACCGTGCCGCGGACGACTTCGATGCCGCGCCCGGCGAGCCCGCTGAGCGGGCGCGAAATCTGCTTCGCAGTGCGATCGCCCGTCATGAGCCACAGCAGGGACGGCGCGAAGACGTGGGCCGCTTCCTGATCGACGAGCGCGATACGCTGCGCGCGCGGCAGCAAGCGGCGCAACCGGGTTGCGAGGGCGATGCCCCCGATGCCGGCGCCGAGGATCAGGACCGTTGCTTTCTCCGTCATCGCCTTGCGCTCAGAAGGAGACGACCTTGTCCGCCCACTGGTGCCATTCGGCCAATTCGGCCATGGTGCTGCGGTGAGTACCCTCCACCAATTCGGCGTCGCCGATGCCCCGCGCATCCATGCAAGTCCCGCACACGCCGACCTTGCCGCCGCGCCGCACGACCATGCCGGCCATGTCGGCGATGTTGTAGTAGCCCTGGGGCACTTTCTGGCCGGCTTTCGCGCAAGCCGACGCATCGCCGATGAGGAACATGCGCACTTCCTCGGTCTGCGTCTTGAGCAGCGCGAGGGCCATGCGCAGGCCGTTATAGCTGCGCTCGCCGCCGTAAGGCTGCTCGTTAAGGATGAACAGCGTTTTAGCCATGGCGCGGCTCCAGAGATCCGCCCGGCGCCTGCCTCGCGCCGCGGAACGGGATTGCGAGCATGCCGGTCAGCGTGGCGCACTCGGCCGGGTCGCGAAAATCGGGGATGCCGATGGTCATGGCTTCGTGCCCGGCGCGCGGCTGGGCGCGATAGGTGCCGAAGAGGCGATCCCAAAGCGACAGGTTGAAGCCGAAGTTGCTGTTGGTCTCGCCCCGGTCGATGGAGTGGTGCACCCGGTGCATGTCCGGCGTGACCAGCAGCCAGCGCAGCACCGGCTCGACGCTCAACGGGATTCGCACGTTGCCATGGTTGAACATGGAAGTCGCGTTCAGCAGGAGCTCGAACAGCACCACCGCCGCCGGCGCAACGCCGAGCGCGGCGATGGCCGCGAACTTGATCAGCATGGAAAGGAGGATCTCCACCGGGTGAAAGCGCGCGCCGGTCGTCACGTCGATGTCCAGATCGGCGTGGTGCATGCGATGCAGGCGCCATAGCGCCGGCACGGCATGGAACATCACATGCTGCAGGTAGATCGCCAGGTCGAGGAACACGACTCCCACGGCGAGCGCCGTCCATGACGGCAGGGCGAAATAGTTGAGCAGCCCCCAGCCGTGCGACTCGGCGGAAAGCGCCACGCCCACCGCCGCGGTGGGCAGGAGCAGCCGGAGAAAGACCGTATTCAGGACCACGATGGAGAGATTCGCAGGCCAGCGCCGGCGCCTGGAGAGGGTGCGCGTCCGGCGCGGCGCCAATACCTCCCACGCCGCCATCAAGGCGAGCATCGCGACGAACGCCGCCAGCCGCAGGGCGGGTTCGTGGTCAAGTAGCAAGGCTTGCACCGGCAGGTCCATTGGTCAACTATTCAACCTAATAGTTGAATACTGCGCCTGCCGACGCAGGATGTCAAGAAATTTGCCGCGACGTCGCCGAACAGCTCGTTGATAATGCCGGGGTGGCGCCACAAGCCCGAATCTATCGACGCACCGAAGCGGGCAGGAGGACATTGGAGAGCCAGGACTCCAAAGTTCCCGCGGAGCATCGTCGCGTCCTCGGCCTGGTCGAGACCGACACGCATTCCGACGTCATTCGCGGTTTTCTGCGGCGCCATTCCGACAAGCTGATTTTCGAGTGGCTCGACAGGATGGAGCAGCTGGGGCTGCTGGAGTCCACTCCGGCCGAGGAGCAGCACGATCTCGACTTCACCACCAGCCTCAAGCTGCCGACGCTGATCGCCGAGGACCGGAACCGCCTGGCGCAGGACGCGCAGATCGCGGGTGCGGTGATCGCGGACAAGGGCGCCTATCTGTCGGCCGAGCGATTGAAGAACGGCGTCGTCTCGATGAGGCCGCCGGCGGAGACGGTCGTGCTCATCGTCGAGGATGACCCGGACCAGGCCGCCCTGGCCGAGCTGCGGGTCGCGGCGGCCGGATACCGTGTCGCGTTGGCGGCCTCCGTCGCGGAGATGACCATGGCGCTCAAGCAGGGTGTACCGGACCTGCTGTTGCTCGACGTCATGCTGCCGGACGGCGACGGCTTCGACGTTCTCGGCAAGCTGCGCCGGCATCCCCTCTACGCGCTGTTGCCCATCGTGATGCTCACCGTGAAGGCCGCCACCGGCGACATCCAGCACGGCCTGGCGCTTGGAGCAGACGGGTATGTCACCAAGCCGTACCGCAAGGAAGTTCTGGCGGAGACGATCGGCCGCGTCCTCAAGCGCGAATGACGAGAGGCTGCGGGAGCTGAGCTAACGCAGCGCTTCGAGCAGGGCGGGGAACAGCTTCGGCGTGGCGGCGCAGATGTCGCCCGAGGCGAGCCAGCCCTGCTCGCCGCCCAGGTCGCCGACCAGGCCGCCCGACTCCTGCACCAGCAGCGCGCCGGCGGCCATGTCCCAGGGCGAAAGCCCCATCTCCCAGAACGCGTCGAGACGCCCGCAGGCGACGTAGGCTAGGTCGAGAGCCGCGGCGCCGGCACGTCTTATCCCGGACGTGTTTTTCATCAGATTAACAAGTTGCCTTGTATACAGATCGAGACGGGAGAGTTCCTTGAAGGGAAATCCCGTGCCGACCAGCGCGTCCTGCAGCTTGAGGCATTTCGACACCCGCATGCGGCGGTCATTCAGGAAGGCACCCCTTCCCTTGGAGGCGGTGAACAGCTCGTTTTTCACCGGGTCGTAGACCACCGCGTGAGCCGCCGCGCCGCGGTGCCGCACGCCGATCGAGACGCAGTACTGCGGGAAGCCGTGGATGAAGTTGGTGGTGCCGTCGAGCGGGTCGATCACCCAGACGGTCTCGGCGCCGGCGCCGGCCTCGCCCGATTCCTCGGCGAGGAAGCCGTGGTCCGGGTAGGCCTTGCGCACGATGTCGATGATCGCTTCCTCGGCCGCCCGGTCCACCTGCGTGACGAAGTCGTTGGCGCGCTTGGAGCGCACGTCGAGGCTGCCGCCGCCGAGCGCGGCGCGGTTCATGATCGAGCCGGCGCGGCGCGCGGCGCGCACCGCGATGTTGAGCATGGGATGCATCGAGGGCGCGTATTCTAGAGCCTTGAAGAACATCCGTATCGTCCTGTGCAGGCCGAGCCATCCCGGGAACATCGGCGCCGCGGCGCGCGCGATGAAGACGATGGGATTGTCGGACCTGCGCCTGGTCGCGCCCGAGCGGTTTCCCGCCAAGGAAGACCAGTGGATGGCGACCCACGCGCAGGACGTTCTGGAAAAGGCGGTTATTCATCAGGATCTTTTTTCCGCCATTCAGGATTGCGCGGCGGCCTTTGCTCTTTCGGCGCGCCCGCGGGAATGGTCGCCCCAGGTGATCGATGCGCGCACCGCGGCGGCACGCGCCATCGAGCTGAACGAAAAGGCGGCTTTCGTCTTTGGCAGCGAAGATGCCGGGTTGACCAACGACGAGGTGTTCGCCTGCCAGCACCTGGTGCACATTCCGGCCAATCCGGAGGCGAGCTCCCTCAATCTGGCGCAGGCAGTGCAAGTGATGGCGTATGAGATTTTTCTTGCGGGGGGAGGTTCTGTTTCAAAGGGAAGATCGGAAAAGCTTGCAACCGTGAAAGACCTGGAAGGCCTTTACTCGCACCTGGAACAGGCTGCGGTGACGAGCGGCTTCCACGTCCCCGCCTCGGGCTCGCGCCTGCGGGAGCGCCTGCGGCGGCTCTTCTCGCGCGTACCGCGGCTGGAACGCGAAGAGGTCAACATCCTGCGAGGCCTGTTGAAGGCGCTGCGCAAATAGTTGAGCGAAACAGTCGGATACCTTAGAATCGCCATCATGTTCAATAAGCTACGCGGAGATATCGGCTGCATCCTGGAGCGCGACCCGGCGGCGCGCTCGTCCTGGGAGGTGCTGACCTGCTACCCGGGGCTGCACGCGATCTACATCCACAAGCTTTCGCACTGGTTCTGGATTTGCGGGCTGCGCTGGCTGGGACGCTTCACCTCGCACCTGGGCCGCTGGCTGACGGGCATCGAGATCCACCCGGGGGCGAAGATCGGCAGCTGCGTGTTCATCGACCACGGCATGGGCGTGGTCATCGGCGAGACCGCCGAGGTCGGCGACGGCTGCACCATCTACCAGGGCGTGACGCTTGGCGGAACCACCCTCTACCGGGGAGAGAAGCGCCATCCGACCCTGGGCGACGGGGTGGTCGTCGGTGCCGGCGCCAAGGTGCTCGGCGGTTTCAAGGTGGGCGACGGCGCGCGCATCGGCTCGAACGCGGTGGTGGTCAAGGAAGTGCCCGCGGGTGCCACCGTGGTCGGCATCCCAGGGCGCATCGTCGAAGACCCGGATGCCCGCAAGGCGGAGCGCTTCGCCGCGTACGCCGTGGTGCAGGAGCAGGACGACCCGTATGCGAAGGCAATCCAGTCGCTGGTGGACCATTCCCAGGAGCTGGAGCGCACCGTGAAAGCGCTCAACGAGAAGCTCAGCAGCCTTGAAAAAGACCAGCAAAGAGAACAGCTTAGAGTGGTCAAGGGATAGTTGATCAAATCTGTCGGAATTAGGTATACTTGATTAATCTAATCGGGTATTAGGAACCTCCACATGCGACTCACGACCAAGGGCAGGTTCGCGGTGACGGCGATGGTGGATCTGGCGATGCGCCAGAACCGCGGCCCGGTCACGCTCGCCGCGATCAGCGGGCGCCAGCACATCTCGCTTTCGTACCTTGAACAGCTGTTCGGCAAGCTGCGCCGCGCCAAGCTGGTTTCGAGCGTGCGCGGCCCGGGCGGGGGCTACAACCTCGCGCAGCCGGCGCAAAGCGTGACGGTGGCGAGCATCGTCACCGCGGTCGACGAGCCGCTCGACGCCACGCAGTGCGGCGGCAAGGAGAACTGCCACGACGACAAGCGCTGCATGACCCACGACCTGTGGGCGACGCTCAACGAGAAGATGTTCGACTACCTTTCCTCGGTCACGCTGGCCGATCTCGTCGCCCACCAGAGCGGCAAGCCGATCGCGGTGATCAAGGATTTCAGGCCTTCGGAAAGAGCCGCGGCGTGAAGCTGCCGATCTACCTCGACTACTCGGCGACCACCCCGGTGGACCCGCGCGTGGCGGCGAAGATGATCCCGTACCTCACCGAGCACTTCGGCAACCCCGCGAGCCGCTCGCACGCCTTCGGCTGGACGGCCGAGGAGGCCGTGGAAGAGGCGCGCGCGCACGTCGCGGCGCTGATCGGCGCGGACCCGAAAGAAATCGTCTGGACTTCCGGCGCAACCGAGGGCAACAACCTCGCCATCAAGGGCGCGGCGCACTTCTACAAGTCCAAGGGCAAGCACCTCATTACGCAGAAAACCGAGCACAAGGCGGTGCTCGACACCTTCCGCGAGCTGGAGCGCCAAGGATTTGAAGCGACTTACCTCGAAGTAGAACCCGATGGAATTATTGATATAGAAAAATTCAAATCGGCAATCCGCCCCGACACCATCCTCGCCTCGATCATGATGGTCAACAACGAGATCGGCGTGATCCAGCCGGTGTGGGAGATCGGCGAGATCTGCCGCGCGAAGGGCATCGTGTTCCACTGCGACGCCGTGCAGGGCGCCGGCCGGGTCGAGATCGACATGGCCAAGCTCAAGGCCGATCTGGTCACCATCACCGCGCACAAGATCTACGGCCCCAAGGGCATCGGCGCCCTTTACGTGCGCCGCAAGCCGCGCGTGCGCATCGAGGCGCAGATCCACGGCGGCGGGCACGAGCGGGGATTCCGCTCCGGAACGCTGCCGACCCACCAGATCGTCGGCTTCGGCGAGGCGGCGCGCCTGGCGAAGCTGGAAATGGCGAAAGACAACGCGCACGTGCGCGCGCTGCGCGACAAGCTGCTGCACAGCATCCAGGAACTCGAGGAGGTGTACGTCAATGGCAGCCTGGAGAAGCGCATCCCGCACAACCTGAACGTCTCCTTCAACTTCGTGGAAGGCGAGTCGCTGATCATGGCGGTGAAGGACATCGCCGTGTCCTCGGGCTCGGCCTGCACCTCGGCCTCCCTCGAGCCGTCGTACGTGCTGCGCGCGCTCGGGCGCTCGGACGAACTCGCGCACAGCTCGATCCGCTTCACGCTGGGGCGCTTCAGCACCGAGGAGGAAATCCACTTCGCGGCGGACCTCATCAAGCGCAAGGTGGCGAAGCTGAGAGAGCTTTCGCCGCTGTGGGAAATGCACCAGGAAGGCATCGACTTGAATACCGTCCAATGGGCGGCACATTGAGGTAAGAACCATGGCCTATAGCGAAAAAGTTCTGGATCACTACGAAAACCCGCGCAACGTCGGCTCCTTCGACAAGGGCGACGAGTCGGTCGGCACCGGCATGGTCGGTGCGCCGGCCTGCGGCGACGTGATGAAGCTGCAGATCAAGGTCGGCGCGGACGGCCGCATCGAGGACGCCCGCTTCAAGACCTACGGCTGCGGCTCGGCGATCGCCTCGAGCTCGCTGGTCACCGAGTGGGTCAAGGGCAAGACGCTCGACGAGGCGGCGACCATCAGGAACACGCAGATCGCGCAGGAACTGTCGCTGCCGCCGGTGAAGATCCACTGCTCGATCCTGGCCGAGGACGCGATCAAGGCCGCGGTCGAGGACTACAAGAAAAAGCACCCCGCGTAAATGGCCATCACGCTCACCGCAAAAGCCGCGGACCACGTTCAGAATTTTCTTTTGAAAAGAGGAAAAGGCATCGGCCTGCGCGTAGGCGTCAGGACCACCGGCTGCTCGGGCCTCGCCTACAAGCTCGAGTTCGTCGATGCGCGCCAGCCGGAGGACCTCGAGTTCGAGAGCCGCGGGGTGAAGGTCCTGGTGGACCCCAAGAGCCTGCAGTACATCGACGGCACCGAGCTCGACTACACCCGCGAGGGCCTGAACGAGGGTTTCAAGTTCACCAACCCCAACGTCAAGGACGAGTGCGGCTGCGGCGAGAGTTTTAACGTCTAGCGCGCATCTGAGCCCGCCTCAGAACCACTTCGAACTGTTCGGCCTCTCTCCCAGGTTTTTCATGGAGAAGGAAGTTCTTGAAAAGGCCTACCGCGATATCCAATCGCGCGTGCATCCCGACCGCTTCGCGAGTGCCGGCGACGCCGAGCGGCGCGCCTCGCTGCAGTGGACCACGCGCGTAAACGAGGCCTACCGCGCGCTCAAGGACCCGGTGCAGCGTGCGAAACACATCCTGGATCTGCACGGCGTCGACGTGGCTTTCGAGACCGATACCGCGATGCCGGTGGAATTCCTGACGCAGCAACTGGAGTTGCGCGAATCGCTCGAGGTAGCGGTGGATCGGAAGGACGCGGTGGCGCTGGATGGATTGCGGAAAATTCTTTTTGAACAGCGAAAAGCGCTTCAGGAGGAAATCCAGAAGCTCATCGACAACAGCAAGGACTACAAAGGCGCGGCGGGGCTGGTGAGAAAGCTGATGTTCCTGCAGCGGCTGGACGAGGAAGTCGATGCCGCCTACGGAGAGATCGAGTAGTGGCGCTGCTGCAAATCTCGGAGCCCGGCAAGTCGCCGGCGCCGCACCAGGCGCAGCGCGCGGTCGGCATCGACCTCGGCACCACCAATTCCCTGGTCGCCACCGTGCGCAGCGGCGCGGCCAGCGTGCTGCCGGACACCTTCGGGCGGCCGTTGCTGCCGTCGATCGTGCGCTATTTTCCGGATGGAAGAGTCGAAACCGGTTATGCGGCGCAGGCGACGCAGGCCGAAGATCCGCAGAACACCATCGTCTCGGTGAAGCGCTTCATGGGCCGCGGCGTCAAGGACGTCGCGCACCTGGAGAACGCGCCCTACGATTTCGTGGACGCGCCGGGCATGCTGCAGATCCGCACGGCGGCGGGCGTGAAGAGCCCGGTCGAGATTTCCTCGGAAATACTCAAGGTATTGAAGAGCAGGGCGGAACGCTCCCTGGGCGGGCCGCTGTCCGGCGCGGTCATCACGGTCCCGGCGTACTTCGACGAGGCGCAGCGCCAGGCGACCAAGGACGCGGGAAGGATCGCCGGCCTGAATGTCCTCAGGTTATTGAATGAACCCACGGCCGCGGCGATCGCCTACGGGCTCGATAACGCGGCCGAAGGCACCTACGCGGTCTACGACCTGGGCGGCGGCACCTTCGATCTGTCGATCCTGAAGCTGTCGAAAGGCGTATTCGAGGTCATCGCGACCAGCGGCGACTCGATGCTCGGCGGCGACGACTTCGACCATCGGGTGTTCTGCTGGGCCGTGGAGCAGGCGAAGCTCGCGCCGCTCTCGCCGCAGGATGCGCGGCTGCTGATGGTGAAGGCGCGCGAAGCGAAGGAGTCTTTGAGTTTTCATGAAAAAACATCCATTACCGCAAGGCTTGCATCGGGCGAATTCATCGACCTTGCGCTCGACACCGAGACTTTCTGCAGCATGACCCACACGCTGGTGCAGAAAACGCTCGGCCCGATGCGCAAGGCGCTGCGCGACGCCGGGCTGGCGGTCGGCGATGTCAAGGGCGTGGTGATGGTCGGCGGCGCGACGCGCATGCCGCAGGTGCAGCGCGCGGTGGGCGAGTTCTTCCAGCGCGATCCGCTCAACAACCTCGATCCGGACAAGGTGGTGGCGCTCGGCGCGGCGATGCAGGCCGACGTTCTCGCCGGCAACAAGCCGCAGGGCGAGGACTGGCTGTTGCTCGACGTGATCCCGCTGTCGCTGGGCATCGAGACCATGGGCGGCCTGGTGGAGAAGATCCTGCCGCGCAACACCACCATCCCGGCGGCGCGGGCGCAGGAGTTCACCACCTTCAAGGACGGCCAGACCGGCATGAGCTTTCACGTCGTGCAGGGCGAGCGGGAGCTGGTGTCGGACTGCCGCTCGCTCGCGCGCTTCGAGCTGAAGGGCCTGCCGCCGATGGTCGCCGGCGCGGCGCGCATCCGGGTGGGCTTCCAGGTGGATGCCGATGGCCTCCTATCCGTATCCGCGCGGGAACAATCCATTGGCGTCGAGGCGTCGGTGACGGTCAGGCCGTCCTACGGGCTGGTGGACGCGGACATCGAGCGCATGCTGCGCGATTCCTTCGAGCACGCCAACGAAGACATGCACGCCCGCGCGCTGGCCGAGCACCGCGTCGAGGGGCAGAGGCTGATCGAAGCAACGCGGTCTGCGATGGAAGTAGATTCTTCTCTTCTTACCGGGGAAGAAACTCAGGCCATCAAAAAAGCCATCGAAATTCTTGAAATTCTTCTTCCGTCGACGGACCACCGGGCGATCAAGAAGGCCGCCGATGCGCTCAACCGCGCCACCGAGGAGTTCGCCGGGCGCCGCATGGACCAGGGCGTGCGCAAAGTGCTCGCCGGCCGCAAGATCGGCAGCCTCTGATGCCGAGGCTGAAGGTCCTGCCGCACGCCGTGCTGTGCCCGCAGGGCGCCGCGTTCGAGGCCGAGCCCGGCAAGTCGCTGTGCGACACGCTGCTCGAGAACCACATCGAGATCGAGCACGCCTGCGAGAAGTCCTGCGCCTGCACCACCTGCCACGTGATCGTGCGCGAGGGCTTCGATTCCCTCGAGCCCGCGGAAGAGAAGGAAGAGGACCTGCTCGACAAGGCCTGGGGGCTGGAGGCCGCTTCGCGCCTGTCGTGCCAGGCGAAGATGGCGGGCCGCGATCTGGTTATCGAGATCCCGAGATACACCATCAACTACGAGCGGGAAGGGGGCGCGAAAAAACCATGAAGTGGACCGATACGCGCGAGATCGCGATCGCCCTGACCGAGAAATTTCCCGATCAGGACCCGAAGGCGGTGCGCTTCACGGATCTGCATCAGTGGGTCATGGCGCTGCCCGGGTTCGACGACGACCCGAAGCGCAGCGGCGAGAAAATCCTCGAGGCCATTCAGATGGCCTGGATAGACGAGGCAGAGTAGGAGGGCGGTCCTACTTGCTGCGCAGAGCGCCCCACAGGTTGTCGAGCCGGGGATAGCGCCCGCAGCCGGTGACGTAGAAGGTGTAGTGCGCCGAGTTCGTCTTGTAGAAGTCCTGGTGGTAGGCCTCGGCCGGCCAGAATTCCCCGGCCGGCTCGATCGGCGTCAGGATCGGCTGCCGGAAGGGCTTGTCCTTCTCCCACTTCGCCTTGGAGGCCTCGGCGAGGCGCTTCTGCTCCGCGCTGTGGTAGAAAATTCCCGGCCGGTACTGGGACCCGGAATCGCAGAACTGGCGGTTGGTCACCGTCGGATCGTGGTTCACCCAGAACGTGTGGAGCAGCTTGTCGTAGCTCACCTTGGCGGGATCGTAGGCGACCTCCACCGCTTCGGTGTGGCCGGTGCGCCCGCTCGAAACCTGGTTATAGGTCGGGTTCCTGACCGTGCCGCCGATGTAGCCCGAGACGGCCGAAACCACGCCCGGCACCTTCTCGAAGGCTTCTTCGGTGCACCAGAAGCAGCCGGCAGCGAAGGTGGCTTTTTCAGTCTTTTGCGCATTTGATGTTGCAGAAAAAAGAATCAGGAGAAAAAGGGCGGCAATTCTCATCTGTTCAGCTCCCTTAAGACGGCGTCGATGACCGGTTGGTCGCGCAAGCATAGCCGGACATTACTGAGGCCGGAGGCCCGGGCCGCCCTGGCGTAGGCGCGGGCGCAGACCTCGAGCGGCACCGCGAAGATGCCGCTCGACACCGCGGGGAAGGATACGGAGGCCCAGCCGCGCTCGCGGGCGCAGTCGAACGCGGAACTCAAGGCCTTGAAAAGCAACCGTTCTTCGTCGCCTTCGCCGTGGCGCGGGCCGACCGCGTGGATCACGGCCTGGAAAGGCAGGCGGCCGGCAGTGGTGACGACGGCGCTCCCTGTGGCAAAAAAGCCATTTTTTTGAACAAGAACATCGCATTCTTCCTGCAGGGCCGGGCCGGCGGCGCGGGAAATGAGCGCCGCGACCCCGCCGCCATGCGCGAGGCGCCCGTTCGCCGCGTTCACGATCGCCTCCACCGGCTCTTCGAGCAGGTTGCCGCGCACCACCAGGAAGCGCCGCCCCGGCGCGGCGGTTTCTTGCCAGAGGATGTCTATTCGATCTTCGCCTTGGCGCGCAGCCCCTTGATCAGCTCGCCCACCTTGCCCTGCACCAGTTGCTGCTGGATGCGCGGCCTGATTTCGGCGAGCGCGGGAAACTTCAGCGGGCGCGAGTCGTCGAGCTGGATGATGTGATAGCCGAAGCGCGTGCGCACCGGCGCTTCCGTGACCCTGCCTTTTTCGAGCTTGACCATGGCGTCGGAGAACAGCTTGTCGTAGGCCGAGGGCACGTTCCAGTCGAGGTCGCCGCCGCGCTCCGCGCTGCCCGTGTCCTTGGAGTTCTTCCTCGCCAGGTCCTCGAAGCGGCCGCCCTTCTTCAACTCCGCGATCAGGCCGTTCGCCTGCTCCTCGGTTTCCACCAGGATGTGGCGGGCGCGGTATTCGCGCTCCCCGGTCTGCGACCTGGCGTGGTCATACTCTTTCTGCACATCCGCGTCGGTGATCGGGTTCTTGCGCACCCAATCGCGCAGGAACACGCTGACGATGATTTCCTGGCGCGCGAGGTCGAGCTGCGCCTGCACTTCGGCGTTCTTCGCCATGCCGGCCTTCTGCGCTTCCTGGACGATTACCTCGCGATTCACCAGCTCCTCGCGGATCTGGATGCGCGTCTGCTCGTTGTCCGCTGCGCCGCGTGCGAGCTGCATCTGCAGCATGAAATCGGCGCGCGAGCGCGGCACCGCGACGCCGTTGACGGTCGCGATGCTGCCTCCCCGGGCGGCGGCCGGCTTGGCGGCGGGCTTGGCGGCGGGTTTCTCCTTCGCCGCCTGGGCAAGCGCCAGCAGCGGCAGCGCCAGGACCGCGGCGGCGAGAATTCGCAGGTTCATTTCCTTCCTTTCGTTTCGTCCGGGGTGCTCGCGGTGATCGCGAGCGCGTGGATTGGATTGTGCATCAGGTCTCCGAGCGCCTGATACACCAGGCGATGGCGCGCCACGCCGGAAAGGCCGGAGAACCTCATCGAAACAAGCTTCAGCTTCCAGTGCGTGTTGCCGCCGGGGCGCGCGCCCGAATGCCCCGCGTGCCGCGCGCTTTCGTCCACCAGCTCGAGCGACACCGGGTCGAGCGCGGCCAGGCGAGCGCGCATCTCGGATTCCACGCTCACGGCTTCTCCGCGACGTATTTCGCGAGGAAGACGGACTGGGCCACGACGAACAGCAGCATCAGGCCGATGCCGCCGAACAGCTTGAAGTTGACCCACAGGTCGGTGGAGTAGTTGTAGGCGACGTACAGGTTGGCCGCTCCCATGAATGCGAAGAAGCCGGCCCAGCTCAGGTTCAGGCGCGACCACACGGCATCGGGCAGCTGCATCTGCTCGGAGAGCATGGTGCGGATCAGGTTGCGCCGGAACACGAGCGCCGAGGCGGCAAGCACCGCGCCGAACAGCCAGTAGAGCACCGTCGGCTTCCACTTGATGAAGGTCTCGTCCTGCAGCAGCAGCGTCGCGCCGCCGAACACGCCGATGATGGCGAGGCTCGCCCAAAGCATCGGGTCGACGCGTTTGCCGCGCAGCTTGAGCCAGGCGACCTGGAGCACGCTGGCGCCGATCGCGACCCCGGTCGCGACGTAGATGTCGGCGAGCTTGAAGGCGACGAAGAACAGGATGACGGGGAAAAGATCGAACAGAAACTTCATGCGAGAGCGGCATTCTACCAGCGCGACAGGTTCTCCATCGACGAGACGCGCAGGCGGCCGACCAGGCCGACGAGCGGCAGCAGCTCGCCCGGCGTCTCGCCCTCGAGCAGCTTGAGGTGCGTGGCGTCGGCGTGCGGCTGGCCGAAGATGGCGTCCACCGGCCGCCAGCCGCGGCCGCCGATCCACGCCTCGTTCCAGGTATGGAACAGGAAGCCGCCGTGCGTCTCCGAGTACACCAGGCCGTTGACCACGCGCGCCGGGATGCCGAGCGCGCGGGAGAAGGCGGCGAACAGGTAGGCGTGGCCCTGGCACTCGGCGCGCCGGCTGCGCAGCACGTCGAGCGCGGTAAAAGAGTCCACCGCCTCCTTGGCGATGTTGGCGTCCATCCAGAGCAGCAGATTGACGATCTTCTGCTCCTCGTCCTTTACGTCGCGGACGATGCTTCTTGCAAGATCCGAGATTTCTCCCAGGTTGCTCGGCGCGGCGAGGCTCGGCTTGAGATAGCGCGACGGATCGCCCTGGGCGAGGGGAGACTTGCGGTCGACGACGCACCTCGAATTCAGGCAGTCCTGGCCGCCTTCGCTCGGCAGCGCGAATCCCGCCGGCAGGCCCGCCAGCACGATCTCCATGCGCGAGACGCGCCGCGGCTCCTCGACCGGCCCGGCGCGGATCAGGCTGAAATCCACCAGCGAGTCGCGCTTGTTGAGGCTCGCCTCGACGAGATAGCGGCGCGCCGTGGCCTCGTCCTCGAGCGCCGAGACCAGCACGCCGCGCATCGCCAGCTCGAACACCGGCCGGCCGGCGGCGTCCAGCCAGGTGGTGGTTTCCTGCCCGAGCAGGCGCGTCGCGACGCGGTACGCCTTGCCCTCGAACAGCGTGCTGGATTCGTAGGCCGCCACCTCCTGCTCGGCCTGCGCGATCGCCTGGGTTTCGCCGTGGAACACGAGGTAACGGTAGTTGCGGCCCACTGCCATGCCCTGCATCGGTGGCAGCAAGGCGATCGCGGAGGAGGGGTAGACCTTCTGTTTGAATTCAAGACGTTTCTTTTCTTGAGAACCAGAGGCGTGAACGGAATACTCAAGCACCTGTCCGTCCACCCTTCCCTCGACCCGTAGCTGGCTGCCGTCGATCTCGTGCTCGTAGCGAAACGACTCCAGCGTCAGGTCGGCGCGCACCCGGTCGAGCGCGCGCAGGTTGATGCGCTTGTCGATGCCGAGGAAACGCATGCGGATCGCGGCCTCGGACTCGATCTCGTAGCGGCCGGGCGCGCCGGCCGCGCGCCGTACTTCGCGCCGCGTGAAGCCGATCTTGTCGCCGTTGAACACCACCCC
>Ga0209640_10002296_pt1 | contig 16626 bp, 20 predicted proteins | sample RifCSP10_1_FD_184018 | JGI IMG/M metagenome (GOLD analysis project Ga0209640, IMG submission 184018) | Soil microbial communities from Rifle, Colorado - Rifle CSP2_sed 10_1 (SPAdes) (version 2) | ecosystem: Environmental > Terrestrial > Deep subsurface > Rock core/Sediment | place: Rifle... | reverse complement strand
TTCCAGCGAATACACCTCCGGTTTTTCCGGGCCTGCGGCCTCGCATCTGGCCGCACCTCCTTCGCCTCGTCACGAAGGCAATGTCGGACAGGCTCCTAGAAGCGCATATATTTTGATCTGATGATCTGTTGAGTGATCGGCATTCCGACCATTCATCAGATCGACAGATCAACAGATTCCTGAATTGTGTTACGAAATACGCTTCATGTTAGTCCGCTGACGCGAGTGAACCAAGAATATGATACCCGCCATCGACATAGATCACTTCTCCGGTAATCCCGCGGCCTAGTGGACTGACTAGGAACAGCGCCGTGTCGCCGACTTCGCCTTGTTCCGTTGCGCGGCGCAGAGGCGCGAACTCTCGGTGGTGATCCACCATCTTGCTGATACCGGAGACACCGCGGGCCGCGAGAGTCTTGATCGGACCGGCAGAGATGGCATTCACCCGGATGTTCTTGGGGCCTAGGTCGTGGGCCAGATAGCGGACAGTGGATTCGAGTGCGGCTTTGGCGACCCCCATGACGTTGTAGTGGGGTACGACCCGTTCCGCTCCGAGGTAGGTGAGGGTGACGACGGAGCCGCCGTCTGTCATCAACGGCAGGGCGGCTCTGGTGACGGCGACGAGCGAATAGGCGCTCACGTCAAGTGCCGTGGCAAATCCTTGTCGCGTGGTATTCACGAACTGCCCCATGAGCTCTTCCCTTGGCGCGAACGCGATGGAGTGGACAAGAAAGTCGATCTTCTCGGTTTCTTTCCCCACACTTTGCATCAATGTTGCGATTTGCGCATCGTCTCCCACGTCACAGGGAAAGGCTTTCGCGCCTGGCATGGTAGCGACCAGTTCTTCGACGTTCTCCCGTAGCCGCTCGTTCTGATAATTGAACAGTAGCCGGGCACCTTGGTTTGCCGTCGATTGGGCGATGGCCCAGGCGATACTGTGCTTGTTGGCGACCCCGATGATCAGTCCTGTCTTGCCTGTCAGTAGGTTCATCGTCTCGATCTCCCTAATAATGTTCCTAGCGGCTCAAGGGCCTTGAAGATAGCATGATTGAGGCGCGTCTGTGAATTGACCGTATGGTGTTTGGAGGATTAATCTAGCCCAGGCCTTTGAGCGTCCGAAACGCCGTCAGCATCGTTCGGTATGAATAATGGGCATTCCGGCCGCTGGGATTTGGCAGGACAAACACAGGCCGGTCGGCCAAGGTCTTGCCTTGTAATCCGAGGCTTATTCGTCCTGTCTGGTGGTCTGGAAACAGCGTGCGATAGATCGTGACACCGAGCAGGGCGACCCCTTGAGGGTGATAGCGTGTCACTGTGGCCATGAGCCTTTTCCGGCCAGCTGTATATTCTTGCGGCTTGAGCACATCGCTCCCAGCACTGGGTCGTTGGATGATGTTTGTCAGGCCGAGTCCCCAATCCGGTAGGCGCCAATCGTCTCGGTACGTCAGTGGCTCAGATACGAGTTTCGAATCGAACAAGAGTTTCCAGAAACGGTTGGAGTAACCGGCGAAGTGATGTCCGGTGGCTACTGAGCGAAGGCCTGGATTGATGCCGACGAAGAGGATCCGGACCCCTGGCCCGATGTGATCGGTGAGCCGTTTGCGAGACAGAGTCCCTCGTGACTGCCGCATAACGATTCTTCTCATCTACTCTGCCAAATGGTTCGCCGATTCTTCATCGTGGCTATTATTGCTTCTCGCGGGGTAAAATTATTTGACGTGTGCTGCCTCAGTTTCGACTGGGATGTCCATCCTGGTATTGAGGCGATTTTGCCAGCCTTCAGCCATTCTGCCACAGAAAAGCGAAGGTCCAGCCCTTCAGATGAAGACAGGTGAAAATACATAACCTATTGATAAGCGTAACAAGGTATAGGTCTCAATGGCCAGGCACTAAGCTTGCTGAATACTCCCTCAAAGTGCCGATGAACGGCACAATCTTCAAACACTAACAAGGAGTGACATACTATGAAGCGTATCTTGATGGCAATCATGGCGGTGGCGGTGGCAGTGACGTTCAGCGCTCCGGCTTTCGCCGGTGAAGAGAAGACGGAGAAGAAGGACGAGAAGAAGGCCCCGAAGATGGTTCAGATGATCAATGCGGACGAGAAGAAAGACGAGAAGAAAGACGAGAAGAAGGGCGGCCACGCCGATACGTTCGGCGATGAGAAGAAGGACGAGAAGAAGAAAGACGAGAAGGGCAAGTAATCCCTTTTCTTTGGCGAGGCTAGCTGGTTTGAGGGGTCTCCCGCCTAAAGCGGGAGACCCCTCAGGCGTTTTTCCTACCTGGTGCTGCACCGAAGATAGACCGCTTGCAATCCCACGATCGACTTCGCATCCCTGATCGCACCAGTCTCAATCATTCTGATCGCCTCCAGTAGAGGCATCTCGATCACTTCGAGGACCTCATCACGATCGAGCTGTTGCCGACCCGTCGTCAACCCGGTCGCTTTGTAGACGTGGATTACTTCGTCGGTGAACCCCGGCGCCGTAAAGATGCTGGAGAGGAGCTCAAGCTTGCCGGCTCTATATCCGATTTCCTCTTCAAGTTCACGTGCCGCGCAGGCTGTGGGGTCTTCACCAGGATGAAGTTTCCCTGCAGGGATTTCGTAGATGAACCCACCTGCCGCGTGGCGGAACTGCCTGATCAAGATGACCGTGCCATCGTTTTTCAGTGGCACCACTGCGGCCGCTCCTGGATGGCGCACGACTTCCAAGTCAACTGTGATGCCGTTGGGCAGCGTGACGGTGTCGACATTCAAGTTCACGACGATGCCTGTGTAGATGTTCTTGGTCATATCACTTCGTAAGGCGTGAGGGGTAAGGCGTCAGGCGTTTCGGTAAACACACTCTCCCCACTCGCCTAACGCCTGACGCTTCACGCCTCACGCCTCACGCCTTCTTGCGCTTATAGAACGGTAGCTTGACGATGTGCGCGCGGGCGCTCTTGCTACGGATTTCGATCAGGATGGAGGCGCCGGTCTCCGCATAGCGCGGAGGCACATAGCCCAATCCGATGCCCTTCTGTAGGAGCGGCGAGAGATTGCCACTCGTGACGTTGCCGATGGGAAGGGAGGTCTCAGCGTCGAGGATTCTGAATCCATGGCGAGGCACGGCCTTCTCGACGAGTTCGAAGGCGACGAACCGGCGAGTGACTCCGGCCTGTTTCTGCGCCAGGAGCGCCTGGCTGCCGATGAACCTACCCTTCTGGAAACTGACGGTCCAGTCCGCATTGGCTTCGAGTGGCGTCGTGTCTTCGTCTATGTCGTTGCCATAGAGCAGATAGCCCATTTCCAACCGGAGGAGATCCCTCGCGCCGAGTCCCGCCGGCTTGAGTCCCCAGGCCTGTCCCTTCTCGACAAGCAAATCCCAGAGGTGGCCGACCTTGTCTGCGTCGATGTAAATCTCATACCCCAGTTCACCGGTGTAGCCGGTCCGGGCCAGCAAGCAAGAAAGGCCGCCGAGCGTGCCGTCACAGGTGTGATGGAGCTTGAGTCCTTCAAGCGCCGTCCCGCCAAGACTCATGAGCAGCTCGCGAGATTTGGGACCTTGAACGGCCACCTGGGACAATTCGACTGATCGGTCTTCGAGACGAACCGTCTTGTCCTGGGCAAGCTGAGATTGTAGCCACGACAGGATTTTCTCGCGGTTCGAGGCATTCACGCACAAGAGGAATTCGTCCGAGGTGAGTCGATAGACGAAGACGTCGTCTTTGATGCCGCCCTTCTCGTTGCAGACCATGGAATACTGGGCTTGAGAAACGGCGAGTTTGCCGACATCGTTGGTGGTGACTCGCTGGAGGAAGGAGACAGCACCAGTTCCGGCGATTCGCAGCCGCCCCATATGGCTCACATCGAAGAGCCCGACGTGGGAACGGACGGTATGGTACTCGTCCACGACACCGCTGTATTGAATGGGCATCTCCCATCCGGCGAAATCGACGAGTTTGGCCCCACAAGATTGATGGTGTGTGATCAGTGGAGTGCGTTGCATGACGTGGCTTACAGGCCAAGGAGTTCGACGTCGAAGATCAACGTTGCGTGTGGAGGGATCAAGCCGCCAGCCCCCTGTGCGCCATAACCGAGCCTGGAGGGAATGGTCAGCTTTCGCTTCCCGCCCACTTTCATCCCCTTGACGCCCTCATCCCATCCTTTGATGACTCGACCAGCGCCAAGAGGAAAAGAGAACGGCTGGCCGCGGTCCACGGAACTGTCAAATTTCTTCCCATTCTCTAGCCAGCCTGTGTAATGCACAGTGACGGTCTGTCCCGCCTCTGCCGTCACGCCGGTTCCGATCGTCAGATCGACATACTGCAATCCCGATGACGTCGTGACTTCATTCCCTTTGGCACCTGCTTCCCGAAACGGCATGATGGCTCCTTTTCTAATCGTCGGTCATTCAACCACGATGACCGACGACAACAGAGTAAAGTAATTATTGCGCCAGAAATTCCTACCAACGTCTAAGCCGACGATCCTGTTCGAGCAGGAAGCTGAAAAAGTCCGCCAGCAGCGTTCTCGCATCGTTCAGACCCTCAACGTACCAAAAAGATTCTCGGAGGTCGGAATCGCTGGAGGGGCTTTTCCGTTCGCCAAGATCCATTCTGGAGGCGAACGGCCCACACGAAGTGCGGTTTGTACCTCCTTCGGCCCTTCACTCGCTGTGGCCTTGCTGGACGGCCTTTTTGAGCATCCTGCAGGGATGTTCTCCTTGTATTCGTGACGTGCAGGCCAGCGAAGCTCTGCCGTGCTGATATGGTTTTCCGCAGCCTGCTAGAGATCAATGAACGTGCTGCCCTCACTGATGTTTCTTGCGGGGGTCAGGCTCGGAGAAAATGACCACACTCGCCGTGTAGCCGTGCAGAAAGTTACGTCCTCCGACCGGACCGATCTCGCCTTGGGCAAAGAATCCAGCCGTCGGAATAGGGCCGAGCCGCTCTTGCACGACCCCGCTATCGTGATGGGGCTGGCCGAAGAGTCCCTCTCCACGCCCGCAACAGCTGAACAGGAGGGCTCCGAGTGGGGGGCTCTGGTGTTTCGTTCGATCCTCAGCCAGGAGAAAGTGCAAGTCGTCGCTCGCAGACTTCGCATCGCGAAGGTGGAACTGCACGGTCTGGCCTTCCTGAACGACGTCTCCGATCGCGACGGCTCCGGCCTGTTGATCCGCTCCGATGAGGTTTCGAACAAGGAAGTCGCCCCGCTTGAAATGACTTCCGTGCTCATCGATCACGATGCCCAGATGCAACGCGCGGTGGGCATCGCGGCGTTGGGCTCCCCCCAGGGATTCGAAGACGTCCTGGAGCCGTTTCAAGGCCGAGACGCCGCCCAGTTCATAGATCATGTTTTGCTCCGCTCTCGTCACGACGAACCGTTCGCCGATCGGACGGCAGCCTTGCGAGGTCACGGTTCGCACGGCGATTGGTCCGGTGAGTTGCACTCCCACCACGCCTCCGTCGAAGCCCTGATCATTGAGGAGCAGTCGATTCTCTCCAGAGTCCTGGCCTCCGCCGGCAAGGCCTCCGCCAACTTTGCCGTGAGGGTACCGGTCGGTCATGAGGGACAGGACTTCCTGCATCGGTGTCGAAAAGGGATCAGCGAGGAGGAGAAAGGTCGAGTCCTCGAGTCCCGGCTCCGGCCACCCCGGCATGCGGATTTGGTCCTGCAGTTGAGACACGGAGATTTGGAGCGGAGTCAGTGTGACATCAGGAAGGCACGCGACCCAGACGGTCAGGGCTGCAGCGGTTTCAATTTCTTCGGAGCCGGCGATGACACCTTCACCGGAACAACCCAGACAGACCTTCGCCCGCAGTTCCCTCTGCAGCATGGCTGAGATCATGGAGGCTTTGGCCGCATGGTGGGCGGAAAAGAAGACGAAGGCCAGATCGATGGGGGCCGTGCCGACTTGCCCCAGGATGGCATCCGCGAGATCGCGGGTGGCGGCCTCCGTATCGGTTTTGCGCGAGAGTGCGGTCGCGAATTGAAGCGTGGCGGGAGTGGTGGTGCCTGTGGAATGAGTCGTCATGGTATGAACGTGTCGTCTGCCGGTCTCCGATACGCTAGACCCCTGGGTCCATTCGTTCCGGGCGGTCCTTAGCCAACTTGTTATAGTAGCGCCACATGTAGGAATGGTAGTCGTCGAGTTGGGCCAGGAGATAGTGTAGTTCTGCGGGATCTTCTGTCTCCACAGCACGAACCATGCGGGCTTTTAAGAACTCGGCGAACGCATCGGTTTTCCCCAGCGCGGTTATGAGACTCAAGCCACCACCGAGTTGGTACTCGTTCATACTAATCCTCCAGACGCAAGAGAGTCGCGAGAGGATAGCGAGGCAAGAGAGGGAAATGCAAGTGAGGGAATCCTCTGCCTCACGGGATACTGATTCTCCGCAGTTACTTGGCGTGGTGCTCGAGGATGGTACGGAGTCTGGTGAGGGAGATGGCCTCGACGCGATGGCCGTCCCGCCCCACGACGGTGGTGGCCATCGTCAGTGCGTTGAGGATCGCCTCCTCAGTCGCTTCAACTGTTGCGGTGATGAGCGGGTTCATATGGGTATCGGCCAACTGGGTCAATGTGTAGGTTCGGTCTTTGGGATAATGCGGGATGACGTTCGCAGTCGAGAAGGCTAGCATGAAGTCTCCACTGCCATGGCGCGCAGTAGAGCCTGTGCGCGCCAGTCCCAGCGCGGCACGCTTCGCCAGTCGCGTGAGCTGTCGACTGTCGAGCGGGGCATCAGTGGCAATGATAATGATGATCGAGCCTTCGCTTTGTCCAGGTGAAAGGGCCTGCGCGACAGGAGGAACAGCCTCATAGAGACGACCGACCGGCACCCCGTCCATGGCAAGCTCAGGCCGTCGCCCATGGTTGGCATTGACGAGCACGCCAATCGTATAACCGCCTTCACTGTCTGGTAATCGCCGCGATGAAGTTCCGATGCCGCCCTTGAATCCGTAGGACACCATCCCTGTTCCAGCACCGACAGATCCTTCCTGCACGACTCCGGAGGAGGCGCTATCGAGTGCCTGCACCACATCCGCCTCGGAGATATGCCGCCCTTGAATGTCGTTGAGCCGTCCATCGTCGCATTCGGCGACCACGGGTGTCAGGGTATCGTCGGTAATGCCGATCTTCGGATAGCGCGCGATCATCCAGTTCATGACCCCGTTGGCCACTCGCGGCACGTTGAGCGTATTTGTCAGGGCGATCGGATATTCGAGGAAGCCCGATTCGCTGATCCAGGCAAGCCCGGTCATCTCGCCGGTTCCATTGAGGACGAACGACCCAGCCGGCACTTTCTTGTGCCATACGTCGTCGCGGGGAATGATGACCGTCACGCCGGTTCGTATCGGGCCAAGCCCCGGCTTGAGCGGCCCGTTGCCGGAGATGAGGGTGGTCTGGCCCACGGTGACGCCAGCCACGTCGGTGATCGCGTTGAGCGGTCCCGGGGTATAGGAGCCGACGACGATGCCAAGGGCACGAGCTCTCAGTCGAGGTTCTTCCGGCTCACCGGCTTGGGAAGAAAAAGACGTGGCTAAGCAGATCCCCATGGCCAGGATCAGCAGCGGGATTGTCGGGCGGGCGATGCCGCTAGACTTCATGGCTCGATCCGATATGGGGGACAGTCACCTCAATCTGGGGATGTTCCGCCTGAATGGCAGCGGCCAGGGAGAGCGCCTGTTTTTCTTCACCATGGACGAGAAAAATCTTACTTGGACCTGGCTTGATTGCGCGCACGTAGGCCAAGAGATCCTGGCGATCCGCATGGGCCGAAAGCCCGTTGAACTTGACGATCTGGGCCCGGCGCGGAGTGGGCACGCCAAAAATCGGGACGACATCCCACCCTTCGACGAGTTTGCGTCCGAGGGTATGTTCGGCTTGAAAACCCACGAAGACGATCACATTCGCTTCGTCTTGAATCGCGTGCTTGAGATGATGCACGACGCGGCCGCCTTCGCACATGCCGGAGGCGGAGATGATGACGCAAGGGCCCTTCATGCTGTTCAGGCGCTTGCTGTCTTCCGGCGACGAGACAAAATGGATATAGCGGGAGGCGAAGAGGTCACCGGAGGACGTGAAGGTTTTGGTGGTTTCTTCATCGTAGCATTCCGGGTGGCGGCGAAAGACTTCCGTGGCCCGTGAGGCCAGCGGGGAATCGATATAGATCGGGATGGGATCGAGGCGGCCTTCGCCGACGAGTTCTTTGATCCGCATGACCAATTCTTGGGTCCGTCCGACGGCGAATGCCGGGACGATAATCTTGCTCTTGTGGGTTTTGGCATGGATGAGGAGGTCTAGTGCCTTCTGTTTCATGATCTCCCTATCGGCTTCGTGCAGGCGATCGCCGTAGGTCGACTCAAGAATCAATACGTCGCATGGCGGCGGCGGCTCAGGGTCGCGAAGGATCGGCATGTTGGAGCGGCCAAGATCTCCGCTGAAGAGCACGGTGGTCGTATTGCCACGCGCGGTATATTTCATCTGAATGGCTGCCGATCCCAAGATATGGCCGGCGTCGTGAAAGGATGCCGTGACGCGTGGGGCGATCTTAAGCAGGTCTCCGTACCGTGTGCCCTCGAATCGGCGGACAAGCTTACGAACATCATCGGTATTGTAGAGTGGTCGGACACAGGTTTTCCCCCTCCGCTGCTCTTTCTTGTTGACGTAGCTGCAATCACTGACCTGGACACGAGCCGAATCTTCGAGCATGAGTTCTGTCAAGTCGGCGGTGGCTCTGGTGAGGTAGACCTTTCCTGAGAATCCATGCTTTGGAAGCACCGGTAAGGTGCCGGAATGGTCGACATGGGCATGGGACAGCAAGACGGCTCCAATCGATTTTGGATCGAAGCCCAAATCCCGATTCTGACGAAGCGCCTCCTCTCGGCGCCCTTGAAAGAGCCCGCAATCCAGCAACAGTCGGCATCCGGGCGTTTCAACCATGTGGCGACTTCCGGTGACGGATCGTGCCGCGCCGTGGAAGGAGAGTTTCATGATGAGGGCATTCCATTGTGGCGGCTGATCAAGTCCCAGGCTTCCTGGGCCGTCTCGGCATAGTGAAACAACTGTAGATCATGCTGGGCGATGAGCCCGTTCTCGACGAGCCATTGCCAGTTGATCAGGCGTTCCCAAAAGTCCCGTCCGACCAGCACGACCATCACGTTTTCGGTCTTGCCTGTTTGGAGAAGCGTCAGCGTCTCGAATAGCTCATCGAGAGTGCCGAATCCTCCTGGAAAGGCGACGAGCGCCTTGGCACGGATTAAGAAGTGCATTTTCCTGATGGCGAAATAGCGAAACTGAAAACTGAGTTTCGGTGTGATGTAGGGGTTCGGGTGCTGTTCGTGCGGTAAGGTGATATTCAGACCGATCGATTTCGCTCCAACGTCTGCGGCTCCACGGTTTGCCGCTTCCATGATGCCGGGCCCTCCGCCGGTGACAATCACGTAATCGCAACGACCGTTGATCTGGCAAGTCGAGGAAACCAGGCGGCTGAACTCACGCGCCACGTCATAGTACTTCGAGAGAGCAAGTTGTCGTCGCGCGATCGCCACCTGTTGCTGGTGCGTTGAATCGTTCGGGGCTCGGGCAGCTTCCTCCTCCGCCATATGGAGCGCATGCTTCGCGGCAGCCGATTCTTGTAGCTTCGCGCTGCCGAACACGACGATGGTCGACTGGACCCCCTCTTCATGCTGGATCAACTCGGGCTTGAGAAGTTCGAGGCCGATGCGGATGGGGCGGAGTTCTTCCCGCTGGAGAAACTCTGTGTCGCGATCGGCCGGAATGTAGGAGGAGGATTCTACGGCTGGGTTGATGGAATCTGGATCAGATGGAGGAATCATGAGGGCAATTATAGCGGGCTTAGAGATGTCCGGCAATTCCGGATGGGAACGTCGCCCTAGAAGGGCCAGAACCAAACGACTGGCTCATCCGTGGTTCGTCGGGAAAATCCATAGGCGCGCACGGTCCACTGGGGATCGAACACCACCTGGAATTGCTCAGGTGTGATCCCGGTTTTGTTCAGGGTCATCGTGGGGGCATAGGGCAAGACCAGGCGTGCCAGAGCGCCGAAGTCCAGGGCCGCAGACTTGGTATCGCTCCAATTATAGAGCGCCACGACCCCGAAGTCAGATTCGGTGACCTCATCAGGGGCTCCGATGTGATCGGCCAGCTCGAGTATCGTTGTCTGCCCGATACGAATAAAACTGACCTGTTCCGTGGTCACGACGTCGTTGAAGACCACTCGGCGGACGGTACATCCGGTCCAGAGGAGCGTCAATCCAAGTGCACCGATGGTGCAGGCGCTGAAAATGGAACGGGTCGCCACGTTAGTCACCAAAGGGCCACAGTCGGAATTGTGTGCGGCCGGTGCGTTTGCCGTAGACCACTTCTTCGGCTATCCCGTTCCTGTTGAAAAACACATAGAGATTATCGCTCTTGATATCCATGCGGATGAAATTCAGCAACAGGAGCAACATCGCGGGCGATTTCCCGTCATAGTAATAGTAGTGAAAGATCTCTCGATCGTTGCCTCTGACAATCCGATCCGGGGCACCGATTAATGAGACGACTTCCGCCATGGTCGTCGTGCCTTTTTTGATGGCCGAGATGGCTTCTTCTTGAAGCGGCTCGCCGATCGTTCCCCTGCTCACGACACAGCCTTGAGTTAGGACCAGGGTAAGGACGATGATGATACCAGCCAGCGGTTTGGGAAATAACACAATGCCTCCTTTTGCTAGGCTTCGTTTGGACGATCCTCCAAACCCTTTGGGCGTGCCAGAATAAAATCGGTCTCAAATATGGCATAGGATGACGGAGTGAGTCCCAATCTACGGTACACTGCCTGCGCAGCGTGGTTGCTCTCTTCGACGTACAGACGGATCCCGCAGACGTTCGGGCTTGTCTTGGCGGTGGCCATCACGGTTTCATGCATCCGGCGAAAGACGCTCTGGCGGCGCCAGGCGGGGTCTACATACACACTCTGAATCCACCAAAATGTGCCGTTGCGCCAGTCGCTCCATTCATAGGTGACCATCAACTGTCCGAGGAGTTGTCGGCGGTCGCCCTGTTCTTGTTCTGCGACGATGAAGAAGCCCCGCGCGGGGGCTTCGATCAGGGCGATGGTCCCGAGATGCAGGCGGTCGAGATCAAGGCGGCGGCCCTCTGTTTCAAAAGCCATGGCTGAGCTGAACGACGCGATCGTAGCCGCATCTTCTGGTCTGGCGAGTCGGACGTTCAGGTGGTCGAGGACTGGCATGGGCCTTAAACCGTTGTCTTCGGGGCGTGCAACCATCCGGTTTTTGGCTTGTACAAACCGGCGGTACATTCCATCTTGATGGCGTCTTCCGGTGGCAGATTGATCGGACGTAGCTCCGGCTGGGGGACAAACGCGAGGAAGCCGGTGAACGGATGGATGGCCGTGGGCACAAAGACCATGAACAAAGGTGTCGCTGGGGCGACTTGCAGCGCCGGCGGTGCAGCTCCCATGACAAAACCGATCGCCCAGAGACCGTCTCGAGGAAACGGGAAGGCCACCACGGTGCTGCGCCCGAAGCGAGAACGAAAATTAAGAAGATCGGTCATCCCTTTGAGGGTGCCGTAGACACTGCGGACCAGGGGAATGCGCTCGATCCACCGTTCTGTCTGGGTGATGATACGCCGCCCGACTACATGGGTGGCGATGGCGCCGACAGTAACAACAAGGAACAGAAATAAGACGAGGGTGAGTCCTGGTCTTTGGCGGGCTCCGATATTCCACGGGAGGTCGTTGATCAATTCGTTGACTGAGTGAAATAGTGTGGATAGGATTAAGAATGTGGCCCAGGCCGGCACGAGGACCAACAATCCGGCCACGGAGTATTTCCACAAGTTCTTGGACATCGCCGCTTGTTTCCTTCTATACGATCGGGCGAGGATTGTAGTGTAGCAGAAACCGATGGGCGAAATAGAGTCTGCACGGAGGGCTTGATCTCATCGATATTGGTGCTCTATTCTGACCGTGTATATCGGTCAGGCTCACACGGAGGGACGTTATGGCAGAACGTACGGAAGCAAGGCGTCCGGTCAATATCGACAAGGATCTTCTCGCGATTCTCTGTTGCCCCGACACAAAACAGGATGTGAGTTTGGCTGATGAGGCGCTGATTGCCAAGTTGAACGAGGCCGTGAGCCGTGGGCAATTGAAAAATAAGGCGAGTAAGCCGGTCACCGAACCCCTCGACGGAGGGTTGATCAGAGGCGACCGGAAGATGCTGTATCCTATCCGCGAAGACATTCCTGTCATGCTCATCGAAGAAGGCATCCCCCTGGAAGGGATGATCTAACCGCTTGTTTCGGCAAGTAGGCAGTGAGTCCTTCTCATTTGAATGTTCTGTTCCATGCGTGATGAGGGGAAGGATCCGTATTATTTCGATGGTCGTTGAGGCGCGGCAACGGGCACAGACGCCTATCGGTTGTCAGTCTTGGAGCCGGTCGACGTTCCGCAGTGCTCGCAGAGATATTCATATAGATTCCCGGTCGGGAGTACGAGCAGGAGTCGCTCGCGTGTGGGGGTCGCCACTCGGCAGGAAGGACAATAGAGCAGCGAGGCATTCAAAGATCTGAATTGCTCTGTCTGTTCCGAGGCATTCGGTCTTAGCGGTCGAGCTGTCCTGGAAGATAGACCGGTCGGCCACGTTGGGCCGGTCGGTTTACGCGGAAGGCCTGACATAAAATAATTCTACGCAGATGAGGTGGTAGCGGTCAATGCCGAGAGTCCGTCCTCTGGATGCTCGCCTGTTCACCATGAGGCGTTGGGTCCGTTCTTTGACGGGAACTTGGGGGCGTGCCGGAACAGTTTCCACCCCCCCCGCCCTGCTTGCACCAGAGCGTAGACCGCTAGTCCGCTCAACAAACCGTAGAATCCGGTCGTACTCCATGGCCACAGGCCCGGGGCATGCATAACGACGCCGACCGCGATGTGGCCGCCGACTCCCAGGCAAAGCGCGAAAATGATCCATTCTCGCATCATCTTAATGATCGGCCATGCGTCATGGGAGGCGACAGGTGAAGTTGGTACGGGAAGCCCGATCGAAGACAGGAGCGTTACACCGCCGGCGTCTTGGCTGACTCAATGTCTGTTGCCGTGATCAGGCTTGACAGATAATCAGCGACAAAATTGAGAGCCTCCTCTCGGCCGTCCGCACGACGTCCCTTTTCTCGCCGCTGGACCGACAATTCGTGGTCGAGATCGGATTTGACTTCCGTGAGCACTCGCTGGAGGGACGAGGGAGTCAAATTCGCATCCATGTCTTCGAGCTCTTGGCAGCGATCAAGCACCCAATTCAGCCCTTCGATGCGTCCGGCGTAATGTTCCTGCTCCGCGGTGTCAATCCGTGACATCGTGGTGGCAAATGTTTGGGCTTCGTAGATGAGATTATAGAAGCTGGTCACTGCTCGCTGTAGGGTAGGATTCATGTCACTCCTTTGCAAGTTATTAGCCATTCAATTATACACGAGAATGCCCAGGCGACAAGGAAAAAATTGTTGGGCTAGGTAAACAGGAGAGAATGAAACTCGTTCATGAAACCGTAATAGAGCGGGGCGAAATCTTTAAGGCACTCGGGGCTGGTTTCTTTAAGACGCTTGAAGAAGAGGATCTGTGCGCGAGAGTCTATCTGTTCCAAGAGATGGCCCAATTGAGCCATGGTGTAACTTCCGGTTGGGACACTGAGGACGTAGTGCACGAGGCGCTCGACGAATTGCTGAGCGAGATACTCGCTGACGAGGTAGCCCTCCGGGAGTTTTCCTGAAGCCAGAAACTCGTCGAAAGGTATGGCTTGTGCGGCAAATGGGATCGGTGGTTGCTGATGAGCGGTCACGCCGATGCTACCCCAGCTTATGAAAGAGGAACGTCCTTGTACTGTAGCAACTCTACTGGACCAGCTGGGGTGCGTCAAGTGCACAGAAGGGGCAAGCCAAGGCCTGAGCCGAAAGACCGGTGAAGACCCAATAGGCCTTGGGCCAAATAGAAGGGGCGGAATCCCTGAAGGAATTCCGCCCCCTGTGAAGCGATGGCCTAGCTGAACCTTACAGCCAGGTGACGCGCTCGGCCGGCCGAATGTAGATCGGCTCCTCGACCTGGATACGCGCCACTTCTTTGCCCGACTTGTTGAAGCCCAGTACGGTATCGTTGTACATCTCGAACCGTTTGCCGTGGATTTGGGTCTCGAACACTTTCGGGCCAGGAATGACATCGTACCGGAAGATGATCTGCTGGCTGGCTCTCCAGAGTTGGAGGACCGCCAACAGTTCACGGCTGGGCACAAGATACTTCTCGATGGCGTTATCGACGCCCGGGCCGAACATCTGCCGCGCATAGCCGCGCGGGCTATGCCGCGGCGGGATGTAGAAGCCATTGGGCTCGGTGCCCCACTGCGGGTACAGCGGAAGCGCCACCTGTTCCACACGAATCGCGTAGTAGAGCGGATGCCACCGATCTTCCGCCCACAGGCCGTCTTCACCGATGCGCACCAGGCTCTGCATCCGGATCTTTCCGACGCAGGCGGCCATGCAGCGGGTTTCCATCGGCTCGCCACCCGTCAGCGGGTCCTTCCCTTCGATGCGCGGATAGCACGCGATGCACTTCTCACTCACGCGGGTGGTGCCACGATACATCGGCTTCTTGTAGGGGCATTGTTCCACGCACTTCTTGTAGCCGCGGCACCGGTTCTGGTCGATCAACACGATCCCGTCTTCGGGTCGCTTATAGATCGCCTTCCTCGGGCAGGCCGCCAAGCAGCCTGGATACGTGCAGTGGTTGCAGATCCGCTGGAGATAGAAGAAGAAGGTTTCATGCTCCGGCAGACTGCTGCCCGTCATCTTCCACGGTTCGTCCCGTGAGAATCCAGTCTTGTCGATGCCTTCCACGAGGGCCCGCATCGAGGTCGCCGTATCCTCATAGATGTTCACGAACCGCCACTCTTGGTCTGTCGGGATGTAGCCGATGGCCGCCTGGCCGACCTTGGCCCCAGCGTCGAAAATGGTCATGCCCTCGAACACCCCATAGGGGGCATGGTGCTTCCGTCCCACCCGGACGTTCCACACCTGTCCGCCCGGGTTCACCTGCTCGATGAGCTGGGTGATCTTCACGTCGTAGAACTGGGGGTACCCGCCGTACGGCTTGGTTTCTACGTTGTTCCACCACATGTATTCCTGACCCTTGGAGAAGAGCCAGGTCGACTTGTCAGCCATCGAACAGGTCTGACAGGCCAAACACCGGTTGATGTTGAACACAAAGGCAAACTGCCACTTCGGATGCCGTTCCTCGTAGGGGTACAGCATCTTCCGTCCCAGTTGCCAGTTATACACTTCAGGCATTGCGCATCCTCCCTTTCCGTTAGGCGTTAGGCGTTAGGCGTCAGGGGTGGTAGAGTCGGGTCTTCGTCCTGTCGCCTCACGTTTCGCGCCTCACGCCTCACGGTTACACCTTAATCTTAATGTGTTCGCCTTTGAGCCACTTGATCATGAACTCGTTTTCTTGGCCCGGCGTGAATCCGGTCCGAACCGGCTCCCAGGGCCCGCGGGCTCCGATGCCGCCGTCTTCCGCCTTGGTGATACGGATGAGGCATTCCTTCGGGACCGTATTGATCGCATGGTGGTCGACCTGGTAGCCCCACTTGAACTTCCAGGCGACGGCATGCTTGCCCGGCAAGGAGTCCAACTGGTGCATCGGCATCAACCAGCTTCTCGTAAAGGACTGTTGGGCCCCGTACCGGAAGTTGGACTGGTAGCCGGTGTCCACCGCGATGGCGCGTCCATCCGGGCGCGTCTCATGGCCTTTGACCGACTTCGGGGTCGAGACGAACGGGGCGTGCTTCGCCATGGTGACGTGGTACGGATAGGCCGGGTTGTACTTCGCCCGGATCATGAGGCGCGCGACCTTATAGTATGGATCCGACGGTTTCCAGCCACGATAGGGCCGGTCCACCGGGTTGCCATCCACATAGACGTAGTCGCCGTCGTTGATGCCGCGGTCTTTTGCCGCCTGCGGGTTGATGTGCAACTGGTGCTCCCCCACCCCCGGGGTCCGTTTGTCCATGCGGTACGGATCGCCGAAGTTCGACTCGTAAATCTGCACCCAGTCGTTCACAGACCATTGGCTGTGGACCCGGTGCCGGGTCTTTGGCGTGACGCAGTAGAACTGGTACCCCTTCTCCCACAACGGGTTCGCATGCCGCTTGATTTCCTGCCACGGCAGCTTGATGTTCCGCACCGTTTTGTCGTCATGGTGTTGCGCGGTGATCGGAATCCCGTAGTCGTCCGGACGGACATACGGGTTGCTGGTCATGATGGCGTTCGGCAGATAGGGAGTGGCTTCCGTCCCCTCACGGTGCGAGATGAAGTTTTCCCCGTATTCGATCGCCTCTGGCTCGGTCCGGTAATTTTCGTACCGCCCGGTCCTGGTCCACATGGGCTTCGACTCGTTGGTCTCTTCCCAGAAGGGCGTGCGCGGATAGGTCCGCACCATGACCATCCAGCCCTTTTCCGATTTCAGCATGACGTCCGCGCTGTAGCCGTAGAAGGTGCTGGAGGCATCGAGCATCCGCTGCGCATAGACGTCGACGCGGTTTTCGTAGACGAACTTGAAGTAGTCGCGCATCCGCTTGTC